>SESA01000033.1_pt1 | contig 105995 bp, 82 predicted proteins | sample 3171451 | NCBI WGS metagenome assembly SESA01 (sample SAMN06051862, study PRJNA518727) | freshwater metagenome | biome: subpolar coniferous forest; feature: holomictic lake; material: water; isolation source: holomictic Lake 227, 8 m depth | place: Canada: near Kenora, Ontario | collected...
CACAGGAAGGGTTTATTCAGGTGTTTGTTTTATTGCCCATACAAAATAGAAACGTAATGCCGAGATGAGCAGGGGCAGGGCCATCCCGATATAAAATGTGAACAGGTATTCCCGATCGATCACGTCAAATTTTCTAAGCAATATTCCCGATGTGATCATCACCATCATCATGATGTATGATCTAAGATTGAAGAATGAAAATGCACACGGGTAGGGTATACTTAGTCCTTTGATTCGTTTGATATGTTTGCGGGAGATCTTTGCAAAAAGGATGAAATAGAATGGGACACCGATCAGGACACCGATCAGGATATTCAGCCAAAGGTGTGCTGAATGCCGAATCTCATAATCAAGTCCCCTCCACATCAGCATACCGCCAGCGGTTGTCCAGGCAAGCCCTGCAATGAACAGCAGGTTATGCCTGCTAACCGATGGTTTGTACTTTTTTGCGATCGACATATTAAAAGGTTCCCCTAATTCACCGACTTCGTCCAGAATGTATTTCTTCCAAGGAGTGAAACTCCGATATATCCCCTGATTTTTAATTTGTTTGCAGCTTCGAACTGGATATAGCATTTGTATGTTTTCCCGTTCTTCGGATCGTAAATAGTCCCGCCCGACCATTCGTCTTTGCCGTCAAAAGTAAAATCCTTAAGGTTGACGAGTCCGACAAGGGGATTTGATTTCAGCTTGGGATCAGGGTTTTCCTTGTCGGTGCGCGGCTTCCCGGTCAGAGAATCCAGAGGTGTTCTCAGCCAGACAAGTTTGCCGTAGAATTTATCCCCTTCCTTGTAAATCTGAACTTTTCCTGTCGCTTCCTGGTTCAGCCAGACTCCGACAATGTCATCTGGCTTATGGGTCTGGGCGTTTCCCTTTATCGAAAAAGAGATCATGAGCAATAAGGCTGATGCAATGATAATTGAGTTTCTCATGGTGTATGGTTTTTGGTTTGATGTGTTCATGAATTCAATTGAAGAGGCTTGATGATCTTTTTCATTTCCTTATAAGGCATTTGCAATAAAAAGCAGGAACTGTTGTTCCTTTGATCTGCAAACATATGCATTTTTTCGTATAGGAATAAATATCGGGATGGGATTATGGGGTTATGCAAAAGCAGTAAACTGAACAATCACAGGGTGTTCAACGAAACCAGAAGAATATGTCTCAGAATGGACTATTTGGGAATTTTTATTTTTTGTCCGGGCTTCAGATAAGAAGCGTTATTGATGTTGTTGAGTTTTTTGATCTGTGCAACAGTAACATCATGCTCATCGGCGATATCCCAGAGGTTATCTCCTGACTTGATGGTATAATAAGCAAACCTGGTATTGCCTGAAGACTTTGAACCGGATTTCGAAGCTGTTGAACCAGCTGCAGGAACATCTGATGTTCCTGATTTTGAAGGTTCGCTGTAAACCTTAAGCTTTTGTCCGGCTTTGAGGGTTGAAGTTGAAAGATTGTTCCAGTTCTGGAGATCGCTGATCGTTACTTTATATTTCCCGGCAATCAGCTTAAGAGATTCTCCGCTTTTAACAACGTGGATTTTTGCCTTGACCAATTCCTTTTCAGGTTCTGTAGAAGCCTGTTTTACAGTATCCTTTAAATGAGGTTGCTGCCTTCCTGTATCTGTCCTGGCCAGGACTTCCTGTTTATGTAAAACAGAATCCGGTATTTTGGGAGAGGAGCCTGGAACATACACAAAGATTTTCTGTTTTGGTTTCACATAATTCTTGCTAAGGCTGTTCAGGGACTTTAATTCAGGAACGCTCATGTGGAATTTTTTGGCAATGCTTGCCATGGTCTCGCCTTTCCTTACGGTATATTGCTGAGTTTCACGGTAACTTTCGTATATGGCAGCGAGACTGGCTTCTTCCGATAGCGACTTTTTGGTCCTGTAAGTATAAAGAGAAGCTTCGTTATTTATAAAATCACCTACATATTTTTTTCTCAGTCTGAGTTTATAAGTCATCTCAGGAGTTGCAGGGATAACACCCTTTTTATAGGCCGGATTCAGGAAAGTGATTTCATCAAAAGGGATGTTGAGCATTTCAGACAGCTGGTCAAAAGTCAGGGGATGCCTCACAGTAACAGTATCTACTTCGTAGTATAAAATGCCAGGATCAACAGGGTAGATCTTATGTTCATTGGCATATGCAAGCACATAACTTGCGGCAATAAAGGCAGGCACGTATGACCTGGTTTCCTTTGGAAGGTACTTGTGTATGGCCCAGAAATTTTTCATTCCGCCCGATCTGCGGATTGCCTTGTTCACATTACCCGCCCCTGAGTTGTAGGCAGCAAGTGCCAGGGACCAGTTCCCGTAAATATCATAAAGATCCTGCAGGTGTTCACAGGCGGCGATCGTCGCTTTATAGGGATCATACCTGTCGTCGATGTATGAGCTGACTTTAAGCCCGTATACTTTGCCTGTTCCATACATAAATTGCCAGAGTCCCTTGGCCCCGGCCTTGGAGTTGGCTATAGGGTTAAGTGCCGACTCGATAACCGCAAGGTATTTAAGTTCAAGCGGCATATTGAACCGGTCAAGCTGTTCTTCAAAAAGAGGAAAATATATCTGTGAGAGCCCGAGAATCCTGGCCGTAAGTTTTCGCTTCCTCATTCCATAAAGCTCAATGAACTTCTTTACTTCGAGATTGTATACATATTCGAAAGGAGAATTCTGGTTCATAAATGCGATCCTTGCCGCGTAAACCGAATCAGGAAAATAAGGGATATCCGTATCGGCAAAACTGCTCCAGGGAGGATATTTCTGTTCATGAGGAGATGAAGCGTCGGCAAATACCTTCAGTGTTGCCAGACTATCGAGCATAGCCATAACAGCATCATCTTCAACCAGTTTAGTTTTCTTAGAGGCTGTGTCGGACCGGATGGAGTCCTGGGAGAAAACGAAGATAGGGGTTATCAGCAGTATGAACTGGAGAAACAGAAAGCTTACAACCCTCATGCGTATTAATTTAATAAATAATTAGGGATGAACAATTTGCAAATATATCCTTTTTTCAAAAATTCTCCACGTGAATTGTAACTTCGCAATTCACAAGGCTTTGTTTAATATTTTCTTCAATCCGGTCACAGATCTCATGGGCCTGTTTAACCGTAAGGTTTTCATCAAGATTAAGGTGGAAATCAACATAACGGAAATTTCCCGCCCTTCTTGTCCGCAGGTCATGATATTTAATGTTTTCTTTACAATGGCTGTCGATAATGCCACAGATCATTTCGATCTCTTCAGGCGTCAGTGATTCATCGAGAAGTGGCTTATAGGCTCTCATCAGCAATGAATATGATTCTTTAATAATAAGCGTACTTACCAGGAGGGCTGCGATAGGGTCGAGGATATGGTACCCTGTGAGCCAGATCAACCCAAGCCCCAGGGCAACTCCGAGAGAAGTATAAACGTCGGTCTTAAGATGTAAAGCATCAGCCTCAAGTGCAACAGATCCGGTTGCCTTGGCTACCTTATAGAGGTGCCATGAAACCCCGGTGTTAACAGCTGCAGAAATGATCATAACTGCAAACCCAAGTCCGATGGTTTCAACTTCACCAGGTTTTATAATCTTATGTATAGCTTCAAATATGATCCAAATAGCTGCCACGAAGATCAGAAGGGCTTCGATGACCCCTGAGATATTCTCTATTTTCCAGTGGCCGTAAGGATGACGGGCATCGGCGGGCCTGTCGGATATCCTGACCGATATGAAAGCGATAATTGCAGCAAGAAGATCCATGAAGGAATGGATCGCTTCTGAAATTATTGAAACCGACCCGCTGAAAAACCCGGCGATAAGTTTTAAAACAATAAGTAGGGAGTTTGAGGCAACCGACAGGCTGGCAGCGTTGACTTTCTTGCTCATCATTCAGTAATTTCAGCAAAGGTAGTGAATAGAGCCGAAGGTTAAATTGTTAAATTTGTATTATTAAGACCGTATAATCATGAAGACAATTTTACCTTTTCTTTTCGTTTTTATTTTCTTTTCTGCGGATATCTTTTCCCAGGATACCATATCCACCAGAAAGCCGGCTCTCACGCATGAAATGTCGCCCGAAGAGGCCATGCATAAATCTGAGATCGGAAAAAGTTTCATAGAGACTGATCCGCCTTCAGCCCCTGTAAGAAATGTAGCTGAATTTGATCGTATGCAGGGCGCCCTGGTGAGATACCCATTCGGTATCCCTGTATCCCTTATCAAAGAAATGGCAAAGAAAGTAATGGTCACAACCATCGTTCTTGACGCTGCACAGAAAAATACGGTATTGAACACTTATATCAGCAACGGTGTCGACACCAGCCATTGCAACTTCATGTTTGCGCCCACCGACAGCTACTGGACAAGGGATTATGGCCCCTGGTTCGAAAGCGACAGTTCAAACCATATCGGGATCGTCGACTTCCCCTATAACCGCCCCAGGCCCAATGATGATGAGATCCCGAAAAAGGTTGCAGAGATGCTGGGATTGCAATGGTATGGCATGAACCTGATCTCTACCGGGGGTAATTACATGACCGACGGATTGGGGATTTCGTCTTCGACGGACCTGGTATGGGTTGAGAACCCGACCTTAAGCCATGCGCAGGTTGCCACGAAAGTTCAGTCATACCTGGGAATAGGGAATTACCAGGTTGTTCCCGACCCCAATGTTTCAACTACCATTGATCACATCGATTGCTGGGCCAAGTTTCTCGCACCCGACAAAATTCTGATCAGGTCGGTGCTCCCTAATGATCCGGAGTATTCGGCCCTGGAATCGGCAGCTGCATACTGGGCCTCACAAACCTGTGACTATGGTTATAACTTTAAGGTATACAGGGTTAAAACACCGCAGGACCAGCCGTATACAAATTCAGTGATATTAAACAACAAGGTGCTTGTACCTTTTATGGGATCAAACTGGGACGACAGTGCAAAGGCGGCTTATGAGGCTGCAATGCCTGGCTACACTATAGTCGGTTTCATCGCCCAGCCTTCGACTCCCTGGCTTTCTACCGATGCACTTCACTGCCGGGTAATGGGACTTGCGGATGTCAATTTGTTGTATGTCAAGCATATCCCTCTGGCAAGTATTCAGCCATGCGACGAAAATTATACGGTCAATGCCCAAATTATCTCCTGCGGTGACTCAGCCCTTTATACTGACTCGGTACTGGTATACTACAAGGTCAACAACGGTCAGTACCACAGTGTTCCTATGACTAATGTTTCAGGAGAGCAGTACAGGGGGATAATACCCAGGCAACCCCAGGGAAGCGTTGTAAGCTATTATATTTATGCTGCCGACAGGTCGGGCCGCAGGGAAACAGCTCCTTTTATCGGTAGCGGTGATCCTTTCTCATTCAGCTCAGCCTGTTCCAATATCGTTGCTATCCCCGATACACTTTGGTTCAACACCCCCAATGATGCAATGAATGGCAAGGTCACGCATCTCCAAAATTATACTGCAGCGGCAGTGAACATCAGCTTCCTTGAAATGAACAACGACTGGCCTCCCTGGTATGTCGACTCGACCACTGTCGCGCCCGTTCCCTATAATCTGAATACTGGCGATTCTGCATATATCCGGGTCAAACTTTATATGATCACCGACCAGCTGCCGGGCTCATATCTTGTCGACAGCCTGCATTATACAACAGACCTTGGGCCGAAACATGTTATCCTCATGGTAAATCCCCAGATCCTTGGAGGTACAGGGGAGGTTCATTCCACAGGCCTATCAGCGGGCAACTTCCCCAATCCGTTCACAAATAAAACGACAATACATTTCAGCCTCGGGGAGGAGGGAATAATCAGCCTTGGAATATTCGACCTTAACGGCAAGCTTATCCGTGAACTGGGTTCGGGTACTTATTCTGCAGGGAAACATTCTGAAAACTGGGACGGGACTGATAATACAGGAAACAAAGTCCCTGCCGGAATATATTTATACCGGCTGACAACTGAAAAAGAAACTCTTGTTAAACGGATGATCCTTATTCGCTGACCTTTTTTTCAGGTCGCATCTGCGGAAAAAAGAGCACGTCCTGTATCGAGGCCTGGTTGGTCATGATCATCGTGAGACGGTCAATCCCTATACCCAGCCCTGAAGTCGGGGGCATCGCAAATTCCAGTGAACGCAGGAAATCCTCGTCGAGCACCATGGATTCATCGTCCCCCCGTTTCCCGAGTTCAAGCTGTGATTCAAACCTTTCTCTCTGGTCGATGGGATCGTTCAGTTCAGAGAATGCATTGCATAGTTCCTTGCCGTTGCAAATGGCTTCGAAGCGTTCAACAAGTCCGGGTTTGCTTCGGTGTTTCTTTGCCAGGGGCGACATCTCTATGGGATAATCGGTGATGAAGGTAGGCTGAACAAGAAAAGGCTCGCATTTTTCACCGAAGATCTGGTCGATGATCTTGCCTTTGGCCATGGTTTTATCGATAGGAACCTGCAGCTGTTTTGCTATGGCAGCCAGCTCATCCTCTGATTTTCCGTCAATATCAATGCCGGTATAGTGCTGTATGACTTCAAACATCGTAAAACGCTTCCAGGGACGTTTGAAGTCGATGAGTTTATCTCCCACCTGTACCTCGGTCTTTCCATGGAGGTCGATGGCTATTTTCTCAACCATCTCTTCAACAAGGTCCATCATCCATTCATAATCTTTAAAAGCCACATACAGCTCCATCTGGGTGAATTCTGGATTATGGAACCGGTCCATGCCCTCATTGCGGAAGTCTTTCGAGAATTCATACACTCCGTCGAAACCACCCACGATCAGGCGTTTCAGGTAAAGCTCATTGGCAATACGAAGGTACAGGGTCATGTCGAGGGAGTTGTGATGGGTCTTGAACGGCCGGGCGGCAGCTCCCCCGTAAAGCGGCTGCAGTACAGGGGTCTCAACCTCCAGGTAGGACTTTGTATTCAGGAACTCCCTCATGGAATTTACCAGTCGGGTTCTTTTAACAAATACATCCCTGACTTCGGGGTTAACGATCATATCGACATAACGCTGACGGTATCTTTGTTCAGGATCGGTGAACGCATCAAAGACTTCACCGTCTTTCTCCTTGACAATAGGAAGCACCCTGAGGGATTTGGAAAGGAGTTTAAGGCTCCTTACGTGGATCGAGATCTCTCCCATCTGGGTCACAAATACGTAACCTGTCACACCGATGATATCACCGATATCGAGAAGCTTTTTGAACACGGTATTGTAAAGGGTTTTATCGTCACCCGTGCAGATCTCGTCACGTTTCACATAAAGCTGAATCCTGCCGCTTGAATCTTGGAGTTCGGCAAAAGAAGCGGCTCCCATGATCCTGCGGGTCATGATTCGGCCGGCAATGCTTACCTCCTGGTACAACGTAGTATCGGCAGGATAATTTTTTTTAATCTCAGCACTGCTTACATTGACCGGAAAAGTTTCGGGTGGGTATGGGTTGACTCCGAGCCTGAAAAGTTCAGCTAAGGAATCGCGACGTATCTGTTCCTGCTCAGAAAAGGAAATTGACATAAGCTTGATTTTTCTGCAAAGATAAGGATTTACGCCAAAACGGAGTGCAGGATGTGATGGGAGTTCATCGCCCTGAAGCCCGGTACGTGTATCTGGTAATACAGAAGCAGTGAATCGAGAAGGGATCTGCGGACGGCTGTTTTGAAATGCAGGGAGTCCTGTTCTTCGACCGGAGTGCTAACCAGTGTATTAAAATATTTCCCGTATTCGGGAAGTATATAGGCGTCATTATCGGGGATCACACCCTGGAACTGGCTTTCGTTGAGGTTGAAAACCGGTTTTGACTCAGTATAACCCGGCTGTGGCCTGATCCCGAGGTAGTGGGTAAGTTCTGCGGTAAATACTAATGCAAAGCAGTTTAGGGAATTTTCGGCTGAATCGAGAAGGAGGCAGGATTTCCAAAGATAATCAAACAGTTCACGGTTAACTTCTTCTTCCCTTATAGCCTTGTACAGCAGTTCATTGATATATAATGCAACTGAGCTTTTTCGGATATCGAACGGGATGCTTAAATAGGGGTGGGCAAGCCTGACCTCTTTTGAGGTGTGCAATGTTGATTTTTCTTTCAGGTTGGCAGTCACTTCAAGAAGGGTAAGCGGCTGGAAGAGGCCTGCTTTTGTTTTTGATTTGGGACTTCGGATGCCTTTGAAGAGATACGAACGCAATCCGCAGGCCTCTGTGTAAATCCTTACGATAATACTGGTTTCGGAGTATTTAATGGAGTGCAGAACGATGCCTTTCGTTGTCAGCAGCATCAGTTGATCACCAGGATCTTGGTTACTACCTTGTCGCTTCCGTTTTCGTTTGATGCAAACACCAGGTAAACACCCGTACGGACTTTCTTCCCATCCATAGTCGCTCCATTCCAGACTGCTTGTCCGCCTTCAGCTTTCCCCGTAAAAACAAGCCTTCCGCTGATATCGGTGATCCTGATCTGGGCATTGCTCAGTAGCCCTTTTACAGCAATATATCCCTGGTATCCTTCACGAACCGGGTTTGGGTAGGCATAAACATTTCCGAAGCTGTCGCTGCCCTCGGTAGCCGTGCCTTTAAACGAGATAACACCCTTGTCGGTGCCGAAATATATTTCACCGGTGACCTGGTTGATGGCGATTGATGTTACCCTGTCGGAAAGGAGAGGACTGTTTTCAGCGGTAAAATGATATACCTGCTTTGTGCCGTCGGCCGAAAAAAGGTATGCGCCTCCGCGATCGGTACCCATCCATTTACGGTTGGCCCCGTCTACGGCAATAGCATTGACCTGCTCATTTTCGAGAAGATACTGTACATAGGATCCCTGCTGCACAAGCGGTCTCTGGCAATCTGAAGGATGGTCTGAGAACAGGTCGTCGGGACTGTAAAACACACCCACCCCGCTTTCGGTCCCTACCCAGATCTCGCCATTTTTATCTTCGGCCATTGAAAAGATCATATTCCCGGGGATATTTCCGTTCCCGGCAGTTGAATTCAGTTTTCTGGCTTTGTCGTCGGCCGGGTTGTCGGGAGTTCCGTTATTTGTAAATATAAGTACCGAGTAAGGATTCAGGTTCCCGTAACGCATCTGCATCCATACCTGGTCGTAGCGGTTCACCATGATCTGACCCAGATCTGATTCGTTGTTGACGGTGATCTTATAGCCTGTCCACTGGTTTCCGCGTTTCAAAGAAAGGCAGGAATCGGTATGGGCGCAAACAACCCAGAGGTTGCCATGGATATCATAGGCAGAGCCACCCACACGAACAAGGCTGGTATCAGTCGTAGCCGAGTGATGGTGAAGTGTGCTGTTGGGTTCTGAGAACCTGCGGGTAAGAGTTCCATCATAAAATTCAAGCAGTCCGTAACCCCAGGTTGCTGCATAGATCCTTTTGGGGTCGGCGGGATCGGCGGTCACCGAAACAATGTTCATGAAGCCATACATCAAAGGATTGTTGGCCCCCGAAAGGTTCAGCCAGTTGGCATCGTCGAAGGTATAAACCTGGGCTGCCATGGCAAGGGGGACATAGGAAGCATCATAGCCACCCGGGGCAATATAAAGGTTATTCCCGACCGAGCTCATGCTGAAGGCATTTGCTGTAAGCGGACCGCTCAGGTTATACAGTTTTGTCTGGTCTGAATTCATTTCATAGCTTACCAGGCCGGAATAGGAGTCGGCGATCCAGATCGTACTGTTCTGGTCGCATATGGCATCCTGGGGAAAAGGAGTGGCATTGGGATAGGCGTGTATTGCCTTGTACATATTGAAACTTACATCATACACATCCACAAAGTAATTATAACTGATAACCAGCCTGTCATACATGCTTTTCAGGTTCATCACAGGATTGTTTGCTCCATTCTGCCAGGCTGTCCACTGCCCGTTATAGGTATACAGGGTGTCTTTTCCGCTGACCCTTTTTTTGTTCACAACAACCTTGCCTGAAAAGTAGGTTATGGTATTGTACATCAGGGTGGTGTCGATACGCTTGTCCTTCTTCCAGACTGCATAATTTGCCAGGTTGGGGTCTTTGTACCAGGCTTTGTAAATGCCCCGCTCGGTTGCAGCCCACAGTGTATCCTGTTCATCCTTCACCATGCTCATGACGTTCACCTGGGTACCGCCGCTGCCGATATAATATGTTTCCTTTATCTCCTGTTTTACCAGGTCCAGCAAGACGATTCCGAAACCGCACTGAAGGTAAGCCATGGATCCTATGCAGTAAATGCTGTTGATGGTTTTATTTCCAAGGATGGTTTTACGGTAAATATCTGAAATGTTGATAATGGTGTTATTCTGGAGGAGGTCGATGTTTGCGTCGGAATAAGCGACAACCAGGGTTTTGGTCGGGACATTATAGGCGATGCAGTTGATGCCGATGTCAGACAGCCCCTGAATCTTTGTGATCCTGTTGATGCTGTTATCCTCCTTATCGTAATAGAACAGTGCATAGGGTGTCGAAGAATAGATTCGGTTCTGGGCTTCGGCAACAGAATTGCAGTAATAATACGGGAGTTCATCCCTCCACTGTCCGATGGGGATCTGGGGGCTCTGGGAGAAGAGGGATGCAGGATAAAGGATGCAGGATATAAAAAAAAGTCTGAATATTTTCATACAGTATGAATATGGATCTTACAATAAACCGTGGTTTAAAAGTAACTGTTTTTTTGCTGATTTATTGCAGAAAAGCAAGGATTTCAGAAGATCATCCCGGCGGCTACGGTTTCATTGGTAGCTTCATCGATAAGGATGAGGCTGCCGGTTTGCCTGTTGGTGGTATAAGGGTCGCAGAAAAGAGGCTTGGTGGTACGTATGCGGACCCTGGCAATTTCGTTCATAGCCAGGCTGGTTCGATCGGTAATCTGTTCAAGGGTGCTGATGTTCAGAACGTATTCAATATTGACGATCAAACAGCGCACATCCCGGGTGTTGTTTTTCAGGGCATATTTCCCGTTGAGCTGCATGGGTTTAGGGTTCATCCAGCAGATCATGCATTCAAATTCAGAACTTGACCTGGGCAGGGAAGCAGAGCCCGCGATCATATCCCCCCTGCTGATATCGATGTCGTCGCTGAGCAAAAGCGTTACACTCATAGGAGGGAAAGCCTCTTCAACCGGTCCGCCGAACGTATCGATACGCTGGATTGTCGTTTTAATACCAGCTGGAAGCACCATGACTTCATCCCCCGGATGGAACTTGCCCCCGGCAACCCTTCCTGCATATCCCCTGTAATCGTGATATTTGTCAGATTCGGGGCGGATGACATACTGCACCGGGAAACGCTGGTTCACCATATCATGGTCCTGGTCGATAGGGATGGTCTCAAGGGTGTCAAGCAAAGTCCCTTCATTATACCAGGGCATATTCAGTGAAGGTTTCACAACATTATCTCCTTTCAGGGCACTGATGGGGATAAAATGAAGGTCTTCACCCGGCAGGACCTTTTCAACAAAAGCGTTGAAATCGGCTTTGATCTTCTCAAAGACCTCGCGGCTGTAATCGAGAAGGTCCATTTTATTTATGCAGACAATGATATGCGGTATTCCAAGCAGGTAAGCAATAAACCCATGCCGGTAAGTCTGTTCGATCACCCCGTTGCGGGCATCGATGAGAACTATCGCGGCATTGGCAGTTGAAGCCCCGGTGACCATATTCCTTGTATATTGAATATGCCCGGGTGTGTCGGCGATGATGAATTTGCGGTTAGGCGTGGCAAAGTAACGGTAGGCCACGTCGATGGTGATCCCCTGCTCGCGCTCGGCCCTGAGCCCGTCGGTGAAGAGTGCGAGATTCAGGTGTTCGCTTCCTTTCTGCACACTGGCCCGCTTGACGGCATCCAGCTGGTCTTCAAACAGAGATTTGCTGTCATACAACAACCTTCCGATCAGGGTGCTTTTTCCGTCATCCACGCTGCCTGCTGTGGTAAAACGCAGCAACTGCATATTCAGGTAGCCCTTGCTTGAGAAATCGCTATCCTTAACCTCTGTCATAATCCTTAAATCGTAAATATTCGCAATATTGTTAATTTTTAATGGTGCTCATTTCGGCTTCGCCGAACGTAACTCGTAACTCGTAACTCGTCATTCGTAAATTAAAAATACCCTTCTTTCTTCCTGTCTTCCATGGCGGCATCCGACCTTTTGTCGTCATATCTTCCGCCCCTTTCGGTAACTCTTGTCGCCGCTATCTCCTTGATGATGTCCTCAAGGTTATCCGCAGTCGACAACACAAGTCCGGTACATGAAATATCGCCCACGGTGCGGCAGCGAACCCGGAGTTTTTCAACCTTCTCACTGGGTTTCATTGCCATGAAAGGAGCTTTGGCAAGCCAGATCCCGTCGCGGAAAAAAACCTCCCTTTCGTGAGTGAAATAAAGACTGGGCAACTCAATATTTTCCTGCAATATATACTGCCAAACATCCATTTCGGTCCAGTTGCTGATAGGGAATACCCTGAAATGTTCTCCCATTCGCTTTTTCCCGTTAAAAATATTCCAGAGTTCAGGCCTCTGGTTTTTAGGATCCCACTGCCCGAACTCATCCCTGTGTGAGAAAAACCGTTCCTTGGCCCTGGCTTTCTCCTCATCTCTCCGGCCTCCGCCAATAGCGGCGTCGAACTTGAACTTCTCGATGGTATCGAGCAGGGTGACAGTTTGCAAAACGTTACGGCTCGCGTTGATGCCCTTCTCTTCAATGACCCTTCCTGTATCTATCGATTCCTGAACCGAGCCCACAACGAGGCGGGCGTTGAATTTCCTTGCAAGTTCATCCCTGAACGCAATGGCTTCTTCAAAATTATGTCCGGTATCGATATGCAGCAGGGGGAATGGGATGGAGGCCGGGAAAAAAGCCTTTCTTGAAAGATGGACCAGTACTATCGAATCTTTACCGCCGGAGAAAAGTAAAGCAGGCCGCTCAAACTGGGCGGCTACTTCCCGAAGAATATAAATGGCTTCCGACTCGAGCTCATTAAGATGCGTCAATTTGTAGTCCTTCATTCCTGCCCTCAACCTTATGCTTTGCCGAAAATTTTCTGCAGAGTTGATGTTTTCTTTTTCGATGATTCCTTGTCGTCGGAATAATATCCGTAACCATATCCATGGCCGTAACCGTATCCATAGCCGTAACCATAGCCATAACCATAACCATATCCATACCCGTATCCGTAACCATAGCCGTAGGAACTCCGGGTGAGCCTTACGTCATTTATCAGGATTGCCAGACCAGGGATATTGCGTTTTTCCATATCCTGGATGATACTGGCAAAGATTTTTTTATGTGTATAATTCTGCCTGACAAGGAAAAGATTGGCATCGGCATATTTCATGAGAAGGAAAGCGTCGGTGACAAGACCAACCGGCGGCGTGTCAATGATGATATAATCATAAATCTCCTTAAGCCTGGTGAACATCTCGCCACATTTATCGGAGGCGATAAGCTCGGCAGGATTCGGAGGAACCGGTCCGGCCATCACAACGTCAAGGTTCTCTATTCCCGAAAACTGTATGATGTCTTCGATCTTGCTTTTGTTGATAAGGTAGGATGAGATACCTTCGGCATTGGTAAGCCCGAAGTCCTGGTAGATCTTTGGCTTACGAAGGTCAAAGCCCATCAGCAGGGTCTTTTTCCCATACATGGCATAGATACATGCAAGGTTGATGGAGGTAAACGTTTTACCGGCACTGACCATATCGGCGGTTACCAGCACAGTAATCTTTTCTTTACCCTGGAGAAGGAACTGCAGATTGGTACGAACCGAACGGAACGACTCTGCAATGGTTGATTTCGGAGAGTCCACAACGACTATTTCACTTGGTTTGTCATTATGGATGACATGCCCCACAATCGGAAGTTTGGTGATCCTCTCGATATCTTCCTTTTCCATGACCTTGTCATTGAAATAATCCTTTCCAAGAATATAGATTATCGGAAGGATGATCCCAAGGATAAGAGCGATGATATAGTTGAGGCTTTTCTTCGGGAATACCGGGCTTGTTCCCCCCATGGCCGTATCCACCACCTCATTGTCGGAGAGATTCGAAGCCTGGGTGATCTGGGCTTCGGAACGTTTTTGCATCAGAAAAGTGTAAATGGCGTCGGTGAGTTTGAACCTGCGTTCGATACCAAAAAGCACACGCTGTGTTTCGGGCAGAGTGCTGATCCTTGCAGTGTACTGGGACACACGGTCGTTGATCTCCTTCATCGCAATATCATTCGTATTGATCGCGCTTTTAATGTTTTCGATCAGGGCGTTTTTAATTGTGGAGATCTGCTGGTCAATTGCAACAAGTGTCGGGTTCCTGCCCTTTGAATACTGGGATATTTCGGTGCGTTTGGTATACAGGTCGGTAAGCTTCATGGTAAGGTCGTTGAGCATGGGATTCTCAACTCCCATCGAAGCGGGAACCACGAGCTCATCGAGTTTCTGGTTCTTTTCGAGGTACTGGTATAGGTTGCTCAGGTATTTTGACTGTACCATCAAAACCGCTTTCTGATCCTGAAGGTCCATCATCTTGTCAAACACCTGTTTGGTAACATCATCAAGGTTCATGATCTCCTTGTTGGTACGGAAGACTTCGAGGGCTTTTTCAGTTGAATGCAGGGTGTCGCTGATATCCTGAAGTTCGCTGTCGATAAAATTGATTGTACGTCCGGCTACAAGATTTTTACGCTCAAGGTCCTTCGCGAGATATTCCCTGGAAAGTGCATTCAGGAAATCGACCAGTTTGTTCACATTTCCGCCTTTCAGCTTGATCTCAACGATGGAAGCTTCCTTGTTGATGGGTTCAATGCTGAACCCTTTGAACTGGGTGACGAGCGAAGGATAATCATTGATCTGGAAGTAAAAACTCCTGTTCAGGTCTTTCTGCGGACTGAACAAAGGAGTAAGAAGCAGCCTGAAACGAAAATTGTCACCCTGCACCCAGCGGCCGAACTCATAGGTTTCATCCACCGCAACGCGCTCTTTACGATTGGCGATCTTTTCCTTTTTTGAAAAACTATAAAATTTAATGTCTTCTTCTTTCGCTTCCAAACGGTATTTGTCTTTCGAGGTAATGGAAACATTGAAGCGCATGCTCACAGGCTGTGGAAAAGCCGTATCCAGTTCAACAGTGAAAGGAGTGTCCTTGTACAATTCTTTACTGATGAAATTCTCTTCGCTGTTGTAAGAAACCTCGAAACCGATCTTGGAAATTGTACGGTATGTAAGTGAATAGGACGATAAAACACCGATCTCGTTCTGCAGGTTCTGCATATTGTTCAGACCTCCAAGCCCCATGATGGACTGGGCGTTCAACTTGTTCTCCGACTTGTCTTTGATAAGGATTGAAGTCTTTACCTCGTAAACCGGACTGGTATATTTATTGAAGATAAAAGCAATGATCAGGGCAATAAACACGGTCACCGCAAAGAAATACCAGTAGCGGTAGAATTTAAAAAGCAGAACCTTATAGTCGACCGACTGTTGTTGCTGCTGCTGTTGGAAGTCCTGGAGGTTATCGTTCACGAAAAATGAATTTACAGTTTACATTGTTTTCACATAATTGATCAGCAGGATACCGGCTGATATACCTGCCAGTACGATAGCCCAGGGGAAAGTTGAACCGAATCCCCAGCGTTTGTATGCCAGCGGCTGAACATATATGATATCGTTGGGCTGGAGGTAAAACTGGTCGCTCTTCAGGAAGGAATCGGAAAGCATATTCAGTTTGTACACCCTTGAACCACCAGGGACCTGTCGTATAAGCACCACCTTGTTCCTGTTGCCAAAATCAGTGATGTCATTGGCAAGGGAAATTGCTTCAAAGAAATTGATCTTGTCCTGGTAAATAGTGAATTCACCCGGGCGGCCGACTTCACCGAGTATCGTTATCTTGAAGTTCACCATTTTTACAACGACGACAGTTTCTTTCAGATATTCGTCAACCAGTTTCTGCAGTACATCCTTAACCTGTGTTACAGTCAGGTCTTTGATCATGATCCTTCCGACGACGGGAAAATCGATATACCCGTCGGGGCTTACCGAATAAGAATTCAGGTAGATGCTGGCATCATTGGCATAGTCATTATAATTGCTCGACGACGACTGCTTGTTAAAGAACATATTGCTCTTGTCGTCAAGGCTGAACAATTTGATGTACACATTATCCCTGGGCTGTATCCTGTAGTCGGGCGGATGTTTGTGTGCATAGATGCTGGCAGTGTCTTTCTCCTGCTGCTTTTGTAAATAAAGGATCTTTTTCTGAGGTACGCAGGACGAAAGTATTACAGTAATTACAAGCAAAAGAAAAGCTACTTTGGGTAGCAGTTTATGGAATTGCTTCATGGATGCCGGAAATTGAGTGCGCAAAATTAAGGAATTTCAGGCAAAACTAATAAAATAGGCCCATATCCTAAAATTTTCATGACAAAATAAGTTGGTTGTTGGTTGTTGGTAGTTGGTAGTTGGAAGATATTCAATAAGTTGTCACTTTAAATAGCTTCTCCTATCAAAGTGGCCGAAGTGGCCTTTTTTACGACAACCTTCGCATATTCACCAGGTTTCTGAGCTGTTTTGGGGAACACGATCACCTTGTTCTGGGAGTTGCGGCCAAAGTACTGTTTATCAGAGCGCTTTGATTCACCTTCGATCAGGACTTCGAACGTTTTACCGATATCATAATGGTTGCTGGCCGATGAAAGCTCCTGCTGAAGATCGATAATTTCTCTCAACCTGCGTTCCTTGACCTCTTCAGGAACATTATCGTCAAACTGATCAGCCGCCAGGGTTTGGGGCCTTTCGGAATACTTGAAAGTAAAGGCATAGTCAAACGCGGCTTCCCTCATCAGAGCTAGGGTTTGTTTATGGTCTTCTTCGGTCTCGTCGCAAAATCCAGTGATGATATCGGTTGATACGGCGCATCCGGGGATCAGGCTCCTGACAGCACGAACCTTATCAAGGTATTCCTCACGGGTATATTTCCTGTTCATTTTATCGAGCACTGCGTTGCTCCCGCTCTGTACCGGGAGGTGGATGGCCCTGCAGATATTTGGCTGCCTGGCAATTACATCAATCAGTTCCTTTGACAGGTCTTTGGGATGCGAAGTGGCAAAGCGGACCCTGAGCTGAGGATCGAGATCAGCGATCCGTTGAAGCAGGATGGGAAAATTCACCCTTTGAGTGCCCGTTTCCCATTCATAGGAATTCACGTTCTGTCCAAGCAGGGTGACTTCCCTGTATCCTTGTATAAACAAGTCTTTCGATTCGCGGATAACCGATTCCGGATCCCGGCTTCTTTCCACTCCACGGGCATAAGGCACCACGCAGTAGGTACAGAAATTCTCGCATCCGCGCATGATCGAAATGAAGGCCGAAACCCCATTCGAATCAAGCCTCACCGGGTTGATATCCGCATAAGTCTCATCCGCAGACAACATAGTATCTATAGCTTTTTGTCCTGAATTTACCTGTTCAAGCAAATGGGGAAGGTGGCGGTATGAATCGGGGCCGGCGATCAGGTCGAGAAGCTGTTCTTCCTCCATCAGGGCGGTTTTCGTTCGTTCTGCCATGCAGCCCAGCAGTCCGATAGTCAGTGAGGGCTTCTTCTTCCGCAGTGAACGGAAATACTGAAGGCGTTTTCTCACCCTGTCTTCGGCATGTTCACGTATCGAACAGGTATTTAGTAATACAATATCGGCTGTTTCAAGTTCAGTTGATGCCTCAAAACCTTCGGCAGTCAGGATTGATGCAACGATCTCACTGTCAGAGAAATTCATCTGGCAGCCATAGGTCTCTATATAGAATTTTCTGTTTTTTTCTGCTGTCATATATCACTTTTCCGGTTTCGGCGGATTAAGGATTAAAATGGGCACAAAGGTACGTATTATGTTAATTGTCGTACTTTTGTAGCCGGATTGGGATATTGAAATCCATAACTACGATGACGAAAAACTTAGTGATTGTTGAGTCTCCCGCGAAAGCGAAGACCATTGGCGGATTCCTGGGGAACGATTTTACAGTAAGATCATGCATGGGACATGTGGCAGATCTTTCAAAGAAAGACCTTGGGGTTGATGTTGCAAAAGGGTTTGAACCAAATTATATTGTGTCTCCCGACAAAAAGAAGATCGTTGGCGATCTTAAGAAACTGGCCCATGAGAGCGATTTTATCTGGCTGGCGTCTGACGAGGACCGTGAGGGTGAAGCCATTTCATGGCATCTCATGGAAACGCTGGGATTGAAGAAAGAGAATACAAGGCGGATAGCATTCCACGAAATTACCAAAACTGCTATCCTTGAAGCCATTGAAAATCCAAGAGAGCTAGATATGAACCTGGTCGATGCCCAGCAGGCAAGGCGCATCCTCGACAGGCTTGTAGGCTTCGAGCTTTCGCCTCTTCTCTGGAAAAAGATCAAACCTTCCTTATCTGCAGGGAGGGTGCAGTCTGTTGCCGTCAGGCTGATTGTTGAGCGTGAAGACGAGATCAGGAATTTCCAGTCGGTATCTTCTTACCGTATCAGCGGGGATTTCGTGATCCAGGACGGCAAGAAGCTGAAATCGTTCAATGCTGAACTTAACAAGAGATTCCAGACTAAAGACGAAGCTCTGAATTTCCTGAAACAATGCATTGCGGTTCAATATACCGTTGAAGATGTTGAAACCCGGCCTTCGAAGAAATCGCCGGCCCCGCCTTTCACAACTTCGACACTTCAGCAGGAAGCCTCACGCAAACTTGGTTTCTCTGTAGCAAATACCATGAGGGTGGCCCAGGAGCTTTATGAATCAGGGAAGATCACCTATATGAGGACCGACTCTGTCAACCTTTCAGATATGGCAATTGCCATGGCAAAAAAGGAAGTGACTGACAGTTTTGGCGAGGAATATGTGAAAACCCGCCGGTATGCTACAAAGTCGAAAGGCGCACAGGAAGCTCACGAAGCCATCCGCCCCACATACCTGCGTGATAAGAACGTAGAATCTGACCGCTCAGGCAAACGACTGTATGACCTGATCTGGAAACGCACCATTGCTTCCCAGATGGCCGATGCAGAACTTGAAAAAACCAATGTTACCATCGGGATCACAGGCAAATCAGAAAAGTTCATTGCAAAAGGGGAAGTGATCAAATTTGACGGCTTCCTTAAAGTTTATATGGAGTCTTCGGATGAGGAAGGCCCTGAAGACCAGGAAGGTGTTCTGCCCCCGCTCAAAACGGGAGAGAAGCTTTCGTTGCAGGAAATGATAGCCCAGCAGAAGTTCACACAGCAGCCTTTCAGGTATACCGAAGCAATGCTTGTTAAAAAGCTTGAAGAACTTGGCATCGGCCGGCCTTCGACCTATGCACCCATCATCTCTACCATTCAGAAACGGGAATACGTGGTTAAGGAAGAAAGGACCGGTGTACAGAGGAATTATGATTTCATCAGTCTTACAGACAGCAAGATCAAAGAAGAAGTAAGGACCGAGACCGTTGGGTATGAAAAGGGGAAACTGTTTCCCACGGATATAGGCGGACTGGTTACCGGTTACCTTGTTGAGAATTTCGATAATATTATGGATTACAATTTCACCGCTACGGTGGAAGAGGAGTTTGATGTCATTGCCGAGGGCAAGCTGAAGTGGAAGCAAATGCTGAAGGAGTTTTATTTCCCCTTCCATGAAAAAATTGAAGGCGCACTCGAGAGTACAAAAAAAGTCAAAGGTGAAAAGCTGCTTGGGACCGACCCTGTTACCGGGTTGAATGTGTACGTGAAGATCGGACGTTTTGGCCCAATGGCCCAGCTCGGGGAATCGGATAATGAGGAGAAACCAAGGTTTGCAGCGCTTAAAAAAGGCCAGAGCATAGATACCATCAGCCTGCCGGAAGCCCTTGAATTGTTTAAACTCCCACGCTCACTGGGGGATTTCGAGGGAACAGAGGTCATTGTTTCGGCCGGCAAATTCGGACCGTATGTAAAGCATAAATCAGCTTTTTATTCCCTGCCTGCTTCTGATGATCCCTTAAGCGTGGCTCTCGCCAGGGCTATAGAGATCATCCAGGCCAAGCGGCATGAGGAAATCAAGAAGGTGATCAGGGAGTATCCCGAGGATCCGGATATCAAAGTATTGAATGGCAGGTATGGTCCGTACATCACCCTTAAGAAGGAAAACTACAAGATCCCCAAGGGAAAAACTGCAGCTGAACTAAGCTACGAAGATGTGAAGGCCATCATAAGCTCAAGCGAACCTACGAAATCCAAATCCAGAAAGAAAAAATAAGGGCCATGGACATTTCGACCTTTTTTTCCCCTATCGATTTAACAGAATTCGAATTGACGAATGAAGGCCAGCAGCGTTTTGGCAATATTATCGATATCTATTCCGAAACAGGGAGTTTCCCTGATTTCACGACTTCGGATCTCGCTATCATCGGAGTTAAGGAAGACCGGAATTCGGTTGGTAACGAGGGCTGCGACCTTGGCCCCGACAGTGTGAGGAAATTCCTGTACAGGCTGTTCCCCGGTCCGTATACAAACAAAATTGCCGATCTCGGGAATATCCGCAAAGGTTTTTCTGCAAGCGATACATATTTTGCCCTCAGCAGTACGGTTGCAGAACTGATCAGCAATAATGTGATCCCGGTGATCATAGGGGGCGGACAAGATCTGACTTTTGCGAATTATAAAGCCTATGAAAGCCTTGGCCAGATAATTAACATCGTGGCAATAGATCCGACTTTCGATCTTGGTAAAACCGAGGCAGAGCTTGATTCCCAGTCCTTCCTTAGCAGCATCATCCTTCATCAGCCCAACTACCTGTTCAATTATGCGAATATAGGCTACCAGAGTTATTTCATCGACCAGGATGCCCTTAAACTGATGAAGAACCTGTTTTTCGACACTTACAGAATCGGAATAGTGAGGGAGAGCCTCGAAGAGGTTGAGCCTATTGTCAGGAATGCCGATATGCTCAGTTTTGACATCTCCGCAGTGAGGTATTCAGATGCCCCGGGTAACGGTAATGCCGGGCCGAACGGATTTTACGGTGAGGAAGCCTGCCAGATCGTGCGGTATGCAGGCATCAGCGACAAGCTTACTTCAATTGGGTTTTACGAGGTCAATCCCAGGTTCGACAGGCAGGGACAGACTGCCCACCTTGTTTCACAGATGATCTGGTATTTCATCGACGGTTTTTATAACAGGGCTCATGATTTCCCTTTCAAAAATGAAGAGGATTACCTGAAGTACAGGGTTTCGATCAGCGACCATAAGGAGGAGATCGTATTTTTCAAAAGCAAGAAGACCGACCGCTGGTGGATGGAGATCCCCCTTCCTGCCGAGCAAAAAATCAAATACGAAAGGCATTACCTTGTGCCCTGTTCATACAAGGATTACCAGCAGGCCTGTGCCAACGACATCCCCGACAGGTGGTGGATGGTGTATCAGAAACTCATGTGAATATCGAATATCGAATAACGAATTTCGAATGTTGAATTTTTCTTTCCGTTCGACATTCAGTGTTCAATATTCAATATTCGATATTCGTAAATCGGGCTTCGGGCTTCGTAAATCACTTCCCTTTAATCCTTTCCGGGTTTGCGCTGAGGAACGACTTCCATCCTGTAAACTTCTTTCCAACCTCGGGTCTTCCGTTCTGGAAATGATGGCATACGGCCACGGCCAGTGCATCGGCTGCATCAAGGCTTTCGACTGGTTCTTTGAGGGTGAGCAAACGCTGAAGCATGGCTGCGACCTGTTCCTTGGATGCCGAACCTTTGCCGGTGATCGACTGCTTGATTTTGCGGGGTGAGTATTCAAAAATGGGGATGGTACGGTAAAGTGCGGCGGCGATAGCCACACCCTGGGCACGGCCAAGTTTAAGCATCGATTGCACATTTTTTCCAAAAAACTGGGCCTCTATGGCCAGTTCATCGGGGTGGTACTGATCGATAAGCGATAGTGTTTTCTCGAAAATAATTTTTAACCTCAGTGGGTGATCGTCATATTTATCTAATTTCAAAACTCCGAAAGCGATCATACTGAGCGTATTGGCCTTAATAGATATGATGCCGTACCCCATGATCGTGGTACCAGGGTCTATACCCAGAATGATCTTTTCACTCGGTGGATGCGGCATTTTTCCGTTAAATTTGCAGGCATGACAAAGGTATATAAAAGGTACAATCTTATTATCCAGCTGGGCATCTTTGTCATTTCCTACTTTTTTATCATCAACCAGGTATTCTGGAAGCAGGACCTTCCTTCCCTGGTGCAAACCCTTATTAAAGATTTCAGCTCATCCCGTTTCCTCTGGACGCTGGTTGTGCTTTTGTTTTTAATGGTGTTTAACTGGTTGCTTGAAGCCCTGAAGTGGAGGTTTCTTATCTCCAAAGTTGAGGATGTAAGTTTCGGGCGTTCGGTAATGGCCGTACTAACCGGGGTTACCATCAGTTCATTCACTCCCAACAGGATCGGGGAATTTTTCGGCAGGGCATTTGTCCTGAAAAAAGCCAGTCATGTCGAAGGCATCCTCATCACTATAATCGGGAGCATGAGTCAGCTCCTGATAACAATCATTACAGGATCCCTGGCGTTCCTGGTCTTTTTGCCCGTTTTCATGCCTGACGCAAAATTTTTCACCGGGTACCTCTATTATGCACTGGTTGCAGTGGTCCTGCTTTCTAACGTACTTCTGCTCGGGCTGTTTGTTAATGTATCCTTTCTGTCAACCTTCAAGGAAAAGATTCTGAAAAACGGCATTTCGAAGATAAGGAAATACTTCAGGGTCTTCACACTTTACACGAACAGGGAACTCTGGATCATAATGGGGCTAAGCCTGTTGCGCTATGCAGTCTTCTCAACACAATACCTTCTACTGTTATGGGCGTTTGATGTGAATTTCCCCTTCTATATTGGTTACCTGTTGATCGCCCTGATCTATTTCATCATGGCGGTCATCCCGACCATCGCTCTCACGGAACTGGGAATAAGAGGTTCGGTGGCCATATATTGTTTTGGTTTTTATTTTGCCGCAATGGCACCGGCAATGGCCACACTTAACCTTGGAATATTAATGGCCTCCGTGCTCATTTGGGTCATCAACCTGGGCATTCCGGCAGTTGCAGGCAGTGTATTCCTTTTCCGACTTCAGTTCTTCCGCAATAACGAAGCTTGATCAACATGCTGTTCATATCTGCACTTGCTATTCTTTTAACTCTGACAGCCCTGTGCTATATTCTTATGATCCTCTTTATTACTATGGGGATCCTCAGGAAGCAAAAACCACACAAGACTGTCTTTAAGCTCAACAGCTACTATAAGTCGGCCCAAAGACTTCCCTTAGAAGCTGAGATCCTGAAGATATCAGTTGTTCTGCCGGTTCGCAATGAGGCTGCTGTTATAACAAACATCCTTGACGATCTTGCCGGCCAGGATTATCCCGTGGGATTCTTTGAGATCATAGTCTGTGATGATTTCTCTGAAGATTATACTGTTGAAAAGGTCAGAAAATGGGCGAAAGATCATCCGGGGACAAGCCTGAAACTGATAGTGGGGAGGACGAACCTCAGGGAGAACCACGGTAAAAAAAGAGCCATTGAAGCCGCGATCGAAGCCTCCACTGGCGATCTGATTATAACTACCGACGCAGATACATATCACGGCAGATCCTGGCTGAAAGCCATGGTTTCGGTATTCGCCGATCCCTTAGTCAGGATGGCATTGGGGCCGGTGGGTTTTACAGGAGAGCAAGGGATTTTCCAGAAAATCCAGATGCTTGAATTTCTGGGCCTGATCGGGGTGACAAACGGTTCGGCGAACCTCGGCTTTCCCCTGATGTGCAACGGGGCGAACCTGGCCTACCGCAGGCAGGCTTTTATTGATGTGGGCGGATTTGCGGGGAACACAGTCTTCCAGTCGGGCGATGACCAGTTCCTGATGATGAATTTCGCAAAACAGTTCGGACGAAATGCCATTGTATTCGTAAAGGACCGGGAAGCTATAACCCTAACCAGTCCATGTAAAAACTTTGGTGATTTCTGGGAACAGAGGCTGAGGTGGGTTTCAAAAAGCAGGGGGTATAATGACAAGGCAGTGCTTTTGGCCGGCATGCTTACATTCGGCTTTCCTTTCCTTATCCTCATTGGAGGCATAACCGGAATATTTCATCCTTTCATCCTGCTTCTTGCGTCCCTTTTATGGCTCCTGAAAATTCTTGCCGAATACCCAATGGTTTGGCTCATGGCAGGATTTTTTGGAAAGAAACATCTTCTGAATTACTATTTCGTCGCCCAGGTCTTCCAGTTTTTCTATGCTATAGCCGTAACCGTTGCCGGACAATTCAGCGGGTATTCCTGGAAAGGACGGAGTTTCAGAAAGTAGTGTTCAGTATCCCTGTTTGAATTTCATCAGGGATTCGGCAATTACCAGGTCTTCGGGGTAAGTAATTTTAACATTATACACATCGCCCTCGATCAGGCTGATAGTATGGCCATCGGCTTCAAGAACACTGGCATCGTCGGTAAAGGATTCCCGGTAAGCCTGTTCATAGGATTTCAGCAATGGCCCTGCCATGAATACCTGAGGGGTCTGGATCAGCCTGAGAGTGTTCCTGTCGAGGGGGCAGTTTGAAGTGCCGTTCAGGCTTCTAACCGAATCTGTAACGGTTGAGACAGGGATTGCGTTTCCATGTGTGAAGGCATGATCAAAAGCACGTTGGATCAGGCCATGGCTTAACAGCGGTCTTACCCCGTCATGCACCGCCACGATGCCATCCGCAGTCACATAAGAAAGGGCGTTTTTTACTGTATCGAATCGTTTTTCGCCTCCGGGGGATAGAATATGAGGGATTATAAGGTCATGTTGACGGCACAGGGTTTCCCACAGGGAAAAGAGACCAGGATGAAGTGCGACAATGATTCTGAGCGTTGGATCGAAGGCATTAAACGCCAGGATTGAATGCATCAGAACAGGTTTTCCGCAAAGAAGTAGGAATTGTTTGGGGATGGTGGAATTCATGCGGTTGCCCGTTCCGCCCGCGACGATGATGGCAAATTTATCCAAAGCTACATGATAAGCATGGGATTGCCGTAAGTAAAGAACTTGTATTTCTTTTCTACGGCTTCTTCGTAGGCTTTCATGGTGAAATCGAATCCTGCGAATGCTGAAGTGAGCATCATCATTGGTGTTTGCGGAAGATGGAAATTGGTGATCATCGCGTTGGCAATGCTGAATTCATATGGCGGGAAGATGAATTTATTCGTCCAGCCTTTATAGGGTTTCAGGAGTCCGCCAACAGTAACCGACGATTCAATCGCTTTCATCGTAGTAGTGCCAACGGCGACGATTTTTTTCTTGTCCATCTTGGCCTTGTTGACGATCTCGACGGTTTCGGGTTCTATGATCACTTCTTCCGAATCCATTTTATGTTTTGTAAGGTCTTCAACGTCGATGGTGCGGAAGTTGCCAAGGCCGACGTGCAAGGTGACTTCTGCAAAATGAACGCCTTTAAGCTCAAGGCGTTTCATGATCTCGCGGGTGAAATGGAGCCCGGCAGTGGGAGCTGCAACAGCGCCTTCGTGTTTTGCAAAAATAGTCTGGTAACGTTCGTTGTCCTCGCTGGTAACAGGCCTGTTATGGATCTTTGGCAGAGGTGTTTCGCCAAGCTTTTGAATGGTTTTCTTGAATTCGTCGTAAGGGCCGTCGAAGAGGAAACGTATGGTACGGCCTCTTGATGTTGTATTGTCGATCACCTCGGCAACCAGGGTGTCGTCGTCTCCAAAATACAGTTTGTTCCCGATCCTGATTTTACGGGCCGGGTCAACCAGGACGTCCCATAGTCTTGATTCGCGGTTCAGTTCGCGAAGCAGAAAAACTTCGATTTTGGCGCCGGTTTTTTCTTTTTCGCCATAGAGGCGGGCAGGAAAAACCTTGGTGTTGTTGATGATAAACACATCACCATCGCCGAAGTAGTTCAGAATATCTTTAAAATGTTTATGTTGGATAGATTGCTTCCTGCGGTCGAGGATCATCATGTTGACATCGTCGCGGTGTTTGGCAGGATTGTTAGCAATAAGATCAGGAGGCAGATGGAAACGAAACTGAGATAGCTTCATGCTTGTCGATTAAAAAGGCGTGCAAAAGTAATACTTTTTTCGCTGAATGTCAAGCCTTTTTTATCTTTTTGGTTTTGGAGCGCTTACTCAAACAGTCCGTTAATCTCCTGCGGAGGCTTCAGGTGATAGGTCAGCAACCCAACATTCGAGGCTGTTTCGACATGCTGGGAAGAGTCATCGATGAACAAGGTTTCTTTGGGATCCAGTTTACCGTCGCGGATGACAAATTCGAAAATTTCGCGGCTGGGTTTCTGGAGATGGATCTCAAATGAGAACCAGGTCTTCTCAAACAAGTCGAGGAAAGATTTGTACCCGTAATTTTTGCTGAAATCTCCCAGGTACTTGTTGTAATGGATTTCATTTGAATTACTGAGAATGAAGATCCTGTATGATTTTCTGACCTCTTCGAGCAGCCTCACCCTTTGAGCAGGGATATTGAGGATCATGGCATTCAAGGCATCGAGGATTTCCTGTTCGCTGATACCGGGTTTAAGGTGTTTCTTCAGGATGGCTGTAAATTCGGGAATTGAGATTTTTCCGCCTTCAAGTCTGCGGAAAACATCTTCCCCTTCCTCGAATGAGTATGAAGGATTAAATCCTTTAAAACCCAGATCCCTGAATTTCTGTTCCGAAAGTTTAAAGTCTATATTGCCGATCACTCCGCCGAAATCAAAAATGATGTTCCGGATGGTACGGCCCTGTGAGGCCTGGGGGGTCAGTGTAAGCATGGCATGAAGCATTCAGCTTGCAAAGATGGCAAAATAGTTTTACCTTTGCACCCCGATTTCGTGAAACGGATTCAGTGAAACGTGGATCGGATCAGGGCCCATAGCTCAGACGGTTAGAGCAGCTGACTCATAATCAGCGGGTCACAGGTTCAAGTCCTGTTGGGCCCACAGCAAAAATATGTTTTAAGTAAAAGAGTATCAGCATGGTACTCTTTTTTTATTGCTTCTATCTTCATTCGTCGCCTGGGAAACCGAATCAGGCTTTTTTTCCGGTAATATATTGTTGATTTTTTCTGTAAGTTTTTGTATATTTGACAAAGGGCAACCAAATTCAATGACCAAAGTAAAACCATTATGGAAACAAATAAAACCAGAAAGGGCCTTGAAATAAAAGTCAAAAAAATTGCAGGTATAGCTTTGCTGATCGCTGGAGTCGCGATTATGCTGTTGGGTTGCCATAAAAGCGACAACAGCCCCGTGAATAACCCGGTCTCCATTAAGAAAATGGAAAACTACTATAATGTTACCCTGGATTATTCGAACTGCTCACATCGTGAGATGGGACGTCAGTTTGCATTGTCTATCAAGCAGGTGATGCCGGAATATGAAGCAACCATTGATTTTTTGCTGGCCATGCACATGGTTTTACTGGAGAATGCACCAAATCCATTAACATTTAATACTGTAAAAGAACGGGCAAAAATAATCTATGAAAATCTCAACAATGACTATAAAGAAGAGATTGCCGGAATGCTGGATGTTTTTAACTATGATGTGGACAAACTGGTAGACGGACGGCTTTCGAAGAATGAATTTATCATTTACCAGATGTTTTCTGAAGTTATGCGGCCCAACTCCTGCTCTGCATCTGCAGCAATCGGTAGTGCGTCTGCTACAGGAAGCACCATCGTCGCAAGGAACTGGGACTGGCTAAGCATGGCGCGTTACGGCATTGCTCATCTGCACTCAATTACCACGTATAAGAACGGCAGCAAGACAATAACGAATATGGGTCCTATGGGGCAGTTAAACGGACTTACCTTGTTCAACCAGCATCATCTTTTCGGTGCGGTTATCAACTCAACTACTGGCGCCCTGTATCCAACGGATCTTTCAAACAGGCGTTCCTTCTTCTTTGACCTGCGTTATGCATTCGAAAATTTTTCGACACTTGCCCAGGTTTCCGATTACATGAAGGATGCAAATAAACTTTACTTGTACAATCATTTGATACTGCTTGCTGATCAGGCTACGGCAGGTGTCGTAGAAAACCAGGTAAACAATAAGCAGGGCGGAGCCCCGGGAAACCGCAGTTTCAGAACAGAGTCATCAACACTGAACCCTTTGCTGACAATGGGTCAGACCTGGGGAATTCCCGGCATCTTTGCAGCCGTTAACGATTATCGTCTGCCCAACAATGACTGGGATAGCACGAACCTTGAAAACACGACACGCTGGACCTCGTTCAGAGAGAAATATGCGGGAGTTGCTTCGGGCCAGCGTATCGATATTGAGACTCTGAAATCAATTACAGGATATCCCGGACCGAACAGCAACGGCAAAATGACCGATGGGGCGATTTTCAATTCCGAAATGCAGCAATTATGGGATACAACCTATCCTATACCTGCATTTAATGTAGGGGCAGGCTTACCGGGAATTTCAAAGGCTTATACAACAATGCAGTCTGTAATAATGGATATGAAAACCATGGAATTATGGATCCACTTTGTTCCGCCAACTTATTTTGGGGAAAGACCGCCCTTACGCCCAACCTATCAGAAAATTCCGAACCCGATCTATTGACAAATTAGCCTTAGCTGAAAGGATTCAAGTCCTGTTTAATTTCTTGTAATGGGACTTGAATTGTCACATACTGGTGGGCATGCATTGGTGCTGCCTGAAGGTGTGTTGTAAATGGTATTCCCCACGGCATCCTTTCCACTGCTGTTTATGCCAACCACAATAGCAACACTGTTCGAATTATTGTCTTTCCCGAAATAAATCCTGAAACCTGTCAGGCCTGAGTTTTCCTGGGCAATGGCATTCATTGCGTCCAACTGGGTTCTGTCTATTACAAGACCATCGATCACCTGGTTGTAATTTGCTGCACCGGCCAAATAGTTCTTAAAATACTGGTTCGCATCGACTGTGGATATCGGGGTCATCCCGCCTCCCGATGCTGAAGGCGCCGGAGCATTTTGAAAAGCAAGCAAACCGACGATAGAAATTCCGGACACAATCCCTGTTAAAAAAACCAGGGCCATATAAAGATATTTGTTTGTTTTCATAGAATTATTATTTAGAAGTAAATTAAATAAAAGATTAATTTTGCTCAAAGATAACCTTTTATGAATATTGTTGTCAAATTTATTTTTTAATCATGAGAGCGGATGTTTATTCTGATTTCTGTTTCCCGGGAGGTGTAAAAAGGACTATTGTCCGAACCTGCATTGTTCTGATGACCCTGTTAATATTTCCGGAATCGGAGATGTTCAGCCAGGTGGATCCGCTGGCTCAATATGGTAAATTAAAGGATGAAATTGCTTTGACAAATACCGACAGCCTGAAGATTGAAAAGCTGTTTGACCTTGCTTGTTTTTATTCCGATTACCTGGGTGATGATAATCTGGCCGACAGTGCCAGCGTGATTGCCATCAGGCTTGCAGAGGAGAGTCACCGGCCTGAATTACTTGTCATTGCATATAACAGGTATATAGAATCCAATAACTTATCCGCCAACAATAAAAAGGCCCTGGGATATGCTATTAAAGCCGGGCAGCTTTCAAACACAGATGACCCCGGAATTGATTTCAGAATTACAAAAAACCTGGTCACCGTTTATTTGTCGGGATATGAATACGATAAAGCTCTTGAATATGGCTATAAAGCGCTTTCATTGGCCACGATGACCGAAAATGTAAACTGGAAAGCCGAAGGTTATCTTGATATCGGGAAATGCCTTGAAGGTAAAAACCAGAAAATTGAAGCTTTCAGGAATTACCTCAACGCAGAAAGCCTGGCTCAGAAAATCAAGGATACAAGTCTGCAAATAAAATGCGCAAGCTGTTTATCCCACTTTTATAACCTGAATAAAATTTATAACCAGGCAACCCGCTATAAACTGATACAGTGCGACCTTCTGAGAAAAATGAATCCGGTTGATTCCATCGCCCTGATGTGGACACAATATGATCTCCAGGTGATTGACCTGAACTCGAACAACAACCAGCTTGATGCAGGAAGCTTCAGGAAAATCCTTGATTTTGCCGTCAGAAGGAAATTCACCCGTTTGCTGACCGACGAAATTGCCCTGATCAGGACGCACCTGATCCAGGCAGACAAGATAGGCTTGCTACATGACTTTTACACCAAAGAATTTCCGCAAGAGTTGAAAAAAATGGCAACAGAAAATCCCGGCATGTATTACAGGCTGAAGGCATTCTTCTGTGAGGAGGAGCATAGGCCCGATTCAGCATTATATTATTTCAATAAAGCTGAATTAACTCTGCAAACCAATCCGAATAAAGTATTAAGGGCTAATTTTTTTAAAAGGTTCGGACAGTTTTTTCTTCGACAGGGGTTGAAAGACAAAGCCATTGAGAAGTTTTCAGATTCCTATAAACTGGCCTGCGAAGCAGGATATTTTGATTATATGCTCAGTGTATCCAGGCAGTTGGAAACTCTTTATGCCGGGAAAGGAGATTTCAGGAATGCTTTCAATTATGCCGTGTTAAACAGGACTCTTTCAGACAGCATTAGTAACATGTCGAAACAAGACCAGTTACTGATCATGGAAATAGATCATGAGACAAGGCAAAGGGACCTTGCAGCTCAAAGCGAAAAGCAATCCACCGAAAGGAGGCATTACCTGCAGTACAATGCCATCATTGTTATTATCATTTCGGTCTTCGTAGTATTATTAATGCTTGGAAGTTTGAAGGTTCCCGAGTGGATCATAAAAATGCTGGGCTTCTTTTCATTTATTTTCCTGTTCGAATTTATCATTCTTATAGCGGATCATAAGATCCACGAGATCACCCAGGGCGAACCATGGAAAATATTACTGATTAAAATCTGCCTCATCGCGATACTGCTCCCGATGCATCACTGGATTGAAAAGAGGGTGGTTTCCTTTCTCCTTAACCCTGGCCTGATCAACATTTCCCGCTATCCGGTGCGTAGCAAACTGAGGGCACATCTCAACAGGTTAAAACGGAAATAAATCCAATATGCCAGCAAGTGGAGAAAACTTCAGTCCGTACCTTTTGTCAATACAGGAAACCGTTTGACTTTTTTAACCAGAAGTTCTGCTTGTTTAATACTTGCATCGTTTGCATAATCATAGGTTTCAACATCCTGGTAACCCCAGGGTGTGAAAAATCGAAGTATTTCAACACCATGTCCTTTTAAAAAATAAAACTGTTGAGGGGACAGACAGTATCTAAGTTTCACTCCCTCTGTAACGGTTCCAGCGGGATCATTGGGTATTTTGGCACCGCCAATAAGGCTTTTAGCATCATATTCGACATACAGGGAAATGGTCTGGAACCTGTCAAACTTCAGCCATAAGCTGTCTTTTTTATGAATTGAAAATGGCTCTCGTTGTCCGAAGTCACATTTTACTTCAAGGAAAAAATCAGAATTAATTCGCTGCATCCTGATATTAACGAGGTATCTGGAAGTTGAGGCTAGATGAATCCAGTTTGTAGTTCTGATGGTGTCTTTTGATTTAGAATCAATATAGCAACTGTCAAGTCTTTGAGCTGGCAAGGCCAACCAGACGATTACAAAGTATGCGATCAGGAAAAACTTCTTCATGGTTGAGAATTTAAACAAAGAATGTGACACAATTTGCAAATTCCAGTGAAGACATCCGCCTGAAACAGTAATTCAGGTCATCAGGGTAAAAAAGAAAGTGGCCCCTTTACCGGGTTCGCTCTCTGCCCAGATCTTCCCATCATGCTTATGGATAATTCGCATTACAGTTGCAAGGCCAACACCTGTGCCTGAGAATTGGTCGGCAGAATGCAATCGCTGGAAAGGGGTAAACAATTTGTCATAGAGGTTCATGTCAAAACCAATCCCGTTATCGCGCAAGAAAATGACAACTTTACCATCCTGATTAATAAATCTGCCAAAATGAATGTATGGTTTGATTGTCTTCCCGGTATATTTCCAGGCATTATCAAAAAGGTTCTGGACGACGATCCTGAGGAGATGCCGGTCCCCCGAGACCATAATCTTTGATTGGATTTCAATGTCAACATCCCTGTTCGGATCACTTTCACTGATGGTTTTACAAACATCTGCCGCAATTTCACTTAAGTCAAACTCCTCTTTGATTAACTCCTTGCGGCTAATCTTAGATAAATTGAGAATATCCTCAATAAGTTGATTCATCTCTAGTGAAGAGTTTTCAATCCGGGTGATATAATCTTTCCCCGCCTCATCCAGAATGGAAGAATAATCTTCAAGCAAAGCCTGGCTCATTCCTTTAATTCTCCTGGCAGGGCCGCGTAAATCGTGAGATACGGAATATGAAAATGATTCAAGTTCCGAATAGGCCGCCTCCAGCTGGGCTGTCCTGGAAATGACCTTTTGTTCAAGCTCATCGGCAAATTGTTTCACCTCTTGCTGGGCCTCTTTTCTGATCTGAACTTCTTCAAGAAGCTCTTTGGTCCTTTCCGACACAAGTACCTCAAGCTCTTTTTCCCGGATCTGCCGTATGCGGTATTTAAATATAAAAACCAAAACGGTAAGAAACAGGATGATCACAATGAGGATGAAATAGTTAATATACGTTCGTTGCTTCCCCACTTTTAACGATTCAATCTGATTCTCCTTTTTCAGGATCTGTATCTGGGCCTCCTTCTTTTCAGTTTCGTATTTAGCTTGGAGATCAATCATTTGCCTTTGACTTTCAGAGTTAAGCAGGCTGTCTTTGAAGATGCCTGCCTGAAGACTATAGTAAAGCGCCTTTTGAAAATCCTTTATCTGGGTGTAGATCAATCTCAGGCTGTCGCAAACCGCCTTTTTCAGCTCAATGTCCTTGCTGATCTCCATGGCTTTTTCTTTATACTGAATAGCCCTGGAAAAATCGCCGGACTTCCTGTAGATTTCTGCGATATTTGAATAGGAAGCGGCAATTCCTTCGTGGTTATTCTGTTCTTCTTCGAGCCTGAGCGATTTGCGCTGAAAAATGAGCGCCCTTGAAATATCCCCGTTATCCAGGTAAATTATTGCCATGTTGCAAAACATGGTTGCAAGACCTTTTTTATCATTGAGTTTCGTGTATATCGCAAGTGCCTTTTTATAATACTCCATGGTTTTCCCCGGATCCCTGTCATCAATATACCGGTAAATGATGCCGATATTGTTCAGGTTAAGAGCAATTCCTATCTGATCTCCCCTGATGCTGTCTATTTCGAGAGATCGCTTGTAATACTCAAGCGCTTTCTTGTAATCATGCATATTATGATACAGATGAGCAAGAGAATAAACCGCTGCTGATATTCTCTCCTGGTCACCGATCTCTTCTGCAACGGAAAGGCTCTTAAGGTGAAATTTAAGAGCTTCGTTATACTTGTTTAAAAGCCGGTAGGAAACTCCTGTTGCATTCAGGCAATATGCCTCTGCCTTGCGATCATGCCGCTCCTGATTTAACCTTGTCGCCCTCTGGTACCAAATGATGGCATTCTGGTAATCATTAAGCCCCCAATAAGCCTCAGCAATATTTTTCATTGCATCGCTTTTCTCTTTAGAGAATGCTCCTTTTTCAGAAAGACTCATGGCTTCTTCAGCCACTTTCCTTGACTGGTAATAACGGCTATTGTTATAGTAAAAAAGGGAAAGAGCATTTAAGGTATCTGCCTGTTCCTTCTCTGACAGACCTGAAATTGTACGCATGATGCTGTCGGTCTGATCAGTTTGCCCAAAGGCAGATGTTGTATGCAAGCAAAGAAAATACAGGAGACAATATGAAAGTATATGTTTCATATTTAAACGACCTCAGGCAATTCAAGAGTAAACCGGGGCTGTAAAATGTTAAAGTAAATTGCTCCTATCCGGTATATTAGGTCAAATATAGGGAAGAAAAGACCATTGTCAACAGTTACAATAATAATTTCGTTGCAATGGGAATTAGTTCAGTTACTTACTTTTTAGCTACTTTTACTTATTACAGGTTGCAATTGCCTGATTATAAATAATATCTTTGATGGTAAATATCATGCCATGAAAACTCTGCACTGTAAAAACGGTAAAAGATCTGAAATGATGAATCTTTTAAGTATCGGAATGATCTTGTTACTTTTAATTATAGGTTCCTGCAAGAAGAATAGTTCAGTTGATAATTCTGCACCAAAACCCATTGACCAGATCTCTTTCCCGAATAATTTCGACTGGGCTACTGCCAGGGATGTAAATTTCCAGATAACGGCTCTTGATAACTCTGACCAGCCTTTGATTGGCGTCAGGTTTGACGTGTATACAAAGAGTCCGGAAGAGGGAGGTGTTCTACTGCACAGCGGAGTTACAGATGCCAGTGGCCAACTCAAGTTCATACGACCTGTACCAACCTATCTCACCCAGGTCACGGTCACAAACAAATATATTGGGCTTCTTTTTCAAAAAACTGTTCCGGTTTCATCAAATTCGGTTATCGTTTCATTTGGAGGAAAAACTCCGAATCCGGTCCATACGAAATCTTCACAGGGACTCATTCCCACCGGAATCCCAAAAGTATGGGTTCTTGGTACCTACACAGCATTGGGAGCGCCTGATTACCTTGAGTCTCAGAACGCGGTTATCCCGGCTTCCCTTCTAAACGACATCAATGCTTCCCTGCCCGAAGGCCAGAATGTAGCCAATCATCATCCGCAGTACCTTACGAATACAAATGAAACCAACCTTCCATTACAGGAAATGTGCGATGTATGGATTACTTATATAAGTTCTTATTGCGGATTTCACAATATCGTTGGTTTCTTCACTTATCCTACTAATAATCCCCCCACCTCAGCCAGCCAGATCGATTCAATAAAAGTAATCTGGCCGAATGTTGCACTTACTGGAAATGCAGGCGGACTTGCCTCGGGGAATAAGGTTTACCTGGGAAGATATCCTGCCGGCAGGTCTATTGGGTGGGTTATATTCGCTAACGGCTGGAATGGGTCAACGATCACAGCAGGCCAGTGGATTTTTTATTCGATTGATAACCTGAACCCGGAGTCAAATCCGAGCCTCAAGCGCCATGCGATTTTATTAAGAGATCCGGGACGGCATCATATTATATTTTCTTGGGAAGACTGGAAACGTGACGAAGGATCCGACTCAGATTTCAATGATAATGTGTTCTCTGTGACTGCCAGCCCTGTTTCGGCTATCAAAACCGATAACATGCCTAACTGTGACAACACCCGACCTGATCGCGACCATGACGGTGTTTGTGACCTGGATGACGATTTCCCTGATGATGCAACAAAAAGCTTTCACAACTATTATCCAAGTGCTTCCGGCTTTGGGTCTCTCGCTTTTGAGGACCTCTGGCCATCCAAAGGGGATTATGATCTGAACGACCTGGTTGTAAGTTATCGTTTTGACCAGATCACGAATAATCTCAACAAAGTTGTCGAAATTAAAGCCACTCTCAGTACCGAGGCTATGGGAGCAAATTACCACAATGGATTTGGTATTATGCTGCCGATACCCTGGAACAAGGTAGCAAATGTAACCGGGACTTCTATTCTGCATGGTGCGATCACTCTGAATGCAAATAAAACCGAGTCGGGACAAGCCAATGCAGTTATCATTGTTTATGACGACGCATATGACAGGCTTCCTCCCTCAGACCCGGGTTGCGGGATCGGAACCAATACCACTATTGGCTGCCCATATGTTAATCCCGATCTGATTACCCTTGACATTACATTGACCGAAGCGATACCTGTTTCAACAATAGGGACACCCCCATACAATCCATTCATTTACGTGAACCAGATCAGGAGCCGGGAAGTCCATCTTCAGGATAAACCACCAACCGACAAGGCAAATATTGCTGAATTTGGAACCTTCGACGATAACAGCAACCCGGCAACAGGAAGATATTACAAAACTTCCAATAACCTGCCATGGGCTTTTAACCTGGCTGAAAAGTTCTCATACCCCAGTGAAAAAAGTCCTGTAAACACTGCGTATCTGCATTTTATTGAATGGGCGCAGAGCAGCGGAGTTTTGTTCCCCGACTGGTACAAGAATACTGCCTCCGGATACAGGGACAATTCGAAGATTTACACCCACTGAACATTAAGAACAGGATTTCTTTGCTCTTAGTTGTTCAGGATTGAATTTTCTTTTAAATACTGCCTTATTTCGGGAAAAGATGATTTCCACTCACTGGAGAAGTCCATGGCCTGAATTACATGGGGAAAATCAAAGTAATTATCAAATACAACGGTTAAAAATCTGTGTTTCAAATACCAGCTTTCGAGTAAATTCTTTTCTGATTCAGATAGTTTAAATGCCTTTTCAAAAGTATCCTTGTCTCCAAAAGCATCTATCCATTCCTGTTCGGTATAATTTTTCCGGTGTTCATCCAGTTTTTTCTGGATCACTGTTTTTATTTTGCTTTTTAAGGCGGATAACATGGCAGGCTTAATTTCATTCAACAACGAAATTTCTTTATTGTTTGTCAGATCAAACGTATGATAAATCGTCCCGGACGACAGGTAAGCTCCCATTGTTTCCCATGCAAATGACAGGCTTAAAATATTCTTTTCAGAAAAGAGGTAAACCAGTTTTGGTTTTTTACTTCCTTCACCTGCATATTCGTTTAACTCCTCGCTCAGTGCCTTTCCATTTAGCAGAATAAGTTTTGAAGCGGCTGGTATTTTAGCAAACTGTTTAAATGAAACATCAGTTTTATACAACTTCACTGATGATGATTTTGTGCTGTTCGCCTTACTCCAGTTCCCTGTTATACTGTCTCCGAAATTTGTACATGTGAAAACACCTGTACATACTCCGTCTTTGCTGGTTTCATTAAGTGTTATCTGGCTGCCTTTGATTATTCCGGAAAGCGGAATGCTGCCTCCGTCTTTTTTATAGAAATACACACCGGTGACCGTGCCATCATTTGCCGCCAAGTTTAAATCGACCCAAACAGGGAAGGTTCCAGAGATATAGCCCTCAAATGATTGGGCATTACAAGTTGTTACAGCTCCTAAAACAATTAAACAGGTCAGGAGCAATGATTTCTTTTTCATTTGCGGGTTTGTGTAAAATTAAAGAAGGCAGCCTCTTTCGTTTCAGTAAAGAATTCCAGGCAAGTTACGACAGTGCAGTGAAATAAAGGATGCTGTAATGATTGAATTTTAGTTGTCTCTGATCATCACCCTGCCGGTGTAGCAGGTGTTGTCTTGAGTCAGCCTGATCAAATAGATTCCGGCCCTGAGGTCGCCGCGATCAAAATCAACCGTTTGTCCGGAGACACTTTGAACTTGGCTTACCTGCTGCCCCTGGGAGTTATAGACTGTGAGGCATGCGTTTCTAAGAAAAGTCCCGCATTGAAGTGTTGTCAAAGAACAAAATGGATTGGGATGAAATGAAATGGCTTCTTTATTGACAGTTTCATCCACTCCTGCATTACTTGTGATCCGGTTCGTGCCTTGCCAGAACCCGTTCTTTAAGGTGTCTATCAAAGCATTGTATTTTATTATAAAGAATCCTTCCTGTGAATCGGGATCCATGTAATAGATGTTGTCACCGTTGATGCCATGCCCGACGACAAAGTGCCCTGTCGTGTCTTTCCACTGCAGGCGAATAACGAACAGCCTGTTTTTCTGCATATCCGATCTCACTTCATTAAGGTCTGAAGGCTTGTCATATCCCTGGTTCTGAATGCTTCCAAAATGAATCAGAATGTCCTGGATACTGCCGGCGTAACCGTAATTGTAATTCCAGTAATTACAGCCCACGCTTGGATCCACGCAACAATTAACCTGGCCAAAATTGTGAAATTTGGACGTATTTCTTACCCATTCGGCAATCTCGCATTGTGATTTTGGAAACTTGTAATAATCGAGAAGTGCTTTGGAACTTGCTGCCCAGCACCATTGCGTCTGTTCCTGTTTCGTTATAGGGATGGTAATTACCTGGGCCGTGGCTGTAAGACACATACAGGCTTGTACGGCTATTAAGAGAATTAGTTTTTTCATAGGTATACTAATTTGGCCTTTGTTATTTTATTTCCTTTTTACTGTTGACCAGGTTCATGGTCTCACGATAAAAAACGTCTATGCTTGTTTTCATCGGCATTCCTTCATTCAGTTCATAAACCGCCTGGAGCGTAGCGGTGTTGATTTCAATAAAACCATTACCTTTTTTCTGACCGCATAGAGGGGTGAAATTTGCCGTTATAAAATACTTTTCTGTATAAGAGTTTCGGATTATGACACGCTCGTTTGGTTTATCGGGGTATAATGTCTCAAACTTCTGAATGTTACGGGCAAGCACACTCCCCCCCAATCCAACAACCTCCGCTTTTCCTTCATGGATTTGCACGGTAAGCAGGGTCTGATACGCACCATCAACTGAAACCGGTACCCTCCATTCATTGCCTGAAAAGAATTCCAATTGATTGTTCCTGACAGAAACGTAATAGGCTTGCCAGGGCTCCTCAATTTTTATTTTTGAGAAATCGCTTCTACTTATGAAACCATAATTAGTTTCACTTCCAACCGGAATCAGATCCAGGAAATACATGGCTTTCGCCGCTGCCGCCTCTTTAATCAGTAAAACCTGATTATCATTTTGGGCGGATAGTTTTAGCGAAATGAATACGATTAAAAACAGGTAAAAAACTTTGGTTTTCATGGTGTTATGTGTCTGAGTGTTTTTTTTCGGGATCAACAAAGATCCAATTTACAGGCTGAAAGATAAATTCCCAGTCTTTTTAAATACAACGAAATGTACGAAAAGTTTGGTCAGAAAGGCCAACAATTCAGGGAACTCTTTAGTGAATTTTTTTATTCCGCCAATCAGATGTACCTTAGCCTTGAATCTGAAAATTGTCTCCCCTGGGAACTTACAAAATATATCTTGCTGGCATTGCATGTATGTCAATCCTTTTGATCTACGAACAGGCCTGCCTTGCCCAGGCTGTTAAGATCAGGGGAACACTCGTGAATGAGCTTACCTCTGAGCCGGTTTCTCAAGCCAGTATCAGTATTTTTGGGACAGGAAAGGGAACTTCAACCGATAAAAACGGAAGATTTTCCCTTGAGGTTGCGAAATTTCCCGTTTCAATTGCCATAAGTTGCATCGGGTATGAAAAAGTAAGATTCCGCATTGAGGAGTATTCAGGAAAATCGATTGAACTGAGCATAAGGCCTGTTATTTACAATCTCAGGGAAGTCGAAGTTTCTTCGGTAAGACATACCATATTGTTCCAGGACAGATCATATTCTGTTCTTGATTATGAGTTGATGGATGACAATATTTTGCTGCTGGTTTTCCGTACCGCCCTGAAGCGATCGGAACTGGTACTGCTGAACCGAACCGGGGACACACTTGCTGTTCAGGATCCTCCAATGCTTCCGCCGCTGAAGTTGTATAAGGATTTCCTGTCAAACGTGCATTATTATTCAAAATCAGGGTATACCTGGCAGTGTTACTATGATAAGGAGAAAAAGCTCATTGGCTTCCTTGACCCCCAGCCTGCCGATACCCTCGAAAAACATGTGAAACCGTTTCTATTCCGGCTATCGAACCGCCTTTACTTCCAGGAAAAGATTGCCGGGGGGTTTGGGACTATTCTGGGTTATTACAGCAGGGATAGAGGCAAATGCGTGATAAAAACTTGTCTTAATGAGAAAAAGATCAATGAATACGCTGACGACCAGAAATTCTACCTGGGATGGAATGCCATGACCGGGGCTCCCTATGCCTTAGATACAGGTGGTATCGGTAGTCCTTCGGAGTTTGATTTTTCAATTTCTGTAACCGAAGGCGGATCATATGGAAAGAACGAAGTGAGGGCTCACCGGTTTGAATTTTACAACATGATCTTCCCATTGATCCGTATCAGTAACGACAGTCTTGCATTTTTTAATTTTGGCAGCGATAAAATAGAAATACTTGACAAAGACGGTACAACCACAAGGACCGTTCCCGTGAGTTTTCACAAGGAAGTTTCAGTTAAAAGCGGTGCTGACGGATCAGGTGCATTGGAAACATCGGGATGGAGATGGGGGACAAGGATCTTTACCGATGCGGCCACAAATGCGGTATACACCATGTTCATCAAAAACGGCATGGTGAAAATAAAAAAGATCGATCTCAACATAGGTAAGCTGGATACCGGGACGATTATACCTTTCCCTTTCCCCGAAAAAATAATCATATACCAGGGCGAGTCCTATTTCCTCTTCAAGGAAAGCGGGTACAAAGAAAACTGGAAGCTTGCGAAATGCAGGCTTGATTAATCAATACTTCAGGATTTTTGTGCTCCCCGAATAGTTTTTGCCTTCAATTCTCAAGAGGTAAAGCCCCGATTGCAGGTCAGCATGCAAAGCATTGCCTGGGCTCCAGTTGATCTTTTGAGTGCCGGCCGAAAGATTTCCTGAGAAAATGTTCTGACACAGCTTTCCGTCAATAGTATAAACACAGATACTGATAAAATCTGGTCCGGGAAGAGTAAACCTCAGGGTGGCATAGTTAGTGAATGGATTTGGATCAGCAGCAAGAGGCAGGGTAATGGTTTTCCCAGGAGTAGCTATACCTGTAAAGATCTGGTCCAGGCTGGCCTTATAACACGATAACCCATACGTTCCGACCACGATTGTTCGGGAAGGAGCATGAATCTTCATGGTGTAAACCGGTACTGCAGGCAAGCCATCCCAGACCCATGACCATGTTTGTCCGCCATCGGTAGTCCCATATACCCCTGCATCCAGAGCAACAATGATTCTGTTTGGAATTCCCGGATCCAGCGCAATATCATTTACCGGGAATTCTGGCAGATTACCTGAGATATCAGTCCAACTTGCTCCCAGGTTGGTCGATTTGAAAACATGGGGGAGAGGTTCATCCCAGCGGAAGCCTGAAATCGTGGCATAGATCGTTTGGGCATTGAAAGGATCAAAAGCCACTTTTGTTATCCATCTGTTTGGCAGGCCTGCGGATATGTTTTCCCAGGTTTGCCCGTCATTTGTCGAAATATGGACCTTTCCATCGCCTGTCCCGGCAAGTACCATGGAAGGATTCAGGGTGGAAACCGCGATGGTTGAAACGGTATAAAAATACTGGTTGATTCCGGCAGTGAGGTCATCGCTGACTGCAGTCCATGAATTCCCCTGGTCTGTCGATTTCCAGACCCGGTAAGTCCCGAAATACAGTGTTGACGGGTCGACAGGGTGCATTGCCAGAGGGGCTGACCAACTGACACGGTCGCCCGACATCGGACCGGCAATGTAATTCATATTAAATCCCCCGTCATCAGAGCGGTATAAATTACCCCACTGATATTCGGCATAGATGGTGTTTGAATAAGTATAATCAACCAGGGTATACATTCCGTCACCCCCTAGAATAGGCTCCCAGTCGCTTGTCCCACCGGTAAGCGTCCTGATGGTGTTGTTGTCCTGTGTGCCCCCGTAAATTCGTTGAGGCACCTGGTAATCGATATCTATGGCATAAAACTGGGTCAGAGGCAAGTTGCCGATCTTGGTCCAGGTATCACCGTTGGTCTGGCTCCTGTACAAACCTCCGTCGTTCCCTTCGATGATCCTGCTGTTTGCTTCATCAAAGAGCATGGCATGATGGTCAACATGAATGTCCCATGAAGAAAGGTCGGTCCACAAACTGCCGCCGTCATCGGTCCTGAAGAGGTTGACTCCCATCACAAATACCCTGTTTTCGTTCTGCGGATCAACCCTGACCTGGCCGAAGTACCAGCCGAAGTTGCTGTTCATACCGCTTAGCGCCGCATCGTTGGTCCTGGTCCATGATTGTCCGCCATCAATGGTTTTAAATACCGCAACTTCCATATTATCAAGGTCATAGAAAGCATAAAGGATGTCAGGATTCGATTTGGCTATTGCAATGCCGATACGGCCCACATTACTACCCTTGATCAGTCCGTTTGTCATCTCGTTCCAGGTCGTGCCTCCGTCGGTACTTTTCCAGATACCCGACGTTTGTCCGAACGACCGCCGGTAGGTCAATCCGCGTACCCTCTCCCACATTGAAGCATACAGTATCTGGGGGTTAGTCGGATGCTGAACAAGGTCGATTGCGGATGTTGAATCGGTAAGATACAATACCCTCTGCCATGATTGTCCGCCATCCTCACTGCGGAATACGCCCCTCTCGTCATTCGTGGAAAACAGATTTCCGCAGGCAGCGACAAATATCTTTTGTGAATTGGAATAATCGACGAGTACCCTGGCTATATAGGCGGAATTTGCAAGACCGATATGGTCCCAGGTGGCCCCGGCATCGGTCGACTTATACATTCCATTTCCAAGGAAACTGAAACTCGACGAATTGGCCTCGCCTGTGCCACAGTAGATAACCTGGTTATCGTTCGGGTCGATGGCGATATCACCGACAGATATAACAGGCACATTCGTAAACAGGTTCGTCCATGTAAGCCCGAGGTCTGTTGTTTTAAGGATCCCTCCGGTGGCGGCACCGACATAGATCGTTGACGGGCTGCCCGCAGGGGATTCGATATCCGTTATCCGCCCTCCTATATTATCAGGCCCGGCGAAAGTCCATGGATTGCTGCCCCTGGCCGATTTTTTCATGAGGTCACTGGCCTGTTGCGTTGCGGAAAGGAATGCGGCCGTATTGATCCTGTCATACGGGTACATCCTCTGGATCGCCATCCAGTCGTTCGGTTCAAGTGAAGGGGGTTGCCACCTGGAGGAAGATCTTTCTTTACTGCTGTTCAGTAGCAGCAATATTATAAGAAACATCAGCATGGCCGATAAAAATGAGGATCTCAGAACAAGACGGGATAAACCGGCAGAGGAAAATGGTTTTATGGTTTTCATAAGAAGTTCCTGAATGTGAATTTGAACGGTAAAGTTACAACAACAGTGGTGAAATTCAAAGCATGAAAGTTATGACTGCCTGATCCTGAATGGATATTTCGCCTTGTTCTCAGCTTAATTTTAATCGGGGTATTCATGAAAATTCACCTGTGATTTTGGATGGTCATTTTATTTGACCTATTTTTACAATGTTAATGATTGGCAGTATGGATGATAACTCACATACGAAAGAAGACCTTATTGATGAGATTAAGAAGTTACGTAAGGAACGTGATGAACTGAAGTCGTTTTACCAGGGAAGTAAAGATGCGTTGAAGTATTCAGGGAAACAGCAGATTTCGGGCCTGGTAAATCAGAATGACCTTATATTCTATTCGGTCGATATTCAATGCAGGTATTTGTCGTTCAATAAGCTGCATGCCGAAATAATGAAACAGGCATTCGGCGCGGAGATTGAAACCGGAAAGAACTTCCTGGATTATATCAGTTCAGCCAATGATAAAAAAGCTGCTGCGGAGCATCTTAACCGGGCTTTTAAGGGTGAATCTTTTTCTCTGCTCCAGGTAGTTATGGATTCTGAACCCATATACTTTGAAGCTTTTTACAATCCTGTTGTTGACGATAAAAACGGGGTAGGTTCGGTAATAGTCCTGGCCCGTAACATCACGGAGACGAAAAAGACCGAGATATCAAAGCAGATCAGTGAAGAGAGGCTTGCAGGCATAATCCAGAGCCTGGCCGACTGGGTATGGGAGGTTGACGAAAATGGGATTTATACGTTTTGTTCACCAAAAGTGTTTGAGCTTCTCGGCTACCCCGAAGAACATGTAATCGGGAAAAGCCCGTTTGATTTCATGCCTCCCGAAGAGGCGATAAGAGTAGGGGAGATATTTTCGGAACTTATGTCAAAAAGAGCTCCGCTTAAGGACCTTGAAAACTGGGTTCTGAACAGCAAAGGTGAAAGGATATGCCTTCTTACAAACGGGGTACCTATTATTGATAAAAGCGGGAATCTTAAGGGATACCGGGGGGTGGACAAGAATATCACTGAGCGAAAGAATGCTGAATTGCAGCGTGAAAAGGATTTCCTGTATACCACTGCCCTGAAGGAAATTGCCGAGGTGGTGATTTTTAAAAATAAGCCGGAAGAGATATTGGAGAACGCCAACCGGATTATAGGGGAAACGCTGAAGCTTGACAGAAGCCTGATCTATGATGTCTCCTTTGATGAGAACCGGATAACTGCCTTATGCGAATGGCTGAGGATCGAACATACCGATATCAAAGAGACCAGGGGCGAATATCCGATCGAAATGTTCATGGCGCCATTTTCCGAAATATTATCAACAAGAAATCATCTCGTCAGCCATAGCGACAATGTTGGTGAAATTTTCACACGTGATGAATCAGGCAGGTTGCTGCATGAGCAGTTCAAGATCAAAAGCCTGATCTGGTATCCGTTCGCCTTTGATGATCACGGTTACCATTTGTTTACCCTGAACCAGATCCTTGAACACAGGGCATGGACCCCTCAGGAGTTTGAATTTCTTGACTCAGCAGCCCGAAAAGTCAGTCTTGCCCTGATGAAGATAAAACTTCTTAATGAAAAGGAAAAAGCCAGCCATGAGTTGAGGAAAGCAAAGGAGAAAGCTGAGGAAAGTGACCGCCTGAAATCGGCTTTCCTTGCAAATATGAGCCATGAGATCAGGACGCCGATGAATGGCATCCTGGGGTTTGCACAACTCCTGAAAGAGCCGAAGCTTGCTGGTGATGAGCAACAGGAATATATCCGCATTATCCAGAAAAGCGGCGCCCGTATGCTGAAAATTATAAACGATATTGTCAGCATTTCGAAGATTGAATCAGGGCAGATGGACGTCTCGATAACTGAGATAAATGTTATTGAACAGCTTGATTTTATCAGTAACTTCTTTAGCATAGAAGCGCAGAAAAAGGGGATCAGTCTCTTGGTTAGCAACTCCTTACATAGAAATGAATCCATCATCATGACCGACAGCGAGAAACTCTATGCGATTCTTGCAAATCTTGTCAGCAACGCTATAAAATTCACCGATAAAGGCAAAGTTGAAATAGGGGCTGAGAAAAAAGGGAATTGGCTTGAGTTTTTCGTCAGGGATACCGGCCAGGGTGTTTCTTCAAAACAACTCAGTATCATCTTTGAGAGGTTCAGGCAGGGAGGAGACGATAAAACCCAGTATACCGAAGGAGCAGGCCTCGGACTTTCGATCTCCAGGGCATATGTTGAAATGCTTGGAGGTAATATCAGTGTTGAAAGCGAACCCGGAAAGGGCTCGGTGTTTTTCTTCACTGTTCCTTACGTCCCATTTGAAAAACACAGGAAAGTCATTGAGGAGATTCAATCCGTGACCGACCTGGTTGAAGAGATCAGGAAACTGAAGATCCTGGTGGTCGAAGATGACGAAGATTCACAAAACCTGATGAGAATCATTTTCGATAAATTAGGAAAGGTATTTTTAACTGCGGCAAGCGGCTCAGAAGCAATTGAATTGTGTAAAGCCAACCCCGACATCGACCTTGTTCTTATGGATATCAGAATGCCGGAGATGGATGGTTTAGAGGCCACCCGGGAGATCCGGAAATTTAACAGGGAAGTGGTTATTGTTGCCCAGACTGCATACGGACTTACCGGCGACCGGGAGAAGGCATTAAAAGCGGGTTGCAATGAGTATATTTCAAAACCTGTTGTTATTGAGGAGCTAAAAAGCTTAATAAAAAAGCTGTTCGGCAACTGCTAATCAAATATTAATCAAATTATTACAATTATGGCAGATAAGTTAGTTGAAAAAGCTAATGACATCCTGGAAAGAGCAGTTTTTGCAGCGGCTGAATTCCAGGAATTTAACCAGGAACAAACTGATAAAGTTATTGAGGCTGTATACAGGGCGGCTCTGAATGCAAGGGTTAAGCTCGCAAAAATGGCTGTAGAGGAAACGGGGATCGGGATTTGGGAGGATAAGGTGTGGAAGAACGTTATCGGGACACAGCTTGTTTATGAGAACATCAAGGATGAAAAGACGGTCGGGGTTATAAATTGCGATCCTATAACAGGGATTTCGGAGATTGCCCAGCCTCTGGGACCAATTTTAGCCGTTACACCGGTTACAAATCCAACATCGACGGCTATATACAAGATCCTGATATGCTTGAAAACACGTAATCCTATAATTATCAGCGCCCATCGGAATGCGGCACATTCAACCGGAGAGGCCGCCCGGATTTGTTATGAAGCCGCGCTTGCGGCCGGTGCCCCGGAAGATTGCATTCAGATGATCCCTGCCGGTTCAAGGGAATTCACCCAGATGGTTATGTCTCATTCAAGGATTGCCCTGATCCTTGCAACAGGTGGCACCGGGCTGGTTAAGGCAGCTTATAGTTCAGGCAACCCTGCCATCGGGGTAGGACCGGGAAACGTTCCTGTTTTTATTGATAAAAGCGCCGACATCCCTTTTGCCGTTTCTTCGATAATCAAATCCAAAACGTTTGATAATGGTACGGTTTGCGCCTCCGAGCAATCGGTAGTGGTGGAAGAAAAGATTGCCAAGAAGGTAAGGGAGGAATTTACCAGGCAATACTGTTATTTTCTGAGCCAGGAAGAAATTCAGAAGGTTGAGAAGGTTGCGGTGATGAAAGAGACGATGACGATGAGCCCTTTCATCGTCGGACAATCGGTTGAGACTATTGCCATGAAGGCCGGGATCAGTGTGCCTTCTGAAACAAAAATCCTCCTGGCTGAGCTTGAAGGGGTTGGCAAGGATCACCCACTCTCGGTTGAGATCCTGGCGCCAATTCTTGCGTTTTATTCGGCAAAGGATTATCATACAGCCATTAAGCTCTGTATCGACCTTAATTATCTGGGTGGGATAGGGCATAGTGCCGGGATCTATTCCAATGATGAAAAAAGGATACTGGAATTCAGCCAGCTGATCAATGCCGGGAGAATACTTGTTAATACGCCAACAGCGCACGGAGCTTTGGGAGGAACCTATAATATGTTGTCTCCATCTCTCACACTGGGATGCGGAACCGGCGGAAAAAATATCACTACCGAAAACATCAGTGTCAAACACCTGATCAATATTCAGAGAGTATGCCGGAGAAAAATGAACGACAGGTTCTTCAGCATCGACAGGAACAAATACCTTGACGATGAATGGGATGAATCAGATCTCCGGAATGAGTATCACAAAAACCATTAATTAATTTGGAACGCATTATGTTAGATTTTGATTTTAACCCTGAGAAGAGAGTGTTAACCTGTATATTCAGAGGTCGCCTCGACACGGTTCTGTGCAACCAGGCAGACCTTGAACTTCAGTCAAAATACAATTCCCTCACCGAACATGGGAACCCTGATGAACTTCTGGATTTTGAACTTGTATTCGAACTTAAGGATGTCGATTTTATATCTTCTTCATTTATAAGGCTTTGTGTGGCAGGAATGAAAAAAGTCAAGGACGGTGGTTTTTCGATCCTCAATGTTAATCCCTTTATAAAGAAAACTTTTAAGATCGCAGGCCTGGATGAGATCCTGCATGTTACCTGAACTTCAGGAGCAGGATGATCATCTCCAGAATATAAGCTTCCAGAGATTCGATAACACTTTAAGTGCCGATACGATCATCCCGATTATTAAAAACCAGGGAAGGACAATATCTATCCAGCTTAATCCGTGCGAATTGGAAAAATCGAAGGGATAGAGGTAGTAAAAGCAAATCATGGCAAGAAATGAGGCTGCTTCCATGAAAATGCCTGTGAAATATCCTGTTACCCTGGAGTAAACCAACAATCTCAGTAAGTTGCCGGCTATCTGAACGATACAGGAAAACATTAAAATTGGAGATATGGCCGGGTACTTCCCAATGATGAAATCGAGGTGCCAGTCGGGAATTTTATAAAGTACAAAAAGGGCAATCAGGTTGAAAACAATCGAGGATACGAACTCTGACCTCTGGTTCCGGTGATCACGGTCACGATGCCAGCGCCTGGGACCGGCTGCATCAATTCGGCGCACCCAATCGGGCATTTTTTCATTTTCCTGAATTCCCATAAAAAAAGTTTTTGAATTAATTGGTTCAAAGATAAGATGAAAGGACTGCAGTGAGGTTACATACCCCCTGGGAAATTAAAAAATTCCGAAATTGCCCAAACGGATTGCTGGTAAGCATTATATTTGTATTACTATATCCTGGCACGACTCCGGTCACTTTGTATGAAACCCCGCCAAAGACTACAATTCACTGTTTTCTCCCGAACTGCTTTCTTCTTTGCAGGGTTGCTGTTGCTGAGCTCGGCCGGCGCTGCTATCGAGAAACCCGATTCCGCCAAATTGTTTTCACAACTGAAATCCGCAGACGATCATACTAAGCTTAATGCCCTGGAGAACATTTATAAGGAATTCTACAGCTCTTTCCCGATAATAGCATATCCCTATGCAGTTCAGGCACTTGCCATTTCCGGGAGGCTGGATGACAAGGAATCAGAGGTTAATGCATATTATTTTCTTTCATATTATTCCCTGGTCAGGGGGGTGATAGATTCATCTTTTTACTTTTGCCAGATTGGCCTGGATATCAGCGAATCGGTCCATTCTACTGCATTACTTGCCAGAGGTTTTGGCAGGTTGGGTGATATTTACCGAACAAAGGGTGACAAAGCCAAAGCTATCGAATATTTGAAAAAAGCCGTAATTACTGATCCAGTCAACAGGGATCTGGTTGCCCGTTGTTCCATGAGTCTTGGCATACTTTATGGAGATGCAGGCTGTTCCGAAGAATCCGTGTATTACTATCTGAAGGCACTTAAGATCAGGGAGGATCAGAATCAGTTGATAGATGCAGGATATTTAAGTTGTAATCTTGCTGGTTTTTATTATGAATCATCCTCCGGAACATACGGAATGGCTGCCTATGAAAAGGCAGTATCTCTTTTCAGGAGGGCGAATTTCCTCAAGGGTGAAGGCTACGCATTTAACCTCATGGGACTTACCTATTTTGACCGGAAGGACTATCAGAACGCCCTGAAATATTTCAGAAAATCGATGGCCATTAATTTGCTTGACACCATCACAGTGCGCTCAACTTATGCTTTTAACCTCACTAACATTGGTAATGTATGGCAGCAGCTGAACCGTCCTGATTCGGCCCGGTATTACTATACCCGTTCATTGAAATTTTTATCAGGCGATCAGGAATACATTCCCCTCTCATGCACGTATCTTTCGCTGGGGCAGTTGAATACTACCCTGAAAAACTATCCGCAGGCAATTAAGTTCCTTAACAAAGGGCTTAGCTATTCCCAGCTTGCCAATTTCAGGGCGCAATGGGAGGATGCGTATAACCTGCTTTCTGAATGTTATGCTGCGAGCGGCGACAATGCAAAGGCTCTTGAATACCTGAAAAAGCGCAATGCGATCAGGGATAGTATTGTTACTGAAAAGGCCCACCAGGCGGTGGCCAATATGAAGATAAAATATGAGACTGAAAAAAAGGATGCTAAGATCCTCAGCCTGAATGCCGAATCGGATTGGCAGGAAAAGAAAATCAAAATGGCTGTTATTACTATTTTAATCCTGATTTCAGTTGCCGGCGTAATTACGTACCTCACATGGCTCTATTACAGGAAGAAATTAATGCCTAAAGTCAGGACCCTGAATTTCATCCAGGAAAAAATTTCTGTTGAGAAAGAAGGGGACAACCGAAGGCTGAGGGCCCTCGACAAGGTTCTTCCACCTGAGCTCAAACCTTTTCCTGATGTAGTTCCTGTCGAAACGAAAATGAACCATGACCTGCTTTTTCAGCTGGAGGAGATATTTACAAAAGAAAAGATCTATCTTGATGAACATCTTACACTTGCACAGGCAGCCCACAGTCTGAAAACAAACACCACCTATCTTTCGAGGCTGATAAATGAACATTATAATATCAATTTTTCTGCCTTTACAAACAAGTACAGGATAGAAGAAGCGAAAAAAATGATACTTGATGATAATTTCAACAACCTGTCGATTGAGGGGATAGCTAAAAACTCGGGATTCAGGTCAAAATCAACGTTCAACCAGGTATTCAAGCAGTCGACAGGCTTCACGCCCTCCGATTTTGCAGTTAAAAACGGGAAAATCCGCGCCTGATAGTAAGAGCTCAGTTCAGAACCATCGCGTCCATGATCTTTCCCATCAGTTTTTTGATCTCTTCCGATTGCCCGTCGAAATTGTTTGCTATCAGGGCGAATACCAGTGTTTTACCTGATCTGGTATGCGCATAACCTGCATAACTTTTTACTCTCGACATCGTTCCGCTTTTTGCATGAACATTACCCCTGGCCGGAGTGTTGAAGCAAATCGAACTCAGGGTCCCTGACACCCCGGCTATTGGAAGCGATGCTATAAAAACCCCTGAATCAGGGGAGGAATACATATATCTCAAGAGCCAGACAGCCTGCCTGGCTGTGAATGTATTGAAACGCGAAACCCCGCTGCCATCGAACTGTGCAAATCCGCCCATATCCATACCTTTTGATTCCAGGTATCTCCGTATGGACAAGGCCCCCGACTCAGTGCCTCCATGCTTCATTACCTTAAGCCCGATATGCTTCAACAGGTTTTCAGCGAAAAAATTGTAACTGGCCTGGTTTGTTGTGTTGATTATTGTAGCCAAAGTGGGAGACGATACCGACGTAATATCCTTAATTACAGCCTTTTTCAATCTCTCAGCAAGAGAATCCGAATCCGTAACACTCATTGCCTTCCCTTTTATCACCACCCCGTTCATAACCAGGAAATTCTGAAACTCCATGGCGGTGGCAAGGGGAGGGTTGTTAATGGTTGCATAAAATGAAACTTCCTGCTTCCACTTTGGAACTGTCCCTTTAATAGTTTTTTGATTTGTCTGCGGATGGCCGAGCACGAAAACCAACTCCTCGTCCGTCTCCGATCCGTAAGTCTGATTGAAAAACAGTTCCTCAGGGATCAGTGGAGTGACTTTTTTAAGGGTGGAAGAGAACCGCCTGTCTTTGAATGGTTCGAAAAACATCTGGTATACATTCCCGTTTACCGAAAGTCCGGATGCTGCTGCGCAATAACCAATGTTGATCTCCCCCCAGGTCCAGGTATAAGGGATGTAATCCTGGTCAAAAACCCGGCCATCGCCAATAACAGAACCGTCGACGGTATCTATCCCTGTCTTCCTGATCGCTTTCGACCAGTTTGTAAGCAGGAGCTTCATAGACTGTTCATTCAGGCAGAAAGTGGGATCCCCCCCGCCTTTAATGATGATGTTCCCATGAAGGGTGCGTCCACTGATAGTTCCCTCGTATTGCAGGCAGGTTTTGAATCTTATGTCCGGCCCGAGTATTTCCAATGCTGCTGCAGTAGTGAAAAGCTTCATGGTGGATGCGGGAACAAGACTTAAATTCTCGTTTCTTGCAGCAATCACGCTGTCGGTTGACACATCTGCAATCAAATATGACAGGGATGCGTGCTTTAGCAGCGGATCCTGTTCAAGATCATCCAGGCACTTTTTCAGGAAGGTTCGTGGTTTAGGAATGTCGGTTCTGACCAATGCTGATCCTGAAGGTTTTTCCACAGGAGTGGAGGTGTTACTGCGGGTGCAGCCGCACAATAAAACCACCACTCCAAGGACTACTGCTAAACTTCTGTACATCAGAAAAAAACAATTTAATTTCCAATCACCATAAACCAATCACCATTCACTTTTTTAAGATTCACCTTATCTTCAGAATCGGTATTGTTATTGAACAGCAGTTTATACTTGACCGTTGCCGTGTTCCCATCATCTGAAATTTTCTCTTCGATGATCTGTACTTCCTTCAATCCCTGTTTTTTATCGTATTCCTGCGATGCCCAGGCACATAGCCCGTTGAATTTCTGGGTGTCTTCTTTTGTAAAAGCAACCCCGTCTTTTCTTACATAATACTTTATTACTCCTGGATAATCCTTGGCTTTTAAATTATTTAAGGCTGTTTTTACTACATCCGAAGGGGTTTTACTAAGAATTCCACCACCTGCTCCGCTTCCCCCGCATGAACTGAGTAAAACGGCAAATAAAAAGCCCGATAAAATTAAACAAACATTTAACCTTTTCATAATTGTAAGTTTTTAAGTGAATAATAATTTATTGACTGCATATTTTGTAAAATATTCGACTGCGGATAAACGCTCCCGGCATAAGAATTTTTCGCCTTGCAACAAGGATGCCGACATCTTCCATGTTACTTAGAATGCTGTTTATTGTCGGATCCCCATATTGATAGGCCTTTAAAATGAGTTCAGAGCAATACATGCGTTGATCTGTAAGAAGATCATATGAATTATCGAAACGGATCTTACCGTAAAAGAAACTTTTGGCTTTTACTGTGGCCCTTGAGAGGCCTTCCTTTCTTAAATGCGATCTGTAAATTGCAAAATGACTGGCTTTTTCATTTCCAAGGAAATCAATGAGGGATTCTTCTTTTACCCGGTCGTCGGGATCATTATTTTCGGCGGGTTCGACATGTATAGCAAAAGGTTTCTTCCCATTCATAATAATCATACCAATATGGGAATAAGCAGCATTGTTATCTGCCACCAGAACTGCTAGGCTTTCAATGCTTTTACCCCTTCTGAACACCAGGTCCCCGTCCCGGAGTGTCACCGAATCCAATACCATTAAATTACAACTGACTCCCGACCTGAAGATCAGGAACCCGGCGGTTAAAATGCCGACCGGGGCAAGAATTAGAAGACAGACGATCAATTTCCAGGGTTTCATTGACGTTTATCAGCAGGTCACAATAAAAGTCAATCCTCAATTCTTAATGCAACGGACTGAAAAACCATCTGAATGAACGGAATTGTATCGGCTCACGGTCCCGTTATTGCGGCTAAGATCCCTTGCCCAAGAAGCACTGGAAGCGAATAACGACGACGACCAGAAAGAGCCGAGGCTTGAGAGTTCAAAGAAAGAGCCGGCATAATTCCGCCAGCCGCCGGGCAGCGCAGTAAATCCGCTGTTGTTTGAGGCTTCTGCATTTGGAGCCCACCAGAGGCCGGTTCCAGCCTCTATGGTACCTGTTGATTTTATTTTTCCACCTGCCACAATTAAGCCTCCAAGGTAATCGGTCAGGGTGGTCCATTCAGTATCCGAGGGTAGATGCCAGCCGATCGGGCAAATTCCCGGGGCGCTTTCAACAGAAACATACCTCATCATTTCATTCCATTGATACAAGCCCCCGTAAACAACACAATTTGATTCAAGATCGGCATTACAGTATTTTTCAATGATACCGTTATCTGTTTGATCCAGAACACCATTAATCCTGATCCCCACATTCAGGTTTTCAGCCATCCATGTCTGTGAACCTACAGCCACAATAGTGTAATTTTGGCCATCAGCATCCTTACAAAGAAGAAAATTGAAATTTATAGTTTTACTATTGGTTGGCACATCGGTTACTATTGTACTGTATCTGCCACTCATACCTGTGTAAAGCAACTGATCGCCCGATGTGTAAAGCATGTCAACAGTAGCATTTATGCTTTTCAAGGTTTTAGCAGGAAGATCCCCGGTTTGAGAGATATGCTCGATACTTGCACGCTTACCCGAATTCCCCAGGCTGACCAGCTTTGTTGAATAGCAATAGTTGAGACCGATTACTTTCACAAAATACCAACCTTCGGCGATGCCGGAGACAGAAAAGCTTTGTACACCATATGTGAGCATAATGCTAAGCTGACAAACAGGTTTACCAAATAAATCAATTAAGTAAATGAAAGAATTGCCGCTAACCGGAGCAAGGAATGTTAAAGTTGATTGCTCTCTCATTGGATTAGGATATAGGTTCAAAGCGCCGTTGTCAACATCCGGGTTACCGATTCCTACTGTATGGATCAGATGCAAAATATCATTCCCACTCAGCGTTAATGTAGCCCCACTTGTTAAATTATCAACTTTAACAGTGTTCACCCCTGTTGTGTCACCTGAACCTGCGAAAATGATCAGATAGTCCTGTGCTTGTACTTTTAACATGCCAAGCAATACGAGGATAAGCAATATATGTTTTTTCATGGTTTATTGTCGCTAAATTGTTATTTTCCAAAATGGTTCTTATTGCATGAATATCAATACGTTTGTATAATCACAAAGTCGAAATTCAGATTTATGAAGCCCTTCTCCGAAAACATAATTCTCACCGTCATCGAACCTGACTTCTTTTGCATTTGCAACAGAAGGGACTTTTGCTGCTATCTTATTGATGACCTTATACACTACAGGCCAGACTTCATCCGGTTTAAGTGCGGTTACCTGCGCCTCCGACTGGGCCAATAAACTTTGTACTACGAGCACTGATGCAAGCATCAACCAAAACCTGATTGAGTTTTTCATAGATCTTTTTTTAGGTATTTGTAAAGAATTTCATCAAGGCAAAAATATGTCCTGTCAATCCCGATACAAAATAATGATTGGACGGATTTATAAATCCGCACCGGGTGATCCTTTTTAAGCTGAAGATTCACGTACGGATTTATAAATTCAACCTATAAATACTTGTATTTACCAGTCTATAAAAGATATATTTGCCGGCATAGGAGAGTTGACCCGCAAAAAATCAACCCAAAGAAATTTCACAAAATAAAATGTCAAATCAAATCCAATGATCATGAAAAAGCTGATTCTTTTTTGTTTAGTACTGTGCTTGTTTATCCTATCAGGATTGAATACCGGGAGAGCTGCAGTAAGCAGTACCGCTAATTCGATTCTTACTGTTTCTTCATCAATGCTTGTGCAGGGCGCCGATCAATCCGTGAAAGCTGATGCCACTTCAGCCACAACCGCTGAAACAGACAAACCGTTTAACTGGAAAGGCCTCATAATCGGGCTTTTCTTTCTTAGCTTCTACGGATATGCAATTGTTATGATTATTGTCACGCTTGTCCAGGCGAGGGCCATTAATACCATCACCAAGGAAGAATTCATGAGTCAGAGAAAACTGGCAAATAAATCGGAGATGGCAACTGAAGAGGAAAATCAACAGGCCTTGGCTTTGATCAATGAAGCGTACTTTTCCTGGAAAATTGTTTCTGAGCCGGGAGAAGAGGAATTGCGCAGCCCTGTGACGATGAGCCAGTTAAAAAAGAGCAGAGAACTGCATGCACAGGCTGCAAAAGTAATGCCGACCGATAATAAGGTGGTTGATCGTTTCAATACAATGGCCGGAGTCATTAACAGTTCGGAAACAAGAAGTTTCTCAGGCTCATGGAAGCTGATCATTGTCGCTGTTGTTGCCTGCTTTATCACATATCTCATGACAAAGAGCTATGATCCGGGAATCTGGGCCTGGCTGAAAGGCTTCTGGTTTATGCCAATGGGAATTATTATGTATTACTTTGCAAGTCTTGCCCCGGCATTTCTGCAGGACAAACGTGGCCGCTGGTTCAAAGGAAAGAATATTCACAATGTTTTGATCGCTACCGTTTTGGGTCTGTTCCTTGCTACTCCTGCTACTGAAACCTACGTTACAAAATGGAGTGATGGCCGCAAGACAAAGTCAGAGGAATTCAATCCTGTCTTTTTTGTCATGATGTTCCTCGCATTCATGGTCCTGATGTTGCTCGGGTTCCTGATTATCATATTTGCAGGGCTCAATTTTATCAGGAACTACCTGATTTATATATAGACTATTATTAAACTGATATTGATTATGAAACGATATAGTATTTCGATAGTACTTCTCCTTATATGCTCATTCGTTTTCTCCCAGCAAGCCATCCCAGCCGATGGCTTGCTGGGTTTTTTTAAGCTCGACGGCAGCTCCAAAGAAACTGACGGACGCATTAAGCCAGGGAAGAGCCAGGGAGTAAAACCTGCAGCTGACCGATTTGGTAATCAGGGTAAAGCAAGCGGATTGTCATACGATTTCAAAAAAGGCAAAAGAAGCAGTATTTCAATTCCGCTTGACATCAATCAGTCGAAACAGCCTTTTCTTACTGTTTCTTTCTGGATATGTTTGAATACCAGTAACATGGAGTCTGGTATTTTATACCAGTCCGACAATGACTGGAGCCAGACTGATCATTACCGAGGGATCTATGTTGAGCGTGAGGGTGGTTTAATAAAGTGGACAGCCTGCTGCGGAAGTGACGGCAGTTTAGTAGGACCTGAAGTCCTTGCAAAGAGCTGGACGTTCATTGCCCTGGTTTATGATCGTGACGACCAGGCTTTGCGCATGATTGTCAATGACAAGGTATATGCCAGCCCGGCAAAAATGAGGGACGGGGCAGGTAATCTCAGGATTGGACCTTTCGACGGACAGGTTGATGAACTCAGAATATACTCGAGGGTTCTAACCCTTCCTGAACTGGAAGCTCTTTATGGGAAACCCATTACAACAGATACCTCTGAATACGCCATCCTTAAACGGGAAGATTATAAAAGCAGGATGAAGAAGGAAGAGATGGACAAGGTTCAGCCAAATATGACCTTTGTGGTGTCTGAAGATAAGTTTCCAGTTCATGATTCTGCTGGCAGTAACAATTCCGTTGCATTCCTTTCAAAGGGTGACACTTTCAGGATCCTGAGCATAGTGAAAAAGTCGGCTTTGGTTCTTATTCCCGACGGCCGGCAGGGATATATGACCATCAGTTCTATCAATGACGGAGCTTACCTCAAAGGAAGCAGTTACATGGCCCACGAGGCGAAAGTAATTCTCGGAAGCATTTTTAACTTCACCAATATCAGGTCATGGATCGTTGCAGTATTGTTTGCTATCGTCCTGTATTTTGTTTACAGGAAGTACGACATTATAGACAATACCCTAAACCGGATCGGAAGACGGGATCCTCTGTACCAGGGTGGTTCAAAAAGTGAAGGAGGAATCTCTGGCAATATCCTGAATAAAGTTTTTCCCTTAAGGCGGATGAGATGGTGGCCATTGACCATAGGTGCAATTCTGGCCCTGGTTGTTTTCATTGCGCTCATATGGAACGGAGGGGAAACGGAATGGTTCATCAACAGCGGTTTCAGCCTGATACCTTCGGGTTACACCAGGACCATACACTGGGTGCTTTACATCACGTTTATGACACTGATGTTCATGTATATTGTTATGATCATCGAGAGTTTTGTGGTTGTAGGGCCCATCATGGCCATTCCCAGGATACTCATTTTATCGATCCTCATTTGCATGGCAATACTGGTAACTTACTATTTAAGTATATTGATAGTCATTATTGCAATCGTTATGCTTGTACTTTACATTATTGCAGCAGGAGGCTCGGAAAGCAAGTATAAGTGCCCTCACTGTTACCGGACGTTCACCTCGAGCGCCGGCTCCAGCGGTACCTGTCCGCATTGCGGCGGGGGAGTCAGAACCTAAGTTATGAAACGAGAGGAATTCGTACTATATCGCACCTTCCCGTCGGATGCCATCAGTGATGGATGGAAAGCCGGGATCGATATTTCACATGTTGCCTATGGAAGCAGGAGCTGGGCAGTTTTAATGGCCGAACAAACGGGCTTCACAAGTCAGCGGTATTTTCAGAGGGATGATTTCCCATCCAAAAGTATTGATGATGGCTGGAAAGAGAATTATTACATTACCAATATTACCTGGGGGGACTCGACCTGGGTCCTGATCATGTCGGAGGGATGCGGATTTACCGATCAGCAATGGAGATGCGGTAGCAAATTCCCTGCCAGGGACGTCGAGAAAGCTATCAAGGCGGGGTTTCATATTTCTTTCGTGACCTATGGACAGGAACGCTGGGTTGTGGTGCTTTCGAGAACTGAAAGGACATATGAGCAGAAATGGGAAATGTCGAAGGACTTTCCTGAGGAGGCCATTGAAGAATACTGGAACCAGGGATATATCATAACTTCCCTGGCCTATGGCGACCAGAAGTGGCTGCTGGTTGTCTCCAAAGGAAGCGAGGTGTTATACCAGAGCTGGTCTTTCCGCCGCAGCTTCCCGGAGTCGGAAATTTCAGAGAAACGTAGTGAAGGGTACTGGGTTTCAAGTCTTACATATGGAAACGGTCTCTGGGTTGTTGTGATGTCGATGACTGAAGAGGAATACCAGAAACGGACAACTCAAAAGCCACAGGAAACAAAGAAAAAACCTAGGATTCCCAAACCCCGGGAACAAACCCCGGTGCAATCTTCCGACACTTCAGCCCCTGATGAAGTGAAATTTGAACTGGCGATGGGTGAGTTGCGAAAGCTCACTGGCCTGGCTAAGGTCAAGGATGAAGTTGATGCCCTGATGAAATACATCAAAGTCGAAAAGTTAAGGAAAACAAGGGGACTGGAGAATGATTTCGGGCAGGAAGCCATTGATACCTTGCTTAAACGAATGGAAGACGAAAGGGATAAGCTTATTGTTATCCTTGCAGGGTACACGACCCTGATGAAAAAGGTTGTCGACTCAAACCCGGGACTTCCTTCAAGGTCTACCAGGTCTTTCATCTTCAGCAATTATTCGGTTAATGAGATGACAGAAACTTCCTGCTACAACTGCAAAAAAAAAGGGGATTTTATTTTAAAAGATTCTATTGAACAGATTTCTGATTATTTTTCTAACTTTGAAGGGAGGACCTCAAGCGATTTCGGAAACGCAAGATTTGTAAGAAATCTTTTCGATAAGACGGTGCAGGAACTTTAAACCAGGCTTGCTTATATTGACAATCCTGCAACAGAAGAACTCAGTACGATCACAAAGGAGGATTTTTTTCAGGCAATAAAAAAAGAAAAAACAACATCATGAAAAGGATTCTGATTATTGCTGCATTACTGATAACGGGGTTCTTGTATGCACAGGATGCCGTTAAAAGCGGATCTATGTTAAAAGGAAACGAGTCAGCGGGGAAATACGACCGTGTTTCACTCACCATGCTGATGCTTTCTATGCCGGGTGAGCGTTATACCGATGACATTAAAACCGTGTTCAGGGATGTTCACATTCCCGACAAATTCAATGACAACCTTGTAACAACCCGGTTCCTGAACCCATCCCTTCAGAGCAACAAGTCTGGCAGTCCGACTTATAATTTCACGAATCCCGGCAATGGAGTAATAGGTGGCCCGGAACTGAAAAATATAATGGTAAACGGCAAGGTTTCCAACCAGATCATTGCAAAATGGTTCGGAAGGAAGCCTGATGGTACTTTTTCGGAAGACGTGCTCAAGGAAAGAGGCTTGTACAATGCTGTTGACGGGGATGTGCTCATTGCCAATGCCAGTGTGGCTAAACAAAGGCTGAGTGACCAGGGAGAGCGGATGATAGGCAGGAGCTTTATTATTGTAATGGATTATAACTGGGTAAGAAGTGTGGCAGAGATCCGTTCGGGAACCGACGATAAGAGCAAGGCGATGGCTTCGCAATATGCCGATAAAAACGGTTATGTTGGCCAGGGCCAGGCCTATATTTTCCAGCTCGTCTGGAATGACTCGGTACAGTCTGTTTTCTATAATGATTTCTGGGCAGGCCCTAATGACAAAACCTCGGTCATCCAGGCCCGTGAGAAGGCCTTTAACGAAGCCCGCTTCGAGGTACGGTATCTTTTAAGTGTGTCGGTGGATGGCGATGGTACCCAGCCCAACCCCGATACATTTCTCGGAAAGCTTACCAGGCAGAAGTCGAGGGACGAATTATTTCAGAAGCTGGTTTATACAAGCATCGACAATGCCGTATTCAAGATTGAAAGGGTTGTCGAAGATTTTAAAGTCAAAGTCCCTGTTGCTGCCATCCATCCAATACGGGCAAAAATTGGCCGTAAGGAAGGGCTGAGGGTCGACCACCGCTATTACGTATTTGAAGCGGTGCAGACCGACCAGGGTGTAAAAATGAAACGAAGGGGTGTGATCAGGGCTACAAGTAAGATTGCCGACAACCGCCAGGTTGCAACCGGAACCACATCCGCAGAAATGATGTCAAAATTTTACCAGGTTGCCGGGCGCAGGCTTGACGTGGGCATGAGGATGCAGCAACGAAATGATATAGGCATCGGGATCAACCTTGGAGTAATTGCACAATCATCAGACTATTCGAACCTGTTATTCACAGGTGGGCTGGAATATAATCTCTCCCCGCTGCTCAGCCATATTATCAGGCGGATACCCCACTCAATCAAGCTGGGGGTGGATTTCAGTTACGGCACACCCAAATATCCTATCGACTACCAGACCCTTCTCCCGGGGTTTGTTCCACCTTCAGATGCTGCGACGGAATTTAAGCTTTCAACAATGCGCTTCAGTTTCAGTCTTTCAAAGGATTTTCACTTTTTCAGGGTGATGCGTTTTACTCCTTTTGTAGGATATGCAATGGAAACTGCGAAATTCAACTCCGATCTGGTTTATTATTACGGGTATGACAAATCGAAAGACTTTACAAAGATTAAGAAAGACAGTACCTATGCTAAGATCAATTTCTTTACCGTAGGGGCAAAACTCGGGATCAACATCACAAGTTTTATGCAGCTGATGCTTTATTTCAATGCCCTCGGGCCAAATTACAAGGGATATGACGCGGGACTCTATCAGCCAGCTATTAAAAACAACTGGATGGAGTTCGGGGCCTTCCTGCATTTTGAATTTTAATCAAACACTGAAACAAGTATGAAAACTCTGAGAATCCTTTTTCTTTTTTTATTGGTAAGCGGATTAAGTTCTCCCGCTTTTACGCAATCTAAAAGCAAGAAAAAACTTGCCGGTTACACGATTGACAATTACGAAATTGAATGTGTGGGAGTGGGATCAGAAGGAACTAAACTCTGGAAGGTATGGGGTTACGGAAAAAAGCCCGATGTGGCGATACTCCAGGCAAAGCGAAATGCAGTGCATGCCGCCATTTTCAAGGGAGCCTGGGTGGGAAAATGCCCGAAGACAGAGCCTCTTGTGTCAGATCCTGCCGTTGAGGAAAACAACCAGGAGTACTTCGATAAATTTTTCGAGAACGGAGGCACATACCTGAGTTTTGTTGCCCTGAGCGGCGACGGGATGGAAGAAAGGGTGAAGGTTGGGAAGCAATACAAGGTTGCAATCGTGGTATCGGTCATGTATGCCCAGCTGCGAAAGGAGCTTGAGAGGGCAGGAATAGTGAAATCATTGAATAACGGCTTTTAAACATCAGGGGATATGAAAAATATTTTTATCGCAGTTCTTTTAACGGCCTTCTCGGCAATAGCCTTCGGCCAGGCCAAAAAGCCAACTATAATGGTTATGCCCAGCGATGTATGGTGCCAGAAGAACGGGTTCATGACAGTTTACGATAACCAGGGCACACAGCAGAGCGTACCTGATTACAAGAAAGCCTTGCAGAATGACCCGGATCTGCTGCTTGTCATTGCCAAGATTAATACCATGATGACCGACAGGGGTTTCCCTTTGAAGAACCTCGAATCGGTTATTAAAAATAACGAAAACCAGGCGGCCCAGGACAACATGAGGACGAGTAAGGCTGGCTCTGCGCTGGCCGAAAGTCCGCTCGACAAACTGAAGAAAGCTGCCAGGGCTGATATTATCATGTATCTCACTTATACTATCAACCAGACCGGGCCCAAAAAATCGGTTACATTTAACTTGCAGGGCATCGATGCCTATACCGGGAAACAAATCGCCGGGGCACAGGGCACCGGACAACCTTCCTTTTCGGCCGAACTCCCTGTCCTGCTCGAAGAAGCTGTGATCGCCCATCTTGACAACTTCAATGCCCAGCTCCAAAAACATTTTGACGACCTCTTCGCAAACGGACGTGAGATCACGGTTAGGGTACAGATGTGGGACAATGGCTCCGGCACCGACATGGAAACAGAGTACGGAGGCAAGGAACTGAACGAGATCCTTGATGAATGGATGGCTGCGAATACAGTCAAAGGCCGTTACAGCAAGTCGGAGTCGAGCGAAAATTACATGTTCTTCGAGCAGGTGAGGATCCCACTGTTCAACGAATCAGGAAAGTCCCAGGATGCGAAGGATTTTGTTCAGTTACTGCGGAAGTTCCTGAAAGACCCGCCTTACAGCCTGAGCTGCAAAGCCGATATGAACGGGCTTGGGGCAGGACTGCTTTATATTGGAGAAAAGTAAACCTTAAAAGGAATTCTTATGAAGAAGATTTTGCATTTTTTACTGCTCATGGTTGTATTCTCCCCCTTTGCCACTCATGCTCAGAATACCCAGGGAAAGACCGCAGATGTTGGAAGATTATCCCTCACACCTGTTGTGTCCGATGAGGTTTCAGCCATCCCTGCCGAAGCAAAAAACTATCTTGCCAATAAACTCCAGCAGATAGCCACCCTTAACGGGCTGGGCGGCAAAGCCCATAATCCCTGGTTTGTGATAACGGCAAACATATCGGTGGTCTCGAAAGATGTTCTTGCAGGTCCTCCCCAGATGATTGCCCAGAACCTTGAAGTTACGCTGTATATTGCCGATTACAGGCAAAAAACCGTACTGAGTACATTAAGCCTTTCGGTCAAAGGAGTTGGCACAAACGAAACCAAAGCTTTCATGGAAGCGATAAAGAATATCAAAGCGGTCAATCCGGAGATCAAGCTGTTTGTCGAAAACGGAAAAAACAAGATCATTGAATTTTACAATTCAAACTGTGATTTTGTATTGACAGATGCGGAAACTAAATGTGCCCAGAAGAAATACCAGGAAGCGATCTTTACACTTACTGCGGTACCAGATGTGTGCAAAGATTGTTACATGCAGGCAAACAAGGCAGTAGGCCCGATCTACCAGCTCTATGCCGATTTTAATTGCAAAGTCATGCTGAACATGGCTCAGAATGCCTGGAATGCACGGCCGAACAGTGCAGGTGCAGAACAGGCTGCAAGGGCCCTTTCAACTATTGACCCCGAAGCGGCCTGCTATGCAGACGCAAAACAATTCATGACGCAGATCGCACAGAAGGTGCTTGAGGATGAGAAGCGCGATGTGGCTATGGAAATGAAAGTTCATGACGACAAGGTTGATCTTGAAAAGCAACGGATCGAAGCCGCCCGGGCCGTTGGAGTGGCTTACGGGACAAACCAGCCTCAGCAGTCATACAATTTCAAAGGATGGCTTTGGTAGAAATTTTTAATCAGGAAACATGAGAAAAGTATTATCAGCAATAAGCATCAGCCTGCTTGTTTTAATGATATCGGCTGCTGGCATCTGCGCCCAGGAAAAGGTCATTGAAAAAAGCGGGAAAAAGCCCGCCTGGGTGAACTCGGTCGAAAAAGGATATATCATCGAGATGGGCCATGGGACCACTGCCGATGAGGCAAAGGAAAAAGCCATGCTGCAGATCAAGGAATCTATGATACGCTCTGTTGCCGACCTGGTTTCTTCCAGTACCACCATGACCTCCATTGTAAAAATGACAAACAACAAGTCGCAGATAAACGACGATTTCACCACGGCGGTTCGGTCGAGGACTGCTAAAATGCCTTTCATCAAAGGGATCTCGGTGAGCAAGGCCAGCGATTTTTACTGGGAGAAGGTGAAGGATCCGAAAACCGGTGCAGTTTCGGTGAATTATCATATCAAATATCCATTCCCAAACTCAGAGCTCAATGCGATCATTGCTGAATTCGAGAAGGATATGAAGGAGAAGGCCATGATGGTTGAGGCCCTCTGCCAGCCTGCAGCGAATTCAACGAACCTCGATGAAATCGTTCAGAAATTCAGGGAACTGCTGAGCCTGATCCCCCAGCTCGAGGAACCCGTTAAAACCAATGCCCTGGTTTGTGAAGCTACCTACAGGAACCTCCTGAAATCCTTATCCATCCTTTCAACAGCATCTTCGGCGGGCAATCTTTCGTATATCATCAGCTCAGGGGGTAAGACCTTCAGGTCGACGTCGAAACCCCTTATTAAATCGAACTGTGCAGGGAACTTCACCTTCACCACATCCGCCGACACCAGTAAAATAGGATATTCCTATAATGGATGTTATGAAAGCCAGGCGAATAAGGTGAGCGTGGAATACCATTTCGAAGACATCACAATGAAATCGGAATTCCCTTTCGAGATTGGCGCAGGCAAGATTGAGTTTTCCCTGTCCGACGGGGTCTCCATTACCGAAACCGATGGTGATTCGCTAAGCATCAGGCAGTGCCAGGTAAGGGTGAACCTGAATTTGAAATTCGCCACCGGTTTTATCGTTAAACGCATCACCCTCGAATTGCCGGGAGCAAGTCCGGTAAGGTTTGAAGGACTCAGTATCAAAGTGAGCGGAAAGGGGCTGCATGCGATAAGCGCCGAAGGCAGTGCAATGATCAGGAAGAGCACGGTCTCGTCGAGGCAGGGCCTGGGAAACCAGGCTTCAGGAAGCATTGAATACTTTGACCCCATGAGCGGGACAACTGCTGTTTACAAGTTCTACAACGAAAAAACCGACATTCGTTTATTGCAACAGTAGTCGCAGCAGTAGGAATTTTCCTTTACCTTTGTTGCATAAAAATTACGATTTGATAACATTACCAAAACAGAGGCGCAGGGATAAATCCTCGACTGCGTTGTTCCCTATACTCATTTTCTCAGTGATGTTTGTTTTGAGTTTGAGCTCGTTCGCCCAGACCTGGAATTTCATAAAAGAAAAAGACGGGATAAAGATCTATACAAGAACCCCCGAAAATTCAAATTTCAAATGTTTCAAGGGAGAAACGGTATACAATACCACCATGGATAAAATTAATAATTATATCGGTAATGTTGAGAACATCAACTGGTGGGACAAAAATTTACGGGAGATCAAGGTGTTGTCATCTGTACGCGATAAGGAGATGAGGTATTACCTGATCTATGATGTCCCCTGGCCATTAAGTGACAGGGACCTTTGCGTGGAAGCAAAGATCACTACCGATCCGTTGACGGGCGAGAGGGTGGTATTTGCGAAACCTTTGCTTGATGTAGTCCCTGAAAAGGAAGGCATAGTAAGGATCAGGAATTACTGGCAAAAATGGACCCTTAAGCCCATGGGGAATAATAAAGTTCAGGCTGTACTCGAAGGGTTTGTCGACCCGGGAGGAAGTGTGCCGGCCTGGTTGTATAACATGGTCATCGTTGACACCCCGCTCAAGGTGATGAGGGGGATTAAATCCCTGGTGGAAGAAAAGAATTAAGGTTTTGTCTGCTGGTACATTTCATTAATATCTTCCATAGACAGTTCTGTATGGAAAATCCTCAGCTCGTCAAGCCAGCCCCTGAAATGATCTGCGAAAGGAGAGTTGTAATTTCCCCAGGAAGTGCCGGAATAGGCCTGTGAACCTGCTGAATGATTGAATCCCATGGCGAAATCAGGTTCCTGGAGGGGAAGTGTGCCGGCGTATTTCATACCTGTAATGTTCCTGGCAGGATCCCCTACAGGCCATTGATTGAAATCCTGTTGTTTCATAATCAAACTGTTGATGTAAAGAGTCCCGATCCTGGTCGAACCGCTGTAAGTGAAACAGATAAATGCCCATTTATCTTCAACCAGGGCCTGCAATCCGCCAGTTAAGGTGAGGTCCTTGCAAAAAATCCATCCCGGCTCTCCTCCATTGTTCTGGGTTTTTCCATCGCCTGCAAATGTAAGAAGCTCGGTGATCGCCGTGCTGTCGGGCAGGGCATAGGAAGCACCCATCTCGCAGAAAGTGTAATCTTCGCCGATCGAAAATTCAAACCCTTTGTAATCTCCGAGGCCAAGAATGAGATGCCCTTTCGGGTTCCCTGCAGAATCGAGCTGGTGATACGGGTTGGCTTTGACCCAGAATGAGATGGAGAAATCGTTTGTGTTAAGCAGCTGATCGGCGTTAAGAATCTCGATGATAGCTGAAGTGCCGTTAAACGCAACGCATTGCCCCAGAGACCTTCTAAAGGAATTAGCATAATTCACATCTGTCATTGTGCTCGCATTGTAATTCCCCAGCTGGTCATAGATATTCCCGTTAAAATTCCAGTAAGCGACCTGTCCCGGGGGGCCGAAACTTCCTGCGGTCGTAAACGCCCGCCATAGATAGGTCATCACAAGTCCGTCAGTCGAACGTATATTCAGGAAGGTCAGCTGGTAACTGATGCCGCTGCCAAGATCAGCTTTAGGAATGGCTGTGATGGTATTTCCAAAAACAACGTAATTCATGTCAACGTAGGATGAATCGAATACTCTGAAAAGTTTTATCGTGTTTGCGTTAACGCTCGCCGGGTCGATATTCGACGTCAGGGATGCAACGATTTTTGCATTTGACGGGACATTTGTAGGACTTACAAGGCTGAGCCCGACTCCTCCTGCCGAAAGTGAATTAAAATCCAGGGTTGGCGGATCGCTTTGCTTGGAACAGCTAAAGATAAATAACAGAACAAAGAAACCAGAGTAAAAAATTATTCGTTGCACGATGCTTATGTTTTTCGGTAAAATAACGGTAAAGGTACTCATTTATTTCAGAATCATTAAATCTGTATTAATAAATTGTTAACAATGAATGCGTTGCGGATATTTTATAGATATTTGCGACGCAGGCTGGTCCTAATAATTATTGATCGAAAGTTAGAAAAATTCTTATCTTTACGATATTGCAAAGCTTAATTGATTCGGCTAAAATTCAATCAAGTGACTACAAGTAAGGAAATTGATGATCAATACCGGGAAACATGAAAATCAGGGCAGGAAAATTCAAAAAACCAGGCAATACTGTAAAAGAATTGACTATTGCGGCAGGCAAAGCCATGAAAAGCGGTTTTTACACTGAAGCCATCTGGTTGCTTTCTGATATCATGGAAGCCCGGCTGAAAAAGCTGATCCTGGTCAGCGAAGGGAAAAAGCCAGGCGCAGCCTCCGGCCTGGAACAGCATTTGAAGAGGATCAGGCTGCTGCAGACGAGGGAGCAATATTCGGTACTGAGAGAACAGTTTCATATTTCATTGATCAGCAGGCTGAGGGAATGGAAAAATAACCGTAATATCATGATGAAAGACATGCTTGAGATGCATGTTTCATATGAGCGGAAAGAAAGAATGGCAAAGATGGGGATCATACTTCTCAAGGAGCTTGACAAGGTTTACAAGCATTATAAACTGGCTTTCCATTTGCCGCAAGCTGTTGTGGTGCTTTCACCGGAACCTCCTGCCGAGCCTGCTCCCTCAAAAGTGGAAAGCCTGGAGCCACACCCTGACAGGCATGACAATGAACAAGTAATCAGCAAACTATGACATCCTCCAGGGTTCGGGAATTTTACTGGAGATTTTTCAGGAAAAGGATCACATCCCTTCTTGCAAATATTTACCGTTCAAGCATAACCGGGGCCGAAAAGGACATTCACAGGGCGAGGCTTGACATGAAAAAGATCTATGCCATCCTCGAGATGTTTGAAATGCTGAACCCCGAGAAATTCGATCCCGGGAACTTCGAAGTGTTCAAATCCTTATTCAGGTTTTCGGGAAAGATAAGGGAATTGCAGGTAAACGAGATCGTCATCGCAAGGTATGGAGAGCCCAGTCAGGGCATGCTTGCCTTCAATAAATACCTGCATTCGAGGGAAAACAAGCTTACAAAGCAATTCCTTTCGGTAGTTCAGGATTTTGATGAGAAAAAACTGAAAACGGCCGAGCGTTCCATAAAGAAATTATGTAGTGAGATCAAAGTTAAAACCCTCAAAGCGAGATCTGAAAAGTTCATCCTTAAAAAGGCAAAAAAGATAAGCCTTCTGAGATTTTACCCTGGCAATCCTGAAAATATCCACGGGATCAGGAAACAGCTAAAATCAATGGTTACTATTCTTACGCTGGTAGCAATGGTATTCAGGGACGAGAAACATGAAGCCATACTCGGTAAACTGAACCAGACAGAAATGCTTATCGGGAACTGGCATGACAACCAGGTCCTGATGGAATACATCGATCAGTTCCTTCACAAGCATAAGTCATTCAGCAGGGAGTGCCAGCTTCAGCTCCTTGTTGTGAGAAATAAAATCATCAAAGACAATCAGGAGCTTCTAAAGGCGTTATTCCCAAAAATAGAGGAGGTTCTAAGTGTAATTTTCCCCTCTGAAGAAGCCCATGACGAAAATCAAGGAAATTTATAAGGTTGAAGGCATGTCATGCACTGCCTGTGCGGGCAGTGTCAACAGCATACTCGCATCGGTCGAAGGTGTAGCGATGGCAAATGTGAATTTTGCGAACCAGACCGTGCTTATTGAATTTGATCCTGAAACTGTTTCAGTTCAACAGCTTGAGAAAGCAGTTGCCCAGATCGGGTATAAGCTTTTAACTGATAAGGAACTGATTGCGGATGAGGAAGTGCGTGAAGCAAGGCGGCTGAAAAAGACAAGGATAAATCTTGCAGCTTCCTTCGCTTTCGCCGTTCCGGTATTCATCATTTCGATGTTCCTTCCTTCTTTACCTTACAGGAACATGATCATGCTGGCCCTGTCGTGCCCGGTGATGTTCTGGTTCGGAAGGGAATTCTTTGTCATTGCCTGGAAACGCGCCCGTCACGGCTCAACCAATATGGATACCCTGGTGGCGATGGGTAGCGGTACTGCTTTCCTTTTCAGTTTGTACAATTCGTTTTTCCCGGCAATGGGTGGTATGGAAGGCATGGGGGCTGGAATATATTATGAGGCAGCGGTAGTAATCATTTCATTCATCCTGCTTGGCAGATATCTTGAGGAGAGAGCCCGCAATAAGACATCATCGGCTATCAGAAAGCTTGTCAACCTCGGGGTTAAAACCGCGAGGGTGATCAGGAACGGGGAAGAGAAGGAAATCCTGATCTCGAAAGTCAGGATAGGCGACATTGTTGTGATCAGGCCGGGGGAAAAGATCCCTGTCGACGGTCATGTAAGCGAAGGTGAAAGCCTGGTCGATGAGAGCATGATCACGGGCGAAAGCGTACCAGTCACAAAAAGTGCTGGCGACCAGGTCATTGGAGCGACCCAGAACCAGACGGGCAGCCTGATGATGGTAGCCGAAAAAGTAGGGGAGCAAACGGTGCTTGCGCAGATCATCAGGCTGGTGCAGGAAGCCCAGGGAAGCAGGGCGCCGGTTCAGAAGACTGTCGACAGGATCGCTTCGGTTTTCGTACCTGTTGTGATTGTCATCGCTTTCATTACACTGATCACCTGGCTTTTCTTTTCGCCTGAACCCGGAATCTCCTTTGCGATTAGAGCGGCTGTGAGCGTTCTTATCATAGCCTGTCCGTGTGCACTTGGACTGGCAACCCCCACGGCCATCATCGTCGGGCTTGGCAAAGCCGCTGAACATGGGATCCTGATCAAAGATGCCGGCAGCCTCGAGGATTTCTGCAAACTAGATCTGCTGGTCCTCGATAAAACAGGGACCATAACCACAGGAAAACCCAGTGTAAGTGAGGTCATGTGGAATAAGACAGGGCCAGCTGACCATGAAGAAACCGGCGCCGCCGTGAGTGCAATAGAATGGCGTTCAGAACACCCTTATGCCCGGGCACTGATGGAGTATTTCGGAGTTCCTGAAAACACTCCCAATACAGTTGAGGCATTCGAAAGTGTAACAGGGAAGGGAGTATCGGGAATTTATAATGGCAAACAATATCATATCGGCAGTCCCACTTATGTTGTTTCAAAAGATTGCCTTCTGCCTGAAGAACTAGAGGAATACCGGCAGCTGCTGCAGAAGCAGGCGTTTTCAGTAGTTTTCATAGCGCAGACTCAGAGGGTGCTTGGTGTTGCGGCAATAAGTGACAGTATCAAGCCCGGATCGCCAGGGGCTGTTCAGGAACTTAAGGCCATGGGCGTTGAAGTGCATATGCTTTCGGGCGACAGTGTGGCTATCAGTTCCCAGGTTGCTGCAAAAGCCGGGATTGATTTTTACAAAGCTGAAGCATCTCCCTTGGAGAAGTCTGATTATATCAGGAATATGCAGGCCAAAGGGTATAAAGTCGGGATGGTTGGTGACGGGATCAATGATTCACCTGCCCTGGCGCTTGCCGATGTGGGAATTGCGATGGGTAACGGCACCGATATAGCCATCGAATCGGCCAGGATTATACTGCTGAAAGGAGATCTTACAAAACTTGCAATGGCGCTGAAGATTTCCCGTCAGACGGTTAAAACAATAAGACAGAACCTGTTCTGGGCCTTTTTTTATAATATCCTCAGCATTCCTCTTGCCGCGGGTGTATTGTACCCATTCACCGGCTTTCTGCTCAACCCCATGATCGCCGGAGCCGCCATGGCATTTTCTTCGGTCTCGGTTGTAAGCAACAGCCTGCTTTTGAAAACCAGGAAAATTGTTTAATGTTGCGCTGATTTTCTTAATTTTGATCGGTCAAGCTTGATTTTCAGGGATGAACTTCTTTCATAAGGTTACATGTTTACTGGTCCTGCTTTTTATCCTGGCCCATCCGGCTGGACTGCTTGCTGATAATGACCATACTAACCATGGCAGAGAGCGGGAAGATGACATCCGCAGTATTAAAAGCATGATGTCAGCTTTTAAGAGTGACAGTATCACAGAAGAAGAAAAATTCCTGCTTGCATACAAGACACTGAAACTATCGATTGAACAGTCTTTTACCGAAGGGAAAGCTGAAGCCTATCTCCAGATAGGGAATTATTTTGTGCATAAAAGGAAGCATGTCAATGCCATCAGGTTTCTTCTTTCGGCCACCCAGCTGTTTAGTGATTTGAAGGACACTACCGGCCTTATGAAGGTTGACCATGCCATTTTCGCCATAGAAATTTACCTTAAAGCGTTTGATAATGCAGAGAAAACAGCAAGGCATGGACTGGAACTCGCGCGACAGAGCAAGGATCTTTTAAATACGGGATTTTTCCTTGAGCGGATGGCCGATGTTTTCCATGAACAGAACGATACTTCAAGATCACTTGATTATTACATGGAGTCCCTGAAATATTATAATGAAGCGGGAGCGAAAAAGAACATCCTTGAAGTATATATGTCGGTCGGAGGTATTTATCTTGACCAGAAGCGGTATGATGAGGTCCTGGTGATGTACGACACTCTTGCCCCTCTGGCCGATTCTATTGATCCGGCAACGGCAGGCACCATGTATACAAGGATTGCTCATGTGTATGATCAGAGGAAGAATTACAAAAAAGCTTTGGTTTATAATAAAAAAGCGCTCCTGTTCAGGAGAAAAGCAAGAACAGGAGATGCAGAGAACAGCTCCATCATTAATATTGCAGGTGATTTTTACATGCTCAACATGCCTGATTCTGGTGGGTATTACATAGATATCGGGCTGAGAGATGCGAAAGCCAACAACAGGGTATTTTATCTTAGAAACGGGTATAATGTTTTGTATAATTACTACCTGTCCAAAGGTGATGACAAAAAGGCCCTGGAATTTTTCAAACTGAAGCTGGCTGTGAACGACAGTATTCTGAAAGAAAGACTGAACACAAATATCAGCGTTATCAGGTCGGGCCAGAACATAAGGATACTCAGGGAAGGTATCAAGCAGCTTGAACGCCAGAATTCCCTTCAGAAGCTTTTTATCCGAAACCAGAAGATCTTCAAGATCCTTCTGACAGCAATTGCCCTTGCCGTCATCATCGCAGTGTTTATCATTTTAAGAATAAACCTGAGGCACAGGAGGTCGAAAAGAGACATTGAAACCCTCAATATTAAGCTTCAGCATGAGGCTGCGGAACGAAAGCTGATACAAAAGAAAACGACCGAAAAAGAAGATCAGTACCGGTTCATTGCCGAACATTCACTCGACCTGATAACAAGGATTGACAAAAACCATATTTTCACATATGCTTCATCTGCCTCCGTGGATGTTTTGGGATATGAGCCAGGGCAGATGGTTGGGATGAACCTGTTCGACATTGCGATTCCGGGTTACATTGATTTCCTGAAAGAAAAACTTAACCAGGCAATTTCGACCCGCAGGCCTCATTCCATTGCCTTTCTTGCAAAGAAGAAAGCAAATGAACCAGTATGGGTTGAGATCACGCTGAATCCTGTGTTTGACAGCAAGAACGGGGAGTTCAGGGAATTCGTTTCAGTTACCAGGAATATTCAGGAATTAAAAAAGAGAGAAATGGGGATCGTTGAAGGAACAAAGCAAAAGGAAAACCTCCTGAGGGAGATCCATCACAGGGTGAAGAATAATTTCGCAATCCTGGTCAGCCTTATTAATATGCAGAAATCCCAGACCCAGAGTGAGGACGTAAAGCAGAGCCTGACCAATCTTCAGCTGAGGATACGAACAATGGCTCTTGTGCATGAGATGTTATACCGCTCCGAGGATTTCGAGAAGATCTCTTTCCCCGATTATGTGCGTTCGGTGGCTTCGGTGATCTCTTCAACCTATGGGCGGATGAATGTGAACCTTGATTTCAAACTGGATCCTTTTATTATAAATATTGAGACCGCTATTCCTCTCGGATTGATTCTGAATGAATTATTGAGTAATGCTTACCGTCATGCATTTGATGAGAACGCAGGCGGAGCGATAACAATTTCCTTCTGCAAGGATCCTTCACCTAGCCTTTTTGCTCTGACCATTTCAGATACCGGAAAAGGCATGCCTGATGGTTTTATAATGGAAGGAAGCAAAACCATGGGGTTGCAGATCGTCGACCTTCTTGTCAAACAGATAGAAGGAAGAATGATCATTAAACAGGGTGGCGGTACTTCTTTTTCTATTGTATTTCCAATTGAGGGTTAAACCTTAAATCATCATAACGAAATCCTGCGCTGTTCCTGCATTATTTGAATCCCATTAACAATTATTTAACATTATTGTAATGTTGCCGTAACATGGCCGGTTTGGGCAAATTCTAATTTTGCCGCAAACAATAAAAGCTATGTTTATGAAGAAATTTACAAGAATCATTATGTTAAGCGGATTTGTGCTTCCGCTTTTGCTTCTTTCACTAACCATGAAAGCACAGTTACCGGTCCAGAATCAGCTGGATACCGTAAAACAAAAAGTTTCGACCCTGAATGATAAAGTTTCAGGCGTTGAGGAAAGACTGGCAACAGCTGAAAGTGACCTTGCCAAGCTCACGAAGATCAAGATCTCGGGTTATATCCAGGCACAGTGGGTCAATAATGAAGCCTCTAATGTGTTCCCGAACAATTATTTCCAGATTCGCCGCGCAAGGATCAAATTCCAGTACGAACCGGTTAACGGAGTTGTTTTCGTACTGCAGCCCGATTTCCAGCCGGGCAATATTACAATTAAGGATGCTTACGCAAGGGCAAATGATCCCTGGCTCAAGACCTTCTCATTATGGGCAGGTAAATTCAACCGTCCCAACTACGAAGTTGAATATTCATCCAGCAGCCGTGAAGTTCCCGAGCGTTCACGCGTGATCAGGGCTATCTATCCCGACGAACGTGCCATCGGTGCAAAATTGGAAATTGCTCCCCCGAAGGTACCCCTCCTGGTTCAGTTCGCCGTTTTCAACGGGAATGACGGAATTTCAATCAACAATCCCACATTTAACTATGGTACTTTAAAATGGGATAATGTTTCAACGGTTGGTCAGAACATTGATTTTGACAATTACAAAGACCTTATGTTACGTGCCACCTATGCATTTAAACTTGGCAGATGGGGCGGACTTACCATTGGCGCTCATGGTTATTACGGACAGATCAAAGCCAATACCGTGGATGTTCTGAATTCAGACTATACATACAACAAGACCCTCAGCAGTGTTGGAAAAGGTGTTCCCAAGCAGTGGGTTGGTTTCGAAGCTCAGTTTTATGCTGATCTCTGGGGCGGACTTACTCTTAAAGGCGAATACATTTTTGGTGTGAACTCAACACCCGGTTATAACGGAAGTGCATCATTTGTAAGCCAGGTTAATGCTTACAATGCAGCAAAAGACACTCTCACTATGATCGCTCTTACTACCAAGACGGTCAATAATGCACCTGCAATCTCCAGGAATTTCAATGGTTACTATGTTTACCTCATCAAGAACATCGGAAAGAGGAACCAGGTTGCTGTTCGTTACGATTATTATAACCCGAACACTAAACTGGCAGCTGACCAGATCGGTATTGCAAACTGGAATGCCAAAACCCCCGATAAAGTTGATGCAGCAAAATTAACCTACGCTGGTTCCGCTCCGGTAATTGCAACAGGCACCCAATCTAAAACTGTTACAACGAATAAGCTTACCAGTGGAGTTAATGATATTGCTTACGGCACATGGACTTTCTCATACAGCTACTTTTTCAGCGACAACATCAAATTCATGATCGCTTATGAAATGCCGATGAACAAGAAGGTTGGTGTTGATTCCAAGACAAACCTTGGCAACGTGATCGTTCCTTACACTGTTAACAATGTAACCAGCGCTTACGATTACAGCAACGTGATCAAGCAGAATATTCTTACAGTAAGAATGCAGGTGAAATTTTAGTAATTGGTGATTGGTAATTGGTGATTGGTGATTGTTACCAGGCACAGAAAAATTAAAAAATACAAAAATAGAAGATTATGAAAAGTTCAAGAAAATTAGCCCTGATTGCAAGTGTTGTCCTGGTGGCAATAATTGGCTTTGCGTTCATGCCGGCTCCGAAAAAAATCACAGTCAAAGGTTCAGATACCATGGTGATCCTTGCCCAGAAATGGGCTGAGATCTATATGAAATCTCACCAGGATGTAATCATCCAGGTAACAGGTGGCGGATCGGGTACAGGTATTTCGGCCCTGATCAACGGCTCGACCGATATCTGCAATTCCAGCCGTCCGCTGAAATCATCAGAAATGGACAAGCTGAAAGATCGTTATTCATCACTTGGAGTGGAGATCCCTTGTGCCAAAGACGGTATCACCATTTTTCTGAATGAGGGTAATCCCATTTCAGAACTTTCCATCAAACAGCTTGGTGCAATTTTCAGTGGTAAGATCAGGAACTGGAAAGAAGTTGGTGGCCCCGATGCAGAGATCAGGTTATATGGTCGTGAAAACAGTTCCGGTACCTATGTATTCTTCCAGGAAAAAGTTGTAAAGGGAGATTATGCCCCGAACTGCCAGACCCTTCCGGGAACAGCTGCTGTTGTTAATGCAGTAAGCAAAGACAAGAATGGTATTGGTTACGGCGGAGCTGCTTATGCAACAGGCGTGAAGCATTGCAAAGTAAAAAAGGATGATAAGAGTCCCGCTTACCTCGCAACAGCTGAAACCATTGCAAAAGGAGAATATCCTATCACCCGTTACCTGTATATGTATACAAGGAACAGGCCTACAGGCGATATAAAAGCTTATATTGACTGGGTTTTAAGCGCCGAAGGACAGAAGGTCGTGACAGAAGTTGGTTATTTTCCGGTTAAGTAATATTTTTGTTAGTTAATGTGTGTTAAGCGATTGGCAGCATTGGATAAATGTTGCCTTTCGCTTTTATCAGAAAGTACATGGATACCCCTGGAGGAAAAAACAAATTTGTATTTACCGCTGAGTCACTGAGAAAGAAATTCAGGTTTTCAGAATACTTTGCTGAGAAACTGATCACCTCTGTGGCTTTTCTCTCTATTGCAGTAATCATACTAATTTTCGTGTTTGTTTTCAGGGAGAGCCTTCCCGCATTCAGGCCGAAAGTCAAACACAATATTGAAAAGTTATCAGAAAACGCAAATAAACCTGAAAGTTACGGAAGTTCTGAAACAGCAGGCAGCGGGCAGAAACCAGAATCATATACGGGGAGTGATTCTACGGTTACCGAAACAAAACCTGGAACGGCAGCAGCAAAACCGGCAGTTAAACAGGATCAGCCTGAAGCTTACGGAATTGTCAAAGACACTGCCTTATCTTCTGACTATGTGAATCCCGACGGGGACCTTGTTTCTTCTGAAAACAGGAATGATGAAGGTTCACTGAGCAGTTTGTTTTCGAATCAGTGGTACCCTGTTTCAGAAAATCCAAGATACGGGCTTATCCCGCTTTTCATCGGCACCTTTAAAGTTACTCTTATCGCTATGCTGTTCGCCGCACCTATCGCAATCCTTGCGGCCTTGTTTTCTTCATCTTTCGCTTCCCCCTGGCTTAGAGAATGGATCAAACCCGCGATTGAACTTCTGGCAGGATTTCCTTCAGTGGTCATAGGTTTTTTTGCCCTTATGGTCATGGCAACAGTATTGCAGAATCTTTTCGGGTACCAGACCCGCCTGAATTCTTTCGTCGGCGGTATTGCAATGGCCCTTGCAGCCATCCCCATAATATTCACAATCACTGAGGATGCGCTTACTGCAATCCCTGCCACTTACAAGGAAGCCAGCCTTGCGCTTGGGGCCTCAAAGTGGCAGACTGCCGTTTTTGTCACCCTGCCTGCTGCAACTCCTGGAATTTTCGCAGCTGTTCTCCTGGGGGTCGGCCGTGTATTTGGTGAAACTATGATTGCCCTTATGGCCACGGGAAATGCGGCATTAAGTTCTTTAAATCCCTTTGAATCGGTGCGTACCCTGGCAGCAACAATCGGCGCTGAAATGGCCGAAGTGGTATTTGGAGACATGCATTACGGGATACTTTTTCTTATTGGTTCACTGCTCTTTATCTTTAATTTTACCATAAATGCCGTTGCAGAGTTTTATGTAAAAGGCAAACTGGTAAAGAAAATTCAGGGGAGGTAGTATGAGGCTGAAAAATAAAATCATCGGTGGCGCCATCACTTCTGCTTCTGCCCTTTCGGTCATATTGATCATTGGGATCATTATCGTGATCCTGGTGGTCACAATAATCGGAGGAAAAGATACTCTTTCCTGGAAATTCCTCACTTCATTCCCCGAAGAAGGGATGATGAAAGGTGGCATCTTTCCTGCAATATACGGCACCGCCCTGTTGGTGATCATCATGTCAATAGCGGCTGTACCCTTCGGGACTATCACTGCTCTTTATCTGTCAGAATATGCCCATGAGAAATCCTGGCTTGCTCAAACAATCAGGTTTGCAGTGAGGACTCTCGCAACTGTTCCTTCGATTATTTTCGGATTGTTTGGCCTTGGGTTTTTTGTCAAGTTTGTCGGGGTTGGAATGGATAACTGGTTTACAGGAGGTCAGCTTAAATGGGCGCAGCCAAACTTGTTATGGGGGAGTCTCACCATGGCACTGCTTACACTTCCTGTTGTTATAGTTTCGGTTGAAGAGGCGATCAGAACAGTCCCCAGGGAACTACGTGAAGCAAGCCTTGCATTGGGGGCGACAAAATGGCAAACGATAAAAAAAGTAGTTATCCCGGGCTCCATTTCCGGTATAATGACAGGGACTATTCTGGCTGTCAGCAGGGGAGCAGGAGAAGTTGCACCTATACTTTTTACAGGAGCAGCGTATTACCTGGCCACCTTGCCCACTTCAGTTTCCGACCAGTTTATGAATCTCGGATACCATATTTACGTTATGTCAACACAATCTTCGAACGTAGACCAGACATTGCCCATCCAGTTTGCAACAACCCTTGTACTGTTAATGCTCACTTTTACCCTTAACCTTACGGCTGTACTTATCAGGTCAAGCCTGAGGAGAAGAGTGAAATGAATTGAACTATGAAAGAATCAAAAATTATTACCAGGGAGCTTACCCTGCATTACGGCCAGAAGATGGCTCTTAATTCAATCAACATGCAGATTCCTGAAAAGGAAGTTACTGCATTTATAGGCCCTTCAGGCTGCGGTAAATCGACCTTCCTGAGGTGCCTGAACCGTATGAATGACCTTATCCCCAGCGTAAAGATCACCGGGGAGATCCTGATTGACGGATTAAACATCTACCAGAAAAAAATAGATGTTGTGAATCTCAGGAAAAAAATCGGGATGGTATTTCAGAAATCCAATCCGTTTGCAAAATCAATTTTCGAAAATATTGCATACGGGCCCAGGATCAATGGCATTAATAATATGAAAGTCCTTACCGAGATTGTGGAAAGGTCCTTAAAAAATGCTGCAATATGGGATGAGGTCAAAGACAGGATGCATGATTCGGCCCTCGGATTGTCGGGAGGACAACAGCAGCGCCTTTGCATTGCCCGCACACTGGCTGTTGAGCCGGAGATCATTCTTATGGATGAGCCCGCAAGCGCACTCGATCCTATATCCACAGGGAAAATTGAAGAATTAATTTTCGAGTTGAAAAAGAATTATACGATCGTGATCGTTACTCATAATATGCAGCAGGCTGCCCGTGTCAGCGATTACACTGCATTTTTCTATCTTGGTGAACTTATTGAACATGGGAAGACAAGGAAGATCTTCACTGCTCCTGATAAAAAACAAACAGAGGAATACATCACCGGGAGATTTGGTTGATGAACCTGAAATTAAGCGTGAATTCATAAAAAAAGAACAATGGAACGTCATTTTGAACTCGAATTGGAAAAGCTCAACAAACGTATTATAAAGATGGGCAACCTGGTTGCCGAACAGGTACACAATGCCTTTGACGCCCTGCTCAGGGGGGATGTTGAACTAGCCGAAAAGATCATTGAGAATGACCGGCTGGTTGACAAGCTGGATACCAAGATTGATAAATTATGCCAGAGGATATTCGCCCTCACACAGCCTGTTGCCACAGACCTGAGGCTTATCATGGCAGCCCTCAGAATGAATAATGACCTTGAAAGGATGGGCGATCATGCGGTGACTATTGCCCAGAAAAGTGAAGGAGTGAGCGAATACAGGGAAATCATAAACGAGCTTCATATTGATGAACTCGTCAGGATGACCGATATGATAGTCAATGACGTTATCACTTTGCTGAACACCAGGAACATAGCATTTGTCAAGGATGTTTTTGAACTTGCAGTTTCTATCGAAGAAAAGGTGACTGCTACGGAGACAAGGATCATCGAAGAGATGATGCATAAAACCGAAGTGATCGTAGTTGCTACCAACCTCATCGTGATCCTTACAGCAATTGACAGGCTGGCAGGGTATTCCACCAATATCGCCGAATCGGTTGTGTTTATTGTCGATGGCAGGATCATCAAGCATAAGAAGAAATCTTTCGAAGCCTCCCTCTCAGCTGAAGCCGGGAATGGTAACGATTCTAAAACGCCTGAACGCGATAGTCAACCACCTATTTCTGAAGCCACACCCTCAGAAGGCTGAGAAGTTTTTCGGTCTGAACCGGCTTTGACATATAATCATTCGCCCCGGCATCAATACACTTTTCCCGATCGCCTTTCATAGCCTTGGCTGTTAAAGCGATGATAGGCAGAAAGGCGTATTTTTCTTCTTTCCTGATCTCCCTCATTGCGGTATAGCCGTCCATCTCGGGCATCATGATATCCATTATGATAAGGCTGGTATCGGGGTTCTGATGCAATTTTTCAATGCCTTCCCTGCCTGTGCGGCCAACGACAATATTCACATTCTTTTCCTGGAGGATCTTCGAAAGCACGTATACGTTCCGCATATCATCATCCACCACCAGAATCTTCTTTCCCTTGAATACAGTGTCGGGAAGGAAGCCCTGGCTTTCATGGTGAGGCTCTTCTTCGGCAGGAGGAACATCCTTTTTAACCGCAGGATGTTTTTTCGTTACCAGCTGATCAGAGTCATTATTCCCGCCTTCGCCTTCAGCAGGACCAGGATATTTCGAAGGGATATAAATAGTAAATGTACTGCCTTCCCCTACCTTGCTGTTCATGCGGATCTCACCACCGAGCAAACGGGCAAGGCTGCGGGAAATGGTGAGCCCAAGCCCGGTACCTCCGAACCTCCTGCTTACAGTACCGTCGGCCTGCTGAAACGCCTCAAAAATCGCATGCTTCTTGTCATCCGGGATGCCGATGCCTGTATCGGTAACCCTGATGGCAATGATATTCCCGGTTTTCAGGGCCAGGTTATTGAATCTCACCCCCTCTTCGGCCTTTGCAATAGTAAGGGTGACACTGCCCTGTTCTGTGAATTTGATCGCATTCGACATGAGGTTCTTGATGATCTGAAGCAGCCTCTGCATATCTGTTTCAATGGTTTCGGGAATGCCCTTTTCGACCAGGGTCTTAAGTTCTATGTTCTTAGGCTGTGTCAGAGGAGTAAATGTGCGGATGACATAGTCCTGTAACTCTTCGGGGCTCACCGCTTCTATTTCAAGTTCCATTTTCCCGGCTTCGACTTTGGAAAGGTCAAGAATGTCGTTGATCAGTTCAAGCAGGTCGGTGCCTGATGAATGAACGATCTTGGCAAATTCAACTTCATCGGCAGTCATAACTTTGTTCTTGTTCGAAGCAAGGATCTCCGACAAAACTAGGATACTGTTGAGCGGAGTTCTCAGCTCATGTGACATGTTGGCCAGGAACTCCGATTTGTATCTGCTGGCGATCTCGAGGGCTTCAGCTTTCTGCCTGATCTCTTCCTGGGCAAGTTCAAGAGCTTCGTTCTTACGGCGGATGTCGTCACGTTGCAGTTCCAGAACTTTCGTACGTTCTTCAAGTTCCTCGTTGATGACCCTGAGTTCTTCCTGCTGATGCTGGAGGTTCTCTTCCGACATCCTGAGGGCTTTTGTCTGTTCTTCAAGCTCCTGGTTGATCTGCCTGAGTTCTTCCTTCTGATGCGCCATTTCGCTCGCCTGTTCCTGGGTTTTTGAAAGCAGCTGTTCAACCCTTTCCCTTGACCGGGATGTGTTCAGGGCAATGGCAATATTCTCAAGAGAAGTTTCTAGGAATTTCTGTTTCTGCTCGTCGAAGGCATGGAAAGATCCAAGTTCTATAACACCCGAAAGTACATTCTCGAACATGACCGGAGCAAGGATGAAATGCTGGGGATGTACATTCTCATGTCCAATGTTCAAAGCCGGAAGGTTCTCGCCGGAGGCGAAGAAGGTCAGTTTTTTCTTTTCCTTTGCCACCTGCCCCACAAGTCCTTCACCCAGGACAAGGGGTTTAAATGTTGAGATGTCACCCGAAAATGCATATGCAGCAGAAAGATGCAGGCGGTGGTCGTCTTCGTAAGTATATAAAAGACCTATCTGCGCCTCAAGGTAATGTGAAAGGAAAGATACCACTTCTTCACATAATTCCTTTATCTTCTTTTCTCCGGAGATCTTGACCCCAAGTTCATTCAGTCCCGTCTTCAGCCAGTCCTGGTAGGAGATCTCGATATGTGCCTCCCTCAGCCTGTTGGTCATTTCATATAAAGCTATTCCAAGTGTGTCGCTGTCGCTTCTTGGAATGATGTTCGAGGAGTAGTCGCCGCTGGCAATAGACCTGGCTTGTCTGACAACATTTTTAAAGCTCTCGACCATCTGGTTCATCGATTTCCCCAGTACATCTTCTTCGCTCCGAACCTTGACCGATTTACTGTAATCACCCAGTGCAACAGCCTGGCTCACATCCGCCATAGATTTCAGTGAAACAACAAGCCGGATGAACTCATCTTTCATTTCACCCACTTCATCGTTGGAAACTTTCACATCACGAATGATCAACTGTCCGCTGCCCACCTGTTTGGCCCATTCCGAAAGTATCTTCAGGGGTTTGACAAATCTCCTGGTAACCAGCAGGGAAAGGATAAGCACCAGAAGGGTTGTGATGATCAGCGAAATTTTGGCAAAAGAAGAAAGCTCCTTTGCCACAGCATGAGCTTCTCCCTGGTCAATTTCTTCAACCAGGGCCCAGTTAACCCCAAGTTTTTCAAGTATATCGATGTTTCTATAGATGCCAATAACAGTTTTACCCTGGCTCGTTGGATAAATGGCAACCTCTTCTCTGATAGGATCACCATCAGATTTAAGTATCATGTTATTAGCTTTAAACTCCTGCCAGGTCTTCGTTTTCTCATTTACCTCAGAATTTTTCAGGATAGGGTTTTTCCCGCTGATGATGCTGTTTGAACGCAATACAAGGTCTATGCCCACTATGTATACATGGCCAGAAGTTCCGAAACCAACACCATACTGAATTATCTGATCAATCTTTTCGGTAGATATCTGGAGAACCAGTATGCCAATCTTTTCACCGCCTTCGTTTTTTACGGGGTAGCCAAGAAAACCGTAAGCTTCATTATTGCCTGGTGGATAAAATTCAAGATCGGAGAACATAGGCCTTCCTTCAGATAAAATCTTTTTGGTCATCTTTGAAAGCTTCGTTCCTTCAAGTTCACTGTTCAGCAGGTTCTTTCGAAAATCGGAGTTCCTGTTAAGTTCAAACACTATATTTCCCTTGATGTCGATGAAGTAAATGTTATGAATGCCATCAGGGATCCAGCTTTTCAGCATTTCGGCGCGCAACTGGTCTTCAAGATTTTCATAGGCTGATTTTCCAGATTTGGCAAATGGTTTCTTTTTTATTTCTGCCTGATCCGGCAGATGGGTAAAAAAATAGATGTTGCGTTTGTCTTTTGCCATCTCATCGACGTAATTACTAAGATCCAGGAAGTAAGTGTTGAGATAATTGATCCGGAGCTGAGAGGTGGTGAACAAGGCTTTTTTTGCCATTATTGTAAGGCCGGCATAATAATTCCAGAAATTAATGTAGCTGAGCGTCGCAAGCGGAACGAGTGCGATACCAAGGAAATAAAGAAGCATGGTTTTCCCGATGCCGATATTCTTCAGGGTGCGGTAATCAAAATCGGTAAAAGATCTTTTGATCCTGTTCAAGGTGGTGTTGCTCATAAGCCTTTCGGTTTCACTTTGAATAATACTTCTCTATCGTCTGAAAAACTTCTTTGGCATTGATAGGCTTTGATATGTAGTCATTCATTCCTGCGGCAAGGCAGTTTTCCTTGTCGCCCTTCATTGCGTTTGCTGTAAGGGCAATGATCTTGGTTTGTTGATTTTTGCCTGTTGAATCCTCCCTGATCAACCGTGTTGCTTCAAAGCCATCCATTTCGGGCATCATCACATCCATCAGGATCAGGTCAAAAGCTTGTTCATGTGCCTTGAGAACAGCTTCGAGCCCGTTATTTGCCGTTGTCACCTCCCATCCCTTTTTACAAAGCAGCTGAACGATGATCCTCTGGTTGATGGGCTGGTCTTCGGCAACAAGGATACTGAGCTTTTCATCAGAACGGGTTATACCGGTATACCGGGGATCGGCGGTCTTCGGTGTTTTGCCGGGAGAGAAGATCTTCATCAGGTTGTTCATGAGTTCCCTCTGAAGCACAGGTTTATACATATAATTTGTAAAACCATCGGCAACCAGTTTCCTTGTGGTCTGAACGGATTTGTTCTTTAGCATGACCACGACCTCTGATTTTTTAATATCATGGAACTGTTCTTCAATTAAATGGTCGCCGGGATCAGAGGGATGAGGAGCCAGAGCCAGGTCGTAGAAAACAGCATGAAAGGAGGGTTCAGCTTTATTGCTGAGAGCCGTTTCAATTTCGTCATGGGTATGTGCAGCTATGGTTTTCAAGCCCCACGACCGGAGGAACTCTTCAATTTGCCCTGCATGCCTGGCTTCACTGTCCGCAACAAGCACCCTGGCCCCCTGCCATTCGGGAGGCAAAGCCAGTTTAACAGGGTCGGCTGCTGTATTGGGGCATTTTAGCGGAAGGCTGAATGCAAAATCGCTGCCCAGTGCGGCTTTACTGCTCACACTGATCGTACCACCCATCAAACCAACAAGCTTTTTAGTAATGGTAAGGCCAAGCCCGGTGCCACCGTATGTGCGGGTGGTAGATTTTTCGGCCTGTGAATAGGAATCAAAAAGAGTTTCAAGCTTTTCGGCCGGGATGCCAATACCGGTATCTATCACATGGAAATTCAGCACGAAGGAAGTGCCATTTCGTTCAGCCACTTCCACTCTAAGGCAGATACTCCCCTGATGAGTAAATTTAAGAGCGTTGCCTATGAGGTTGATCAGGACCTGCCTGATTCTCGTGGGATCGCCCAAAAATATATCAGGTATGCCGGGGGCGTGTTCGCAGTAAAATGCCAGGTTCTTCTGGTAAGTTTTTACCGAAAGCAGGTGAACGACCGATTCGAGCAGTTCCCTCAGGCTGAATTCAATGATCTCAATCTCGATCTTGTCGGCCTCGATCTTCGAAATGTCAAGGATCTCATTGATGATCTCAAGAAGGGATTCACCGCTTTGCTTGATGTCTGACAGCTGCTCATTATAATGCCTCGGCAGGTCCTCATCCATAAGCATCAGGTCGGTCATGCCAATGATGCCGTTAAGAGGTGTGCGGATTTCGTGGCTCATATTCGCCAGGAAAGAACTCTTTGCAAGAGTCGCAACTTCGGCGGCCTTTCTTGCCTTGTCGAGTTCTGCAATGGTCGACTGCAGCTGAAGGGTGGTGAGCTGCAGGGCATGCTTCTGCTTGAAAAAATCAATATAGGCCCTGATCTTGTTCTGGAGTATTTTGCGGTCAAGCGGCTTGTAGAGGTAATCAACGGCCCCGGTTTCATAGCCCCTGAATATTTGTTTAGGCTGCCTGTATGTAGCTGTGATGAATATGATGGGAATGCTTTTCGTTTTTTCGCTGCCCCTCATCAGTTCGGCGGTTTCAAAACCATCCATCCCCGGCATATTCACATCGAGAAGTACAAGGGAGATCTCATGCTCGAGCATTATGGCAAGGGCTTCATTCCCCGAAAGTGCTTTGATGATGTTGAGTTCAGGGCTGTCGATAATGGTTGCGAGAGTGATAAGGTTTTCAGTTCTGTCATCAACAATCAGTATGTTGAATTTTATGATGCTGGCATCCATAAAGAGGGAAAGGTTCTTACAACAAAAATAGGATAATTTGGTGAGATTCAGATTTCCTTTATTTTTGTGATGAAATAAGTGATCATGACCCATAGCTACCCTAATGCCCGGCTGAACGAAAACAAGCGTCAGTACATCTTCTCAATCGTTATCATAGGGATCTTTTTTTTCATCTTCGGCTTTGTGACCTGGCTGAATTCAGTGCTTATACCATTTCTGAAGGTGGCCTGTGAAAAAAACAATTTCGAATCATATTTCGTTGCATTTGCCTTTTACATTTCATATTTCGTGATGGCGATCCCTTCTTCATTCGTTCTGCGAAAGGTCGGCTTCAGGAACGGAATGTCGCTCGGGCTGATTGTAATGGCACTTGGAGCTTTGCTGTTCATTCCGGCAGCGTATACCAGGATGTACGGACTTTTCCTTGCCGGGCTTTTTGTGCAGGGGACCGGACTGGCTATTCTCCAGACCGCTTCCAATCCGTATGTCACTATACTCGGGCCCATCAAAAGTGCCGCTAAGAGAATAAGCATCATGGGGATCTGCAACAAGACTGCCGGGGTGATCAGCCCGCTGATTCTTGGAGCCATAGTGCTTTCAGGTATGGACAAATTCGACAAGCAGTATCTTGGAGCACTTGATGAGATCCAGAGGAATATCACTCTGAATGCCCTGGCCGGCAGGATCATCATCCCTTATGTTGTGATGGCGGTTGTACTTGTGTTGCTCGCGATCCTGCTGAGGTATTCGAGCCTTCCCGATATCGATACCGACTCTGAGGAGGTTGAAGATGAGGCATCACGTCACAGCCGCACGAGTGTGTTTCAGTTTCCCCAGCTTGTTCTCGGGGTCATTGCGATCTTCGTTTATGTAGGAGTCGAGGTCATTGCTGTTGACACCATCATCAATTTCGGAAAATCCCAGGGGATAGGATTTGAGCAGGCGAGATATTTCGCATCATATACTTTGGCCGCTATGGTCATTGGCTACATTATCGGAATCGTCACAATACCGAAATACCTGAAGCAGGAAGTTGTACTTGCAATCTCGGCTTTGTTCGGAATTATTTTTGTGATCTGCTCCATTCTTGCGGTTAATACGCCCTGCCAGTCAACCATGCTTCTGCATTTCGGTAGTGTCAGCCTTTCGCTTCCTTTCGACTTCAGCGTGTTTTTTATTGCTCTGCTGGGGCTTTCCAATGCCATAATGTGGCCGGCAATCTGGCCGCTGGCGATTGACGGACTGGGTAAATTCACAAAAATCGGTTCTTCCCTCCTGATCATGGCTATTGCCGGAGGGGCGTTGTTACCGCTTGCCTATGGCAGGCTGGCCGATATGTTCAGCCCGGTCTCTGCTTACTGGATCACAGTACCCTGTTATGCGTACATCCTTTACTATGCGGTGAAAGGACATAAGATGAGGAAATGGAGCTAAGCAATTTACGAAGTACGAAGCCCGATTTACGATTTCATTGATGATTCCAGATTTACGATTGAAATGAAATAGAAAAGCAGTATTAATTATTTTGTAACTTGTCCCTCGTAAATCTTAATTACATTCGTAATTCGTACTTCGTAACTCGTAAATGAAATCGTAAATCTAACTTCGTAAATCGTAAATCCCTATGAAGCCTGCTCTTCTCATTCTCGCTGCCGGTGTAGGCAGCCGCTATGGCGGACTCAAACAGCTTGACCGTATTGGTCCGAACGGAGAGACCCTCCTCGATTACTCGATTTATGATGCTGTACAATCGGGTTTCGGCAAGGTTGTATTCATCATCAAGGAAAGCCTTGAAGCTGATTTCAAGGAACTGTTCATCAACAGGCTTCGCGATCATATTGAGGTGGATTACGTTTTCCAGGAGATCTGGATGGTCCCCGAAGGCATTCTTGTTCCGGATGAGCGGCAGAAACCCTGGGGTACCGGGCATGCTGTGATGATGGCCGAAGACCGTATTGACGGGCCTTTCGCTGTGATCAACTCCGATGATTTTTACGGGAGAAAAGCGTATAAGGCGCTTGCCGGTTACTATAAAGAATGGACTCCCGACAGGAAAAACGACTATTGTATGGTGGGGTACCGCCTCGATAAGACCCTTTCGGAATTCGGATCTGTGTCGAGGGGAGTTTGTAAACTGAACTCAGAGCAGGAGCTGGTCGATGTGGTGGAACGTACAAGTATTGAACGAACCGCTTCAGGCATAGTGTATAAAGACATTAAGGAAGGCGTTGTTGAATTGCCTGCCGATTCTATTGTTTCGATGAACTGCTGGGGATTCACCCCCTCATTTTTCGGGTACCTGAAATCGGAATTCACAGAATTCATCCGCCTTAATTACGAAAACACCAAAGCCGAATTCTATATACCCACCGTGGTAAATAACCTGATCAAGTCATCTGAAGCAGGGGTGAAGGTCCTTTCATGCGATGAGCAGTGGTTCGGGATGACTTACCAGGAAGACCGTACCTTTGTTGCCGACAGCCTCAGGCAGCTTATCCACAAAGGTGTTTATCCCCAAAAATTATGGGGCTGAACAATGGATAAGGAAAAAAAGCGTTAATTTTGTTGAATAAACCCATCGTATGAAGTTGTACCGCAATTCATTTCCGGCAATCCTTGTTCTTGCTGCCCTGATCCTGGCAGTACCGGCATCTGTGAAATCCCAGATCATCAATGAAAAAACAAAGAAAAAAATACATGTTGGAATAGGATTGTTTACCGACATATACATGAACATGCCGGCAGGTATAAAATCCAGGACCATCAACCAGGGATTTACTGCATTGGTAGCATATCGTGTGCCATTCGGAAAGAGCAATTTCGGTTTTGGGATAGGCTTGCAGATATCGGTTCACAATATGTACGGAAATTTCCTGGTACAAAGCACCACCGATACTACAAGGCTGATCAAGATAAACGATACTGTAAGTTATAAGCGTTCAAAACTTGTAATGCCTTACCTTGAGCTCCCGATTGAATTCCAGCTGGTGACCAAATACAAGCTTGCATTTGGAATAGGATTTAAAGTAGGCTATATGCTGCCTGCCCATACAAAGTATGTGGGGGATGAATACCAGGCAGATATTCAGCCCGGAAAGGAAGAGTTAAGAGTTAAATTCCGCAATGTGCTGAACCTCGATCGGTTTGCTTACGGGCCAACTCTCAGGATCGGATATAAATGGTTCAACCTTTTCGGCTATTACCAGCTTTCAACAATCTTCCAGAAAGGCAAGGGACCCGAAATTTACCCGATCACCGTGGGGTTCATGATCAGGCCTTTCTGATCAAAGCATCATAAGGAAAAATAAAACACCGCCTCCGAGAAATAGCCCGGCATATATTTCCTTTACCGAATGGTCCCCGTTTACAAGTCTTGCAAAACCCAGCAGTCCGCAAAGAAATATAAGTATTGAAATGAGGATAATGTGAGGTGTGCCCTGTCTAAGGCATAGACCGATCCAGAAACCGGTCACGCCTCCTATGCCCGCCATATGCAGGCTGATCTTGAAAAAGAAATTCACAAACAGGCAGATCAGGACCAGCAGGGTGGCACCCAGCATGAAATAGCTGAATAATACCGACAGGCTGATCCCTTTAAGAAGATAGTAGGTCAGGTAGTAAAACACACCTATAGAAAGCAGCGTGAGGGTGCGTTCCTCTTTTTTATTCATATACAGTGAGGATATCAGCTTGGCCCTGTACAGCAGGTATATCATCAAAAAGGGGCATACAACGGATGTAAGTATAACAGAAGCCATCAGGAAAAAGACCTGCTTTAACGGGAGCATTCCGGCAAAAAAGGAATGTGTCTGAAAAAGGATGACCAGGGTGAAAAAGGGCATCACAACAGGATGGAACAGTCCGGAAACGATTTTTGCAATAGAGTTGCCGAGGTTCATACGAAGACGTTGGTCAAAGTTCTTTCCTCAGTCTTGCGACAGGGACTCTGAGCTGTTTGCGGTATTTGGCGATCGTGCGGCGGGCGATGTTGTACCCCTTCTTCTGCAGGATCTCTTCAAGCTCCTCATCGGTAAGGGGGGAGGACTTGTCTTCGCTTTCAATGATGTCGTTCAGGATCTTCTTGATCTCCCTGGTTGAAACCTCTTCACCTGACTGATTTTGCAGGGATTCGGAGAAAAAGCTTTTAAGCAGGAACGTGCCGAAAGGTGTTTGAACGTATTTCGAATTGGCAACCCTTGAAACAGTACTTATGTCGAGCCCAACTTTATTTGAAATATCTTTCAGGATCATGGGTTTCAGCCTGGTTTCGTCACCTGTCTGGAAATACTCGATCTGATAGTCAAGGATGGCTTTCATGGTCACATAAAGGGTTTCCTGCCTCTGTTTGATAGCGTCGATAAACCCCCTGGCTGCATCGATCTTTTGTTTGATGAAAGTGAGGGCTGCTTTCTCACTGTGGCTGATCTTCTTTTTCTTGTTGTTGTAACCCCTGAGCATATCAGCATATTCCCTGTTGATCGAGAGTTCGGGCATGTTCCTTGAATTCAGGCTCAGGTCGATTTCGCCTTCACTGATAGTGAGCAGGAAATCGGGAACAATATACTGGCTGCTTTTTACCTCATCGCTGATGCTGAAACCGGGCTTGGGGTTGAGTTTTGTGATCTCTTCCGCAGCTTCTTTCAGCTCCTCCTCGGTAATATGGGCTTTCTGAAGGATCTTATCGTAATGTTTTTTCGAGAACTCATCAAAATAATATCTCACGATGACCTCTGCCAGGTCTGTGGCATAGGTGCGGTCCTGTTTATGGATCAGTTGCAGCAGCAGGCATTCCTGGAGGGTGCGTGCTGCAATACCGGGTGGGTCAAAACCCTGGACAAGCTTAAGGGCTTCGAGGACTTCAGCTTCGCTTGCTTCTATATTCTGGTTGAAAGCGAGGTCGTTTATCAGGGCCGGGATCTCCCGGGAAAGGTACCCGGTTTCATCAAGGTTCCCGATGATGGTCGATGCAATGATGAACTGTTTATCGGGGATCTTCTGAACACCCATCTGGGCGAGAAGGTATTCCTGGGCGCTCACACCCGAGATCACAGGAGATTCCCAGGCTTCGTCATCCGGACTGCGGTTATTCGAAACTAGTTTGTAATCGGGGATGTCGTCGAGGTCAAGGTAGTCTTCATAAGAAAACTCATTGTCGGCAGTTAGTTCTGTGTGGTCTTCATCCTCATCACTGAAACTGTCTTCGTCTGAGTCAATGGAATCAAGGTTTGATTCATCATTGATCTCGTCAATCTCATCAATGTCAGCATTCTCATCAAGAGCCGGGTTGTCTTCAATTTCCTGTTTGATTCTTTGTTCAAGGGACAAAACAGGTTGCTGCAGCAGCCGCATAACCAGTACCTGCTGGGGAGATAGTTTCTGAAGTAGTTTTTGTTGTTGTCGTTGATGAAGCATTGGACAAAAATACAAAAATAATAACCCCTTGAACAGAATCAACTTCTTATCGGCAAATTAACATTAAATATCGATTAATTGGGCTGATCCGTCTATTATTTAAAATGCCTCCGGGCATTATACTTAATTTCGTTCCATCCCCAAAAGCATAATAATGAACACAGAAAGGCCATTCTGGATTACTTTTTTGATCAACTCAGTGATCTGGTTATCCTTGTTTTTCATTCCTTTTCTGTTACTTGAGCCAAGAGGAGGGATCACCTCTTACCTGCTCAGGATAGGAGCTACTTCTTTACTGACCTTAGTGTTGTATTATATTAATTACTTTATCCTGATCCCAAAATACCTGTTTAAAAAGAAATTCCTGGCCTACATACTCATATTGCTCGTAATCCTTGTTATTTCCTGTATGCTTGTTGACCTGTACTATTACTTCATAGTCTCCGTGGTCCAGAACTGGCACCACCGCCCCGGCCCGTTTTTCAGCCGGGGCATGTGGGTGCCTTTGTTTCCTTTGCTTACGGGGATAGCCATGGGGATCAGTATCCGCCTTGCCAGGGAATGGGCAAGGATTGAAAAGGAACGCCGGGAACTACAGGAGGAAAAGCTTCTTTCGGAACTTGCCTTCCTGAAATCCCAGGTCAATCCGCATTTTCTGTTTAACACACTCAACAACATCTGTTCGCTGGCCAGGAAAAAATCAGATGATACGGAACCTGCCATCATCAAGCTCTCACAGATCATGAGATACATGCTCACCGACTCCAGGCAGGAGAAGGTGGAACTTGATGAGGAAGTGGAGTATCTGAATAATTTCATTGAACTCCAAAGGTTAAGGCTTGCCGATAAAGTTGATATAAAGTTTATCTCCGAAGGGGACCTGTCCTCTGTTCAGATGGAGCCACTGTTGCTTATTCCCTTTGTTGAGAATGCCTTTAAACATGGAGTTACTTACAACGACAAATGCAGGATCGCAATAGAGCTTACAGTCAATTCAGGTGAATTCAACTTCATGGTTGAAAATTCTAAACCCGGCTCGAAAGAGTCGGTAAAACTGGAGGAATCAGGCATAGGACTGAAAAACGTCCGCCGCCGCCTTGAACTTCTTTACCCTGGAAGGCATCAGCTTGACATAAAGGAAACCGATACCACCTATCACATTAAGTTAAAAATCAAGATAAAATGATACGCTGCATTGCAATAGATGATGAAGCCCTTGCGCTTGATCTGCTCGAAGACAATATAAGGAAGATACCGTTTCTGGACCTGGCGGGAAGATTTACCAATGCATTTGAGGCTCTGAACCTGATGAAGGAACAGCCCATAGATCTCCTTTTCCTCGATATTCAGATGCCCGATATCAGCGGGATACAATTTTTGAAAAGCCTTCAGCAGAAACCGGTGGTTATTTTCACCACTGCTTTTTCAAAGTATGCCCTCGAAGGGTTTGAACTTGACGTGATCGATTACCTCCTGAAACCTTATTCCTTTGGACGTTTCCTGAAGGCTGTAAACAAAGCCCATGAATTCCTGGAGCTCCATGAAAAGGTCAGGGAAATGAATAAAAAGCCGGCATTCGGTTCTCATTATTTATTTGTGAGGGCCGACTATAAGCTGGTCAAGATCGACATACAGGAGATCCTCTTTATCGAAGGCCTGAAGGATTATGTTAAAATTTATTGCGGGGACAAGCCTGTTCTGACGCAGATGAGCATGAAATCAATCGAGGAGAAACTGCCGGCGATTGATTTTATAAGAGTCCATCGTTCGTTCATCGTGGCATTTGATAAAATTGATTTCATACACAAGAGCTTTATTTCTATCAGGGGGCGCGAGATCCCTCTCAGTGACCATTATAAGGAAAACTTCATTTCGCTTGTTCAGAAGAACAAGATCATGGAATAGCAGGACAAAAATCATTGTATGAAGAGAATTATTTTTTTACTAAGTATGCTGCTGTATTCATTCGTTGCAGTATGGGCTCAGAAATCACCCTGGACCTTCCAGCAATGCCTTGACACAGCACTAAGGAGAAACATTTCGGTGAACCAGAGCATGTTATCGAATGAGTTGAACAAGATCAGCCTTGAACAATCAAAAGCCAACCGTATTCCTTCTGTAAGTGCCAACATAAGTGAATCTTTCAACTTTGGTAAAAATGTTGATGCGACTACCAATGCGTTTGTAATTGGTTCTTTCCATTCAGGCAATTACGGTCTCAGTCTCAGTTACAATCTGTTTAACGGCCTGCAGAACAACAATACCATCCGACAGTACAAACTGAATACAGAGGCCGGCAAATTTGATATCGAGAATGCAAAGAATGCGGTTATCCTTAGTGTAACTACCGGGTACCTGCAGATCCTGCAGCAGTATGAGATCCTGAAAGTGGCCCAGAACCAGTTGTCGGCCGACTCGGTGCAGGTTGACAGGACCCAGAAGATGCTGAATGTAGGAAGGGCTGCCGAAAGCGATCTTCTGCAGATCCAGTCCCAATTGGCAACAGATTATCTCTCATTTGTGAACGCCCAGAATCAGCTTGACATTGCCAGGGTGACCCTGATGCAGCTGATGCAGATCCCTGTAATTGATCAGTTTGACGTGGAGGTGCCTTTGCTTATTGAACCAGGCCTTGATCTTCTTCAAAGCAAGGATGTTATTTACCGCAAAGCGCTTGCTGTGATGCCCCAGATCCAATCGGCTTCAATCAAGTCTTCCAGTTCCCAGATGGCTATTAAAATAGCTATGGGAGCCCGTTGGCCGAGACTTACTTTTTCAGCGGGGATGAGTTCAAACTATGCTTCAAGCGGCAGGAATCCCAATGTGAATGTCGACGGATATCCCTGGTACTCCCAGGTATGGGATAATGTGGGGCAATCTCTGAACCTTGGGCTGAGCATCCCGATTTACAGCAACCGCTCAATTCAAAGCAATATTGAACGCGCTACGATCAATTCAAAGACAGCAGCGCTGAATGAACTCAACACCCAGCAAACCCTGAGGATGAATATTGAACAATCCTATACCAGCCTGAAGTCTTCAGCAAGGTCTTATGAAGCCGGAAAGATCCAGCTCAGTTCAACAGAGATCACGTTTAAGAATGCAGAAAAGAAATATAATGTCGGAGTCATGAGTGTGACCGACTACCTGATCCAGAAAAACAATTACGTCAGCTCTGCATCCAATTTAATTCAGGCAAAATACAGTTTTATCTTTCAATCAAAGATCCTGGATTTTTACCAGGGTAAAGCGATTACATTTTAAATCATTAATGCGTAACATACAATGAAAAAGACTTATTGGATCATCATTATTGTTGTGGTTCTGGCTCTGGTTACCGGCGGATATTTTTTATTCAGCAAAAAAACGGAAAAGGCAGTTGAATTCCGTAGCGGAAAAGTGGAAAAGGGCGATCTGCAGGTTACTGTCACAGCAACAGGGATACTCAGCGCCGACACGACAGTCGCTGTTGGAACCCAGGTATCGGGGATCATCACCAAGATCTTTGTCGACTTCAATTCCATCGTACGCAAGGGGCAGGTTATTGCTGTGCTCGATACAACCTTCCTTGCCGCTTCAGTTGAAGATGCGAAGTCAAGCCTTTTCAGGACACAGGTCCAGACACGGCTGACAAAGCGGAATTATGAACGCAACAAAACCCTGCTGGAGCAAAAAGTAATTGCACAGTCTGATTTTGACCAGAGCCTGTCTGATTATGAGACTGCCCAGGCCAATGAAAGGTCTGCCAGGTCATCTCTTGACAGGGCGTATATCAATCTGCGTTATGCTACTATCATTGCACCTGTTTCAGGAGTTGTTATTTCGCGTAATGTCGATATCGGGCAGACCGTTGCCTCTAGTTTCAGCACACCTACATTATTCTCGATCGCCAACGACCTGACCAAAATGCAGCTGCAGGCCAGCATTGATGAAGCCGATATCGGGAAGATCAAGGTGGGGCAGGATGTAAGCTTCAGGGTTGACGCTTACATGGACCAGATGTTTTCAGGAACGGTGAGGCAGGTCAGGCTGCAGCCTGTGACGGTGCAGAACGTTGTAAATTATACAGTGGTCATTGATGTTCCGAACCCGGAGCTGAAGCTGATGCCCGGAATGACCGCCAATCTTACAGTGAAGATCCAGGAAGCCCTCAATGTGCTGAAGGCCCCATCTGCCTCTTTAAGATTCTGGCCACCCCAGGATTATCTTGATAAGCATATGAAAGAATACCCCGATTCAATCCAGAAAATGATAGAGAGAATGCTGAAGTTCATGGCCCGCAAACAATCGGGCCAGGGTTCGGGCCGGCAAGCTGGAGGAGGACAATTAGCTGGAGGAGGACAATCAGCTTCAGGCGGGCAGGGTGGAAGTGCAGGGCAGCAGCAGGCAGGCGGACAGGTTGCTGCAACTCAGCAAACTGCCGGCCGCCAGCAGGGCCAGGGCATGCAGCCAGGTAGCCGCCAGCAGGGCCAGGGTATGCAGTCAGGAAGAAGCCAGGGCCAGGTAAACCAGGCCTTACAGCGCGGATCCGGGCAGCCCGGGTCCCAGGGCCGTGATGGACGTCAGTCAGGCTTCCAGGCTCAGGGTCAGGGACAGCAAGGCGGCGGCAAATGGAGCGGAAACAATCGCCAGAAGATGGGCCTGGTATGGGTTAAACAGGGAGAACTTATCGTACCCCGGCGTGTAAAAACAGGTATTGCCGATAACAGTTCAACCGAAATTGAAGGTTCCATTAAAGAAGGAGATGAACTTATCACAGGTATTGTAAATACCACACCCGGACAGCAGACTACACAGCAACAGAACCCCTTCGCTCCCCAGATGGGAAGACCTCAGGGTCAGAGTGGAGGCGGAAGAGGAGGACGCTGATATGAAGGAAACAATCATCTCGGTTAGTCATCTTATCAAGATCTACAAAATGGGAGATCTTGAGGTGCATGCCCTGAGGGGGATCGACATGGAGATCAATAAAAGCGATTTTGTAGCCATCATGGGAAAGAGCGGCTCGGGAAAATCCACCTTTATGAACATAGCAGGCTGCCTCGATGTTCCGACAAAAGGAAGTTATATGCTCGATGGAGTGGATGTTGGGAAACTGAACAAGGATCAGCTTGCCCATCTGCGGAATAAAAAGATCGGCTTCGTGTTCCAGTCATTTAACCTGCTGTCACGAACATCCGCCCTTGAAAATGTTGAACTTCCGCTGATGTATAACAGCAAGATCAGTTCAAAGGACATGCGCGAGCGGTCTATAAAGGCGTTGGAATCGGTAGGGCTCGCAGGGAGATCCAAACATTTCCCCAGCCAGCTCTCGGGGGGTGAACAGCAGAGGGTCGCCATCGCAAGGGCGCTGGTGAACGACCCTGTAGTGATCCTTGCCGATGAACCTACAGGCAATCTTGATACCCGCACATCCGTAGAGGTAATGAGCATTTTCCAGAAGCTGAACACCATGGGCATCACTGTTATCATTGTTACCCATGAACCCGACATTGCCGCTTACACCGACCGTAACATCACTTTCAAGGATGGGAGGATATTGAAGGATCTGAGAGTTGAAAAACCAAGAAATGCGGCTGCTGAATTACAAAGCATGCCTGTTTTAACAGAGGAGGAGACCATATGAAACTTAAGAACCAGCTGATCGCAGCGTTAAGGTCCCTCGGGAAAAACAAAATGAGAACGTTTCTCACCATGCTCGGGATCATTATCGGCGTAGGTTCTGTTATAGCCATGCTTGCGATAGGACAGGGATCAAAGGAGAGCATACAGAAACAGATAGCAAACCTCGGTACAAACCTCCTGACTGTTTTTCCCTCGGCAAGCATGACAGGAGGGGTAAGGATGGAAGCCGGTTCCAGTGTCAAACTCACGCTTGATGATTATAAAGCCGTTGCCACACGCTGTCCGGCAGTAATGTACTCTACACCTACCGTACGAACCAGCGGGCAGATGATTGCAGGCGGACAGAACTGGAGGACCACAGTGTGGGGCGTGTATCCCGATTATTTCAATATCAGAAACCTGAGCATTGAAAAAGGAGCAGAATTCACCACCAATGATGACCGCACTGCAAGTAAAGTTTGCGTGATCGGGCAAACCGTAAATAAATATCTTTTCGGTGAAGGGCAGGACCCCACGGGAAAGATGATCAGGATCAATAAAATCCCATTCCAGGTAGTCGGGCTGCTTGGCCCTAAAGGACAGAATGCATGGGGACAGGATCAGGACGACATCGTGATCGCCCCCTTTAATACGGTCCAGGTAAGAATGCTTACCGTCGCCTATATCCAGAGCATCATGGTGTCGGCCACTTCGGAGAGTATGATCCCCGAAGCAACAGATGAAATCACCCAGGTGCTGAAAGAACGGCACAGGCTCGGGCCTTCGGAAGATCCTGATTTTTCGATTCGCTCACAGGCCGATATCGCCAGCACTGCAACAGCCACTTCAGGCATTCTCACAGCCCTGCTGGCCAGCATTGCAAGTATTTCCCTCCTGGTCGGCGGAATCGGTATCATGAACATCATGCTTGTTTCGGTTACCGAAAGAACCCGCGAGATCGGCATTCGCATGGGCGTAGGGGCCAGGGGCAGGGATGTACTGCTTCAGTTCCTCATCGAAGCCCTGATGATCAGCCTGATCGGCGGATTGCTTGGCGTAGGCATCGGGATACTTGCATCGATGGTGATAGCCAGTGTTATGACCTGGCCGGTCACTATTACTATGCAATCTATAATTCTCTCGTTCCTTTTCTCAACAGCCATTGGTATTTTCTTCGGATGGTACCCCGCACGCAAAGCAGCCAGCCTGAATCCCATTGATGCGCTGAGATATGAGTAAGCCTTATTTTCTTCCTGTCAGGTCGAGTATCCCGTTTATAAAGGTGAGCGGATGGGGCGGATTGCCCGGTACGTAAAGGTCGGGTTTCACTTTTTCGGGAAAACTGCGGATGAGATCCGGGCTGTTTTCAAAGATACCCCCGCTGATCGCAGCAGTGCCGGCAAGAACGACAATTTTCGGAGAAGGTGTGGCATCATAGCAGATCTGAAGAGCTTCGGCCATATTCCCGCTCATAGGACCGGTAATCACAAGCCCGTCGGCATGCCTTGGCGAAGCAACAAATTCAATCCCGTACCTCCCCATATCGAAGTTCACATTCCCGCTGGCATTTAATTCCATCTCGGCCGAATTGTCGCCCCCTGCCGAGACCTGCCTGAGCTTCAGGGCATGCCTGAAATACCCTGGTATTTCTTTTCTCACCAGCTCAGGCCTGACAAGGATGGGCTTGTCTTCACCTGCCTTAATGATCAGATCATCCCTGCGGTTTGCCGAAAGCCTGTGGTCATTTGTAAACATGATCTTGCCCGGCACAGCAAAGCTGCACTCCATGCAGAACTCACAGCGGCCCAGGTCAAGGCTGAACGGACCCGATGTAATTGCTCCGGTGGGGCACAGGAGTTCGGCCGTTTTTTCTTCAGCCGGAGTTATGTCCCCGCTGATCACCGGCCTCCCCCTGAACCCTTCGGGAATAACAGCTGTGCGAAGATTCTTCACAGATTGCCTGCCGTGGCGGCGCATGATGCCTATGATGCCTGTTGCCATTTTAAACGATTTGAATGTCGAATATCGAATGTTGAATGTTGAATGTCGAATGATTTTATTTTGTACATCATTTATTCTTTAATTGAAAATTCATTTCTTATAATTCTTTATTCGATATTCGTTATTCGATATTCGACATTCGACATTCGATATTCATTTCTTTTACAGATCATTCCCGCAATACGAAAGATTATAGCTCTTATTGCATAACGGAAAATCAGAGATCTCCTGGTTGCGGACTGCCAGTGCAAGCGCCATCCAGTTATGGAAAGACGGGTCTTTTACTTTATAATGGATGATGTTTCCATTTTCGCTGGTGACTGCGGAATGCATGATCTCACCCCTCCAGCCCTCGGCCAGCGACAAGGCAAAGATTGAAGCCCGGAGCTTATGATCATAAACCGGTGCTGCGTGGCCTTCCTTAAAATCCGTTCCTGCAATTATTTCGCGGATCAGTTTAATGGAATGTTCAACTTCGGTTTTCCTGAGCATCGCCCTGGCCCATACATCGCCCTGGTGAAAGGTAACAGGTTCTGTTTTGAATTTGCCGAATGCAGAGAAAGGGTGAGACCAGCGGATGTCGCGTTTCAACCCGCTGCTCCTTGCAGCCATACCCACTGCCCCTATCATACCTGCCTGGCGGGCGCTGACCTTTCCAATCCCTTCAAAACGTCCGAGGACACTGGGGTTGGTAAATATCTCATGGGTGATCTGAAGGTATCTTTCTTCAACATCTTTAAGGTTTTTCAGCAAAAGCTCAACAAATCCCGGGGTCAGGGGATAATGACTTCCTCCTGTCCGCACAAGCCCTTTCCCAAAGCGGTTACCGCACCACGACTGGGTTGTATTGATTACAATGGTGCGTAATGCTTCATTCACCACCTGTCCGAACTGGTAGGCAATGTCGGTGCATAAAGCAGCCGTATCGCCTATGTGGACAGCAATGCGTTCCAGTTCAAGTGCAATGCTTCGTTCAGCCTGGATCTCTGCCGAAGGGACAATGCCGGCCAGGACTTCCATTAACTGTGTATGGGCGATGGAATGGCCCACAGCCGTATCCCCTGCGATGCTTTCGGCCAGGACAGCCCTCTGTATGCCTGAGGTTTTCTCAAGAAATAAGTTTTCAATTCCCCTGTGCTGAAATCCCAGCTGTATTTCGAGATGCAACACCTTCTCCCCCTTGCAGCTGAAGCGAAAATAGCCCGGTTCTATCACCCCTGCATGGATAGGTCCGACCCCGACTTCGTGTATTCCTTCGCCTTCGATGGCAAAAAAGGGATACGGGATGCAAGATGCAGGATCCTGCATCCTGTATCCTGCATCTTGTATCCTGTATCCTGTATCCCGGTATTGAGAACGAACCGGTTTCAACCAGGGATGTCCCTCGAACTGAACTCCCCATTGCTCATGAATCTCCCGTTCATACATATGAAATGAAGGGTGGAGTACAGTAAGGGATTCCAGGGAGGGAGGAGGTGTTGACGGATGTTCGTGAGAAAGCAGTACAAGCCCGTGGTCATGGTCGGAGGCAATGCAGCAGAAAAACCTGAGAGCTGCGCCCAGCGGGACCGCCTGGTAGGTAACGCAATGGCATCCCTCATCCGCAGTCAGTTCCTTAATCTTACTAACGAATTCAGGATAATCCAGGACCGGGATGTCACTAAGCGGCACCATAAAAGGATTCACATCCCTAACCCCTAACCCCCAATCCCCAATCCCTATAGTCATCGCGGCAAATTTTGAATAATATCATTGATCATATCCCTAAAAAATCCCGGTTGGGTAAAGCAGATCAGGATCACAATTCCGAAGAGAACAAACTGCGATGCCGACTGCCATGGGTTGACTTTCTCAAATGGTTTGCTGCTGACAGAACGCGGCTGGGAGAAAACAATATGCAGCACCCTTGTAAGCAGGGCGTACAGCACATAACACAGCAGGAGTGCGGCAACAGCCATGTACAGATATTTCCCGTTGGCAATCATAGCTTTGAACATCAGCAGTTCCGAGATGAACATCCCTGAGGGGGGAATGGCGGTGATGCACAGGAGCCCAAGCAGCAATGCCGTAGCCCCGGCAGGATACAGGTTCATGTAATTGCCCGATTCATCGAGGTTATAGGTCCCCATGATCTTATACGACTGTCCCATCTGGTAAAACAGCCCGGCCTTGGCAAATGAATGAAGCACGATATGCAGTATGGCTGCATAATACCCGATGCCGCCCATGCCCAGTGCAATTGCGACAATGCCCATATTCTCGAGGCTGGAGTAAGCAAGCATTCTCTTGTTGTGTTTTGCTTTCAGCATATAGCCTGCGGATATCAGCAGGGAAAGGAATCCCGAAAGCAGCAGCACATGGTTCATGAATGCAAGGATGGGTGTGGCCGAGAACAGGGCATAGATCCTGAAAATGGCCAGGAATCCCACATTCATCAGGGTTGTGGAGATAAATGCGCTTATAGGAGGGGGTGCTACAGTATGAGCATCAACAGTAACTGTATGCATGGGGAACAGGCCCATCTTGGTGCTGTATCCGACGAGTACGAAAACGAAAGCGATCTTGAGGTATAGCGGGTTTGCGAGCCTTGCGATTTCTGTGATCGATGAAAATGAAAGATGCAGCAGGCGGGCGTCCCTGACAGTAAATCCGAGGAACAGGATGCCGATATATGCGAGGGCAATCCCGATTGAACAAACAAAGACGTACTTCCAGGTGGCTTCAAGAGCCATGGCAGTGCGGTCGTGATAGATCAGTGCGGCCACGGAAAGGGTGGTGGCTTCGACAAAGATCCAGACCGTGGTCATGCCGTTCGCAAAATAAGCCCCTGTCATGGAAGCAATAAGTCCGATGAGGGCTGCATGATAGATGGCATAGGTCCTCGGTGAATCATTTTTAACATAGATGAACCCGTGGAAAACTGTTGTCACGGTAAGTATGGATAGAACCGACTGGAGCAGCAGTCCGAGGGTGTCGAAAGTGAAATAATCAAGAACTGTTTCACCCCTGTGCATCCAGCAAAAAACTGTAAAAGCGATGTGGACAAGAACGTAGAATGTAGTCAAAGCCCTTGCCAGCGTCTTTGAATGGATTAATCCCACCAGCAGGCCGATGACCGCCGAAAGTACAAAGAAGAGGATAAATATGGCAGAGGGATCAATCATCTTTCAGTATGGTTAGATCATCAGTATGCTGCCTGAGCCGCATCACAAAAATTCCCAGTATGAGCACGCTAACAAAGATATCCAGCAGTATCCCGATATTGATCAGCATGGGGATCTCGCTTCCGATGGCCAGTGAAAGCAGCAGCACAGCATTCTCAATCACCAGGAACCCCACCAGGTGAGAAAAGATCTTTCGGTGTGAGATGATCAGGAACAGCCCTGTGTACACGGCAAAGAACGATACAATAAAGAACATCAGGTTGTAGGGTGTGGTGTTCATCGAAAACGAAACGACGATGCTGAGCAGCAGTCCGAGGGTTACAAATAGAAGTGAGTAAAACGAAGGCAGGGATTTGTCATGGACCCGGGCCACCCCTGTGCGTCTTATGACACTGAAAAGCAGGTAGGGGACCACGATCACCTTGAACAACAGGGTTTCAATGGCAACGAACAAAACCGTTGCAAGGGTTATCCTGTCGAGCTGAAGGAACGACAGTCCGAACAGCAGCAATCCCTGCAATCCCACCAGCCCCGCATAGATCCTGAACCTCTCTGTGACGCTGAGATAGATCAGGGTGATGGCGAAGATTATGATGAGCATCAGGGTCATGTCAGCGGATGAGGTTAAGGGTTAGTAAAAGAACGAGGATGAAACCTATCAAAGCGATGGAGCTCAGGGTAACGATAAACTGCGGATTTTTCGCCATTTTCTTTCTTGCCCTGAATGATTCCATGAGGCCGATAGCTGCCGCGAATACGGCCTGAACCATGAAGAAGATCGAGACATTCAGGATGATTTCCTTAACATGCCAAGAGCCAAGAGCCAAGAGCCAGGAGCTTTTAATGATTGACCAGTCTGCTACAGCAGGCATAAGGAAATTGGCTATCAATCCGCCGTAAAGAACAAATTTCAGATTGGTACCGGTCTGGATCAAGGCCAGGTCGAAGCCGCTGTAATCGAGGATCATGACTTCATGCACCATGGTCAGCTCGAGGTGGGTCTTTGGGTCGTCGACGGGCATGCGGCTGTTCTCGATCATCGCGATTTGCACGAGCAGGTAGATGGCGATGCAGCCTGTGATAAGTGAGATCTCTCCTGCAAACTGAAAGTGGGTAAAAATATCCTGCATCGAAAAATGCCCTGAGAGGAGCGAAAGCGTTCCCAGTAAAATGAAGAATGCCGGTTCGGTAAGCATTGAGTACAGGGCTTCCCGGTTGGCGCCCATGCCTTCAAAGCTGCTGCCCGTATCCAGGGCAGCCAGGATGAACATCAGTTTGCCGAGGGCAAGCAGGTAGGCAAAGAGGACGAAATCACCTTCAAAACCGAATACCGAGTGCATTCCGGGAAAAGGCAGTAACAGCATTGCGCAGACGATGGTCGAAAGGTAGAAAGCCGGGGCAAGCCTGAATATAAAACTGGTGGTGGTACTGAACACGCTGCTTTTCCTGAACAGCAGGAAGATATTTTTCCAGGGCTGCAGTATTCCCGGGCCTTTACGACCGCTGGCAATGCTTTTCACCCTGAGGATGATCCCGGGAAAGAACAAAGCGGATACTATGGCCAGCAGGGCTCCTGTCATATCAGTTTAAGGTATAGGAGTGCAAAGATCAGGAGGATAAAAATAAAAGCATATAACACATAATGGCGGATGTTCCCGGTTTGCAGACGGGCCAGTTTTTTAAGGATAAACCAGGAGCCATCAGTGAGTATGCCAATCCCTTTACCGAAAATATCAATGGTCTGAACATGAAGCGAACGTTTAGGAGGGAAGATATCTTCGGGGGGGATGGCTCTGAATTCTTCCCGGCTCTGAAGCAGAGGCTGGGCGAGTTCAGCAAGGTTGTCGGCATAGGAAAGGCCGGTATACTGCTGACGTGGCGTCCCTTCGGTATAACCGCATCCCCAGGTGGGGCCGTAAGCCGGTGCCCGCCGACTGAGGACCCTTGCCCTGAGATACAGGATGCAGGATGCAAGTATGATGAGGATAAGGCCGAAGAGGCTGATTTTATTCATTGCTGTTGTGAGGAAAAGTCCGGATGCGAGGGCCCCGGTATGGAACTGTCCCTGAACCAAAGAGGCAATGGGGGTGATGGCGGCCATGGGCATCAGGCCGATCCCGAGTATGGCGAATGCGATAAGAAGTTGAGGGAAGATCATGTCCATTGTAATCGTTTCGGGTTGTATATGGATCTCCTTGCGCTGGCTGCCCATGAAACTGATGCCGAAAGCCCTGGAAAAGCTGAAGATTGCAAGTCCGCCGATAAGGGCTAGGGAGATTATCGTCAGCAGGAAGAGGATCGAAAGATATTCGCTGCCGGCACCCAGACCTTTAAAGAACCCGATATAGAGCAGGAATTCAGAAATAAATCCGTTAAGGGGAGGAAGGGCACAGATGGCGGCAGATCCGAACAGGAAGAGCCCGGCAGTGCGGGGCATTGAATGTATAAGTCCGCCAAGTTCCTCAATATTCCTGGTATGTGTTGCGCGGTATACCGATCCCGCACCAAAGAAAAGAAGGGATTTGAACAGGGAGTGGTTCATCACATGCAGCAGGCTGCCTGTGAATCCCAGCACAGCAAGCAGCGGGTTGTGCAAGGCAATACCTATACAGCCCAGCCCTATCCCCAGCCCGATGATCCCGATATTTTCGATCGTGGAATAGGCCAGTATTTTTTTCAGGTCTTTCTGGACGACCGAGAACAGTATACCGAGGATGCCCGTAAATGCTGAGATAACAAGAATGATAATGCCGATAGTATACCAGCCTGACTGAACTGAAGTAAGCACCCTGAAAATGCCGTAGATCCCCATCTTGATCATCACCCCCGACATCACCCCCGAAACATGTGAAGGGGCGGCGGGATGTGCATCAGGAAGCCAGGTATGGAAAGGCATGAAGCCAGCCTTGACGGCAAAACCGGCAAAGAAAAGCAGGAAAAGCGGGATGTTAGGATGATGGGAAAAATAGTCAGGAAGGGCATCGAAGCTCATCTGTCCGGTCCCGGCTTCTGTGATCAGGAAAGCGAAAAGAAGCAAAACGAAACCGATGTGCATCTGTACAAGATAATTGACGGCGGTTTTCAGTGTGGCCCGTTTTTCAGCTTCAAACACAATCAGCATAAATGAAGAAACAGCCATCAGTTCCCAGGCGATGAGGAATGACAATCCGTCTCTCAATGTAAGCACTGCAAGCATTGAAAGGTGCAACCAGGTATAGCTGAAATAATGAAGTGCAAACTGGGCGGGGTTTTTTGTGTTCTCATAGGCTTTCAGGTAGCCCCTTGAATATAGAAGACCGGTAAGAACGGTGAAGTTTGTCACCAGGATGAAGAACCCGCTGAGGGGATCGAGGGTAAAAGTCAATTCACCCAGCAGGCCTGAGAATTTCCATTCGGTTGTATTTAACAACTGGGAAATCTTGTTTCCCGACGAGACGACATCCGCAGTCAGGGGAAAAAAGACTTGAAGGATAGCAGGCCAGGAGGTAAAAATGATTATGAAAATCGTAAGTCCCAGGGCATAATAATACCTCACTTTCCCGGGAACCATCAGGATAAGAAATGAAAGCAGGACTGCCGCAGGAATATAATATTGCGTCATTTCGGATGCAAAGTAAAGGGAAAGCCGGGAACGGAACCCGGGTTAGACCGGGAACTTATAAACAGGGGAGGGGTGAAAAGTTTCAGGTGTTCTCAGCAGGCCCTGATCGGCGAGATGTTTATTTGTTTATGACTTTTGTGATAACATGTTTATCAGTCTATAGAATGTCAATAAGTTAAGGTGATCAACCAAAACCAGCGGAAGATGGTCAGATGCTCAGGCTTTTCCAGTACTTTGTAATTCATAGCATTTTATGTTAAATTTACACTGTTATTATTGTTTGATTCTGGCTTGTCCAGGTTAGGGGATTTTACGTTAAGGGAGCTCTGTCAAACTTTTTGGGGTTAACATGAAGAAATCCATAGAGAAAGTCTTAGAGAACACGCGCATAGTCTTGGATATCATACAGAAGACTGAGCTGACAGACGAAGAAAAGGGCTGGATATCGGAGACCACTGTCCGTAACTTCAACGACAATGTTAATCCCGGATTCCTGAAATACCGCAAGTCTGTCTCCAACGACTACACCGCCATCGAATGGTCCGATCACGCATACCGGTTTCGGGACATACACGGTAGAGAGTACATCGATTGCCTGGGAGGTTATGGGACCCTTAACATGGGGCACAGGCATCCGAAAATTGTGGCGGCCGTAAAGGCCCAACTTGACCGCCAGGCCATTCACAGTCAGGAGCTCCTTGATCCTTTACGGGGGTTTCTTTCAAAGCTTCTGGCGGATATTACCCCCGGGGACTTGCAGTACTCCTTCTTAACCAGCAGCGGCACCGAGGCTGTGGAAGGCGCTCTCAAACTGTCGCGTCTTCACACCGGGAGACTTAACTACATTGCTGCAGTGGATGGGTTCCATGGCAAGTCGATGGGCTCTCTTGGTGCAACAGCGAAGGCAGTTTTTCGCAAGGCATTTCTCCCTCTGGTTCCGGCATTCCACCATGTCCCATTTGGCGACCTGTCTTCACTCGAGAAAATGCTATGGTCGCTGGAAAAGGTCGGCGAAGACGTAGCAGCTGTGCTGCTGGAACCCATCCAGGGCGAGGGTGGCGTAATTCTTCCACCGGACGACTACCTGCAAGGGGTTAGGGCGCTTTGCAATCACTACGGCTGTCTGCTTATCCTTGACGAGATACAGACAGGCATGGGGCGAACCGGCAAACTGTGGGCCTCAGAACATTGGGGTGTTATACCCGATATATTGTGCATAGGAAAATCCTTCGGAGGCGGAATCATGCCGGCAGGCGCTTTCATGTCGAATGCAAAGATCTGGCAGAAGATGATCCCGAATCCCTTCCTGCACTCATCAACCTTCGGGGGTAACCCACTGGCATGTGCAGCAGCCATTGCGGCCATCCACGTGACACTGTCAGAGAACCTGCCGGAGAAAGCAGCCAGCACCGGCGCCCATTTCCTAAAGAGGTTGCAACAGTTGTCCTGTGAGTTTCCGGATATCTTGTCCGAAGTTCGTGGAAAGGGGTTGATGATCGGCATGGAATTTCCAGATGACGATATCGGTTTTGAGGTCGCCAAGGGCCTCTTCGAGCGAGGAGTCCTGGTCGCAGGGACGATGCTCAATGCGCGGGTTATTCGAATCGAGCCACCACTGGCCATTCCCCGTGATGACGTAAATCGAGTACTTGAACTACTCTATGAGACACTCCTGGAGGTGCAAGCGGGTCGTAGTATGCCAGCCCCACCTTTAAAACGCAGCGCGCGCGCCCGGAATAAATACAAACAATTGAGAAAGGGCACAAACA
>SESA01000036.1_pt1 | contig 105038 bp, 89 predicted proteins | sample 3171451 | NCBI WGS metagenome assembly SESA01 (sample SAMN06051862, study PRJNA518727) | freshwater metagenome | biome: subpolar coniferous forest; feature: holomictic lake; material: water; isolation source: holomictic Lake 227, 8 m depth | place: Canada: near Kenora, Ontario | collected...
AAATGGCAGGCCGTAAAATGCAGCCATAATGATCCCATCCAATTTATCCATGCTAATGGGCTGAAAATGAATGATAAAAAAAGTTGCTTTTTTTTTCAATGTCCCGGTTTTAATAAAGGCCGAATCTCTTATGCAGGTTCCTTCAGGAAATAAAAACACGTAATTACGCGAAAACGCGTGGCGAAAAATGCTGATTGTTCACATTTGAAGGGAAAGAACGGAACGTGCGGGAAATTTGATTTTTGATTATTTTTGCGCCTGAAAGCAATATGAAAAAATTAATTTATATACCCATCGTTCATAACAGCGCCGATTTAGGATCGCTTGGTTCTCGACTATCAGCTGAAGGAGCCCGGAAATACGGGGATTCTCTCTGGCGGGACCATCTTGAACAGGTTGATAGCTCGTGGAACAACGTTGAAATTGAAATTTACAGGCGGCTTAAGCGGACGCCGTTAAACAGGATTAAAATATACCAGGACGGCTTACCGGTTGTGGATGAAATCGGGATTAAAATTGTAAATGATGCCGCTAAAAACGGAAGCAAAAACTATTTAATCATAGAACGGTTGCTTGCCAGGGGAGCCAGACTTGAACTCGCTGAAAATAAAGAGCTTTTGCTAAGTGAATATTCCCTTTTATCAGATATTAAAAATGCTGTAACTCAGCAGAAACAGCTTGAATCGTTTCTGACATATCAAAAGGTATCCCAGGAATTACAAGTGAGCCGCGATCTTTTCATTGCAAATCAAATTAATGTGACACTGCACGACGGAGAGATGGGAATTGCTTTTTTTGGCGCCTCACATGCAATTATAGATAAAATAGATAAGGATATTAAGGTTACTGTTATCCAGATGTTTAAGGATTCAATCTCGCTGAGTTTGATCAGGAAATAAAATTTATTGCAGATATCATGAGGTTGCTTTGCCCTGGCCTAGAATTCCTCACCGCCGGGGCCGCTGATATCGTATTTTTTCATTTTCCTGCTCAGGGCATCACGGTGTATCCCCAGCGCATCGGCTGCTGCCTGCTGATTGTAATTGGCTCGTTTAAGGGCCTTTTGTATCAGGGTAAGTTCGTTCAGTTTCAGGTTGACCGAATCAGCATGTTTATCCAGGGGGGATGTTTTTTGAGGTTTAACGGGAAAATCATGGATGCCAAGCAAGTTTCCTTTACACAGGATGATGGCTCTTTCAACCATGTTTTTCAATTCCCTGACATTGCCGGGAAAATCATATTTCTGCAGCGTATTAAAAACCTCAGGGGCAATCTGAAGATTCGGCCTGTTGAATTTCGTTGCGTAAACCTGGACAAAATGAATAAGCAGTGGCTTTATATCCTGGACTCGTTCACGCAGCGGCGGGATATGGATATGCAAGGTGTTTAGCCGGTGAAGCAGGTCGAGTCTGAACTTTTTCTTCTCAACGCTGTAATTGATGTCATGATTTGTAGCAGAAATGATGCGGAAGTCGGTTTTTATCTGGGTTGTTTCTCCCACCCTTGTGATGACCTTCTCTTCCGTTGCACGCAGAATTTTCGCCTGAAGGCTGAGCGGCATATCCGCAATTTCATCAAGGAAAAGTGTTCCCTTGTTGCATACTTCAAAAAATCCCATTTTATCGGTGATGGCCCCGGTAAACGACCCCTTTTTATGACCAAAGAACTCGCTTTCAAGAAGCGTTTCCGTGATTGCACTGCTGTTCACCGCACAAAAGACATGATCTTTCCTGGTACTGGAATAGTGAATGATCCGGGCGATGTTTTCCTTCCCTGTTCCACTTTCACCCGTGATCAATACATTGGCATCGGGATAATTTGAAGCAGTCATTGATTGTTCAAAAACTTCCAGAATCTGAGGGCTGATCCCGATAAACTGACGGTCGATTTTCTCTTCAAGTGTTTTGGAAATCAAAGAATTTCTTTCCTCCATCTGTTTCAGTTTCCTGTGCAACTGGAGGTATTTCTGGGTACGTTCAATGGCAATCTGTATGTCGATGTACCGGAATGGTTTGCGCAGGTAGTCGAATGCACCCAGCCGCATGGCCTTGATCACCGTGTCCATGTCGCCGTGAGCTGAAATGATAATGACCTCCATATTCGGGTATTGAACTTTCACATCCTTAAGAATATCGAGGCCGTTCACGCCGGGGAGCCTTACATCAAGGATCAGAAGGTCAATGTCATGATGGGTTAAAATTTTCCTTCCTTCTCTTTCGGTATTGGCCTCAAATGACTCATAATCCGCTCCCTGGAAAAACCCGCTTAATTCTTCAGTAAATTGTTTCTCATCGTCAAGAATAAGGATTCTGATTTTCTCTTTTTCTCCCATTAATTTATTATTTGGCTTTTAAAACGAGTTTTATTTTTGTTCCATGAACGGGTTCACTGGAAATATCAATGGTTCCATTCATCTCCTTGATTATCTGGTAACAGATGGATAATCCGAGCCCTGTTCCCTTGCCTTCATCCTTTGTGGTATAAAAAGGAAGTATGATATTGTTGATATCTTCGTTGCTAATGCCAATGCCATTGTCGGTAACTTCAACGATGATATTTTTAGTTTCCTGATACGAGTTGATTCCTATCACCATGTCTATTTCATCCCGTTTACTGTTTTTCATATCCATTACAGCATCTTTGGCATTCACCAGCAGGTTTATGATAACCTGCTCAAATTTATAGGTATTCCCTATGATTTGAGGAATTTGTTCCTCCAGGTTAAGTAAGAGCCTGATGCCAAGATGTTTGAACTGTTCCGCGATCATCGAAGCTGCATTTTCGATGCTGGCATTGATATCGAAGGTAGACAACACAAAGTCGTCGTGGCTTCTTGAAAATGCCCGGATATGGTCAATGATGTTCCTGATCCGGGTGATATTTTCAAATATTTTATCAGATTTGTTTTTCAGATATTCCAGACTGATGGTATCTGTCTTTGCAGACTCAAAAAGAATCTTATCCATCACCATGGAGATAATATTCAATGGCTGGTTTATTTCATGTGCAATGCCGGAGGCCATTTCACCCAGGTTAGCCATGCGGTCGGCATGGATCTGCTTAGTCTCCATCTTTTTGCGTTGTGAAATATCGCGGATAATGATCATAAACGAAATAGGTTCACCATGCTGACCCTGGATCAGTGTGGCGCTGCTTTCAGCAGGAAATAATGATTGGTTGGTCTTCCTGATCTTTAATCCGATATTTTGTGCAAGACCTTCATTCATTGTTTTTTCAAAGATCTCATTCAGTGCATCATTTTCATCAGGAGGGACAAACTGGAAAATATCCTTCCCAACAAGGTCTTCACGGCTATCAGCGCCGAATAATTCAAGTCCTATATCCGACACCTCGGTAATGATACGCTTTAAATCGACCAGTAAAAACCCATCCGGCGATGCATTTAACATCGTCTTGTATTTTTTTTCACTAACCTTCACAGTCTCCTCTGCCTCCTTGCGTTCGGTGATATCCACCACATTGATAAGGCATTGTTTGTAGTTTCCCACGACTACCCCATCAATGTGAACATACCTTTTACCTTCGGATTCTGCTTTGAGCATGACTTCGCATCTCTCCTTGACTTTGGTTTTGAAAATATTCTGGAAAAAGGTGTTGAAGACAGGGAGCGTATCTTCCGAAATGTAAATCTCGAAATAGCTGTTAAGCAATTCAGAGCGGTCTTTACCAAGCATTTGGGCTCCACTGTGGTTTAGCTCAATGATCTCATTTTTTAATGAAAGGGTAAAATAACCGGAAGGTGCAAATTCATAGAGCTCGGCATATTTTTCAAAGGCAACCTCGGCATTGAGTTTGGAAAACGCGAGTTCCTCGTTCTGTGTTTCAAGTTCCAACTGGTTTATCCTCAAAGCCTCTTCCATCACTTTTCGGTCGGTAATGTCCTTGGTAAAACCGAGATACCGGGTATCGGAAAGTTTAACGACCTCTACTGTCCACCAACGCTTCGTCCCGTTTTTATGTTTGAAGATCAGATCCGAAATGCTGATACCTTTATTAACTCCCTCTCTGAAATGATCCAGTCCGGCCTGAAGTGATTCTTCAGTCAGAATATCAGAAATGGACATGGAGAGCAGCTCAGATTTTGAATATCCGGTAATTTTGCATGCCGCATCGTTCACTTCAACATACTTACCGTAATGATTTGCAACAAAAACCCCGTCTGGTGCATTGTTGATATAGCTCCTGTATTTTTCCTCACTTTTGGTTAGGGCTGCATTGGCCCGGGTCAACGCATCGGCCGTCTCCTTCAGCAACATGGCATTCCGGCTGATGGTCTGCTTTTGATTGAAAAGATCAAGAAAAACGTTGACTTTGCTGACCAGGATCTGATTGTCAGTTGGCTTGAATATATAATCAACTGCTCCCGAATCATATCCCTCAAATACCTGCATTTCATTCAGGTGGCTCGCTGTAAGGAAAATGATTGGCACCTTTCCTCCCGGCCTGGCATTGTTCAATTTTACTGCCAGTTCATAGCCATTCATTTCAGGCATATTTACATCGATAATAGCAAGGGCAAGTTCAACACCATCTGTTTTGTCCAAAGCTTCCTGGCCTGACAACGCCTGAATCAGGTTTACTTTGATCCGTTTAATAATTGCTTCAAGAAAAAGTAAGTTCTCCTCCGAGTCATCTACGATCAGTAGATTGGGTTTCTGTTTCATATTTTTATTCTCCGTTAAATTTGATCGTTTTCCCTTTCCCTGTTTACGGAGATATTTGTCGATTTGTCCTGTAAAAGTAGTGGAAAAATCAGAACATCATTATAGAACTGAACGTTTTCTTTTATTTTTTACCTTTGTCAGTCAATATTATACCTAAAAACCAGGAATGCTTGCAGATAATTTTTTTGAGACAATCTTATTTAACTTAGAGAAAACCGAGGGGCCTGAACAACAGCTCCATGCGGTTGTTATCTTAAAATCCGATCATCAGATTTTCAGCGGTCACTTTCCGGGCAATCCGGTAGTCCCGGGAGTTACCCAGGTCCAGATGGTCAAGGAAATGGTTGAAAAAGCATTGAATCATCCGCTCCGGCTGTATGAATCTGATAATATAAAATTTTTATCAATGATTGATCCGAGGTCAGTTTCCCGGCTTGAACTGGCCATTGGCATCAGGGATATTGCTGATAACAACTATGCCGTTAGCGCAGTAATATCATCAGGTGACAAAGTGTTTTTTAAATTCAAAGGAAAATTCGAACTGGAAAATTAATGTCAAAGAAAACTTCAATTACCTTCGCTGCCAGAGGTTATGAGCTTGATTCATATGGCCATATCAACAATTCGGTGTACCTCAATTATTTCGAACATGCCCGATGGGAATTTTTCCGGGAGATGGACCTGTACCAGTTTTTAAAGGATCAGGGGAATCTCCCGGTTGTAACCGATGTACATATTCGTTATCAACGTGAGATTAAACTGTTTGATGTGTTGACGATCGAATCGTTTTGTTTCCAGGAAAAGCCATACCTTATTTTTCAGCAAAAAATAATCAATAAAGCAACCAGCATGACTTCGGCCAGGGCAACAACCAAATTGATATTCCTTGATGCTGATAAGATTCCGAAAGATGTTCCTGCTGAAATCTTAGACAAAATTCAAGCTCCTCCCGCATGAATAATGTTGATCCGGTTACATTTGAAATCACAGACCATCTTGGAATTATCACCCTCGATCTTCCACCGGGGAACTATTTGCCAATCCCGGGATTCATCCCCCTTGGGGTGTTTGAACAATGGACAGGGCAAAATGATCTCAAAGGATTGATCATCAAGGGAGAAGGTAAAAATTTTTCGGCAGGTGGGAACCTTGGACAAATTTTTAAAGCAAGCAGGAAATCATCAGATATCCAACGCCTTATGGACGAAGGGACCCTCCTGCTGAATCGCATTCAGGATCTTGATATTCCTGTTATCGCTGCGATTAACAACATATGCTTTGGCGGGGGACTTGAAATCGCATTGGCATGCCATATGCGTGTGGCTTCAGAAAACGCGCTTTTTGCCTTTCCCGAGGTTAACCAGAACCTGATGCCCGGCATGGGAGGAACATACAGGCTTCCTGGTCTGATCGGGCATCAAAAGGCGCTCAATATGATCCTCGGTGGGGATATGGTGAATGCAGCAGCGGGTAAAGAGATGGGACTCATTGATTATATCGCTCCAAAAAATCAGGCATTTGAATTTTCACTGAACCTGATGCATAAAATGACAAACGACCGTCCGCTCAAGGTAATTAAATCGATCATGCGGTCGTTGGGCAACGTCAGGACATTTGGCCGGGAAATGGCAATGGCGGAGGAAACCAGGCTTTTTTGCAGCCTGGCCACGGATGAAGCCGAACGCCGCAAAACAGAGGAGGCCTGATCGATGGAGCTTCAGTGGGACATTGAAGAAGGCATTGGCTGGCTGAAACTGAATCAGCCTCCGTCGAATACCATGACCATTGGTTTTTTCACTGAGTTGCGATCGCTCGTCAAAACAATCAAATCAACTCCCGGCCTGAAAGCTGTTATTATCTGCGGCATGGGTCGGCATTTTTCATCAGGAGCAGAAATCAATGAATTGCTTCTAAATATTAATGAGCAGGTTATGCTGGAAAACTACCGGTCATTTGTCATGATGCAACAGCTTGACATCCCTGTTATTTCAGCTATTCGTGGCGTATGCATTGGATCAGCTTTTGAACTGGCGCTTTTCAGCCATTTCAGGATTTGTTCGGAGGATGCTGTTCTCGGGCTGCCTGAGTCGAATTTCAATCTCATGCCCGGCATCGGAGGCATCCGGCAGGTCGCCAGGCTGGCTGGTACTGCGAAAGCAATTGAAATCACACTCCGGGGAAATACCTTCCCTGCTTCCGACGCTTTTGCCATGGGCCTTGTTGATGCGGTTGTTCCCAAGGGAGAATTACTTCAGGTGTCACTACAAATTGCAAAAGCCCTGCCTGATAAAATTAATATGGCAAACCGATCCGTCTATCTTCATAAATACATCAAACCAACGCATGCAAAAGCCTGATTCTGAAATTTTTGTCAAGGTTGCCGGCAGCGGCTCTTTTCTTCCCGGATTGCCCATCCCTGCCAGTGAGGTTGATTATTTCCTTGGAGAACTGACTGATGCACCTGAAAAGATCAGGAAGTGGTTAAAGCGTATCAGGAATTTAATGAAGGAACTGGTCGATGTCGAATATTATCACTTCGCGCTGGACCCGGTAACACGGAAATTCACGGAGGACAATGTCACCATGGCAACGAAGGCGGCAATTTCGGCCATTGCTGATACCGGTATAACCATTGACGAAATCGATCTGATCGTATATGGCAGTGCCCACCAGGACCAGATGCCAACCGCCAGCGTCCGGATCCAGGAGGCACTGGGGATCGAACAGTGCGCAGAAATTTCGGTTCATGCCAATTGTACTTCAGCATATAAGGCGCTGCTTCTTGGCTCCGACCTGATTCGTAACGGGAGGTACAAAACCGCGCTTGTAGTGTCATCAGGTATATCCTCGTCGGAACTGGTCGCTGAATATTATAACCAGCCGCTTGTTAAAAAGGAGGAACTTTTTTTACGTTATTTTTTAAGTGACGGTGCTGCTGCTATCGTATTACAGGCCTCGGATGACAAAAGTAACGGACTGTTCGTTGAATATAACTACATGGAATCGATCGGTGGGAAGAAACCATCGGCCATGGGGAATAAGCGACCGGCCTATTTTATGAATCCAAGGGAGGAATATGAACTTGGATATCATCATCTGGCCCAGATGTTTCAGGAGGAATTACGTGAAAATTTTCATGACAGGGATGGATCGGTTTTTCTGAAAGGATTGAAGCGGATGATTGCCCTGTACCCCTTAGAGATGGACAAGATCAGGTTTTTCCAGGTCAATTTTCCCTCCAAACATATTGCGGAGCTGATCATGGATGAATGCGCTGAAATAGGTATATCACGGCAGACACTCTATTCAAAAATGGCCGACATGGGTTATATTGGTCCCCCGATGGCCCTGCTATGCCTGGATAAAATCAGGAAAGAGGAAAAACTTGAAGAAGGCGAAATAATCCTGAGTTTCGTGACTGAAGTCAGCAAATTCATGCAGGGCGGATACATTATAAAGAAATATGGATGATTGAAAAGAAACGATACACCCTATATCTTATCAGTCCCCGGCAGCGGTTTGTCAATTATCCTGCTCACAGCGAGATGGCGAAAATGTTCGGGAAGCGAAGGCTGATGATCCCGCTCGCCTTGCCGACCATTGCTGCGCTAACGCCTGATCACTATGACATCCGCATATTTGATGAGGAGATAGAGGATCTGCCGAAAAACGGGAAACCCGATGTCGTTGGGATCACAACACTTGCCGCAACAGGAAAGAGGGCGTTTGAACTGGGTGACCGGTATCGTGCTGCCGGCGCAAAAGTAGTTTATGGCGGACCCTATGCCTCATTCATACAGGAGGAGGCCTTGAAACACGGTGATTGTGTGATTGCAGGTGAAGCCGAAGGAAAGTGGGAACAATGCCTGGCTGATTTCGAACAGGGTTGCATGAAACCGGTTTATGAATCCGAAACCTATGTTGATTATACCGCTCAGAGGCCTCCCCGTTGGGACCTGGTTAACATGAAGCGGATCTTTCAGGTTGCCATCCAGGTCTCCCGCGGATGTCCGTTCAATTGCGACTTTTGCCTTGTTTCCAAAAATTTCGGAAGAAAAATGCGTTACCGGGATATTGGGAATGTAGTGGAAGAGATAAAAGCGGCCCCTTCCAAATATTTTTTCTTTGTGGATGACAACCTCACCATCAACAAGAAATATGCAAAGGAGTTAATGCAGGCCATCATTCCGCTGAAAATATCCTGGGGGTGCATGTGCAGCCTCGATGTCGCCACTGATGACGAACTCCTCAACCTGATGGCCGAAGCGGGTTGTTTTAACATCCTTGTAGGTTTTGAATCGCTGAATCCTGAAAGCCTTGATGAATCTCAAAAACATCACAACCGTGGCGGAAAAATATATGCAGAGGCTATCCGGAAAATTCATGCAGCCGGAATCCATATCAATGCGAGCTTCGTTGTTGGATTCGACAACGATACCCTGGCTGAATTCGACAGGATTTTCGATTTTTCAATGCAATACAACCTTCCCCATGTTAATCTTCACCTGCTTAATGCCCCCCCGGGAACAGAAACCCACAGGAAATTCAGGGAAGAGGGAAGACTGCTCGCATGTGACCCGGAACTGGGTGTGGGTCACTTCCCTACCCTGCAGTACATGAACATGTCACAGATCGACATCTTTGACAAATACATGGATACCATTATCAAGCTTTATTCCTTCGACACCATCCGGAAAAAGGGCGAGGCATTGCTCAGCAACGGAGCCTTTACCCGGCCAGGTGGTGAAATCTCTGCATTCATGAAAGCAAGACTCTCATGGATTACCTTTAAAGAATTTGTTCTCACCCGTGATCCGGAGAGAAAAAAACTGTTTTCATTTATTTTGAAACTCATCCGGACAAAGCAAATCGCCATTGACAAGGGGCTTGGATTCATGCTTTCCATGTTGGGTTATAACCGCCACATCCGGGCCCACCAGCGGAACATGACCACATACAGGCAAATTGTGATGGACCAGGATAAGGGGCAGTGGAAGAAAAAGGTGACAGGGTAAAAGGGTAACAAAGTAACAGGGTAACAGGGTAACAGAGTAACAGGGTAACAGGGTAATGAGTGACAAGGTAAATCAAATAAAACGTATAGGCAGAGTCGGCATTGTCGGTGAGGGGAAGATGGGGACGGGTATCTTTTACTATCTGGTCAATTTTGGCTTTGATCTGGTTTGGCTGTGCAGCCCGGAAGCCGATACCGAAAAACTCAGCAGGCAATTTGGCAAAAAAATCAAGCGTTCGGTGGATTCAGGAATGATGGACCGGCAACAATATGACCGGCTTTTACTTACTCCGATAACTCAAGATATTGCCGGTTTGTGTGACTGCGACCTGGTTATCGAAGCAATTCCGGAAGTACTGGAACAGAAAAAAAACCTTTTTCTGCATCTTGATGAATGTGTGAAGCCTGATGCTATTTTCACCTCAAATTCATCTTCCCTCAATCCTTCTGAAATCGTTCCTCCTGGTCAAAGAACAAGCCTTTTTGCCGGACTCCATTTTTTCTATCCTGTTCAGCTTAAAAACATCATTGAATTTACCATAACTGACGAAACCTCAGAACAGGCAATCCTGTTAATCGAATTATTTTTAAAGGACATTAACCGCAGGTTCATCACGTTAAATGAGAATAACAGCTTTATCCTGAATAAAATCTTTCTTGATTTTCAGAATGAAGCTTTCCGGATAGTCCAGGCAGGGCATTGTACGTTTATCCAGATGGATCAACTGGTAAAGAAGCACCTTCTGCCGTTCGGCGTTTTCGATTTCTGCGACAGCGTGGGAATCGATACAATGCTTGCCTCCATTGAGAATTACACCAGGAATTATCCTCACAAGGATTATTATTCACCGATGCTATCCGCTTTGCGTAACCTGGCTTCAGAAGGCAAACTGGGTATTAAAACCCAACAGGGTTTTTACACCTATCCCATACAGTCAGATGTGATGGAGGAGCCTGACGGATCACCGGAAATCATGGATCATCTTCGTCAAGCATTTTACTCCTCATCAAAACGGTTTACTGCACTTTCACACATTCCGATCGGAGATATGAATTGGGCCATAAAAGAGTATTTTGGCATTGAGAAAGGGCCGTTCGAATAAACTGATTATATTTGTAAAAACTAAAATCGCACGAATCATGAAAAAGATTGCCTTTGTTACGTTTATGGCAACCAGTATTCTGTTTGCCCTGGTTGTAATACTGAACCCGCAAACAGTCAATGGTTCAAAGAAATTCTCCGCGAGCGGACCCGGATCCGCCCTTCCCGACAGTGTCTCTAAAGTGGTTAAAAAAGCCTGTATGGACTGTCATGCCGACGATGGAAATCTCATGGCAAAAGGTAAGATCAATTTCTCGGTCTGGGAGACGTATGATGCTGAAAAGCAGATGAAAAAAGCGGAAGCCTTGTGTAAGGAGCTTACAAAGTCTGCGATGCCGCCAAAAAAGTGGAGAGCCAATAACCCAACCGATATTCCGACCCAGGCTGAAGTTGACATGATTTGCAGGTGGGCTAAAACTTTACAAAAATAAATTTCCCGATGCCGACCGAAGTTGTAATCTCGGGGATGAGTCTCATTACATCCCTGGGTTTGTCATTGGAAGAAAACTGGAATAACCTCGTTGCAGGAAATAGCGGCGTGAAAAACATCACCCTTTTTGATGCTGCAACATTGGCTACGCGGGTCGCGGCAGAAGTTCCAAAGGAATTTGAAGACTTATCACGGTCCTACATTAAGAAACGGGCAGCAAGCCAGATGACCAGAGTGACGCGGATGTGTGTTACTGCGGCCAGGATGGCCGTGGCCGATGCAGGTCTTGATTTTGACCGGGCCGACCGTACACGATGCAGTGTGATCATGGGCGTTGTAAGCACAGGCAACTCAAGTACTGAAAGGGATACGACCCCTCAGAACACGGTGTTTAAAACCATGACCAATTCAATGCCCGCATGGATTTCTCTTGAGTACCAGCTTGCAGGCCCAAATTTCGCAATCAATACGGCCTGTGCCTCATCGGCCTATGCCATCGCCTTGGGATACGACATGATCAGGAATGGTCAGGCCGACATCGTAATCGCAGGCGGAGCCGATTCGATCATTAACTATGAAGAGATCCAGGGATTTAATGCCTTATACGCTTTATCCGTAGCCAATGATCCCCCCGGACAGGCGAGCAAACCCTTTGCGAAAGACCGGGATGGATTCGTAATCGGTGAGGGTGCCGGAGTGCTGATCCTGGAATCAAAAACTCATGCCAAGGCTCGTCATGCACATATCTACGCCGTTTTGGCCGGTCATGGGCTAACCAGCGAAGGTTATAATATCATGGCCCCGATGAAGGACGGCGAAGGGATGGCGAAAACCATGGAACTTGCCATTAAAAATGCCGGGATTCAAAAGGAGGAGGTCGGATATATCAATGCACACGGGACTGCCACTGAACTGAACGATCGTTATGAAACCATGGCTATTAAAAAGGTATTCGGAGATTTTGCCGGCCGGGTTCCCATTTCATCATCAAAGTCAATGCTCGGCCATACCATTGGAGCTGCCGGAGCCATTGAGGCCATTATAACCGCACTGAGCCTTCAGCACGGCATTCTTACGCCAACGATAAATTATCATGATCCTGATCCGGACCTTGACCTGGATTATGTGCCCAATGTAGCAAGGCCTAAGGCAATCCAGGTCGCCCTTTCAAATTCTTTTGGTTTCGGCGGTCACAATGCCACCCTGGTACTTAAAAAATACATCTCCTGAAATTTTGCCAAAAAGTTCTATTTTTGCAAACTAAATTTAAAGATTCATGGCCGCGATAACTGAAAGCACAAAAAGCGAAGTCAAAGAGGTTGTTTACAGTTTTTTTGCCGAAGAATGTGAAGTTGACATTGCCCGGATCAATGATAACACCAGCATAATAAAAGATCTCGATGGAGATTCACTGATGTTTCTCGAACTGATTGAGATTTTTAAGAAAAAATACAACCTGGATATTGAACTGAAAGTCATTGGCAAATTCGCTGTTAAACATCCTGTAGCTACCATTGGTCAATTGATCGACATGCAGTTGCTCATCATCGAGCACGAAAACCGGCTTCTGGAAATCGATCAATAACGGTAGAAGATACTTTGTCAGAAAATCACCTAGCGTTTATTTTTCCCGCTTTTACAAGCAACTATACCGACCATCCCGGCCTGCAGGTTCCTGGTTTCAATGCCTGTTTCAACAATTTACTTGAGATTGCGGCAAGAAAGGCAGACCCGGCCCTTCTTGAATTTGATTTCACAGGAAAGACATTCCTTAACGATGAATTACGAACCCAGTACCTTACTTACATCTATGGCTGTGCTTCCTCGGTTGCTTTGAGAAATCTCGGATTTTCCCCAACAATAAATGCCGGGTACAGCATGGGTATCTACGCATCTCTTTTTGACGCCGGATCTGTTTCATTCGAAACCGGGCTTGAAATCATAAGCCTGGCATACCAATCGCTGATGAAGGCCATCCGGAATGGAACTTATGGAATGGTCTCAGTTATTGGTCTTACGGGCAGGGACATTCATCATCTGATTGATCAGTTCAACCTCCGGGTGGAGATTACCAACCAGAATGCTCCCCATTCCTTCGTTATGTCAGGTTTTCGTGAAGATATCCTTGAATTTATGGAGTTGGCAAAGGATGAGGGAGCGTTGCATACCCGCGATCTGGAAGTCTCCATTCCTTATCACGCAAGCTTTTTAAAAGAGGGAGCCAGGAATTTCGCAGAGCAGATAAGCCATCTGGATATTAAAAATCCCAAAAATCAGGTTATATCGCTGATCGATCAAACATGGCTTTCAAACCAGGAGATCATCAGGCAGGAGATGATCAACAATCTTTACTACCCTTTAAACTGGTTCAGAACAAAACAGGTCATGATGGAACATGCAATTTCTGTGTTTGTAGAGTGCGGACCCTCCAGAGGTCTTACCAAAAACTCAAAATTTGTGGAAGGGGATTTCAGGTTTTACACTTTGAGTTCATTTCCGTTAGATGCTACAGAGGATCGCTCCCGGTGATTTTTATTGCCCGGCAACAGGCTATATTTTCCCTTCTTCTCTCCATAATTTTCTGATCCTCAACAAAGTCCTGAACATGGGTTCATTCAGGTTGAGTCTTTGTCGCATGGCCATGGCATCCGTGATCATTGCGGGTGGCGGTGATGATTCGAGGGCGGGAATGCAGTTGGGAAATACGAGGGAGGCCTCGTAAATCAATTGTTCCAGTCGATTCTTCGTGATTTTATCTGAAAAATAATAGGCAGGTGGCTGAAATACATGCTCCCCTGCCCTCAGTCTTCCCTCTTCAACAGCAATGGAATATAGCGGGGTATTCGGATAGATCCTCAATCCGGCATTCATATAAACCAGATCTTCAGGATTGACATATTTATCAACAAAATCAAGGGTTTGATGGAAAGTATCCTCATCCTCACCCGGCCCTCCAAACAGAAAAAACCACATGGTCGGGAAATTGAACTTCCGAATGAGTAACGCCATTTTCTCAACTTCCTGGAGGCTGAATCCCTTAGCAAGGTTTTTGAGCAGCAAAGGGGATGCGCTGTCGGGTGTGGCGTCGATCTGGACAAACCCTGCCTCTGCCATCAGCTCAAATAATTCTTCGCTTGTGTGCCGTGGGTTGATTCCCATGGTTCTGAGTTTCACCCTGATGTTTCTTTTAATGATCTCCCGGCAAATCGATTCGGCATGCCCCCTTGGATCGTTGAAGGTTGAGTCGACAAACTCAAAAGTAATGTATCCCAACCGCTTGTGTGCCTGCTCGATCTCATCGGCAATATCCGAAGGTTTTCTTGTTCTGAATGTCCTTCCTTCAATGAGCGGATAGGTACAATAGATACAACCGTGTGAACATCCCCGTTTAGTCTGGATTGAATAAACTCCCTTGGTCATATAGGGTGTGAAATCAATCCAGGTATCAATCTCGGGAAACCGTTTCAACATCGGGTTGGAATAAACTGCAGCGGATCCTGGCTGAATTTTCCAGTTTGCGGAAGTTATCAGGTTGGGGAGAACGGAAAGATCAAGATTGAACTGAAGCCTGTCAAGCAAGGCCGGAAAGATGACCTCACCCTCACCGACAATCCCATAATCGGCTCCCGACAATTTCATGCATTCAACAGGAAAAATGCTGAAACCACTTCCGCCCAGTATGATCGGAACCTCCGTAATGGCCATTACCGGCTGAATGAATTTGTCGAGAATATCATTCAGGTAAAAGATAGCCCTGTCCATGACCACATCATCAATATTCCTGATGCTGAATCCGATATAATCAGGATTGAACTGCTCAACCATAAAAACCAATTTCTTCCCCTCATCAAAAACTCCATCGTAAATTTTTACCTCATAGTGATCCCTGAGCGAAGAGGCCAGCATACATAATCCCAACGGGGGCACCGGGTAAGGCGCCTTCTCTGTATTGGTATTCACAAGCAAAACCCGCTTCATAAAAAATATTCTAGTTACCCTGTCACCCTGTTACCCTGTCACCTTTAAATAACATCCGTCCCCTTCTTAATCAGCCAGAGACTTCCGATCCGTCTGTGGAATTCATCATGCGGCAACACGGTTTTCATCACTGAATTAAAGAAGTTGTACTTTCTGTAATTATGATCAACAATTTGATCTTTAACCTGTTGATAATATATTGTTCCGGGCATAGGGGTCAGTACTGTATAACCCGCATAAACAACCCGGTTCCGATCGGCATATTCAGCCAGTGCTTCAAAGTCACCAGGACCGTAATCAGGAGGAATTACATAATTTCCGCGAACCATGATCCCGTTCTGTTCAAAGACCTTCACTGCCTCCTGGTTGTCGATTGCCGGGGAATCTTTATGATACTTTTTCAGTTCATCATCCCTGAATGATTCAAATCCGCAAATTACAACCTTCAATCCTCCCCTTGCAAGTTTTTCGATGATGTCGGGCCTGTTTGCTGCCACATCTGCCCTGATATCCATGATGAAAGTTTTACGGATCCCCTCCTCTTCAATTCTTTTGAACAACTGGAGCATGAACTGTTCATCTACCACGGTATTTGCATCCGCAAAACGCACCACCGGGTATTCATCAATGCTTTTCAACTCCGTGACCAGGCTTTCCACGGTTCGCTGGTAATATTTGCCCCTGAACTGTGACCATATGGAGCAAAAGGTGCATTTGTAAGGACAGCCGAGCGAAGTAAAGACATAGGTGCTGGGGTAAGGGCTGTCGCCTACTTTATAGGTGTCGATCCATCGGCTGAGATGGTTTCGGTCGGGCATCAGGTAATCCGCATCTGCAGGATCCCAGGGCGCTGGTTTTCCCCCTGTCCGTTTCAATCCGGCTGCCGAATTGATCAGGATCCCCGGAATGGAATCAAATCTGCCTCCCTTTTCCTTCATGTTAACAACCTCACGAAAAACATGAGGACACTGTCCGGGAATGATGATATCAAAACACGGATCAGTGAAGTCATTGGGACATAAGGTGGCATGTAATCCGCCGGCAACCGTCAGGATGGAAGGATTTAGCTGCTTAACCGTACGGCATATATCGATACTGAAATTAAATTCAGATGTAATCACCGTAACTCCAACCAGATCAGGCTGATGTTTCATGACCAGCTCCCTTACCAGCACATCCAGGCCGGGGGTGTCGGCTACCAGGTCATATTCCCCTTTGGTATCAAACAGGGTGACATCATGGTCCTTTACTGCGGCGGCTATGGTAAGCAGCCCGAGTGGCGGACCGATCAGTCTTTTGTGGATAAACCGCTTTGCCTCCTCCGGCGCAAATCTGAGAATATTATTTTCGGGGGAACGGGGCGGATTGATCAAAAGGATTTTCATCGGACAAATTTAATCAAATCTCCGAGAAAGGTTACTCCAGCTCATCTGTCAGGGTCCTCCCACAGGATGTAATTCCATTTCGAAGCCCCCGGGAACCCGGACCTCGTTATCGGATGATCGCTGAAAAATCCTATATTTGTTGCAATAAAACATTTTAATTGTTAAAGCCTATCATGCCTGATCTGACCATGATGCAACAAAAATTCACCGAACTTAAATGTTGCATCATCATTCCGACATACAACAACGAACATGCGCTGGAAGAGGTGATTGAAGGAGTCCTTCAACACTCAAGGGATGTGATCGTGGTGAATGACGGATCGACCGACCAGACCTTGTCAATTCTCAGCCGGTTTCCTCAGATCCGGTCAATCCATATTCCGGTCAACACAGGCAAAGGGTGGGCCTTGAGGCAGGGCTTCAGGGCAGCTATTGACCGGGGGTACCGGTACGCCATTACCATTGACAGTGACGGTCAGCATTTTCCGGAGGATTTACCCCGGTTCCTTGATATGATCGAGCAACACCCCGATTCGATGATTCTCGGAGCGCGTGATATGACCCAGGAAGCCGTTCCCCCGACGAGCAGTTTCGGACATAAATTTTCCATTTTCTGGTTTAAGGTTGAAACCGGGATCACCGTGCTTGATGTTCAGACGGGTTTCAGACTCTACCCGCTGAATAAAATCAAGGAGATTGGCTGGGTGGTATCAAAAAAATATGAATACGAAGTTGAAATACTGGTGCGGTTGGCCTGGCGGGGGGTGAGTGTTCTTTCTGTTCCGGTTAAAATCTATTATGCACCAAAGGAATCCCGCGTTTCACATTTCAGAAAAGTCAGGGATTTCACCCGCGTGAGCATTGCCAACAGCATTCTTGTATTCATGGCCCTTCTATGGGTTCGCCCCTTGTCGTTCTTTAAAGGACTTCGCAAGAAATCTGTCCGGGAGTTCGTACAGGAATACATTGTAAACAGCCAGGATTCAAATTTAAAGATTGCCATCTCCGTTGGACTTGGATTATTCATTGGAGTCATGCCCATCTGGGGGTGGCAGATGCTTGCGGCATTTGGCCTTGCCCGCCTGTTTAAACTAAACAAATTCGTGGCAGTGGCTTCTTCCAATATCAGCCTCCCACCCATGCTGCCATTCATTATTTTTCTTAGTTACCTTCTTGGTGGATGGGCTATGGGGGTCAGTGCATCCAACCTGAGCTATATCCCCGGACTGGGACTTCAATGGATCAAGGAAAACCTGATCCAATACCTGCTAGGAAGCATTATCCTTGGGTTCATGCTTACAGTTGTGCTTGGACCTTTCACCTACCTGCTTCTTTCTATTTTCAGAAAAAGGAATGTCTGACCTCTTTGTTCACATATACCGCTTTTTCACCGGTAGAAAGTTGTTTTTCTATCTTCTGCTCGCATGTATTTCTGCTGTAATAGCCCTGTTCGCTTCAAAAATCCGTTTTGAGGAAGACATTTCGCAATCGGTTTCGGGGAAGAACGGGAATGATCATACCAGTTATGTGATCAGGAATTTAAAACAGAGTGATAAACTGATCCTGGATATAACCTTAAAGGACTCCCTTGCCACTGCCAGCCCGGATGATCTGGCCGCCTTTGGGCAGCAGTTGGTTGATTCCCTGCGAGCACGGTTTGATACCAGTTTCATCCGCAATGTTGTGTTCAGGGCTTCCGATACGGCGATGACTGCCATGATGAACCTGGTCATGGGCCATTTACCTGTTTTTTTTGATGATTCTGACTTTAAAACACTCGACAGCCTTCTTCTTCCTCAATCCATTGAAACAGCACTGGAAAAAAATTACAAAATCCTGATCTCTCCAGCCAGTATGGTGTTGAAAAAGCGAATTCAATCTGATCCGCTTGGCATTTCAAACATCGCCTTTGCAAAACTGAAATCACTCAGGGCCGGCGAAAATTATGAACTTTACAATGGGTGCGTCTTTACAGGCGATTTACGTCATCTGCTCATCTTTATTGTCCCATCCAACCCTTCGAGCGAAACCTCACGGAATGAAAAGCTTGTCACAGGACTGGATGAAGCGATCCAAAATTTAACCACCCCAAAAGGCTCCCTGTGTAAGGCGCAGTATTTTGGAGGCGCTGCAGTCGCTGTTTGCAATGCCAGGCAGCTTAAAAAGGATATCGCATTGACCCTGTTTATCGCAGGGATACTGATATTTCTTTTGGTTGGCTGGTATTTCAAAAGTCTCAGGGTCCCGCTGCTGGGATTGCTTCCGGCACTCTTCGGAGGCGCCCTTTCACTGGCCATTCTATTCCTGGTTAAAGGGAGGATATCTGCCATTTCTCTCGGGATCGGATCCGTCATCCTCGGGTTGATCGTGGATTATGCCCTGTACCTCTTAAACCATTTTCGTGCGAAACAGGATATTGAACGCACCCTGAAAGAGATGTCGCTAACCATCATTCTGTGCAGCCTCACCTCGGCAGGTGCATTTCTGTGCCTGACTTTCCTGAACTCTGTTGTGCTTCAGGATCTCGGTTGGTTTGCGGCATTCAGCGTTATGGGTGCGGCTTTGTTTACCCTCGTTGTTCTCCCTCATTTTCTGAAAGGGAAACACATAGAGGCTTTACAGGCGAGACGGATCACTTTTGTTGACCGGCTGGCTGCCATTGCTTATGAAGACAAAAAATGGCTGATTTTGGGGTTGCTGATCCTTGGAATCGCCAGCATTTGGTTTGCGCGCAAGGTTGAATTCGAGACCAACATGTCGGCACTCAGTTTTGTCACACCAGAACTTGCCAGGGCCGAGTCGGACCTCGATAAAATAAGCAGCTATAAACTGAAAAACCTTTACATGGTTTCAACAGGGAAAACCACCGAGGAGGCCCTGAGAAACCAGGACGCCGTGTCCTTCAGAATTCATGCCCTGAAACAACAGGGAATTATTCATGGCATATCCAATGCCGGTGCGCTGTTATCATCCGATTCGTTGCAGCAACTCAGGATCAGCAGGTGGAACAAATATTGGACACCGGATAGAAAGAATTATTTAAAGAAAGATATGCTGGCCCGGTCCATCCATCTCGGATACCGCGCATCTGCATTTGATTCTTTTTTCGATCTGATAAATACCAAATACCGGGTTATTCCCATCAATGAATTGAATTCAATCGGAACCCAGGTGACCGGTGACTGGCTTTCGGTTGGGCCGGGAATGGTCCTGGCTCCTACCCTGCTCAAGGTAACCGAGTCAAACAAAGAGCTGGTTTACAAAGCTTTTTCAGGTGATTCACGGTATGTGCTTTTCGACAGGCAAAGTCTCACCAACCGTTTCATCGAAAATGTCAGGCATGATTTTGACCTGCTCGTGATGCTCTCGATGATTTTCGTCACGCTCCTGCTCATTGTTTCCTTTGGACGTATTGGATTGGGGCTGATCACCGCCCTTCCCATGTTTTTCAGCTGGCTGATCACCCTTGGATTTATGGGCCTTGCCGGCATCCGGTTTAATATTTTCAATATCATCATCTCCTCCTTTATTTTCGGCCTTGGGGTTGATTACAGTATCCTCATGATGCGCGGGTTGCAGCATACCCTCAAATCGGGTAAAAACGACCTCCGGGCCTATAAGGTTTCCATACTGCTATCCTCCTTCACAACCCTGTTCGGTGTAGGTGCACTCTTTTTCACACGGCATCCTGCCCTGAACTCAATTGCGCTCATTTCGGTTGTCGGCATTATTGCTGTCGTCATTTTATCCTTTGTCTTTCAGCCCTTGATTATCAAAGGGGTGATTATAAACAGGGTACAAAAGAATAAATTCCCGGTTACCCTGCGTATCCTGATCAAAACCCTTGTAACGTGGGGTAACATCGTAGCCATTGCCATTATCCTGATGATCCTCGGGAGCTTGATCAACCTTTTCATGCCTGCCAAAAGAGCGAAAAAGGAGATGCTTTTCCACCATCTGTTCAACAGGCTGACCAAGGCTTACATCGCTTTTACCTTCGCCTTCGACAGGAAAATGATCAATGAATCCGGTGAAAATTTTACCCGACCTGCGATCATCATCAGCAACCATCAGAGCCTGATCGAAACGCCGGCTTTTCTCCGATTACACCCCAAGATCCTCATTCTTACAACCACATGGGTTTACCGTTCACCTATTTTTGGCCCGATCGCACGTCTGGCAAATTATTTCAATGCCGACAAGGGAATTGAGAATATCATCGGCCAGCTGAAAGAAAAGGTGGATGAAGGTTTCTCTGTCCTGATCTTTCCTGAAGCACACCGATCCTCCGATCACCATATTCAGCGCTTTCACAGGGGTGCATTTTATCTGTCAGAAAAATTGCAGATCGATATCCTGCCTGTGCTGGTTTTCGGCACCGGTGATTTTCTCGGAAAAGGAGAATTCTGGGGAAGGCCCAACAGTTTCAGGATGAAAATCCTGGACCGAGTTTCATATGAGGATCGGTCGTTTGGTCAAACCTACCAGGAGCGGACACGGCAATTCAGGCAGTTTTATATTTCCCAATATGCAAAATTCAAAGCAGATGAAGGCAATGCCCACTATTACAGGCGAAAGCTGGCCTTGAATTATGTTTTGAAGGGACCCATCCTGGAATGGTACATGAGGGTAAAGATGAAACTGGAAGACGACTACGAGATCTATAACCAGTTGATTCCCCGTGAAGGAGAAATTCTTGACCTGGGATGCGGGTATGGATTCATCTCCTACATGCTGATGTTTACAAGTGATGGACGGCGGATTACAGGGGTGGATTATGATGGTGAAAAGATCGAAGTGGCTGAAAACTGCTTTTCCAGGAATGACCGGATCAGTTTCGTGACTGCCGATGTTTCTGAATATGAAATCACTGCTAAAGATGGATTTGTGCTGAGCGATGTGCTGCATTACCTTGCACCTGGTAATCAGGAAATTCTTCTCAGAAAATGTTTCTCCAACCTGAATCGCGGCGGTACCATCCTCATCAGGGAAGCCAATGCCGAACTTAAACAGCGGCATAAGAAAGCGTTGGTAACCGAATTCCTTTCGACAAACATCGGTTTTAACAAAACACAAACCGTTCAAAAGCAGCTTTACTTCACTTCAGCTGAGGAAATAAGGGTTATTGCAAACGAATATGATTTGTCGATGGAGGTTATTGACAACAAAAAGATTACCTCAAATAACCTTTTTGTGCTCAGGCATCAATCCGTTGATCCATCTTCTTCAGGAGGGTCGGTTCATGAATAAATTTGATGTAATTATCATCGGATCGGGACTCGGTGGGTTACTTTGCGGGTATATCCTGAGTAAAGAAGGGTTTAAGGTATGTATCCTTGAAAAAAACAGCCAGCCGGGAGGCAACCTTCAGACCTTTGCCCGTCACGGGCGTAAATTTGAAACCGGGGTGCATTACATTGGCGCACTTGGCAAAGACCAGACGCTCACCCGGTACTGGAATTATTTTGGCCTGACCAATGCGTTGCCATTTCAGCAACTTGATGCTGACTGCTTCGACAAAGTTTCATTTGGAGAACAGGAATTTCCAATGGCGCAGGGCTTTGAAAATTTCAAGGATCAGCTCGGCCCGCACTTTCCCGGAGCAGCACAATCACTGAATGAATACACCAGGACCATTCACGAGGTTGTTTCCGCTTTTCCGCTGTATCATCTTGAATTACCCAAGGATCACCGTGAACACCTTTATACGACACAAAGTGCCTGCGAGTTTTTAAAATCCTTTTCACAGATCAAAGATCCCACTTCTGGAATCACGTTGGCTTCGGTCCTGGCCGGTAACAATTACCTGTTTGGCGGGAGCCCGTTGACCCCTCTGCACGTTGCAGCCCTGATCAACCACTCCTTTATTTCGGGAGCCTACAGGATCATCGGAGGCAGTGACCTTATTTCACAGGTGTTGCTGAAGGGGATTACCCAACACGGAGGAACAGTCCTGAACAGGCAGAAAGTCACCGCAATCGGCCAGTTTCAGCAAAAATTCGAAATCACCACGGAAAACCTGGAAAAATATCAGTCAAAAATGGTCATTTCCGGCATTCATCCCGCAGCCACCCTGTCGATGATGCCTGTGGATATGGTTCGTCCTGCATTCCAAAAACGCATTGCTTCACTGGAGAATACAGCCTCCTCTTTCATCCTGTTCCTCTCAATGAAACCTCGATCCTTTCCCTATCTGAACTATAATTACTACCATCACAACGCTTCTGATCCATGGAACGAATCAACAGCCTGTGATTCAAAATGGCCCCTGATGTACCTTTTATCTACAGGTTGTCATAGTCCGGGGCAGAAATATGCAGAAACTGTCACGATTCTCACCTATATGCAGTACGACGAAGTAAAAAAATGGAGCCAGACCGTCGTTGGAAAAAGAGGTCCGGAATACCTTGATTTTAAAATGAAACGCGCTGAAAAACTGCTAGAGCTTGTTTACCGGAAATTCCCTGAGCTGAAGGGGGCTATTGACCATATGGAAATTTCCACGCCGCTGACTTATCGCGACTATACTGGCATAACTGAAGGTTCACTTTACGGGATCCAGAAAAATTTTCATGAACCGCTGCTTACCACCGTAATGCCAAAGACTAAAATCCCGGGTTTTTACTTCACCGGTCAGAGTACAAATCTCCATGGAGTACTTGGCGTGACAATCGGTGCGGTGGTGACCTGTGGTGAAATTCTCGGGCTGGATTATCTTCTGAAAAAAATTCAAAATGGCTAACCGGTTGAATCGCTGGGGAAAACGCACAGGGATCACTTTACTGATCCTTGCGGTGGTTATTACCGCACTGGCTGTTTGGTTCCATTACAGAACGCTGATTCAGCCTCCTGAACCATCAGACACTGCATCCATAAACCTCAGGGTGGAACATCCTGCCACCGATTTTTATAAAGTCGGCCCAAACTGGCTCAAAAGAAGTTCAAGCGGGTTATATGAAATGTATATCCGGGGAAAACCCTTTGAACGGGGGGTAATCAATGGAAAATTGAGTAAAAAACTCATTGAATTCCAGGAGAAGGCCTTTGTTGACCAGATCCGTGCGATGATCCCTTCAGATTTTTACCTGCGTTTTCTGAAATACTTTATCTATTGGTTTAACCGCGACCTGGACCGGTATATGCCTGAGGAATACAAGCAGGAGATCTATGGAATATCACTCTCCGCGTCGGATCGGTTTTCGTTTATCGGTTCCAATTATCAGCGCATGCTGAACTACCATTCGGCACATGACATTGGACATGCTTTGCAGGATTATAGTCTCGTCGGATGTACCAGCTTTGCGGTTTGGGGCGACAATTCGAAGGACGGCACGCTACTTATCGGTCGGAATTTTGATTTTTATATGGGGGATGAATTTGCCCGGAATAAAATCGTTTGTTTCGAAAAACCGGACAAGGGCTACGGTTTTATGATGGTCACCTGGGGTGGAATGATTGGTACTGTCTCAGGAATGAACGAAACCGGCCTCACTGTCACGATCAATGCTGCCAAATCGGAAATGCCAACATCCTCCAGGACGCCGATTTCCATCGTGGCCCGTGAAATTCTTCAATATGCCTCAGATATAGGGGAAGCCTGGGCCATCGCTCAAAAACGTGAAACCTTCGTCTCTGAGTCCATTCTCATCGGCTCTGCCCGGGATAAACGTGCAGCCATCATCGAAAAATCTCCTTTTAAAATGGCATTGGTTCTTCCAACTGAAAACTACATCGCCTGTGCAAATCATTTTCAATCGCAGGAATTCTCCGCTGATCCCTTAAATATCCGTAATAAAAAAGAGAATGCCTCCGTATACCGGTTCAGGAGGCTGCAGCAGGATATTACCAGCAACACTCCCATAGATTATCCTGGCATGGCTGCCATTCTTCGCGACCAGCAAGGAATGAACGCTGCCAACATTGGCATGGGTAATGAGAAATCAATCAACCAGCTTATCGCTCATCACTCCATCATCTTCAGTCCTGAAAAATTGTTAGTCTGGGTTTCCACAAACCCATGGCAAATAGGCCCCTATGTATGTTACGACCTGAATAAAATTTTTCATAACTTTGCCGGGCTTCAGCAGAAGGTTGAAATTACGGAACCGGATAAAACCATTCCACCCGATTCATTCCTCCGATCAAGTGATTATAAGCGTTTTCTTCGCTTTAATCAAATGAGGAAAGAGTTGAAAAATGTTATCCGTTCTGGTAAAACCTTGGAGCTGCCAGGTTCTTTTTTTGATGAATTCCGGGATTCAAATCCCATGTATTACGAAGTTTCTGACCTGATAGGCGATTATTATGCCGGAAAGGAGCAATGGAAAAAGGCAGGCGTTGAATACCGGCAAGCGCTGAAAATGGTAATACCACGCTGGGAAGAAAAGAAAAACATCATAAAAAAACTGGCCGGTTGCAATGTCCGATGAATGAATAACCCTGACTCTGTCAGGATGTAACATCAAAAAAAGACGCATGAAATTTAAACTGATATATCCCCGGTGGGAAAAGCTTGAAGGACAAACCATTTTCAACCTGCCTCCCCACGGACCGGTGGTGATGGCCGCGGAGATTCCACAAAATGTGGAAATTGACTTCACGGATGAAAATGTTGAAGAGCTTGTTATTGATGAAAGCCCTGATTTCGTTGGAATTTCGATGATGCTGACTACCCAGGTCAAACGTGGTTGGGAAATTGCTGACCAGTATCGCAAACTTGGGAAAAAAGTTATTTTCGGTGGAATTTCAACCATGCTGCATGCCGAAGAAACCATGCTGCATGCCGATTCCGTCTTCATGGGTGAAGTTGAGGGACGTCTCAGCGAAGTTTTCAGGGATTTCGATAAAAATGACCTGAAGAAGATTTACAACTTCATGAACAAACCGCCCGAAATGGGGCTCATCGGTCCGGCTAAAAGGGATATCCTGAAAAAGGATTTATACTACCATAAAGGATTCCGCATGGTTGACCTTTTTCATGCTTCACGGGGATGTATCTACGACTGTTATCCATGTGCCGTTCGTTACCTTGGTGGCCGCGGGTTCCGGCCTCGTCCGATCGACCGGGTTGTGGAGGAGCTTTCGCAAATGGACAATAACCGGCTCTTTATCGTGGATAATTCCCTGGCGCTCGATACCCAATGGGAGAAGGACCTTTTCAAGGCCATGATCCCTTTGAAGAAGAAATGGGTAAGTCATACCATTGAAGATAAGGATGAGGTGCTCGACCTCGCAGCCCAGGCGGGAGCCTGGTATGTTTACCAGGCCGTGTTTGATACTTCTGATTATATCAAAAACCGCATCAAACAGTACCATGAATATGGCATTGCCGTTGAAGGCACTATTTTGCTTGGACTTGACAACCAAACGGAAGATGACATCAAACGCCTGGTTGATTTTCTGCTTGAGATTGAACTTGACCTTGCCGAATTTACTGTCCTGGCACCCTTCCCCCATACGAAAGCATACAGCGACCTGTTGAAACAGGGCCGGATATTCGACACAGACTGGAACCATTACAATGCGGGGAAGGTAGTTTACCATCCCAAACACATGTCTGCCGAACGATTGGCCGAACTATACCAGTATGCCTGGGATACCTTCTATAAGGATGAGCCCCAGACCATGAAGATGTTCAACCTGATCAACAAAGTTGTGTCCCGTGAAATCCAGGATGGAACTTATACCCCGCGCCGCCGCGACATTGCAGACCTCAGTTTTGGGAAAAAAGTGCCCAAAGTCGCTTAATCATTAAAGTATTGCAGATTCATCACCTCGCTATCTGATATGGAAATCAATCCCGACTTCGATAAATACATGGACCGCTACTTCAGCTACCTGGGACAATGGGAAAGCCCGTCAAAATGTGGATTAAAGGTTATAAAGCTCAAGGATGGCAAAACACTGGCCATTGCGACAGAAATCTACCGGCAAAACCCCGGAACACCCGTCACTGAATGGTGTGCCCCTCTGGCAACAAGCATCATGAACGAACTGAAATGCACCCCCGAACAATTCATTTTTATTGAACACACCCCTGATCTTCATTCTAAACTGGCATTTTACGAAGAGACCTTTGACCTTGTCAAATTCGAATGGAATGGCGAAAGCCTCGTGAATCCGGCCTGGACAAGACTTTCGCCTAAGCAGGTCGACGCGATTATGCAGGATTGAATAATCCCTGTTTTTTTTTATCTTGCGCCGCCATCATAAACTGAGTTGAGGTTTCATTCATATATTTCAGCCTGCCTGTCGCTGTCTGCCCTAATTATTGAGGGTGTACTGGTTGCTTTTTCATGCCTTTTTTTCCCGGCATCCCTCCCGGCTCAAACCACACTCCGCTCAGCCATTACAGGAACCGTTCTCGATCACCAGACACAAGCCCCGCTGCCGGGTGCTACCGTAATAATTCCGGATACAGACCCGGTTATCGGGGCAATAACCGACTCTCTGGGACATTTCAGGATTCCCCGTCTGAAAATCGGCCAGTACCAGCTGAAAATATCCTTCATGGGATATGCAACGACCCTGACCGATCCACTCATCGTAACGACAGGGAAGGAGACCATGACCACCGTATTTCTGGAAGAAACCGCCCTGAATGCAGCCGAAGTTGAAATCCGGTCGGGGTACCGGAAAAATGAGGCCATAAATAAAATGGCTACCGTGAGCGTCAGATCTTTCAGTGTGGATGAAACTTTCAGGTTTGCAGGCAGTTACAACGACCCGGCCAGGATGGTGGCAAATTTTGCGGGAGTTACCAGCGGCATTGATAACCGGAACGACATCATCGTTCGTGGAAACTCCCCGACTGGCGTCCAATGGCGCATTGATGATATGGAAATTCCTAATCCCAACCATTTTGCAGCGGTTGGAACAACAGGAGGCCCGGTCACCGTACTCAACAACAATCTCGTCACCAATTCCGATTTTTACACAGGCGCCTTCCCTGCCCAATACGGCAATACCCTGGCCGGGATCTTTGATCTGAAGATGAGAAACGGGAACCCTGAAAAACACGAATACTGGTTTGAAATTGGATGGAACGGACTTGAATTCGGCACTGAAGGCCCCTTTTCGAAAAAAAGCAGGGCTTCCTATCTCATCTCATACAGGTATTCGCCGTTGCAATTTCTTAACTGGTTCAATATAAGCATCGGCATTGTCCCGAAATACCAGGATCTGAACATTAAGATCGACATTCCCACACGAAAAGCAGGCACGTTTACCATTACCGGGATCGGCGGGCTCAGTTACATCGAACTTTTTGACAGCCGGAAGGAGCAATCGGGCTGGTTATTTCCCGACTATGGTGAAGACCTATCCAATGGATCAAATCTGGGCGTGCTTGGAATCACACACCAGTATTTCTTTAACAGGGACCTGCGATGGAAAAACATGTTTTACATTGTTGCATCTGATACCAGGACCAGGATCGACACCTTCTCTAACGTCCAGCAATTACCCTCGCCATGGGCCGGAGAACGGTCAACAGAAGTCAAATATTCGTTTTCATCGTCGCTGACAAAAAAATTCTCCCTGCAGAACTCTCTGAACAGCGGCTTTTACTGGGATTTCTACCAGATGACGTTTGCCGACAGTTTAATCTATAAAGGGGTCTTCATGGTCAATACCAACTCCAGAGAACAGATGCAGCTATTCCGGGGATTCACGCAGTGGCAGCATCACTTCAGCGAAAAACTATCGTCAACGGCGGGCATTTATGGCTCCTGGCTTACACTCAACAACGCATGGTCGGCAGAACCCCGGGTCGGACTCGACTGGAACATCAACGAAAGCCATTCATTTAACTTTGGGATGGGCCTCTACAGCCAGATGCAGCCCCGGGTGATCTATTTTATCCTGGCACATCAACTTTGCGGATCCGTGACACAACCAAACCTGGACCTCGGATTTACCAGGAGCGCCCAGATTGCACTTGGATACAATTATCTGATCAACGAAGATCTGCGTTTTAAAACGGAACTTTACTATCAGTATTTGTATGACATACCGGTGAAAAGCTCCATTCCACAATATGCGCTCAGTAACCAGGGACATGAGTTTTTCATCAACCGTCAGTACGCCGACAGCCTTGTCAACCAGGGAACAGGAGAGAATTGGGGCATCGAATGTACCTTTGAACGATTTTTCAGAAAAAGCTATTATTTCCTTTTTTCGGCCTCTTTGTTTAATTCGAATTATAATGGCTTCGACAACATCACGCGAAATTCGGCATTCAACGTGAATTATGCGCTGAATGCTGCCGGGGGGTACGAGTTTGTGATGGGTAAGCGCAAATGGGGCGTGATGTCATTTGGGTTGAGGGCCACCTGGGCCGGAGGCAGCCCTTACATTCCCTATGATGTAAATGCTACCCTGGCCAATGGAGAAACAATGTACGATTGGTCCCAGGCATACTCCCCCCGTTATCCTGAATATAAAAGGATCGCTTTCCGTTTCGGTATCAGGCGAAACCTGCCGGGATATAACATTGAGTTTTTTCTTGATTTGCAGTACAGGACCAGTTTTACCAACATCTCGCTTCAGCGGATCGACCCTAAGACAGGGGAGATCAGGGATTTCTTCACCATGGGATTTTTTCCAATGGGGACCTGGCGGATACAATTCTAGTTAAAAAGCCGTATCTTTGCAATTCCATATCCCCGATAATGAATAAAAACAGCCCCCATTCATTCCATATCCCGGTTCTGGGAATTGGATATTCCATTGATACACCCGTAAAGGTAGCTCATCTTGGAATCTCTTCAGTCATTTCATTGCTGGATGACATGCTGATGGAAAAAATGCGAGAATTTTACAGCGAGAAATTTGATTTTCCATTTCAGGCAATTTCTGAAAAAATTGATGATTTCAGGGCAAAGAGGATTACCGCATACCTTAACATGATCGATAAAATTGCCAGGGATAAATTCGAAGAATTAAAGGCCACCTACGATCAAAAAAGCAGTGAATTTTCGAAATACATTGATATGCTTCATGATTCTTCCCATCTGAAACAAAAATTTGATCAGCTGAAGCAGGACTGGGATAAACTGGATGTTAAAGAATGGATTCAGGAAAACCTCTCCATGGGCAGTATTGATGTGAACATCATGACCAAGGTAGATAAGGAAAATTACCGCAACCATGAAAAACTCCCCATCGAATATAATGATGGCCATGCAGCGCTTCGTGGATTTGTCAACAGCGATCTCACCTCCTCTGTTGTATTGTCGGCAGGAATGAGCCCCCGGCTGTATAATTACCTTGAGACCTTTGATGAATTTTACCCGGACGAGAATTTTCAGCTTAAGAAAAAAATCACCCTGAAGGTAAGTGATCACAGGTCGGCACTGATCCAGGGAAAATACCTTGCAAAAAAAGGATTATGGGTTTCTGAATACCGCATTGAATCCGGCCTAAACTGCGGAGGGCATGCATTCCCGACGAACGGATACCTGCTCGGCCCTGTCCTTGAAGAGATCAATACTAACCGTGAAGACCTTATTAATCAGACCTTTGCGTTATTGAAGGTGGCATTAAAAGCTAAAAACCGCCCCTGCCCTGCCGAACCCCTTGAAATTAAAATCACAGCCCAGGGCGGAGTTGGAACATCTGAAGAACATCAGTTCCTGGCCGATCATTACAACCTCGACTCTGTGGGTTGGGGAACCCCATTCCTTCTGGTACCAGAGGTAGTCAATGTGGATGAACAAACACTCAGCCTTTTATGCAATGCCCAGGAGGATGATTTATACGTCAGCAACATAAGTCCGCTTGGTGTTCCATTCAACAATGTGAGAGGCAATACAAAGGATATCGAAAAGGAGGAATATATTGAACAGCATACTCCTGGAAATCCATGTTCAAAAAAATATGCAGCCCTGAGCAATGAATTCGGAGAACCTACACTCTGTACTGCATCGAGAAAATTTCAAAAACTGAAAATAGCAGAACTGAAGGAAAAGGGTCTGGGAGAAGCTGAATATAAGGAGGAATATAATAAAATTGTCGAGAAATCATGCATCTGTGTCGGCCTCGGAACTTCAGCCCTTCTTGTAAACCATCTCGATACCAGGGTTGAAAAACCGGGTGTATCCGTTTGCCCTGGCCCCAACATGGCCTATTTTTCCCAGGTGATGACCCTGAAGGAGATGGTCGATCATATCTATGGAAAGATCAACGTCATCAAACATAAAGACAGGCCCAACATGTTCATTAAGGAATTGATGATATACATCGATTACCTGAAAAATAAAATGGACGAAACATCGCTTCCCTTGTCAGAAAAACAGCAGGAATATTTTGTAACCTTCCGTGATAATCTTGACAAAGGAATTCAATATTATAAGGAACTCTTTTCGAACATGAAGTTAAACTTCCGGGATAAACATGCGAAACTGATCTCAGATCTTGAAAAATTCGAGATTCAGTTAAGGAATATTGCCATCCCCCAATGTGAAGAGGCGATTGTATGAGGGTGCCACCCGTATGGCTTGTCAAAGCCATCAATTGGTTTAGGAATTCATTACTCAGATTAAACAGGAAAACATTTCCCGGCAATGTGGTTCTCTATGAACAGGTCCAGCATTTCTGGATGTTGCCCTCATTATATGTCGCCGCAAAACTCGATATTGCCACTTGCCTGAAAGCAGGGCCGCTGACCGCGGAGGAAATTGCAGGAAAAGTCAATGCTGAACCGGAGAACATCCACCGTATCTTACGGGCGCTTTCAAGCACGGGGATTTTCAAACAGACCCGTGACGGTCGTTTTGGGTTGAATGCCCTGGCCAGGGGACTTCTCGATGAACAGGGTTCCTTGCGTTATATGATCCTTCATCACCTGGGACCTGTTAACTGGAATTCAATGAGCAACCTGGAATACGCAGTGCGAACAGGAAATAATGCATTTGCAAAGACCTATGGTAAAGAAACATACGAGTACCTTGCCGGTCACCCCGACGAAAATGCATTGTTCGACAAGTCCATGTCAAATCTATCCGACCTGGGCATTGCCCCCATTCTCCATGTATTCGACTTTTCAAAATATCCGCTGGTGGCGGATATAGGTGGTGGCGAAGGATTTTTGTTGGCCAACATTCTTCATGACAATCCCGCCTGCCGGGGAATACTCATGGACACACCCCGGGCCCTGGAAAAAGCACCTCAGATGAGTTCCAGGTTTCGGGTCGATGACCGGATACAGATCCTCCCGGGCGATTTTTTCGAATCCATTCCTGCTTCAGCCGACCTTTATATCCTGAAGAATATCATCCATAACTGGGGCGATGAACGATCAGCTGAACTGCTGACGAAAATCAGGCAGTCCATGAATCCGGGCAGTCTCTTACTGATCATTGAAATGATTGTTCCATCCGGTATTGAACCTTCACTAGCCAAATTATTGGATATCCAGATGATGGCAACCATGTTTGGGGGGAAAGAACGGACAGAAGGCGAGTTTGCCAGCCTCCTCAAAAATTCGGGTTTTGAAATTCAACGGATTATTCCCACCATCACACCGATCAGCCTGATCGAGGCAAAAAAGAATGGATAAATCTTTCTATTTTTGCTCCATGCGAAAATTGTGGTTTATCCTGAAAAAGGAATTTCTTTTGCTGTTCAGGGATATCCCTGGATTGATCATCCTGTTCCTGATGCCGGTATTACTCATTTTTGTAGTCACGCTGGCCCAGGAAAACGCACTGAAAAGCCAGAATTCCAAAACCCGGATCCTTTTCGTCAATGAATCGGCAAGCCCTTTTGCAAAGAAACTCCTTGCAAACCTTGATTCATCCGGTTTTTTTCATCCGTTAGAAAAGATAAACCAGGCCAGGGTAACCAGGTCGCAAGCTAAAACCCTCATTGGCAGCGGTGATTACAAATTCGGGGTAATCGTCCCTGCGGGTGATTCCGACATTGTCCTGCTCATTGACCCCACCCTTCCGGAAAATTACAAAAATGCAGTCACAAATTCCCTCGGCTTTATCATCCGGGGGACACAGTCCAGGGAGGTCATGACGGATATCCTGAGCAACCTGCAGGGAAATATCAGGCCGGTCATCGAGTCGTTGGTGGCCGAAAAAATGCGAAAGCTTCCCAATATTACAGAAACCTATGCCCTCCGGGAGAAATCAGACATTAAACCCAATGTGATACAAAACAATGTTCCCGGTTTTATCCTGTTTGCCATGTTTTTTATCGTCATTCCGCTTGCCGGAAGCCTTATCACTGAGAAAAACGAAGGGAGTTTTCAGCGCCTCCGTTCCCTGCCGGTCTCACTGACTGCCATTCTAAGCGGGAAAGTCGTGGCCTACCTCGTTGTATGTCTCCTCCAGTTCTTTCTGATGATGGTGATCGGAACCTGGGTTTTCCCGACCTACTTTGGTTTACCCCAGCTTCAGGTAGGCCATCAGCACCTGGCCATATTTATTGCAACCGTTGCAGCATCACTGGCTGCGATCGGATTCGGGATCATTGTCGGTGCGGCAGCTACCACCCATAACCAGGCCGCCTTGTTCGGGTCGGTGATGGTGGTTTTGCTGGGCGTAATCAGCGGAACCTTCCTGCCAATCCACCTCATGCCGCGGTTTATACAGTACATCAGCTACCTCTCTCCTATCAGATGGGGAATCGAAAATTACCTGAACCTCTTTATACGCGAAGGAAATATTTCATCAATCCTTCCAAATACGATTTTACTGATCCTGTTTTTTGGTTTTGCAATGATCATAAGCATTGCTATTTTTGCAAGACGGAAATAAGCGGAATCACTAATGTTCATTCAATGAAAGAAAAAGACGGATTCATAGATTATCCTGAACAGCAGATGATTCTCTATGTGGAGAAAGATGACGGCAACTATGGACCGATGCAAACCGGTTCCTACATTTCAGCCCACTACATGGACGATTATATCCTCAAGCGCAGGAACCTGGAGATTGAACTCAGGGCACAACTCTCCAATAATGACATAAGCCCGGTGAAATACTACATGGTGCTTGAAGACCTGTCCCTCTCCGAATTATCTTCCAGAGCGGGAATTCGTAAATCACAGGTAAAAAAACATCTTGATCCAAAGCATTTTGGAATAGTCACTGCAGACGAATTACGCAGGTATGCAGCCGTTTTTAATATACCGGCTGCCAATTTGCTCCAGGTCCTGTTGGTGAATGATCATGATAGCCTTGAATCCAATTTCATCATAGAAAATAAAGCCGAAAAAATTTCAGTCACTCAGACTACCACAGTCAATCCATTTGTTGTGTTGACGAAAATCGAAGAAAGAAAATAGATGGCCATACAGAATTTCAACCATAAAATGGGAGCCCACTGTGAATCAGGGACGATTACATCGCTGTTGAACCATGGAGGACTTCAGATCACGGAGCCCATGGTTTTTGGCATTGCCAGCGGCATATTTTTCGGGTACTTTCATAAAATGAAATCTTTTGCCTTCCCTACTTTTATTGTCAGGAATAAACCCGGGCAAATGCGTACCAACCTTGAAAAACGACTGGGTGTCCGGTTTAAAACGTATGATTTTAAGGATACGGTTCGTGGTCAGCAAATGCTGGATCTGTTGTTAAGCCAGAACATTCCGGTTGGCACGCAGGTTGATTTTTTCTATATGGATTATGTTCCCGTGTGGGAGCGTGTTCATATCAACGTTCACTTTCTGGTGGTTGCCGGAAAGGTGGAAAGCCGGTACGTCATCAGCGATGCATACTTTCCCAAAATGGTCGAACTTGAGTCAGCATCACTGGAAAAGGGCCGTTTCGCAGGCGGAAGCATGTCGCCAAGGGGATTTATTTTTCATCTGGATAAACTTCCTTCTGATATTGATTACAATGATGCCATCATCCGGGGGATTAAAAAAGCCTGTTTTTACATGTTAAAAATTCCAATTCCCTTCCTCGGAATTAAAGGAATGCGTATGTTCGCAAAAAAAGTGGTGGAATGGCCTAAATTCGCCAGGGATATTGAGCATTTATCACATGAAATTATGAAAATTAATATCCTGCTTGAAGACCAGGGAACCGGGGGCGCTGGTTTTCGATTCATGTATGCGACCTTCCTTCAGCAGGCTTCTGATGTGGTAGCTAAACCTGAACTGAAAGCCCTGTCCAGTGAGTTGATGACAATCGGAGATGGATGGAGGGAAATTTCACTTTTTACAGCCCGCATCGGCAAAAACAGGGATCTTGGTCCTGAAAAACTAAAACAGCTGAGCGATATGATCTACGACCGGGCAGATGTGGAAGAGCGTTTTTTTAAATCTCTTTCCAATGCAATTAAATAACAGAAAATTAAGTTTTCATATATGACTATACCTACGGATGATCTGAAACTCGAGATAAAGAAACTGATCATGGGAACCCTGGCCATCACCGATATAAACCCAGACGATGTGGATAATGAAAAACCCCTGTTTGGAGGAGACAACGCTTTGACCCTTGACTCGGTTGATGCCATAGAAATAATTATGGCCATTCAACGGACCTATGGATTGCGCATTGCCGATCAGAATCTGGCACGCGAAGTGGTACGTTCCATCAACAGCATTGCGCATTTTATCACAGAGCAACAGACCATTCAACAATCACAGGATCACGCTATTTAACCTGCTATATTTTGAAGGATTCCTACCTCACTGCCGGAATCAAACTTGATCAGTTGTTTCGGCTTCTAAACCGAAACCACATCAACTATACCTCGAAAAATATAGTGCGCCTCGCTTTTCTGATTCAAAGCGCAACCTGGTCATCTTTTTTTTCATGGATAGAAAAAATAAGGTACTCCAAAGCATTGAAAAATGCAAAGGTCCCTGACAATCCTCTCTTTATCATCGGGCACTGGAGAACTGGTTCAACGCTGCTCCATCAGCTGATGAGCCTTGATCCCCAGTTAACTGCACCTACCTTGTTTCAGGTGGCCGTGCCTGACAGTTTTCTCGTTTCCGCTCCCTACTACCGGCCACTGTTTAAACGGATTATCTCAGAACACCGTCCGATGGATCAGGTTAAAATCGGCATGGATGAACCACAGGAGGATGAATATGCCATATACCGCATCACAAGCTATTCACCTCTTGAAAACCTGGTCTTTGCAAAATCAGGGGCATACTTCCTTAACCATGGTACCCCGTTTTCACCATCGGGCGACCTGTTGGAAAAATGGAAGACGGAGGTTATGGGATTCTATAAAAAGCTTCATTTTTACACTAAAAAAAGAATTGTTTCAAAAAATCCTTTCAATTCCTGCAGGATTCAAACCCTGTGCGAGATGTTCCCTGAGGCCAAATTCATCCATATTGTGCGCCATCCGGATGATGTTGTGCCTTCAACCATCCATATGTGGGACATTCTGCAGAAGCAAAACCGGCTGAACAGTCCTGTTACCCGTCCGGATTTTAAAGAGGTTGTCGGTGTTCTGGAGAGTATGCTGGAAACCATTGATTCTGACAGCACCCGCTTGCGGCCCGGACACTACACAGAAATAAGGTTTGAAGACCTGGAGATAAAACCCGTGGAGGTTTTGAAAAAAATGTATCAGGTGCTTGACCTGGCATTTACCGATGAATTTGAATCCAGAGTACATGCCTTTCTCAGGCAAACAGCAGGTTTCAGGAAAAATGAATTTTCTCTTACGCAGGAGCACAGTGCCTATATAAGGGAAAGACTTAGTCAACACATGAACAGGCACAAATATCAATGATCGACTTTTTTGTATATTTGAAAAAAAATCAATCCTAAAAAAACAAAATGAAACGATACATTCTCTTATCAATTTTTGCCTTCTCCCTTATTTCCCTCAAAAGCCAATCCCAGGACACAATCCAGCCTCAAAAAGAACATAGAAAAAATTTCATCAAAGGAGGATTTTACCTCGGTATAGGTCCTGTATTCCCTGTTGGGGCTTATTCTGAAGGACAGATTGTAGTGCCAACATCAGGGTCTGCAGTTAAACTATCTTATCTTCCGGCTAGAATCGGTGCAGCCTTAGATTTGGGTTTCCTGATCTATTTTGGTCCTGCTTTTGCCAACAACCACCTCCGGCTTGGGCTTGACGCCACATTTCTGAGTTTCTGGTTCAATTCGACCAAACCTGTTCTTGATCCGAACAACAGCTATGAGCACTATTATTACTATGCAGGACAAAAATTCGGACCCTTGTTGACCATTAACCCCATTGACCGCCTCATGATTGATATTTCCTATAAACTGAATGCAAACTTTGCATATCACTTTGATGAATGGAATAATTTGTCAAGCTCTGATTATTCCAAATATGGAGCAAACCTCTTTCAAAATGAGGTCAGCCTGGCAATCAGATATTCGATCATGAGATTTTCCTTTGAATATAACTTCGGGAACATGAAATTTGATAACTTCGATAAGGAACGTCCGACACAGACCATCGAGGCAAATACCATGAGGGTCCTGATAGGCCTTAAATTCTGAAAATGAGTATCCCCTTTTTCCCGAGCATTGAAAAGGAATCACCCGCTGAAATTCTACGCTATCAGAGTAATAAGCTAACGGAGGGATTAACTTATCTGCAGCAGTCATCCCCATTTTACCGGGATTTTTTTCAGAAACATTCCATTGATATTACGAAGATAAAATCGGTCTCTGACCTTGTGAACATTCCTGTCACGAAAAAGGATGACCTCCAGCTGCGAAATGAAGATTTCCTTTGTGTGCCACGCAGCCAGATTATCGATTACATCACCACCTCAGGAACCCTCGGAGATCCGGTGACATTCGCGATGACCGATAAGGATCTTGAGCGTCTTGCCTACAACGAGGCCATCTCATTTACCTGCGCCGGCGGCAGCCCCGCAGATGTTTACCAACTGATGACAACCATCGACAGGCGTTTCATGGCCGGACTCGCTTACTTTCTTGGAATCCGCATGCTTGGAGCCAGCGTGGTGCGGGTTGGAAACGGAATACCGGAGCTGCAGTGGGACACCATCCAGCGTATAAAACCAAATGCCATTATTGCTGTTCCTTCATTTATTTTGAAGATCATCGCATATGCTGAGCAGCATGATATTGATTATCAGGCCAGCAGCATTAAAAAAGCCATTTGCATCGGGGAACCTTTGCGAAAAAACGACCTGACGTTCAATACCCTCGGGCGAAAAATCCAGGAAAAATGGCCATTGAAATTATATTCAACATACGCTTCCACCGAAATGGGCACCTCTTTTACTGAATGTGATGAAGGGATCGGAGGACATCATCATCCGGAACTGATCATTGTTGAATTTTTAGATGACCATGATAATCCGGTCAATGAGGGTGAACTCGGGGAGGTCACCGTTACTACGCTGGGTGTCGAAGGCATGCCGATTCTTCGGTTTAAAACAGGGGATGTCTGTCATCATTACACTTCACCTTGCCGCTGCGGACGGAACACGATCAGGCTGGGTCCTGTGGTTGGAAGAAAAAATCAGATGATAAAATACAAGGGAACTACCCTTTTCCCGCCCTCACTTTACGATATCCTTGATAATATTGACTATATCTCCAATTATATTGTTGAGGTCTATACGAACCACATCGGCACCGATGAAATCCTGATTCATGTGTGTGGAAAAGGGATCGGCGAAGAAAAAGAGAAGGATATCAAAGACCATTTCAGGGCTAAACTCAGGGTAGCTCCCATCATAACCTTCACCTCAGAAACCAATATTCAGAAAATGCAGTTTCCTGAAATCAGCAGAAAACCGGTGAAGTTTATCGATAACCGCGAAAAAAACGGAAATTTTTCAGGATAAATTTGGAAATTCCCAATCGTTATTTTAATTTAGCCTAAATAATTCTAAATGATATTAACATTAAAATCAAAGACCATGAGAAAAATATGCGTTACAACACTCACACTGGCATTCCTGCTTGTTGCCTGCGTTGTGGTTGGGCAGAAACTTAAATCAGGGGATGTTACGGTTTTAAAAGGTCAGACAACCATCAACCTCGAATATGATTATTCAAATATGGCGGTTGGAAAATATGAGTCGGCCGATGAATACGTGGCTGACAGAAAAGCGGATATGAATAAGAAAAATCCCGGTTCCGGAGATCAGTGGGCCGAATCCTGGACAAATGATCGCAGTACCCGGTTTCATCCTATGTTTGAAAAAAACTTTAACGGGAAAGTTTCGGATTTTGGAGTTTCCGCAAAGGAGGGGGCGACCGATGCAAAATATACACTCATCATTCATACAACCTTTGTCGAACCTGGATTCAATGTCGGGATAACCCGTAAAAATGCCTACATTAACATTGAAGTTGTGCTGGTTGAAACCGCTGCAAAGGATAAACCGCTTGCGGTTATTGATATGCCAAAACTGCAAAGTGTGAATATGATGGGATATGATTATGATACGGGAAGCCGCATCCAGAGTTGTTATGACCGGGCTGGTGATGAACTGGGAAAATTTCTTTGCAAGAACGCTTTCAAATAAATTTTGATTCAACCCGATAAAAAGGCTGCCCGCAGGCGGCCTTTTTTATTTGACCTTTGCTCCACGGATAAAGGTTTGCTCAACTTTCACAACAGGTATTTTTGAAAGAGGAATTTGCATGATGTCCTGGTCGAGAATGACAAAATCAGCATCCTTCCTCGGCTCGAGGCTTCCTTTCTCCGATTCCATGAAATCAGCCTTTGCGGCCCAGTTAGTGATCGAATGCAATGCCTCCTCACGCGTGAGTGCATTGTTCATCAGGAAACCACCCTCAGGAAGACCCTGCAGGTCCTTTCTTGAAACAGCAGCGTAAAACGTGAGTATAGGGGAGATCCCTTCTATTGGAAAATCGGTACCATTGGCAATCCAGCCATTCTGCTTCATCAAGGTACCGTAAGCATAGGCCCCGGCCATTCGCCCTGGACCAAGCCTGTTTCCGGCCCAGTGCATATCCGAAGTGGCATGGGTCGCCTGCACGGAAGGAATGACTGAATAATCGCCAAAAAGGTGAATATCCTTTGGATCAACTACCTGCGCGTGTTCGATCCTCCACCGGAGATCATTTTTTCCTTTCAGAAAGCTTGCGTAAATGTTCAGCATCAGAAAATTCGCTGAATCCCCGATACAATGCGTATTCACCTGATAACCATTTTCAAAGGCAAGGCGGCACAGGGTTCTGATTGAATCCGGCGATGTTACGATAATGCCGGAGGTGGCTTGGTCATCTGCATAGGGTTGCTTTAACCTTGCAGTCCTGCTTCCAAGGCTGCCGTCCGCATAAATCTTTATTGACCTGATTACCAGTTTATCCGTTTTGTATGGACCATGTTTTACAAAAGATGAGATATTTTTTTCCGTAGGGGTCAGCATGGCATAAACCTGCATCCTGATTCTTCCGCTTTTCTGAAGGGTGTCCAGGAAAAGAACCTGGGGATATTCCAGACCTGCATCACTTACCATTGTGAGACCAACTGAAAAACATGATTTTTCCGCCTGCTCAAGTAACTCAGTCAACTCCTCACCGGCAGGTTGCGGAACCTTCTCACGGATCAGGTCGGCTGCGGTTTCACTTAAAATTCCTGTAAGACGCCCGTTTTTTAACTCAACCTGTCCGTCCGCAAAATGATGATCCATGCCTATTCCAGCTCTTTTTAATGCCTCCTGGTTTGCCAGCACGACATGCCCGTCCACGCGGATTAGCATGACAGGAATATCCGGAAATATTTTATTTAACAGGGTGTTGTCAGGGAACTTCTTGGCTGACCATAAATTATGATCCCACCCCCGGCCAACGATCCATCTTCCGTTCCCGGGCCGTGGAGCCCGTTTCAAACGATCCAATACGGCATCAAAAGAGGTTAATCCGCTGAGATCAACGTATTGCAACCCAAGTGCAAAGCCCATGAAATGACAATGTGCATCAATGAAACCTGGAAAAACAGGTTTTCCTTGTAAATCAACAACTTCGGGCGCATGAAAACCATCTTCAATAACCTGCCTGGTTCCTGTGGCCACGATCTTTCCATTGCTTATGGCCATCGCTTCTGCCCGTGTATTCAGGGAATCCGCAGTGTAAATCACTCCGTTCGTGACAATTAAATCAACTTTCTTCTTCATTTGTACGCAGGAATTAAAAAAACAAATTGAGAAGGTCAGATAAAAAATACCCCGGTAATTCATTTTAAAATATTGGTTTATTGATTGTTCGCCAAAAATAGAAACTATTTTTAACCCGGTATGAAATTTATTGAAATGATTTATTATTTTTGTATCATTCTAAATCTAATATATTCATGAAATATAAATCTATCAATCCTAGATTTATTGTCATTTTCTCAGTTATTCTTGTTGCAGCCCTTTTAAGGCTGCTGCCGCATTGGCCAAACTTTACGCCGATCGCAGCCATGGCTCTTTTTGCTGGTACCTATTTCGACAGAAAGCAATACGCTTTCGCCATTCCGATCGCCGCGATGTTCATCAGCGATCTCGTGTTAGGTCTGCATGCCAATATGCCTGCTGTCTATTTTAGTTTTGCCATCACGGTTCTTATTGGTATGACGATCCGAAACAAAGTGAATGTGGGATCAGTAGTACTGGCAGCTTTTTCATCATCGGTTATCTTTTTCGTGATTACCAATTTTTCATCCTGGGTTGCCAGCCCATATTATCCACAAACATTTGCAGGCCTGACAGAATGCTACATTGCAGGCCTGATGTTTTTCCGTGATGCCACCAACGGTCTTTCATTCTTTTTGAATGATCTCCTTGGAACCACCTTCTTTTCTGCGGTATTCTACGGGTCCTTCTATCTTGTTCAGATGAGGTTCCCTGTTCTGGATCGATCCAGATTTTAACGGGTAACTCTTTATTCCTCTTAAGGATAGGAATTGAGTTCTGAGAAACAATAAAAATTCGGCGCGTCATTGAAAATTATTTCGATGGCGCTTCGTTTTATCTGCATCTTCCATTGTTGGACGATATCCTCGAAAATTTTTGATTTTGAAAATTAGGTACTTAAACTGATCATGACCGACATCATACGCCTCTTACCGGATTCAGTCGCGAACCAAATCGCAGCGGGAGAAGTTGTTCAACGGCCGGCCTCCGCAGTAAAAGAATTAATGGAAAACACCATTGATGCCGGTGCTACCGATATTAAACTGATTATTAAAGAATCCGGCAAATTACTCATCCAGGTTATTGACAACGGGTGCGGTATGTCAGAACGCGATGCCCGCATGTGTTTTGAGCGTCATGCAACATCCAAAATTTCAAAAGCCGACGACCTTCTGGCTATCCGAACCCTGGGATTTCGCGGAGAAGCGCTCGCATCCATCGCCTCAGTCGCACAGGTAGAACTTAAATCAAAAAGGCATGAAGATGAAATCGGAACCTGCATCCTGATTGAAGGCACCGAGTTCAAAAGCCAGGTACCCGTGAATTGTCAGAACGGCACCTCCGTGAGTGTGAAGAACCTGTTTTTCAACGTTCCTGCACGCCGGAATTTTTTAAAATCAAATACGCTTGAATTAAAATATATCATTGAGGAATTTTTCCGCATATCCCTTGTCAATCCTGACATTGCGTTTACTTTTTATAACCAGGACAAGGTCCTGTTCCAACTCCCCGCGGGAAACCTCAAACAGAGAATAATAAATTTATATGGCCCGGCATACGCTCAACGGCTGATACCCGTCGAACAACAAACCGAACTTGTCAATATTTCAGGTTTTTTAGGTAAACCCGAATTTGCAAAAAAGACAAGGGGTGAACAGTATTTCTTCACCAACGGAAGATTTATGAAAAGTCCGTACCTCCATCATGCTGTCGAAAGTGCCTTTAAGGAATTAATCCCGGATGACTCTGTCCCCTCCTATTTTATTTACATGGAGGTGGACCCGCAAACCATCGATGTCAATATTCATCCGACAAAAACTGAAATTAATTTCCAGGACATTAAAAGCATTTACGCCATCCTGCACGCGGCAGTTAAGCAATCCATTGGTAAATTCAATGTCTCCCCCACCCTGGATTTCGATGTTGAACAGAGTATTAACATACCATTTTTTCCTGAAAACCGGCCAATAAAACAACCCACCATCACGATCAACCCCAATTACAACCCGTTTGAAAAAAGAACAGAACCTCAAACAAAGTTCCCATTTTCACCACGACAAACTCAATCTGTGCAGGGATGGCAGGATTTTTATTCACCGGCGCCCCCGCCTGCAGAAAAATTTGAGTTTCCTTCTGCCGGCCAGGAGTCAAAGGTTGATTCACCAAAACATCTGACGGATGAAAATTTTTCAGAACGGAAGAGGAGTTTCCAGGTAGCCAACGCCTACATCATAACCCATACGCAATCAGGAGTCGTTATCCTTGATCAGCAAAATGCCCACGAACGAATTCTATACGAACGCATCCTGGATCAGAAACGAACCAACGATGTCTCGGTGCAACGCCAATTGATTCCTCAAACCATCACCCTGAGCCCTGATAATGCTCAACTTTTCCTGGAATGGAAGGATTATTTTACAGAACTTGGATTTGAAATCAATGATTTTGGAAAGGGATCTTTTGTCATCCATGCAATTCCGGTGAAAGTGGAAGTTGCAGACATCGGGTTATTTATAGAATCTTTGCTTGAATCACTGAAAACACCCGGAAAAGAGAACAAAATGAACCAAAGTCAGATCCTGGCAAAGACACTGGCTAAAAAACTTGCAGTAAAACGGGGTAAAAGACTCCAGCAACAGGAAATAGACTCTATTATTGAAAATCTTTTTGCCTGCAGGATTCCCGATGCATCTCCGGATGGGAAACCCACCATGATCATGCTTGCATTTGAGGAGCTTAACAGGAAATTTAAAATTTAATGATCATAATCAATTATGTCTCAGCAATATAGCCCGGCAGGATTCAGCCTGCTTCCTCCAGTTGTAAAAAATCTGCTGATTATCAACGGATTATTTTTCCTTGCAACCGTATCCCTGAACTCTGCCTATGGTATTGAGCTGGACAGCATACTGGGATTACACTATTTCCAGTCAGATCTATTCAGTCCATACCAGTTTGTCACCTACATGTTTGTGCATGCGAATTTCTCACACGTACTTTTTAACATGTTTGCCCTCTGGATGTTCGGTTACCTCCTCGAGAATGTATGGGGATCCAAGCGTTTCCTGACCTACTACCTGATTACCGGGATCGGCGCCGCCATGGTTCAGACTTTCGTGAGCTGGCTCGACATCTCCTCCATCCAGGCCGCTGCACAAACCTATGCTTCAAACCCAACCCTGGATAGCTTTGTGGCCTTTGTCAGGCATTATTACCCCCGTCATTATGATGCTGAAGGGACCATCAGGAATTTTATCAGTGAGTGGTCGCTTTCCAGGAACAGCCCTGGCTACATACCACAATCACTGGAATATATCAGCCAGTTAATGAAATTAAGGATGGACATCCCGACCGTTGGCGCTTCAGGAGCTGTTTATGGGATACTCCTTGCATTTGGCATGATGTTCCCGAACATGTTGGTTTATGTATATTTTCTTTTTCCCATAAAGGCCAAATGGATTGTGATCGCCTATGGCGCAATTGAACTTTTCGCCGGAATTTCAAACAATCCCAGTGACAATGTTGCACATTTTGCCCATTTGGGAGGTATGATCTTTGGTTTCTTTTTAATTTTATACTACCGTAAACGTCAAGACCATTTTTCAACATGATGAACTACAATTACCGGCAACCATCAAACCCGCTTGAGGAATTCAGGAAATTCTTCAGGCAGGGATCAAGTTTGTCCGTGTTGATACTGATCAATGTTGTTGTGTGGGTCTTTATCCAGGCGCTCAGGGTCATCTTATTCATTTATAATAACCCCGACAGTGAGGCAGCCGGCACGCTTGTACTTCATGCACTGGCGATTCCTGCAAATGTTCCAGCAATAATGGCCAGGCCGTGGACAGTCCTGACCTATATGTTTTTGCATATTGATATCTGGCACCTTCTTTTTAACATGATCTGGCTCTACTGGTTCGGAAAAATTTTCCTTGAGTTTTTACCCTCCAGGCATTTGATTTTCGTTTATCTGACGGGTGGGTTTGCAGGTGCGCTCGTTTATGTTGCTGCTTTTAACACCTTCCCGGTTTTTGGGGCCATACTTCCTGTTTCCTTTGCACTGGGGGCCTCCGCCTCTGTGATGGCTATCGTAACAGCAATCTCCTTCTATGTGCCCGATTATACCATCCAGCTTTTCCTGGTAGGGAAGATCAGGATTCTCTACCTCGCGATCATTTTGTTTGTTTTTGATTTCTTTATGATCCCGTCAGGCAATGCAGGAGGTCACCTTGCCCATATTGGCGGTGCCTTGTTCGGGGTGATTTTCAGCCAGGTGGTCCATCTTTCGAAAAATTCATTTAAGACCGGTGATTCATCATCATTTCTAAACAGTTTCTTTGACAAATTTCGGAGAAAAAATAAGCCATTTCAAAGCCGGCCAGATTATTCCAGGCCTGTCTCCGATGATGACTACAACCGGAATAAAAAGGCTAGTCAGGATAAAGTCGATGACATTCTTGAGAAAATTTCAAAAGGAGGTTATGACAGCCTGACCAAGGAAGAAAAGGAGTTTTTATTCAGGACATCCAACAAGCGATGATCTAACATGGGGTTTAATGAAAGTGGGTCGATCTTTTTTAGCTAAGTTCCTGTTATCGATAAATATTTTGGCAGTGATAGGCTTATTTGCCTCCTACGGTGCCAGCTATATCAGTCCTGATAAATTTTGGGTGTTTGGTTTGTTCGGACTGGCCTATCCCCTTTTTCTGATTATCAATGCCATATTTGTACTGGTTTGGCTGATGCTTTGGAAACGATTTGCCTTTATTTCCCTTATTGCAATCCTGCTCGGATGGAACAGCCTTCTCTCCCTATTTCCCGTTCGTATTACTCAACCGGTAATCCCTGCCGGACTGGCGCTTAAAGTGGTTAGTTTTAACGTTCATCACTTTTATGGAAACCAGCGTGCCGAAAGCATACCAGAAACAAGAGGTAAAATCACCAATTTTCTTGCAGAAGAAGGGGCAGACATCATTTGTATCCAGGAATTCTTTGCCATTGGGGATACCTTTTCCAAAACCTTCGACAGATTTGCGAAATCGATCCGGATGGATCATTATGCCTTTAAAAATTATAAGACCTTTTATAATAAACGAAAGATTGTTGCCATTGCCTCGTTTTCAAAATATCCAATTGTAAATACCGGCTGTTTTCAGCTTCAGGACCGGCTGTTATTTTCAATTTATTCTGATATAGTCATTAAAGGAGATACAATCCGGGTATTCAACCTCCACCTGGAATCGATCCGGTTTGGGAATGATGACTATTCGTTCTATGCCCAGTTTACCGAGCCGGCCAAAGAGACAGCACCACTCAGTGAAGGATCCAAACGCATGTTGTCAAAACTCCGGAGATCGTTTATCCTGAGGTCGAAACAGGTTCAGATGATTGCATCCCATATTGCAGATTGTCCATATCCGGTAATACTTGCAGGAGATTTCAATGATACACCTTCATCCTACACCTACCATCAATTGACCTCAGGTCTGTTTGATACCTACAGAGAGGTTGGCAAAGTGTTTTTTGAAGGAACCTATTCCGGAAAGCTGCCCTCTTTCAGAATTGATTATATACTTCATTCAAAGGAATTTAAACCATTGGTATATAAGAAAATAGAGGTTGACCTCTCTGATCATTATCCGATTACCACAACGTTGATTTTAAACCCCTAAAACTTCCGCCGGTGGATTTTAAACTCACATCCGAATTTATTCCTACCGGAGATCAGCCGGAGGCCATAAAACAACTCGTTGAAGGCATTCAGCGCGGTGATCCGTCTCAGGTTCTGCATGGTGTGACTGGTTCAGGGAAGACCTTTACAATTGCCAACGTGATCCAGCAGGTTCAGAAACCCACCCTTGTTTTCAGCCACAACAAAACACTGGCAGCCCAGTTGTACGGTGAGTTTAAGCAGTTTTTTCCTGAAAACGCGGTTGAATTTTTTGTTTCGTATTATGATTATTACCAGCCCGAGGCCTTTATCCCGGTAACCAATACCTATATTGAAAAAGATCTTTCAATCAATGAAGAGATTGAAAAACTCAGATTGAGCGCCTCTTCAGCCCTTTTATCAGGCAGACGCGATATCATCGTCGTCTCCTCGGTCTCCTGTATCTATGGGATTGGGAACCCTGATGATTTCAACCAGAATGTAATTCGTCTGAAAACCGGAGACCAGGTTGGCCGGAAAAAACTGCTGCAGTCCCTGGTCAATAGTCTCTACGCAAGAACAGAAGGAGATTTTACACGCGGGCGGTTTAGGGTAAAGGGAGATTCAGTCGATATCTTCCCTGCTTATCTTGACATCGCCTACCGGGTCATTTTCATAGGGAACGAGGTGGAGGTTATGGAATCATTCGATCCTTTAACCGGACGAAAAATTGAGTCCATGGAATTAATGACCCTTTACCCGGCCAATATTTTCGTCACTTCCCAGGATAAAATGAGGGAAGCCCTGGTTGAAATCCAGGATGACATGATTAAGCAGTGTGCCTATTTCAGGGAAAACGGGAAGGAAATGGAAGCAAAGCGGCTCGAGGACAGGGTAAGTTATGACATCGAAATGATGCGTGAACTTGGCTACTGCTCAGGCATTGAAAACTATTCCAGGTATTTTGACGGCAGAACCTCAGGTTCGCGCCCATTCTGCCTGCTTGATTTTTTTCCTGATGATTTCCTGATGGTAATCGATGAAAGCCATGTTACCGTTCCCCAGGTCAGGGCCATGTATGGAGGGGATCGTTCACGCAAGCAAACCCTGGTAGAATACGGGTTCAGGCTTCCATCGGCGATGGATAACCGGCCTTTGAAATTCGAGGAATTCTGGACCATAGTCAGCCAGACAATCTATGTCAGCGCAACTCCTGCCGATTTTGAACTCCAGGAATGCGAAGGGGTGATGGTTGAGCAGGTAATTCGTCCGACAGGTTTGCTTGATCCCTACACTGAAGTCAGGCCAAGTTTAAGGCAGATTGATGATCTCCAGGAGGAGATTGACCAGCGCATAAAAAAGAATGAACGGACCCTGGTGACTACCCTTACGAAACGAATGGCGGAAGAACTTACAAACTATTTTACCAGGGTTGGCATCCGGTGCAGGTATATCCACGCGGATGTAGATACGCTTGAACGGGTAGAAATATTAAGGGATCTTCGGCTTGGGACATTTGACGTTCTGGTCGGGGTAAACCTGTTACGCGAAGGTCTCGACCTCCCTGAAGTTTCACTGGTAGCCATCCTTGATGCCGATAAGGAAGGTTTTCTGCGCTCTGAAAGGTCCCTGACCCAGACTGCGGGGCGGGCTGCCCGGAATATTAACAGCAGGGTAATCATGTATGCCGATAAAGTCACCGAGTCGATGAAACGGATGATGAACGAAACAAACCGCCGGAGAGAAAAGCAGATCGCCTACAATTCATTGAATAATATAACCCCGACACAGATCACCAAAAGCAACCGTGAAATTCTGGGTCAGACGACAGTCGCTGACGGTAAATCAAAAATACCTTCTGCCTATATTGAAAAAGAGTATTCAGATATCGCAGCCGACCCGATAATTCAGTACCTTTCGAAGGAAAAACTGCAGAAATTAGTTGGCAAAAACAGGAAAGCGATGGAGGATGCCGTAAAAAGCCTGGATTTTCTGGAAGCAGCCCGGCTTCGGGATGAACTTAAATCATTGACTAAAATGCTTGAAGGACTGTCAATTAAGGATAATCAGTGATGTTCCTTACGTAAATAACTTTTATCCTTTGTTAATATCTTCTTTCTGCATTTCATACATATTTGAATATATTTGCTTACCAAAATAAGATTCATGAAGAAAAAGATACTCGCAATTGATGATGAAAAGAGTATCCGGTTTATCATCGAAAATACGTTTAATAAGGATTTCGAAGTTACTTCGATCAGTAACGGCATGGATGCCTTATTTTATTTGCAGACCGGAAATCTGCCGGATGTAATTATTTGTGATGTTGAAATGCCTGTTTTAAATGGCTTTGAATTTATCAGAAGGATTCGTGAAAGTGGCTTCTTTGATGAGATTCCATTGATTATGCTTTCCGGGAAAGAAGAAAGTGCCGACAAGATCAAATGCTTTGAAATGGGGGCCGATGATTATGTTCTTAAACCATTTAACCCCAAAGAACTCATAGCAAGAATCAAACGCCGGCTGGAATTTAAGGAATTATACTCGCAACGCAGAGGGAACTAGTGTTTTATGGATGAAGCTTCAGTCACACCTTTGAAAATTCTTTATATTGGCAATGATCAGAAAACCATTGATCTATTCCAGAAAAGCGATTTATTTGACGTTACTCAGCTCCCGAACGGGCTTGCCTCACTTTATTTTTTAACAAACAGTAATTTCAATCTTTTTGACCTGGATCAGGATACCCGGTTTGAAAAGGTGTATCAGCAAACGCATGCGATTGATGCAATCCTATGCGAATTTATCCTGCCGGGAATAAATGGCTTATCCTTCTATCGCAAGCTTAAACTGAACAAGGTCTATCAGAAAACTCCATTTATCATCATTTCCCTGGTCCGGGATGAAGGGATCAAAATGGAGTCATTTAATATGGGCATCGATGATTTTTATCATAAAGAATTAAATCTCTTCAATATCCATAGCCGTATTCTTTTTCTGAAAAAGTTTAAGACCGAATATGTCCCCAAGCCCATGTCGCTTCAGGATGAAAACATGACGCCGTATAAGACTCCATTGCCAAAACGCATTTTCGATGTAACCCTTGCTTTATTGGCTCTGTTGATTTTATCCCCAATTATGCTACTGACTGTTATTGCCATTTTAACTGAGTCCCGTGGCAAGGTCTATTATATAGCCAAACGGGTAGGTGCCAATTATAGAATATTCGATTTCTACAAGTTCAGATCCATGTATCCTGATGCAGATGCCCGCATTAAAGATGTGGCTCACCTGAACCAATATATTGGCGAATCGGTTGAGGCTACCTGTTCGGAATGTGATAAACTAGCTGCAGGTCAAACCTGTTCACCCATCGTATATTATGATGGTGAAGAAATCTGCGAGCGCCTTGCAAATAGAAAACGCAGCGCAAAAAAAGCATTTCTGAAAATCAAGGATGATCCAAGAATAACCCGGGTCGGCAGATTTATAAGGATGGCCAGTATTGATGAATTGCCGCAACTCTTTAACATCATTAAAGGAGATATGTCGATTGTGGGGAACCGCCCGTTGCCAATGAATGAAGCAGAAGCACTGACGAAAAAAAAATGGAGCCGACGCTTCAGGGCTGCATCAGGTTTAACCGGCCTGTGGCAAGTTGAAAAACGTGGCAAAAAGGGAACCATGTCTGAAGAAGAAAGATTTGCCCTGGATAATTATTATGCTGAACACAATTCTTTCTGGGGTGATATAAAATTGATCATCCGAACCTTTGCAGTATTCATTCAAAAAGAAAATGTCTAAGAACCCGATAAACAGCAATAAGTGGATATGAGAGCAAGATATATTATTTTAATGATTATTTTTCTTTTGAACTTTCCACTCTATTTTTTTGGACAGGGATCATCAAAACCTGGGGGTTCACCGGATTCAACCGCAACATTCAACCCCTTTGTGGATGATATCACCCTGCGCATTCCACCACTCGAAGACCTGATTGACTCTGCCATCATGAACTCCCCGGCTTTGAGATCGCAGGATGCGGATATTGCCATCTGGAAATATAAAATTAAAACTGCCAGAAGAGATTGGATGTCAAACTTGTATATTGACGCTCTTCTGCAAAATGACACATGGGATGCCTTGACCAACAATCAGACAAACTATGGGGATAACAATTCTGTACTTTCCACTCAGAACAACAACCGGGCATTGGCGGCCCTGAGCCTTCGCTTGCCGCTGGATGATTTATGGGATCGCAGGAACAGAGTTAAAACTGCAACAAAAGAGGTTGAGAAATCGATGGCCATTAAGGATAACCAAATAATTGAATTGCGAAAGTTAATCATTGTACAATACAATCAGTTAATTGTAAATCAACGTATTCTTAAAATAGCCAATGATAATATATATGCCCAGGCTTTGCAGAAAGAGATGGGCGATAAAGAATATATCAACGGGCAGATAACGCTGTATGAGTTGGCCTTTATCAATGAAATGTACAGGAAAGCAGTAACGGACTTTGAAGAATCACGGTTTGCATTCTACAATGCCTATATGCTCCTTCAGGAGATTGCTGGCATTAAGTTCAACGTAATAAATAAAATAGATTAATGAAAATTATTTATTTCATACGATTACTTCAGAGACATATTTTACTATTAATACTCGTACCACTGATTATTGCATTGGTTGTTTTTTTACTTACCAGGAAAAGCCAATGGTCCTATAGTTCAGAAACAACAATCTATACTGGCGTTACTTCCGGATATTCTGTTCAGCAGCAGGCCAACATCGATTTTATGGCGACGGCTGCCTCTTTCGACAACCTGATCAACCTTATCAAAGCCAGGCAGACGCTTGAAGAAGTTTCTGTCAGCTTGCTTGCCCAGCATCTGTTACTTGATCATTATGATCCGCGGTTTATCTCCAAAGAAAATTATGAAGATTTGCTGTTAAAAGTCCCTGCAGATGTCATCGATATCGTAAAAAAAGCCAAACGGAACGATAAACGGTATTATCGTCCACCCTCAAAAAGAACCTCCAGTCTGGACACCGCACTCTACCAGAACGATTTGCAGGAAGAAATAGCAAGTTATTCCCAGGGCCATTCCAGCCTGAATAACTCGAAGAAATTCCATGTGGTCAGGCGGGGAGAAACCATGTACTCCATCGCTAAAACCAATGGACTGCGTGTTGATGAGTTAATGACATACAACAATTTACAAGAAAATGACCTGACTGTCGGGCAGAAACTTATTTTAAACAACAACGAAAATTTACCTGAGGCCTCTCCTACTCCCGACGAAGGTTATGAACCGGAGCCCTCCCCTGCAAGCCAGAATTCTGGTTCAGACTCAGCTACCCGGGTTACTGATTTTTTTTACAGCAGCGACACACTCATTTCTGCTTCCCGCGGGATACAGGATTCATCCGCATTTGACAGGATTGTAAGGCGATTACTCGCCTATGGGCATCAAAACAACTACAACTTCATTTATAAACTGTGGAGTTCCGAAGATGACCGTTTTTACAGTATCAAGGTCCTTTCAACCATCGGGATTTACCGGGTCCAGAGCAGCGACCTTATTAAATTGACCTATACAAATCCGGATCCGGGTATCTGCCAGCAAACATTGATCTTTCTGACACGTGTTTTTATCGCCAACTATAAACTTCTGAAGCAAAATCAAACGGATGCAGTGATCCAGTATTTCAAGCGTCAACTTGAAGATGCGGCCCGCCGTTTAAAGAAGGCCGAAAATGATCTGCTCATCTTTAACGAACGAAACAACATCATCAACTATTACGAGCAAACTAAAATTATTGCTATCACCAAGGAAGAACTTGACGTGTCGCTGCAGAACAAGCAGATCTCTTTTGCCTCTTCCGATGCAGCCATTAAAATCATTGAAAAGAAACTGGAGGCGCATGCCAAAATTTCTTTAAATACGAGCGCAATACTTCGCCTTCGGAATGAATTATCCGAAACCACGATGCAAATCGCCAATATCGAGATCGATCTGGGAAACGATTCGGCGACAATACAGCAACTCGCCGGACTTAAGTCCAGGGTTGAAAATATCAAGCTGGCAATTAAAAACAACATCGACCGCCTGTATTTGATAACAAATACAGTTGAAGGATTGCCTACCAAGGAACTGCTGGACGCCTGGCTTAAAAATGTGATTGCCTACGAAGAAAGCAGGGCTGCCTTCAGGGTTCTGGCCGAAAGAAAAAAGTATTTCCAGCATGTATATGAAGTTTTCGCTCCTCTTGGAGCAGAAATGAAAAGGATAGAGCGATTGATTGGCGTTACTGAAAGTGAGTTTTTACAACTTCTTCATGATTTAAGTCTGGCTAAACTCCGTCAACAGGACGATGAATTGAGAACCAACATTAAAGTGGTCGACCCGCCTTATTATCCTTTGAATCCCATCCGTTCAAGAGCGCTGTTGCTTGTTCTTGCGGCAGCAGTTGTCGGCTTTATCCTGATCGTGGCCATTCTCCTTGCGATGGAATTTTTTGATACAACCATTAAAACACCCGAAAGGGCCGAACGGTTTATTAAGCTAAAAGTCGCCGGGGTTTACCCTCAAATAGCCAAACAAATCTATGATGTGGATATTGGGTTCATCATTCCCAGGCTTGTTGAAATCCTCGCCCAGAACATCAAATTGACTTTGGTTAGAGCAAACCTGGCTCAAGATAAAAAACCAATCATGATCCTGCTTTTCAGCACACGCGATGCCGAAGGTAAAACCAGTATTGGGCGTGAACTCAGCAGAAAACTAAAGTCATTTGGTGAAAATGTGCTCTTTCTGAACTACGTCAAAGAAACCGGAGGAGGAACCGCCTATATGATGGGCGGAGACCTGATCCCCCCCAATGACGATGAGATACAATATTCGATCAGAGAGAATTTCTTTGAAACAAAAGATCTGGCTTCCCTGATGGTTGGATATGAACATATTGACCTGGAAAGCATTGATTATCTTATTGTTGAAATTCCTTCCCTGATTAACAACCCATATCCTCTGGAATTCATCCAGCAATTTGACCTGTCGTTAATCGTTACCAGGGCAAACCGCTCATGGACCATGGCTGATAATACAGCCTTGAATGCATTCCTCCCCCTTTGTAAACAAAACACCCAAATCGTACTCAACGGGGTTGAATTGCTTTATCTGGATGATATCTTTGGAGAGCTTCCTCGTCCGAGATCAAAATTCAGAAGAAAGGCAAAACAGATTTTGACTTTCCGGTTTCGTGAAAAGAATATAATTTAGGTTGAAAAAGCTACTGACAAAATTAGTCAATGATCTGAATTTCCTATCCTTAGCGGCTAATTTTTCAACCGCGATCATGGGTCTTTTATCCTTTATGATCCTGATGCGAATGCTCTCAATCCCGGATTTCGGAAAATGGGTCCTCTTTACCGCACCTGCATCCCTGATAGACATGATGCGTTTCGGACTTAGCAAAGAAGCCCTGGTCAGGTTTCTGTCATCTCCAACCGAAACCAATCGTAAATACTATCTGGGATCAAGCTGGGCCATCGGTTTTTTAATTCTGATCCCCATTGCGATAATCCTGTGGGGACTGACATTCCTCATTCCAAAAGCACTGAATACAAGCGGATATGATGTTTTTTGTTATTGGTACCCCATTCTCGCCCTGATTAATCTGCCATGGAATTATGCCTGGACTATTTTTCAGGCTGAACTGAATTTTAAAAGAATTTTCTGGATCAGATTTTTCAACCTCTGTTCATTTCTTATCATTATATCGATTGCGTACTTTGTGATTAAAATTGATATTACAGTGGTTGTGATCATCTACCTGCTCACGAATTTTGCGACATCGGCATTCTGCCTGGTTAAAAAGTGGACCGGGCTTGAATTTATCAGATATATTTCGTTCGCTAAAATGAAGGAAGTGCTCAGATACGGGCAGTTTTCCATGGGAACCAAAGTCGGAAGCAGCCTGCTGAAAGGAGCTGATAGTTTTATCATCTCCTTCAGTGCATATTGCGGACCAATTGGGGTGGCTCTGTATGCCATTCCACTGAAATATGTAGAACTTATCGAAATTCCCCTGATCAGCTTTGCTACAACAGCTTTCCCGAAATTATCTAAGGCAAGCATGGACAATGACCCGAACCGGTTCCGGAATATTTTTTATTCCTATACCGGTATTGTTGTGTTTATGTTCATAGGAATAGCCATACTCAGCCTTTTCCTGAACAAATTTTTCATTTTATTTATCGGGGGCAGTAAATATGTAGATTCACTAACTCCCCTTTCATACATCATGATGATGTTTATAGTATATTGTACCCTTTTGCCACTTGACCGCTTTACGGGAGTTGCTCTTGACAGTTTGAATAAACCGCAACGGAATTTTCAAAAGGTACTATACATGACCACTGCCAACATCCTTGGTGATATTTTTGCTGTATTCGGGATGCATTATTTGTTTCCGGCTTTACCGGTAACCACCTTGCTGTTTTTTGTCGCCATTGCATCCATTGTGTTTTCCCTCATCGGAATTTTTGTCGGGTACAGGTTTCTCCGGCAGGAAATCGACATCTCTTTTTGGGAAATTTTCAGGAAAGGATATGTTTTTTACAAGGAAAATGCCATCCGTCTGCTTTGGAAAAAACCTGTGAGAAATGAATCCAACTAATCCATTTCTTTCCAAGACCGGCGCCGACCGCCTTAAGGATCCCTTCCTCATCGGGTCATTACTCATCATGTCGGTTGGCATCGGATATATCATTGCCAAAGGTGGAATGACCATCGCCTCGGTTTTAATGGTTTTACCATTCCTGGTTTATGCCCTGAACAGGCTGATCGCAAAACCTGAAATCGGACTGACCTTTGCCTTTATCATCAACTTTATCCTGATGGGGCTTACAAGATACCTGCCCGTCAAATTAGGGTATGTAATGGACATTACGCTCATCGTAATTTATATTGCCATTTTTTTCCATTATTTTGATAAAAAGTTCCCATTTGGTTCTGTAAAGATGGATCTGGTCCTTCTGACAATCATTTGGTTTGCTTACATCAGCCTTGAATTTTTCAACCCTGAAGCAATCAGCCGGGCAGCGTGGTTCGCAGCTTTTCGTGGGATCGCACTCTATATGCTGCTGACGATCCCCCTCGTCTTCATGCTGTTCAATACCCCACGACATTTGGAAAAATTTCTTATGATATGGGGAGTCTTCTCCATCCTGGCTTCGGTGAAAGCCTGGATGCAGTTAAATCTCGGCCCCGACCCATGGGAACAACAATGGCTGGATACAATTGGCGGAATTACCCATCTCATTCAGGGAAACCTCAGGGCCTTCTCTTTTTATACGGACGCCGGCCAGTTTGGCGCCGCCCAATCGCAGATCGGATTAATTGCCACCATCCTGATGCTGAATGAAAAAAACACAAAAAAACGGATTTTCTGGATTGCCGTGATGATCGCTGGCTTTTATGGTATGTCCAGTTCGGGTACACGCGGCGCTATTGCTGTTCCCATGGCAGGCTTACTTTTATACATGATCCTGCGTAAGAATGTCAAAGTAATTGTCATCGGGGGCATCGTGTTTATGATGATTTATTCATTTTTCCGGTATACCTATATTGGCAATTCCAACTATCAGATTTTTCGTATGCGGACTGCATTCGTCCCTGAAGATGATGCCTCCTACCAGGTCCGTTTAGCCAACCAGAGAATTCTTTCAGAGTACCTGAAGACCAGACCATTCGGAAGTGGGGTCGGCCAGTCAGGCGACAAAGCAAAACAATATTCACCCGACTCCTACCTTGCATCTATTGCCACAGACAGCTGGTTTGTGCTGATTTGGGTTGAAAACGGGATTATTGGCTTGTACCTTCACCTGTTTATTCTTGGATTTATACTAGGAAAGGGAACGTTTATCTGCATGTTTGAAATTAAAGATCCTGATCTGTTCGTAAAGATCGGGGCACTCCTGAGTGGCGTTTTCGGAATTATCATTGCCAGTTATGGGAATGCCGTGCTCGGACAGTTCCCGACAGGTATCCTGATATATGCCAGTATGGCTTATGTTTTTATAGCCCCTGACCTGGATAAACAATTGCAGGAAAATGAAACGATTGTTCAACCTAAAACATTGTAATATAAATGGAAGGCGTTGCTGTTCACATGCTTATTGGTCTTCTCCTTTTTGTTCCGGTTGGATTTCTAACCGCAATGTATCAATATAGAAAAGCGATAGACAAAGCCAAAGAGGAGGAGCATCGTCGTGAGATGATGAATAAATGATCTATTCCATCCATGGATTTTAAACCCTGATCACCTGATTAAATGCAAAACATGCTGACCGAAAAACCCCTTTCAAGTTACCCGCTTGTCTCCGTGATTACGGTCAATTACAATCAGCCGGAGATTACCTGTGATTTTCTTGAATCGATGACCCATATTACCTACCCGTCGATCGAGATCATTGTTGTTGATAATGCTTCTCCAACCAAAAATCCTGATATTATTCTGGAAAAGTATCCCAACATTACTTTGATTAAAAGTGATCAAAACCTGGGTTTTGCCGGGGGGAACAATCTTGGCATCCGGGTGGCAAAAGGGAAACACATGTTACTGATAAACAATGATACGGAAGTTGACCCGGGATTTCTTGAACCGCTCATTGCCAAATTAGAGAACAATCCTGATATAGGTGTCGTCAGTCCTAAAATCAGATATTTTTTTCATCAGGACACCATTCAATATGCCGGGTTTACCCCCATTAACCCTATCACCATCCGGAACAACAGCATTGGATTTAACGAGATCGACCATGGGCAATATGACGCAGATGCCCGGACGAATTACGCATTTGGGGCAGCCATGGTCATTCCGTTAAAGGTGATGAGGGAGGTGGGCCTGATGGCCGACATCTTTTTCCTGTATTACGAAGAGATGGATTGGATGCAACGCATAAAGGACGCTGACTATAAGATATTTTATGTGCATAATTCCCTGGTTTTTCATAAAGATTCGATCACAACCGGGACCATGAGCGCTCTTAAAATATTTTACCTTAACCGGAACAGATTGCTTTACATGCGGCGGAATGTTCATGGATGGAAAGCCATCTTATCCGTAATTTATCAGATGAGCATTGCCATCCCGAAAAACATCACAACATTCCTGTTAAAAGGACAGTTCAAGCTATGTTCCGCATATATCAATGCCGTGTTCTGGCATCTGAAAAATTTGAACAACAAAGAATTGCACGAAAGTCCGCATCTGAATTAAACTTCATTCTGAATCATACTGAAACTGTCCAATGATCCGAAAAAACTATCCGCTTGTGTCTATTGTCTCTGTAAATTACAATGGATCCGAGGATACTTGCGAATTTATCGAATCACTCACAAAAATTACCTATCCCAATATTGAAATTATCATCATTGATAATGCTTCCCCCGCCGACGATCCAAAAATCATTAAGCAACGGTTCCCATCCGTAATCCTTTATGAGAGTATCATCAATTATGGATTTGCTGGTGGCAACAACCAGGGCATTATGCGTGCCCGGGGCGAATATGTGCTTTTACTGAATAACGATACGATCGTTGACAAAGGGTTTCTTGAACCCCTGGTCGACAAACTGGAATCTGATAAAACCATAGGCGCCGTGAGTTCTAAACTGCGCTATTATTACGATCGGAATATGATCCAGTATGCAGGCTATACGCCGATAAATCACAGGACCATGCGAAATTTTGCCATTGGTCATCAGGAAAAAGATAAGGGTCAGTACGATCGCGATTCAGAAACTTCATACGCCCATGGCGCCGCCATGATGGTCCCCATGAGGGTAATCAAGGAAATCGGGCTGATGTCCTACATCTTTTTTCTTTATTATGAAGAGGCCGACTGGAGTTACCGCATTAAAAGGGCAGGGTACAAAATCTTTTACGTACACAACTCATTGGTTTATCATAAGGAATCAATCTCTGTGGGGAAACTCAGCCCCATGAAAATTTATTACCTTAACCGCAACCGGCTTGTGTTCATGCGAAGGAACGTGTTTGGAATGGATTTCGTGATCGGGATACTGTACCAGCTGACAATTGCAATTCCAAGAAATGCCCTGACTTTCCTTGCCAAAGGGAAGGTGGCGTTGTTTTACGCTTACGTCAGAGCAATCGGCTGGCATTTAAAAAGATCAGTCAGTCGTGAAATACATGACAATCCCTATTTATAATCGTTTCGCTTGTATTCGGACTGATTTATATTTAACTTTGCTTCAGGGGGACTGCCTGAATTCTTTTTATATCGTATAGTTATGGTACACAATTATATCTTATACTTTCTGCAGGGTATTGAGGCATTGCTGTTTTTGTATTTCCTTGTTGCAGCATTGTATTTTTCAATCTTCTCAATTGCCGGACTTTTCCGCTACCGTCTCCGACCAAAAAAGGATAGCCGAATACGCAAGTTTGCTGTGCTTATTCCAGGATATAAGGAAGATGCAGTTATTATTGATGTTGCCAGGCAAGCGCTTGATCAGGACTATCCCGCCGGCCAGTTTGAAGTGATCATCATTGCAGATTCCTTTCAGCAAAGTACCCTGGATGAATTGCGCAAATTGCCAATACGGGTTGTGGAAGTCTCTTTTGAAAAAAGTTCGAAGTCACGGGCTCTGAATAAAACGATGAGTATTCTTCCCGATATATTTGATGCGGCAATCATCCTGGATGCTGATAATATTATGGCCAGGGACTTTATCTCCAGAATGAACAACGCCCTATCCAGTGGTTTTGTTGCAGTGCAGGGGCACCGGAAAGCAAAAAACCGGAACACCTCTTTTGCTGTTCTGGATTCAGTAAGCGAAGAGATCAATAACCAGATTTTCAGAAAAGGACATCGCGTTCTGGGGCTTTCTTCAGCACTGATTGGAAGCGGAATGGCCTTCGAATATGCGATGTTTAAAGAATATATGTCAACCATCGACTCCTTTGGCGAAGATAAGGAACTGGAAATAAAACTTTTAAAAGATAAAAAACGCATTGAATATTGTGAGGATGCTTATGTGTATGATGAGAAAGTTCAGAAATCTCATGTGTTTATGGTTCAAAGAACCAGGTGGTTGGCCAACCAGTTTATCTATGCAAAGCAATATTTTTTGTCAAGTTTAAAGGAGCTTTTTATCAACGGGAACATCGATTATTTCGACAAAGTCTTTCAACAGTTTTTACCTCCCAGGATCTTCCTGATGGGATTTCTCGTGATCATCTCACTCCTTTCCATTTTTGTGAATCCACTGGGGATTACCACTTCATGGATAGCATTGACAGCACTTTGCACCATCACGCTGCTCATTTCTGTTCCCCTGCCCTATTTCAACCTGGATACATTAAAGGCAGTCATGTATTTGCCACAGGGTTTCTTTTTCATGCTGGGATCCCTCTTCCGGATCTTTAAAGCAAAAAGGAGCTTTGGTCATACCACGCATACGGTGCAAAATGAGACACCCAAACAATAAAAATAGCAAGAAATGGATACAGTCCTGGCAATCCTGCATGTTCTTCAAATAATCATTTTAACCTATTTTAGCGGTGCATCCCTCTATTTAATGGTCTTTGCCATTGCAGGGATCTTTAAAAGGAGAGATAGGGTATTTCCTGTTACCAGGAAAAGACATATCAGCATTGTTGTACCGGCATTCATGGAAGATCCGGTGATCATAGAAGGCATCAGGTCAGCACTGAATCAGGATTATCCATTATCCTCTTTCACCGTGATTTTGGTAGCGGATTCATTCAGGGAGGAAACGCTCAGGGAATTGCGATTGTTACCCATAACGCTCATTGAGGCTCATTTTGATTTCAGTACGAAAGCTAAATCTTTGCAGGTTGCCCTCGGGTACCTCCCCCCCCAAACCGACCTGGTGGTTGTTCTTGATGCTGACAATATCATGGAAGATCATTTCCTTGAAAAAATCAACATGGGTTGTGAGTCGGGTTTTAAAGTGATCCAGTGCCACAGGATTGCAAAAAACACCAACACCTCTTTTGCCCTTTTGGATGCCATCAGTGAAGAGATCAATAACAACATCTTCAGAGCCGGTCACCGGGTCCTTGGAATATCATCAGCACTGATTGGCTCAGCCATGGTCTTTGATGCAAATCTGTTCCGCCATTATATACCTCAGCTGAGTGCCATCGGAGGATTTGATAAGGAACTTGAACTGATGATTTTGCGTGAAAAAGTAAAAATTGAATACTTGCAGGATGCTTATGTCCTCGACGAAAAAGTTCAGAATGCCCATGTTTTTTATAAACAACGCAAGCGATGGATTTATGCGCAATTCTACTTCTTTGGGAGAGATTTTATCGTTTCCGTCTGGCATCTGTTTGCACACGGCAATGTTGATTACCTTGACAAAACGCTGCAGTTTTCATTGCCACCCCGCGTGATGCTTCTCGGCATTATTATTCTCATGAACCTGCTCAACCTTGTCGTTCCAAATCCTCAACTCCAGTATTACTGGCTGGCTAATCTGATCATGATTTTTACCACCATGATTATCTCGGTTCCGAAAAAATACTTTTCCATTAAAACCATGAAAGCATTCTTTTCCCTGCCTAAGATATTTTTTCTGATGTTTATGATTATCCTGAAAATCAGGGGCACCAACAAGGAATTTCACCATACATCCCATACCTATAATGCCGATTCGGAAAAAAAACCAGAATCATGAAAATTGGAATTGAAGGCCAGCGACTTTTCCGTCAGAAAAAACATGGAATGGATATGGTTGCACTCGAGCTGATCAGAAATCTTCAGCAACTGGACAAACAAAATGAATATTTCATTTTTGTAAAAAATGATGTAGACCGCTGCCTGTCCGACACTCCGAATTTCAGAATCATCGACGTTCCTTCAGCACCCTACCCGATCTGGGAGCAGGTGAACCTGCCGGCTGCTGCCAGGAAATATCATTGCGATATTCTCCATTGTACGAGCAATACAGCCCCGGTGGTAACCTCTGTTCCACTGGTCGTTACACTGCACGACATTATTTATATGGAAAGCATGAGTGTTCTGAAAAAGGGATTTACGCCCTACCAGAAATTCGGCAACATGTACCGGAGATATGTCGTTCCCCAGGTTGTACGGAAAAGCGCAAAAATCATTACTGTTTCAGAATTTGAAAAGAAGCGGATCGGGGATTTTTTCAAGGTGAATGATCATAAACTGAAAGCCATCTATAATGGAGTGAGCGATCATTTCAAGCCGATCTCTGATACGGAATACCTGGGCAGGATCAAAGCAAAATACAATTTACCCGATAAATATTTCTTCTTCTTCGGAAATACCGATCCAAAGAAAAACACCCCCGGGGTTTTAAAGGCCTTTTCTCTTTTTCTGAATTCCTCTGAAGAAAAAATACCCTTGGTCATGCTGGATTTTGACCTGAATGAATTAACAAAAATCATCAATAATATAGGAGATCCTTCCCTTCACAACTTTATTAAACTTACCGGTTACGTTCCCAACAGTGAGCTGCCTGCCTTGTATGCCTTAAGTACCATTTTTCTCTATCCCTCACTGCGCGAGAGCTTTGGAATTCCAATGCTGGAAGCCATGGCATGTGGAATTCCGGTCATTACTTCCAACACAAGTTCAATGCCCGAAGTGGGTGGAAACGCCGCTCTCTATGTCGATCCCTATAAACCGGAAGAGATAACAACAGCCATCAAAAAGCTTTTGGCAGAACCCTTATTGCGTGAATCCCTTATCAGGAACGGATTTGAAAATGCACGGAAATTCTCGTGGGCAGCCATGGCGAAAAACGTACTGAACCTTTACCAGGAAGTTGAATTCAAATGAGAAATTAAAATATTGAAGCCATGGATTTTATAATAACCGGTTTACAGCCTTTTGATAGTGATATCGGATGCAATTGCATTAACCTGGCTATTGAATTCGCAAAACACCATCGTGTACTTTATGTGAACTATCCTTTGGACCGGTTAACAATTCTTCGTGAAAAAAATAATCCGAAGATTCAAAAACGGATAAGGATGCGTAAGGGAGAGCTTGAAAACCTCGTTCAAATCAATGAGAACCTGTGGAGTTTTTACCCCCGGACTATCCTCGAATCAATAAGTCAGATGCCAAACAATACCCTGTTCGATTTCTTTAACAGGATCAACAATAAACGATTTGCCAGGGAAATTTCATGGGCTGCTGAAAAACTTGGGTTTAAGAACTACATCATTTTCAATGACAGTGACATGTTCAGAAGTTTTTACCTGAAAGAATACCTAAAACCTCTGCTGTACATATATTATTCGCGGGATAATATGATTGCTGTTGACTGGTGGAAAAGGCAGGGAATCCGCATTGAAGCTGCATTGATCCAAAAATCGGACATTGCGGTGGCCAATTCGGTTTATCTGGCACGGTATCTGAAAAAATTCAATCCACACTCCTATTATGTAGGCCAGGGATGTGATGTGAGTGCTTTTGATATCAACCTGATCAATACAGTTCCTGAAGATATCAGGAACATCCATAAACCAATAATCGGCTACATAGGTGTATTGTATACGCTCCGTTTGGATATTGAGATTATCACCTACCTTGCCAAATCGCGTCCCGACTGGTCCATCGTACTCATTGGGCCCGAGGATGAAGGTTTCAAGAACAGTGAACTGCACCATGTCCCCAATGTTCATTTTTTGGGAAGCAAAAAACCGGATGATCTGCCTATGTATCTTGCCCAATGTGATGTCGCAATCAATCCACAGATTTTGAATGAGGTCACAATCGGTAATTATCCGCGAAAAATTGATGAGTACCTTTCCATGGGAAAGCCTGTTGTAGCTACTAAAACAGAGGCTATGCAGGTTTTTGAAGATTTCACGTACCTTGCAACCACCAAGGAAGAGTACTTAATTCTGGTCGATCGCGCCTTGAAAGAGAATAGTCCCGAATTGGCAAAAGCGCGTGAAGAGTTTGCCCGCAGCCATACCTGGGAAGCCAATGCCAATGAAATATACCGTGCCATCGATCTTGTTCAAAGGAATCCATCGCCCCGGATTGATTCTTTTAAAAGTTCATTTATCTCAAGACTCAAATCAAAACCAAGGATAAAAAAATTAATGCTCTTTCTGCTAATTCCAAAAAACCAGGCGCGGCCCCGGCTTTGGGTACAATTGTTTGTCAATCCATTCAAACATAAAAGAGGAAAACGCTCTACAATACGCCGTCGTACAAGACTTGATGTTTTCCCATGGAATAAGTTCATCCTGGGAGATGATTCAACAATTGAAGACTATTCAACTATAAATAACGGAGTCGGCCCTGTAATTATTGGGAATCGTACAAGGATCGGGATGAGTAACGTTGTGATTGGACCCGTGACCATAGGCAATGATGTCATGTTTGCTCAAAACATTGTTCTTTCAGGGTTAAATCATGGATATGAAATTATTGATATCCCTCCAACGAAACAAAAAACCACAAAAGCTGAAATCGTGGTGGAAGATGAGGTATGGATTGGAGCGAATGCGGTGGTTGTCGCCGGCGTCAGGATAGGTAAACATTCAGTAATTGCTGCCGGCAGTGTTGTTACTAAAAATGTCCCTCCCTACTCCATTGTTGGAGGTAACCCTGCCAGACTTTTAAAGCAATACAATGAAGAAACTAAAATGTGGGAAAGGAAATAACCATGCTCATACTGAAAATCATTTTCTGGACTTTTGTGTTTCTGGTTTTTTATGCTTACTTAGGTTACGGCATCCTGCTTTATTTTCTTGTTAAGATTAAGCAGGTTTTAACAAAAAATAAAGTGACAGAGGAGCCGGAGGTATTCGAACCTGAGGTAACCTTGTTTGTTACAGCGTACAATGAGAAGGATTTTGTTGATCTGAAACTTCAAAATTCTTTTTCGCTGGATTATCCCAAAGATAAGGTCAGGCATGTGTGGATCACCGATGGATCTGACGACGGAACTCCTGAGTTGCTGCGCAAATACCCGGGTGTTGAAGTTTTTCATCTGCCTGAGCGGACCGGGAAAATCGCAGCCATGAATCGCGGAATGCAATTCGTTAAAACACCGATCGTGATTTTTTCAGATGGGAATACATTGCTGGGAACAGAGTCCATCCGAAGGATCATCAGGCTTTTTAACAATCCTAAAGTTGGATGTGTTTCAGGTGAAAAACGCATTTTCTCTAAAGATACGACTGCTGCGACTGAGGGTATTTACTGGAAGTACGAGTCAAAATTAAAGAAGCTGGATGCTGAGCTCTACACCGTGGTTGGTGCAGCAGGTGAATTATTTGCATTGCGGACGGAACTTTTCCAACCGGTTGAAAAGGATACGCTCCTTGATGACTTTATCATCTCGCTCCGCATTGCCGCTAAGGGATATACCATTCAATATGATCCCGATGCCTATGCCATTGAAAATCCATCAGCCAATGTGCGGGAGGAATTAAAGCGCAAAATCAGGATCTCAGCCGGGGGCATCCAATCCATTGTCAGGCTTAAAGAGTTGCTGAATCCGTTCAGGTTTGGCGTACTTTCATTTCAGTATATCTCCCACCGGGTTCTGAGATGGACCCTTGCTCCTTTAGGTTTACCGATCATTCTTTTGTGCAACCTGGCCATCGCCCTGATGCTCGGCATTTTTGATTTTTCAAATATCTATACCTGGCTTTTCTGGGCACAGCTTCTATTTTATTCAATTGCACTTCTTGGGTGGTACCTTGAAGAAAAGAACATCAAGGTAAAACTGTTTTATATTCCTTATTATTTCTTTATCATGAACCTTGCTGTCTATCTTGGTTTTAACCGGTATATAAAAAAAAGGCAATCAGTTAACTGGGAACGTGCAAAACGAGGCTAAACTTAAACAATGTTACGCATAATTCCCTTTCTGGTATTAAGATCATTCCTGCTGACCTTTGTCTTGGTTGGTTTATCGTTTTCAGGATTGACCCAGGTTAGGAGATGCAAACTTACCATTGATGCATCCGTAACCATGATCACCGGGCACGGCAATGCGGCCGGCATTCTTCCGGGAGATACCATATGCCTGCAGCCCGGACAAAAATCATTCCTGCTCTTTTCATACCTGCATGGATCAAAAAACAATCCCATTGTCATTCAGAACACTGACGGGTTGGTTTTCATTAATAACACTTCAAATTATGGAGTTAAATTCGATTCCTGCTCCTATCTGAAATTTTCGGGGGCAGGTTTTTCTCCCTTAAAATATGGTATCAAAGTTGACCGCACGGTTGGAGCAGGACTTTCTGTAGATGGATTAAGTACGGATATTGAAATTGAGCATGTTGAGATCAGCAATACCGGCCTGGCAGGAATTTTTGCAAAAACAGATCCAAACTGCCAGTTCAATTCAACCAGGGAAAAATTCACCTTGAGAAATCTCATTATCCATGATAACTACATTCGCATTACCGGCATGGAGGGGATGTACCTTGGAAGTTCAAAATTCATGGGACAGACGATCACCTGCGGAGGAAAAGATACGACTGTTTTACCCCATCTTCTGAAGGGAGTCAAAGTGTATCGTAACATTGTAGAAGAGTCGGGCTGGGATGCCATCCAGGTGAGCTCAGCTGATTCAGGATGCACTGTATATGACAATGTGATTGTCAGGGACAGTAAACTGGCTGTCACCTATCAAATGTCAGGAATCCTCATCGGGGGTGGCACGAATGCCAAAGTTTTCAACAACCAGATAAAAGATGGATTTGGAGATGGCATTGATGTGATTTCAATGGGCTCGCAATACATTTATAACAACCTGATCCTGAATCCGGGCAGCGCATATAAACCTGACAGTAACTTTTCTCCATGGTTAAAACATGGCATTTATATAGGAAGTGACTATTCTGCCCAGTCAAATTCGTATCTGATCATTTTCAATACGATTATCTCTCCAAAAAGTGATGGGGTAAAGTTCACGGATAATAAAAGCACGAGGAACTTTGTGGCAGACAATATTATCATAGACCCTGGTTCATTTCCCGCCGAGGGAGAAAACGCCTATATAAACCTGGGGTCATCTTCAACAGATGTCACTGTTTTAAATAACCTTACCACCCTCGATATTAATTCTGTGAAGTTTATAAACCCGGATCAGGAAAATTATGATTTAAAACCCAACTCCCCTGCGGTTAACAGCGGGGCTCCGGTTAGTGCCATGGAACTCCATATTGATTTGCTTAACCGGATCCGGCCCTTTGCAAAATATTATGATGTCGGTGCATTTGAATGCCAGGATTCATCTCTGCTCGATACCCCTGAGTATGAAACCGGAGCAGATCTTCAATTAAAAGTTTCACCCAACCCTTCATCTGGAAGATTTAATGTTGAATATCAGCTATTTTATCCAACTGACATCACCATTTCATTACTGGACAACCAGGGAAGAATTTTAATGCGAAGAAACTGGAATGGTCAGCTTCCCGGGAAATATCAGTTCGTTTATGACGGGGATTCCATGAAACCTGGGTTCTATTCACTGATTTTTAAAAGCAATAGCTTGTTTATAACAAAGAAATTAATAATATTGACCAACTAAACTTATCACCATGAAAAGTGCACTAAAAAAAATAATTCCGTTCTGGCTGGGCAGGAAACTCAGGGGAGGTTATCAAAAGATAAGCGGTTTACTCTATTCTGGTGGTTCATATTATTGTCCCTACTGCAAAAAATCATTTCGCAAGTTTCTACCGGGGGGATCCGATATTCCCGTGATCTATGAAAAACAAATTGTAGGTGCAGGTTACAGACAAAACAATGTATGCCCTCGCTGTTACTCCTTAGACAGGGACCGGCTTATCTATTTGTTTCTTCATGAAAAGTCCACAATCTTCACCTCACCTCTCACCTTGTTCCATGTTGCTCCCGAAGGTTGCCTGCGAGCCATGTTGTCCTCTATGTCAAATATCACCTATGTCGCAGGGGTCAAATATCTCGAAGGATATTATTATGCACGTTTAACCGATCTCCTGGATATTACGAGCATTCCTTATGATGACGAAGCATTCGACGTGGTAATCTGCAATCATGTGCTCGAACATATCCAGGACGACGCACTTGCGATCAGGGAATTATACAGGATTTTGAAACCCGGAGGTTGGGCAATTTTACAAGTCCCCCTTTCTAAAATTCTGGAAAAAACATTTGAAGATCCTACAGCTATTGATCCGGAAACAAGGGAACGCTTTTTTGGTCAGTTTGATCATGTTCGAATCTACGGTCAGGATTATAAGAGCAGACTAGAAAAGGCAGGATTCGTGGTAAAAACATATAATCCAACCAGGGAAAAATGGGCAATGAACATTCAGCAATTTGCGATTAATCCTGATGAAGATCTATATGTTGCCTATAAATAACTGACCAGATGCAAAGTATCTACCTCCAATTATTCATCCTGTTGGTCACGATCATTATATTCATCGTGATTATTTATATCCTCTGGAAGAGAAACAGGCAACTGGCTGAAGCAGTTTCCAGCAAATCCACTGAACTCGACAAGGCATTTGTCCATAATGAAGAACTGAAAGACTCCATTGAAACGACCGTACAGGAAAGGATCCAGGGCATCAAAGATGAATTTGAAGAGGGTGAAAAATCCGATTTTACCCTGAAACGGGCCTTGAAAAGGTCGGAAGAATCCAATTTCATGAAGAATGCCTTTCTCTCCAATATCAGCCATGAAATCAGGACCCCTTTAAATAATATCATCGGTTTCTCAAGCCTTTTGGAGGCAGAAATATCCCTGCTTGAAAATAAGGAATTGTTCGATTATGCACGCGCTATTTCAGACAGTGGCGACCGGCTGCTGCATCTTTTGAACAACATCATAGATATCAGCAAACTGGAGGCGAACGACATGCATATTGTGTTGAAATCATGTGATTTAAACACAATCGTGGCCAATGCGACCCAGCTGTATATTTTCAAAGCAAATGAACAAAAACTGAAATTGAATTTAAAAACCAATGAGGTTCCGGCAGCATGCGTTGATGAGAAAGGGCTGACTAAGGTCATCAGTGCTGTTGTTGAAAATGCAATAAAATTTACCCAAAACGGCTTCATTAACGTTTCAACCGAATTTATCAGTGAGAAGGATGAGATCTGCATCCGGGTAAAGGATACCGGTGTGGGAATCGACCCGTCATACCTGCCATTGATATTCGACCCTTTCAGGCAGGACAGCCTGGGTTATTCAAAAGATTCACAAGGTGCCGGTCTTGGATTACCTCTGTCAAAAAGCCTCGTTGAACTGATGCGCGGACGCATTGAAATTGAATCTGCGAAAGGGGTAGGAACAACCGTTACCATCTATTTTCCTCCTGAAAAGTCAACCAGGGAGGATCCTAATAAAAAGGAGACAACACGGAAACAAAAATTCAAATCATTGCAAGGTCTGGAAATTTTCATTGTTGAAGATGACCTGATGAATAAAATTGTTTTATATGAGATGACGAAAGCCCTTGGAAACGTGGTTACTGCAGTCAATGGAGATGAAACAATGAAGATTATGACGGAAACCTACAATAGCGGAAAGATCTTTGATATCATGTTGTTTGATATCAATCTTCCTCCGCCCTGGGACGGAACGCGGCTCATGCAGGAAATTCGAAAAAAATGGAAAGAGTATAAAACTATTCCGTTCGTGGCACAAACAGCCTATGCCATGGCCGGGGATAAAGAAAAACTTTTGGAATCTGGTTTTGATGATTATATTTCCAAACCGATCAACCAGCAGGAACTATACTCTATTATAAAAAATCAACTGAATAAATTTTAAAATGGAAGAATCACAAGGGAATAAAGAAGGGTTTGTTTCGAAAGAAGAGCATGAAAAGGTGCGCAATGCCCTTCTGAAAGCTAAACAGGAAGCGGAGAATGCCAATAAATCAAAAACCATGTTCCTGGCGAATATGAGTCACGAAATTCGGACTCCTATGAACAGCATCATCGGGATTTACAATGTACTGAGCCAGACCGAGCTTTCAAGCGAGCAACGTGAATTTCTGGAGATCATAAACATTTCAAGTGTTAACTTACTCACGATAATAAACGATATTCTGGATTTATCGAAGATTGAAGCTGGTCAGCTGAAACTGGATAAAAAGCCCTTCTTTCTTCAGGAAGAGATCCACCAGGTGATCAAACTATTATCCATCAAAGCCAAAGGAAAAGGAATTGATCTGTATTCCAAGATCCAGTCAACAGTACCCAACTGTGTTATTGGTGATCCCGTAAGATTAAAGCAGATCCTGATCAATCTCACCAACAATGCAATAAAATTTACAAATGAAGGACAGGTGGTCGTCTCTGTTGAAACCATGCCAATAAAGGGGATCAACCTCAGCGACTTTATCGAATTTGCTCCGGAAAACCTGAAAACCGGTGCCGATTTGGGGCCAGAGGAGGTATTGTTAAAATTCGAAGTGGTTGATACCGGAATTGGTATTTCTGATGAAGATCAACAGACTTTGTTTAATGATTTTGCTCAGCTTGAGAATTCGGTTGTCAAGCAATTCGAAGGGACAGGTTTAGGTTTGTCCATTTCCAAGAATCTCACCAGGATGATGAATGGGAGAATCGGGTTACACAGTGAAAAGGGGAAAGGATCGACTTTTTGGTTTACCATTGTTTTTGAAAAGGGAGATGAAGAGCAGCTTACCCGTGAGCGTATTGGCATTACCGCTCAGAAAAAAATCCTCCCCCCTCTTTCTATTCTGCTCGTTGAAGACAACCTGTTAAATCAAAAATTTGCGATGACCAGTCTTCAACGGGCCGGTCACCATGTTGAACTCGCAGAAAACGGAAAATTAGCCGTTGAAAAATTTAAGAATGCCTCGTATGACCTGATCCTGATGGATATTGCCATGCCAATTATGGACGGTATTGAAGCAACCCGCGTGATTCGTGATCTGGAAAAAGGGGACAGGCGAATAAAAATTGTTGCTGTAACGGCCCATGTGATGGTTACCGACCGTGAAAAGTGTTTAGCAGCAGGGATGGACGAATATATTTCAAAACCTTATCGTCCCCATGAATTGATCTCAATAATCGAAAGCCTTGACTGGGACTAATGAAATCTTAAAATACTGAGATCATCATATTTTAATGAATTTATAATCAACCTGCTTCTCCCCTTTTGATATTCTGAGAAAGTAGGTACCTCTTGGAAGTCCGGATAAAGGAATATGGTTTGATATATTCTCAAGGATCATTTGCCTTAAAGCCATCCCATTCATATTCAGAATCTGGATCATCAGCCAATCTGCTTTGTTTGACTTCTGCTTAACTATTATTTCATCAGAGGCAGGGTTCGGATAGATTGAAAACTGTTTGATTAATTCTTTATCCTGAATTCCGGAACAGGTTATAAAATCTATGTATGCGGTATCCCTGTCCACACAACCATTCTTGGTCACGTAAACCCAAATTTCATAAACCCCCAGACCATGTCCGACAGAATCAACCGTTGTGGTGGGTTCAACGGAACCATTTGACCATTGATAGTTGTCAAAACCGGTTCCTGCGTTCAGGGTAATGGAATTTCCGGCGCACAACAGTGAATCAGGAAGCTTTTTGATAACAGGTAGAGGATGAACAATGACCTTGACCGTATCAGTACTGCCACATCCGGTTGAATTGATATAGGTGTACCAAACCACATTGAGACCGGTATCGGCTTTATCCGGAAAAAATTGCTCACCAACCAACCCTGGTGAAGTTGAGCCCAAAGTTCCGCCGGCCGGAGTACCATTCAAGGTTGCAACCCAGTCATTGGTGCAGTAAGACGGCAATAAACCATACAGGTGGGCGACCGGGAACTGAATGACAGTGATCAGGGTACTGTCGCTGGCAGTGCATCCATACGTATTGGTCACAGCGACCGTATAATATCGGGTCGCAGTGGGTGCAACGGTAATCGAGGCCAGTGTATCGCCCGGGTTTCCGGTATTCCATTTAAAATGAGGGCCGTCTTTTGCGGTCAGTTTTACACTTTTGCCGGCGCAAATGGAAGTATCAGGGGGTAACCCCGGGATCGGAAAAGGATGCCGTACAAGAATGATACTGTCCCTGTTCACGTTTCCAAGCGGATTAATGCAGGTGATAATATATTTGGTCGTGGTATCGGGTGCAACAATCGGATTAAAAATTGTGGAATCTGAAATAGACGAATCGTATGGTATTGATTTCCAAATTATTATATCATTATCAAGGGTATCGAGTAACGAAAGCATGATGGGAACCCCGCTGCAGGCAGAAGGAATGGGTGCTGAGGTAAACTTCATAAAGCAACTGTCCCTGAGTCCATCGGGTGCATGGGCCACCAGATAAGCACTATCCTTTCCGCTCCAGAATGAAACAGGTTTCATGACCTTCAGGATCATTCCGGGCAATATGGTTAAATTAACAGAATGGTTCCCTTGAATGGTCCAGTTTATCGACGAAGGGGAATAAAGAGAACTGATGACCAGGGTATTTAAATCGACAGAGGCAAATGGTTCATTGGCAACTATTTTTTGCTCAGGATACTGGTTTTGTTTCAGGAAACCTGCTGAGCGAAGGGCCATTCCACTAATCATCACAGTATCCGGATTTTGGCCCTCATTTTTTATCAGAATATTAACCAGGGATGCGGATTCAGGGACCTGAACGATAAGTTGTTTGTAAACCCAGTTGTTTGTATCAACCTGAATTTCAAGTATTTGCTTTATCCCTGATTCGGGAAAGGTGAAGTCAATCAGAACCTTGCTTGTATCATGGGCTGTTCTCCTGACCCAGATGGAAAATTTATTGGAGCCTTTTTCCAGTCCTCCAAGTCCACTAATCTGACAGATATCACCAGCTCCGGGGATAATGAAGCATCGTCCTCCGCTTTCATCAACACCGCCGTATGTCTGAAATATCCCGCCAAAGGTTGTATCCTGATCAAAACCGTCGGGGAACGCATCATTATCAAGATCAACATTGAGTTTCGGAAATATGTTAACAACCCTTGATGGAATGCTGTCATACACCAGGCTGCTCCATTCACCATACGTTTTTACCGGGATGTTGCTTGCATCACACCAGGTCAGAAGGCTGTCGACCCGTTGGAGGTAAGAGGTCCAATTGCCCTGAACCTGTGATAAATAGGACACATCTACTTTTACAAAATGTTTAGCGAAGGAATTTGCAATTCTCGACAAATTCCATTTAAAATCATGATTTTCAATGGAAATATCTCCGGATTGTAACGAAAATTGTTTTATTTTACTGGTATTCACTTCATTATAACAAAAATATGCGGAGTTAATGAAATTAGATCCGGTCGTAAAATGCAATGAATCACCCATTTTCGATTTAATGTCGTAGGCATTAAGCCATGGCATCTGTCCTACCGGGTGAATCCAGGTAACCGGGCGCGGAATGGTCAGGTCATCAAATAATTTCAATGAGCGCACACCCAGTAACTGGATGGAGTAGGGATTCATTTTAACATCCCTCGGCGTCAGTTTGTGATAACTTGCCCACCATAAGGTACCGAGGTCCTTCGGTTCACCCCAAAAGGATTTCAATTTCAGTGTATCCGGATCATTGGGATTTTTATTCTGCAAATCATACCAGAGATAGACCTTCTTTTTTGAACTTATATAAAATGCAAAGTAATACGGATCGCCGTTCAGGTTGGCAAATTCACCAGGGTTTACACTGATAACCTGATTCCCTGAAATATTCAACTGTCCCTCGCCGTGACCATAGGTAGTATCAACCGAGGTGTACTTCAAGCAAACCTGTGGGCCATTGAAATGATCGACACCCCAGTTGTTTGAATAAAGGGAGGTATCCTGAACATTGAGCAAAGTAAAATATTGTGTTTGATGTGTCGGTGTATTATCCATCACCTCATGCCCCATGGCAATGAACTCTTTGAGTCGTGTGACATAGGGAGGTGACGCTGGAAGGGTCCAGGAGGTAATGGCAAGGCAGAAATTTTTGTTGTGCCGGTTGAATACGGAATCAAACTGATTCAATTTTGTTAACGATGGATTATCATCAACCCTGAAACACAATCCTCCTGTTTTTGTGCTGTTCTGGCTTAGGGCCGAAAGGTGGCAAATGATCAGGAGAAGGATAATCAGCCCGGGCCTCTTACCTGCCTGATCTTTATGCAGACCACAGAAATTGCTTATCAGATTATCTGGCATAGTCTTTAATTTGTAAGACCTTTTTAGGCTTTGCTGTTCCTCCAAGGCGATATCCCAATGTCACTTCATGATTCCCGCCACTCGCTCCCACCATTGAAGAACCCAGGAATTCGTAAGTATAATTAATATCTACACAGTTTATTATTTCCAATCCGGCATTCACCCCAATCACACTGGGTTTCCTGTATAACATACCAAGCCAGTAACTGTCTTTGAATTTTACAACTGCGCTCACCTCAATGGTCCAAGGAACTTGCTGGACATACCTGTACAGGAGATCAAATTTCAATTTCCAGTCCTCATTCAACACAAGGGTATAGTTTGAGTATATCAGGAAATTCCTGCTCATGGTAAGAACATTCTGATAAGGCGATTCCACGTAAAATGAACGGTTATTAAAAAGCATTGGAAAGGCAATGCTAAAATTAAAATCCCGGAAAGTATATAAAAGACTGGCGCCAACATTAAAATAGGATTCGGTTCTGTTGGTTTGGTTGATCAGCATGGGGTCGGTCGGATCTTTGACAATAATAGAGGAGAGATCCATTGAATTCTGATACATCGCTGCGCTGATGCCAAAACTGAGGAAATGTAATTTGGCAAGTTGCAAATGGTAGGCATAATGGAGGTTGACCGAGAAATTTTTATAAATTCCCGCTTTATTCATGATCAAACTGCCGCCAACGCCCATTTTTTTTCCGATGGCCCCGTCAATATTAACATTCCCGATTATCGGAGAACCGTCGAGCCTGGGTTCCTGTGACCGGTGAGTGACATATGCCTGGAAAACATTGTATTTGCCTGAAAATGCAGTGGAAATAGAGGCTGGATTTAAAAGGTAGTTGTCAAGAACAGGAAGCTGCTGAGCCTGTACTGAAGAGCACAAAGAAAGGAAGAAGAATAACCTGAATATGATTTTTCTCATTTCAGAATATTTACAGTGCCTTGCAACAGGATATCATCGAAACACCTTACAAAATAATAATAGGTGTCATTTGCCAGTGCTTGACCTTTATAGGTACCGTCCCATTCATTCCCATAAACAGAATTTGAGAAAATCTTCTCCCCCGACCGGCTGTAAACGGTTGCATCACAGGGGCCAACAGAGAGCAGGTTCAGAATCTCCCATCGGTCGTTCATGCCATCCCCATTTGGAGTGAACAGGGTCATGATCATGGGAGCTTTTCCATACTTATTTACCTGGATTGTGAAATTTTTCATTGCGGAACACCCGCCTGAATAGGCTTTCACCCAATAACTGCCTTTGGTTTTGATTACAATGGAACTTGCAGTTGAACCTGTTGACCAGCGGATGCTGTCATACGTTCCCTGAACATAGGCAATGACGCTGTCGCCTACGAGGAAGATGGTGTCTCCACTGAATCTTAAGTCAATGGTTACCGCTGCCCCAATGGTTACATAGTGGGTTAGCGAATCAATGCAACCATATTGAGTATAATTCCGGAGTTTAACGTTATAAGCTCTTGCCGAGTCGAATACATGAACAGGATTCTGTTCGTACGACGGATCAGTGCCATCACCAAATTCCCAAATGTGCGCAATGATATAATCGCCGGTAACTTTTGACTTATCAACAAATTGTAATTGCTGACCAATGCAGCCATTTGGAGCAGTAAAATCCACCACCAGTTCCCCAACAGATACAAGCTTATAAATGGCTTTGGATTCTCCCCCCGATGTCAATACCTTCAGCCCTACATCGTGTGATCCCGGAGTAAACAGGTGGTTTACAACTTCACCCGTGGCATCATCAAATTTTCCGTCTCCATTCAGATCCCACAATTGTAAAATAATGCTGTCGCCTGATACAACTGCCAAACTCGTAAGGGTTGTCACATTACCGGAACAAACAGAGGGTGCATTAAAATCGACAATCAACGTACCCCCGGAGTCTGGCAATGCAACAACCCGTACTGTAACAAAAAGAAAAGAAATGAAAACAAATGAAAGCAGGCTTTTCAATTGTCAGTGTTTAAATTTATTATTTAACATCAAGTAATTCGACATCGAACACAAGGGTGGAAAAGGGAGGAATTGTTCCCATATCACGATCGCCATAGGCAATGTTTGAAGGGATAACCATGATGGCTTTACCACCAACATTCATTAAAGCAATTCCTTCATCCCAGCCTTTGATCACCTGTCCCTTGCCCAGTGTAAATTCGAAGGGTTCATTGCGGTCGCGCGATGAATCAAATTTAGTTCCATTCAGCAGGGTTCCGGTATAATGAACTTTCACCTTTTTGCCTGCAACTGCTTTCGCTCCGGTTCCTTTAACTTTTTCAACATAGATTAAACCACTGGGTGTTGGCTGTGCAGTGATATTTTTATCCTTCAGGTATTTTTTCATTAGGGTTCCCTCCTGCTGTTTATTAGTTTCGCTTTTTAGTTCCGTCTTTTTTTTTTCAGTTGCCTGCTGCTTATCATGATCGGCCTTTGACTGAACATCAATGATCTCCAGATCATAAACGATTGTGGAATAAGGCGGTACCATAGCACCCCGGCCCATTTCGCCAAATGCGATTTTTGAAGGAACAACGAGTGTAGCCTTGCCGCCTTTCAGCATTTTGCTAACACCTTCTTCGAACCCGGGGGTGTCAAAGCGCTTGCCGTATTCAAACTGCATGGGTTCGCCGCGATCGTATGAGGAGAAAATTTGTTTTCCATCAATGAGCGACACTTTGAATTGAGCTTTTATCCAGCAACCTGAATCAACTTTCATTCCTTTACCCTGCACGGATTCAATGAAGTACAATCCCGAAGGTGCAGGTGTAACGGTAATTTTTTTCTCCTCGATATACTTCTTCAACGCATCTTCTTCTTTCTTCATCATTGAAGCCGGAGAATCGACTGAAAGTAAAGAAATGTAAAAATGAATTACACTGTTACTGTCGATAAACGGAGGACGTTTGGGCTGACGAAAAGTCTTCGTAAAAAGTGAATCAGCATTTACAATGAAATCGGCACTGTCGCCTGGCGATAACATACGAATTCCTTCATAAATATCCCCTTTAAACTCTGATGCCGGCAATTGAAAGCGGATGGGATTTCCCATGGCAGCTTTGCTGTTAAATAAAATCGAATCTTTATAAGCATAACGCATGGTCAGCGATACCCAATCTCCAACTTTGGCCTTGACGGTATCCTTACTAACCTTAAACAACTTGTAATATAACCCAGTATCCGTTTTGTCATAACCGGCATACTTAGATGAACAAGCCAACATAGTCAATGCAACCAACATCACAATGACCAACGGATTCACAACCACTTTTTTCATACTTTGCATTTTAAACTTTAGGTTAATATTTGATTGATTAAATGATAATAATGATGCAATACCCATCGATTCAAGGCATTGCATCAAATAAAATACTAAAGATGTGCAATCATCGGCACATCTCTTTGACCACCTCAAGATAGTAAAGTCCTGCCTTGGTGTTCATCCTGAACAAATTTATTTTTTCAACATTTTTTGAACTGATACATTGATCTGATTCCTTCATTTATTTGCCCGTTTTACACCCAGCAATTCTATGTCATAAACCAGGATTGCCCTTGGGGGAACCCTGTCCTGGTCTCCAGCCAGTCCGAAAGCAAGATAAGACGGAACAACGAGTTTAGCACGCTCCCCCGGCTTCATCAAGATTACGCCTTCCTCGAGTCCATTGGGAACTCTTCTTTTCCCAATTTCAAATTCAAAAGGGGCCAATGAGTCAGATTTATAAACCAGATCACCATTTAAAAGTCGAACGCTGTAATTGATCCTGGCCAATTCTCCTTTTTTTGCACTGGCACCCTTCCCTGTTGTATATATCATGTATCGCAACCCGGTTGTGGTTGTGCTCATCTTCCATTGATACCGGTCTATAAAATCCTCTATTTCCCGGCTCTCCTCCTGAACGATCCGTTGGTTATATTGAATTAATGAATCATTCATCATACCTATGGTTTGTTTGGTTTCCGGCCGCTCTTTTGATTCATTGCACGAGAGAAATACAAATAGAATCAGGGAAAAAATCACCAGGAACCGGATCCGTAAAAAGATGTGATTCTTTGCTTCCAAATCAATAAACGGATTTTAAATTTTCCTGAAATAATGAAAGGAGTTCTTTGAATTTTAAAACAGTGTCTTCCAGTGTCGTGGTGCAATTTGCCCCTGCAGCATTTTTATGCCCCCCGCCACCGAAAAATTCCCGTGCCAGTTTATCGACAGAAAAGTTTCCTTTTGAACGAAACGAAACCTTAACAATTCCATCTCGCTCCATAAATAAAGCAGCAAGATTAATATCTTTAATTGACAGGGCATAGTTAACAACCCCTTCGGTATCGCCTATCTGATGATTAAACCGATCCAGATCCTCCTTGGCAAGGGTAATATAGGCTGTATGGAATTCGGGAAGAACAACCAACTGATCACTGATCGAATAGCCCAGCAGCCTCAACCTGCTTTCGGAATAGGTATCATAGATAAGCCTGTGCAGATGCTCCCCATCAATCCCAAGTCGAAAAAGCTGTGCAATAATCAGGTAGGTATCCACATAGTTGCAGGCGTAACTCAGAGAGCCTGTGTCTGTAATGATTCCTGTATAAATGCAGGCAGCAATGTCCTTATCGAGTAAATGAACATCCCCATTCTTCTCGATAAAATTATATACCAGTTCAGAGGTGGAGGAAATTCGGGGTGTTGAGATTTTGTAATCAAATTCATCCGATGGGTTCAGGTGATGGTCAATCAGCAGTTTAACGGCTTTTGACTGCCGAACAAATAATCCGGCTTCGTTCAAACGGGCCAGGCTGTTGTAATCAGCAGAAATGATGATATCGGCACGGTCAATGGCCTGAATACAGGCATCCTGATTGGATGAATAAATTAATATTTCATTAATTCCGGGCATCCATGACAGGAATTCAGGATAAGGATCGGGTACCATCAGTTGCACAACATGGTTCTTTTTTTTAAGGTAAAATGAAAGTGCAAGGCTTGATCCTATGGCATCCCCATCGGGATTGGTATGCGTGGTTATCAATATCTGTGACGGAACCGAGAGCTTTTCAGATAAGACAGAAAAATCGATGTTTTCCAAATAGCGTGCTGTTTAAGAGAATGCAAAATTAACGATATTTAAAATATAATCGTAATTTTGTTGCTCAATAAAACTGAAGACGAATGACAGGCAACATTACCTTTACAATGATAAAGCCATCAGCTTTTGAAGCAGGCTATACAGGAAAAATCCTGGCGATGATAGAAGAGGGCGGGTACAAGATTAAAGCCATGAAGAAGATTTGGTTAAGTAAGTCCCAGTCCGGTCATTTTTACGAGATGCATTTAGGAAAGCCCTTTTATGAAGAATTAACCACCTTTATGGCTTCAGGCCCCATTGTAGCGGCGATTCTTGAAAAAGATAATGCAGTGGAAGCGTTCAGAAAATTTATTGGTGCTACAGATCCTGCCAGGGCAGAAAAAGGAACAATCCGTAATTTATACGGTAAGAGCCTTGGTGAAAACGCCATTCATGGGTCAGACAGTGATGAAAGTGCTGAACGTGAAGCATCTTTCTTTTTCTCATTTACTGAACGTTCCTGATTCGTATTTCTCAGGCTCATATTCCCTGAAAGTCCGATCGTCGTAGAATATGACTATTTTCTCGATACGTCCTTCTGATTTTTCCTTCCTCACCAATCGCGGCTGTTTAACCGCCGGTTTACTTTCTTTCAGCAAATGATCATCAAACAGGGTCCCTGGTTCAGAGAGCAGATCGCCTGACTCTTTTTGTGTTTCAGGTTTTGAATCCTCTGTGCCGTTCAGCAACCAACCAGGACTGACATCAGGGAAACGTTTCAATAACTTAATCACGAATTCCAAACTAGGTTTGTTCCGTCCAGAGATTAAGTGTGACATCCCTGATCGTTGAATTCCTATCTCATCAGCAAACTGGGAAGGAGACAGTTTTTTTTCCTTCAGTAATTCCAAAATCCGATCAATCATCATTTCAGCTTTTCACAAAATTAACAAAAACAGGTGAAACGTCTTGACCAATTGTAAAATTTATAATTATTGAATGTATTACTTTATATATAAGTATTATATAACTGGTTTTAAATATATTATATAATAAATATTAAGACATTATTGTTTGTTTAACTTTGTAATTTACATTTGTATATTATTGATTTATATTGTTAGTATTATTAATATTGTTCATTGACAAGTCTGAATTATAACTATATTTCAATTAGTTATAAATGATTAATCGTAGTTTACAATTGTAATTACAACTGTGAATCACTCACCGCATCTCAATTGTCTATTTTGATCACTTTTGTAATTATATTTAAACTATTACCTGTAATATTTAAAAGATAGACCCCATTTCTCAGCCAGGAAAGATCAGATAAATTAACCTCATTCTGCCCTACCCTGACTCCATGTGTCTGAGATAATCGGATCGACCCTGCTTTGAGGTCATAGAAAGTGAATAGAACCTGTTGTTCCTTGTTAGAAAAAACAGATAAGGTTAAATCTGTGGTGAAAGGGTTTGGAGAAATTACACATTCTCCTCTCTCCTGAGATTTCTCGATGGCCAGTATTTTCAGCGCTTTAGCGAAGTCAGGAATACCATATCCCAACAATGAATCAGGATTTAATATCTTATTGCAACTCAATTCTATAGAACGTCCAATTAAATAATTACTCCAATCTGGTGCTGCCTGCCATAAACATGCTGCCATCCCGGCTATCAGGGGTGAAGAAAAGGAGGTTCCGCTGGCATGCATGATGGTCCCGATGGAGGATGATACGACTGTTCTGGATCCCATGGCTGCAAAATTGGGCTTGATACGGTGTGTGGCTTCTCCCACCGAGCTAAAAGGCGCACGTACTCCATTGGAATCCACCGCTGCCACGGCCAGAACGTAGTACCCATCTGACGGGGCACCAACACACTTCCAGGAGGTTCCTCCTGAGTTACCGGCACTGTTTACGACAATCATGCCCTTTTCAAACGCCATGTTCGCCCCTTTTGTCACAGGGGTCGTATTCCCGTTCATATCAGCGCATGTGTGGTTTTTCGTGGTATCATCAAACTTCGTATACCCCAATGAAGAATTGATGATATCAGCCCCGGCGCTGTCAGCCAACTCAGCTCCTGAAACCCAGTTGTATTCTTCAATAAGGTTCTCAGTATTAACATCTTCGGTTCGCAGTAACCAGAAATGGGCTTTGGGGGCCGTACCTATCAGTTGTCCGGGGATGTTCCCTCCAATACATGACAGGACCTCCATCCCATGAGAATTCCCGGTATAAACACTCGCTCCGGGAGTTACAAAGTCTTTGGTCCCAATTATTTGATTATTAGCCCATAAGCTGTCAAAAGCGACGAGTTTGTCTGCTCCGTTAAACCCTCCGTCAAGGATGGCGATGACCATCCCCTGCCCCCTGTACCCCATTTTGTGCATACTGTCGCCATTCAACATTTGAATCTGTCTTAAGGAGGGCCCATAATCATACCCGGTGTTACCCTTGTAACATTTGTTTACTGATGAATATGGGATGAAATTATATTCAAGTAATGATTCTTCTAACATGAACTTATAATCTGAATTACAATAAGATATATTTAATGTTTTTGGATTTTTAATTATCCTTTTTACAAATGGAAGTCTGTTGATTGAGTCAATGAATGAAGGATTCAGACAGTAAATGGTAATGCCATTCAACCATTTTGACCTCGTCAGAATGTCATTGGTGAATGGTCTTACCCTGTTCACATAGGATGAATTTACCGGCAGATCATTTTGTTCAACAGCTATCCCCTGTTTTCTTCTGCGTTCAATTGACCTGGGGGAAAGAAATTCCTGGGGACGATCGACGGAGAATGGAGAATCCGCCTTGTCGGTAAATTCGACAAAGTATTTCTGGGGTGCAACCTGGCCTTTGGATTGCTGAGGGACCCAGACTGAAAGTGCAAAAACAAGAATAATCGCTAAATTTTTCATTTTTAACAGTAAATTTGTCTAAAATTACAAATTTAGATTCTATGTTTAACGCCACCGATTCTGAACAATTTCAGAATAAGGGAATTCAACTTTCCACCATCCGCCGGCAAATCGACCATTTTATTGAAGGATTTCCGTTCATACGCCTGATCCGCCCGGCTATACCGGGAGATGGGATGATTGTATTCAATGACCAGGAACAAGCCTTTTATATCTCACATTTTGACCATGCTGCTCCTAAGATCAATGTCATCAAATTTGTTCCTGCCTCAGGAGCAGCCAGCCGGATGTTCAAACATATTTTTGAATTCAGGGACAAATATTCTTCCGGTGTTGAGGGAGATACTCAGCTGAACAGCGAGACAGACTTTAATTCCGTACATTATTTGCTTTCTCATTTGAATCAGATGGCCTTTTACCTGGATCTCTCTGATCAAATTGCCAGATCAGGGACATCAGTTGAGCAAATCCTTGAAAATAAAGACTATGCGACGCTTTTCGATTTTCTTTTAACTGATCGCGGACTGGATTATGCCAATCTGCCAAAAGCTTTACTGAAATTTCATTTGTATGCCGATGGTGCGAGAACTGCTGCAGAGGAGCATATGGTTGAAGCAGGCAGATACACAACAGATCAGTTCCATAAAGCCAGAATTCATTTTACAATCTCTCCGGAACATAAGGAAAAATTCCTGAGAATGATATCAGTGGTCAGGAGCAAATATGAGGACTGGCTTAAGGTTCATTTTGAAATCACATTCTCAATTCAAAAACCTTCGACCGATACCATTGCTGTTGATGAGAACAATCGACCCTTTCGAAACCCTGATGGTTCCCTCCTTTTCCGCCCGGGCGGGCATGGTGCCTTATTGGAAAATCTCAATGAACTGGATGCAGATTTGATTTTTATCAAAAATATTGACAACATTGTTCCGGACAGGTTAAAAGAGACAACCATTCAGTATAAAAAGCTCCTGGGAGGATACCTGCTGTACATGAAGGAGACCATTGCCGGCTACCTTTTCAGAATCAGGCAGAAACAGGTTACTTTTACAGAATTGGAAGATATGGCCTCTTTTGCCAGGAAAAAGCTTTTACTGGATATTCCCGGTCATTTTAATACGATGAAGGTTGAGGATCAGGTGAATTTCCTGTTTGCACAGATGAACAGGCCTATCCGTGTTTGCGGGATGGTGAAAAATGAAGGGGAACCGGGCGGCGGACCATTCTGGGTCATGGGAGATGACAACAGGCAATCCTTGCAGATTGTGGAAGCCTCTCAGATTAACATGCATAATCCCGAACAAAAAGCCATTGTCGGGGCATCCACACACTTTAATCCTGTCGATCTTGTTTGTACTACCAAAGATTTTGAAGGGAACCTGTTTGATTTAACTGAATTTGTTGATGAAAGCACAGGATTCATCTCATTGAAATCAAGCGGAGGTAAAATACTGAAAGCCCAGGAATTACCAGGGCTTTGGAATGGTGCAATGGCAAAATGGATCACCATTTTCGTCGAAGTTCCCATCATTACTTTTAATCCCGTGAAAACAATCAACGATCTTTTGCGTAAAGAGCATCTTCCAGGCCAGCCATGAAAAACCAACCAATAAAAAATTATTTCCTTATCAATTATAAGGTCCGGTGGGGATTATCTGTCTATGGATGGATATTTCTGGCTTTAATGATCCTGGCTCCGCTCTACTACGGATTCAGAAACTTTTACTCGGTCCTTGCTCCTGTTCAGCGTGAAAAAACTGACATACTGGTACTTGAAGGTTTTGTCAGCGATTATGTATTGTATGAGGCCATCAAGGAGTTCAAAAACAATCATTACAAGCTCCTGATCACCACAGGGACGCCGCTTGAATATGGTGGATTTCTTGCCCCTTACAGGAACACTGCCAGGATTGCCGGCATGTCATTGCTCAAGCTTGGTTTTGATTCCACAAAACTCGTTATCATTGGGACTGATGAAATCAGAAATGACCGCACGTATAATTCTGCGGTTGTACTAAAGAATTGGATCAGGAGCCACCGGCCCGACATCAAGGCCATCAACCTGATGACCATGAGCGTACACAGTGGGCGCAGCAGGCTGCTTTTCGAGGCAGCACTGGGGGATTCAATCAAGGTTGGCATCATTTCCACCACGAACTTTTACTACGGCGCAAATTCATGGTGGAGGTCAAGCAAAGGTTTCAGGGAGACTATGAATGAGGCTATTGGCTACTTTTATGTACGCTACTTCTTTCGTCCTTACGAGTCGGAACTATTGAAAAAACACTGATACGCAATTGGAAACGCATATTTAACACCATCTCTATGAATATCAGGATTGCCCTGTTTTTTTTGGGTTGGATTTATTTTGTATCGTCCTCTTACGGACAGCAGGATTATGTGATCAAGTTTAAGATAAAGGGTTGCAAAGACACCACCTGCCTGATTGGCAATTATTACAGCAACGGCACCTATGTAAAGGACACCCTGAAGGTTGACGCACAAGGCCGATGTACATTCAAAGCACCGGCCAACCTACCCCGTGGCCTGTATCTGTTTATTATTACGGAAAAAAACTATTTTGATTTTGTCATTAACAACGACCACAAATTCAGTATTGAAACCGACCGGAGCGATCCGATCCAAAAGATGGTCATTAAAGATTCTCCTGACAATGATCTGTTTTACCAGTACCTGCGCTTTAACGGTGAAAAATACGGTAAAATACAGGGTTGGCAGGAAAAAATGAAAAAAGCCGGGGACAATAGGGACTCAACCGATTATTATTCAAAAAAAATAGAGGAGATCAACAGGGAGATGATCAAATATAAGCTTGACCTTGCCAAAACTAAACCATCCTCCTTCACTGCCCTGCTGATCAATACCATGAAGGAACCCGATGTTCCCGAGGCGCCTGTTCTTTCAAACGGCCGTAAGGATTCCACCTTCGCCTATACATATTATAAAGCCCATTACTGGGATGATGTCGATTTTACTGATGACCGGTTAATCAGGACGCCCGTATTCTATAATAAATTAAAAAAGTACTTCGATAATGTTCTGATTCAGATTCCCGACAGCGTGATACGGGAAGTTGATGCCATGGCTGAAAAATGCCGGCCAAATCCTGAAATGTTCAAATATATCATCTGGTTTACGACATACCATTATGAGACCTCTGAAATCATGGGATTTGATAAAATATTTGTCCACATCGTCGACAAATACTACGTAACAGGCCAGGCAACCTGGGTGGATAAAACCGTGAATGAGAACATCATTAAGCGGGCCAACAAAATTCGCCCTTTGCTGATCGGGTGTAAAGCGCCCAATATGATCATGCTGGATACGAATCTCCAACTGGTTTCAATGCACGGCATAAAAGCCAATTATCTGATGCTGCTTTTCTGGGATCCCGATTGCGGGCACTGTGAACAGGAGATGCCGAAAATCAAGGAGTTCTATGATAAAAACAAAGAGAATCCCGGTTTAGAGATTTTTGCCATATGTTCTGATACTTCGATGGTTAAAATGAAAAACAGCATTAAAAAGAAAAAGATGAACTGGATCAATGTGAACGGGCCCCGAACATTGACCGGTGATTACCATGAACAATATGATATCATATCAACTCCCGTTATCTACCTGCTGAATGAGCAGAAGGAGATCATTGCCAAGCGTATTCCTTCTGATAAGGTTGGTCTGTTCCTGGAGAATTACATCAAGCACCCCGCCAAACCATAAAAAAAATAGCCGCCCTTAAAAAGAACGGCTACATTTTATTGTTAAGTCCTGAATTTAGCTGTTGAGTTCGTCAACAACGGCTTTAAAGGCTTCCGGATGGTTCATGGCTAAATCGGCGAGGGTTTTCCTGTTGAGCGTTATATTCTTCTCAGCAAGTTTTCCAATAAATACGGAATAGGACATTCCATACTGGCGAACGCCGGCATTGATACGGGTGATCCAAAGTCCACGGAAATTCCGTTTCTTGGTGCGACGATCGCGGTAGGCATAGCCTAACCCTTTTTCAACTGAATTTTTCGCAACGGTAAGGACATTCTTTCTTCTTCCGAACTGTCCTTTCGCCCGTTTCAGGATTTTTTTCCTTCTCTCTCGCGAGGCGACTGCATTAACTGATCTTGGCATAGTTTCTGATTTTTTTGCGTTAGCGCCCCATTAACGGGATCTTTTGAAGCTAATCACAAGTTAGACAATGAATAATTAACCCTGGAGCATCTCCCTTACATTGGCTTCATCCGACTTATGAACCGTCGTGGAATACGTAAGATTACGTTTACGCTTGATGGTTTTTTTGGTCAGGATGTGGCTTTTGTAAGCATGCTTCCTTTTGATTTTACCGGTGCCCGTAAGAGCGAATCGTTTTTTAGCGCCGGATTTGGTCTTCATTTTTGGCATGTTACCTTTTTGTTGAATTATTGAATTATTGAATTATTGAATTGTAATCTTATTTTTTGGGTGTGATGATCATGATCATGCGTTTGCCTTCGAGCCTGGGCATCTGTTCGATCTTCCCGATTTCCACCAAAGCCTGCGCAAATTTCAACAGGATCAGCTCTCCTTGTTCTTTATAAATGATTGAACGTCCTTTGAAGAATACATCAACTTTCACCTTTGCGCCATCCTTTAAAAATTTGATCGAATGGTTCAGTTTGAAATTGAAGTCATGTTCGTCGGTATTCGGTCCAAGTCTAATTTCCTTAACAACAATTTTTGCTGTTTTGGCCTTCATTTCTTTCTGCTTTTTCTTAAGCTCGTAAAGAAACTTTTTATAGTCGATCACCTTGCAAACAGGAGGATTGGCAGTAGGTGAAATTTCAACCAGGTCAAGGCCTTTGGCTTCAGCAATATTCAAAGCTTCACGAATATTATAGATGCCAGGTTCAATGTTTTCTCCAACCACGCGTACAACTGGAGCTTTAATCCATTGGTTGATGTTATATGGTTCTTCTTTTTTCCCCGGTTTCGGATATCGTCTCGGGCCGCTGAATTGTGTTACTATTGTGATTCCTCCAATGATTAGTGAATACTCATTTTATTTATTAAGCGATTTCTCCCAGTTCGTTCTTTATCTCTTCCTGAACGAGCCTGATGAAATCTTCAATTTTCTGCGGACCTAAATCTCCCTGTCCATGTTTACGAACCGATACTGTTCCTTCAAGCTCTTCACGTTCTCCAACAACCAGCATAAAGGGAACTTTCATCAATTCAGCATCGCGGATCTTCTTACCGGCCTTTTCATTACGGTCGTCAATCTTGGCGCGAATTTCGGAATTATTTAGCAAATGTAAAACTTTTTTTGCATAATCCTGATATTTCTCGCTGATTGGCAATACAATAGCCTGATCAGGCGTAAGCCACAGCGGAAAATTACCGGCCGTATGTTCCAATAAGACTGCAACAAACCGTTCCATTGACCCGAATGGGGCCCGATGGATCATGACCGGACGATGTTTCTGGTTATCATTTCCGATGTATTCAAGTTCGAACCGATCAGGCAGGTTATAATCAACCTGAATGGTCCCCAGTTGCCATTTCCTTCCAAGGGCATCCTTTACCATGAAGTCCATCTTGGGGCCATAAAATGCAGCCTCGCCCAGCTCAATCACAGTATTCAGCCCGCGTTCCTCAGCCACCTCCATGATGGCTTTTTCCGCCTTTTCCCAGTTTTCGTCAGAGCCTATGTATTTTTCTTTATTTTCAGGATCACGCAATGAAATCTGAACAATGAAATCTTTAAAGTTCAGGGCCTTAAAAATCAACATCACGATATCCATCACCCCTTTGAACTCATCTTTCACCTGTTCGGGCGTACAGAAAATATGGGCATCATCCTGGGTAAACCCGCGAACCCTGGTCAAGCCATGCAACTCGCCGCTTTGTTCATAGCGGTAAACGGTGCCAAATTCAGCAAGCCTGACCGGTAAATCGCGGTACGACCGGGGTTTTACTTTGTATATTTCGCAATGGTGAGGGCAATTCATCGGCTTCAGGAAGAATTCTTCGCCTTCGACAGGGGTCGTAATCGGGCGGAAAGAACTTTCGCCATATTTCTGGTAGTGACCCGAGGTTTTATATAATTCGACATTGCCAATGTGGGGGCACATGACCTGTTCGTAGCCCGCTTTTTTCTGAACTTTTTTCAGGAACATTTCCAAACGCTCACGCAAAGCGGCTCCACGCGGCAACCATAATGGAAGCCCAAGTCCGACCTTCTGTGAAAAGGCAAATAATTCAAGTTCCTTGCCTAATTTCCGGTGATCACGTTTTTTCGCCTCTTCAAGAAAAACCAAAAATTCGTCGAGTTCCTTCTGTTTCGGAAAGGTAATCCCATAAACGCGCGTCAGCTGTTTGCGTTTTTCATCGCCACGCCAGTAAGCGCCGGCAATGTTGAGCAATTTGATGGCTTTGATAAAACTGGTATCAGGGATGTGCGGACCGCGGCACAGATCGGTAAATTTGCCGGATTCATACAGGGTGATCTGCCCGTCTTCAAGGCCCTGGATCAACTCCAGTTTATATTCATCTCCTTTTGTGGTAAAATATTCTGTGGCATGGGATTTTGAAACTTCCTTCCGGATAAAATTTTGTTTCTCCCTTGCCAGTTCAAGGATCTTCTTTTCAATCTTAGTAAAATCATCCGATGAAATCGAATAATTTCCAAAATCAATATCATAGTAAAACCCATTGTCGATATCGGGACCAATGCCAAATTTCACTCCCGGGTACAGCAATTCAATCGCTTCAGCCATCAGATGTGCAGAAGAATGCCAGAGTGTGGCTTTACCTTCCGGATCACTCCAGGTGAACAACCGGATTGTAGCATCAGCTGAAATTGAGCGTGTTGCATCCCATATATCACCGTTAACCTGGATTGAAAGAACATTGCGTGCCAATCCTTCGCTGATGCTTTTGGCAATCTCTATTCCTGTAACTCCTTCAGGATATTGACGAACCGAATTATCGGGTAAAGTAATATTAATCATGGACAAAGGGTGATTTTAAGGGGTGCAAAGGTAAGAATTTTATTTAATTACCCAGCACTTTAAATTCAGTGCGGCGGTTATTTGCACGACCCTCTTCTGTTGAATTGAGATCAATGGGCTGACTGAATCCATACCCGGCAAAGGACAGCCGTGAGCCTGCGATTCCATGCTGAATCAGGTAATTGTATACAGCTCCTGCGCGGTTTCGTGATAATTCAAGGTTGTGTTCTTCGGTACCAATGTTATCGGTATGACCCCGGATTTCAATCTTCAGGTTCGGATTTTTCTGCAAAAGTTCCAGCAATTTCTGAAGTTCGGCAATGGATTCATCTTTCAGAATGAATTTGTCGGTATCGAAAAAAATATTCTTTAACACCACCGCCTCCCCGATCTTGATCGGTTTGAGCGGAATATTCTTTATGAATGGCCGGGAAAGTTCTGTTGTCGCCTTCAGTGAAAAATTTTCCGAAAAAAAGAGATAGCCCTCTTTTGACACGTTCAGTGCGTAGTTTTTCTCCGTGGGCAAAACCAGTAAAAACTCCCCGGTGATCCGGTCCGATCGCGACTCGGCCACAATCTTTGAAGTCTGAAGGTCGATGAGTTCAAACCTTGCCTCTAATCTGGCCTTGGTCACTTCATCATATACAATGCCTTTGAAATAGGTAGTCAGCAAGGGACGTGCTTCGCGGTAAAGAGCAAATTTATAAATATCCTGGCGGCCCTTCCCTCCCAGTTTATCAGAAGATATATAGGCTACGGAACCTTTCGCATTGACAACCAGCGTGATTTCATCGGCAAAGGTGTTGATCGGGAAGCCCATGTTTACCGGCCGGTTCCATTCGCCATTCCATGTTTTCCGGGCATAAAAAAGATCCAGCTTTCCCATGCCGGGATGTCCTTTTGAGGAAAAATAGAGTGTTTGATCATCGGGATGGATGAATGGCGCCATTTCTTCGTACCGGGTATTGATCGAATCTCCAAGGTTAACCGGTTTACTCCATTGTCCATCCGGTTGCAATTCCGTTTTCCAGATGTCAGAACTGCCTTTACCTCCGGTCCGGGTACTTGCAAAATACAGGGTTTTCCCATCGGAAGAGAAGGAGGGCTGTGAATCCCACTGGGGTGAATTAACCTCTGTCCCCAGGTTTTCGGGCACCGACCAATGATCACCCAGGCGATGAGCCCAGTAGATGTCGCACCGGCCATATCCCTCTGGCCTGTTACAGGCTGCAAAAAAAAGGTATTTCCCGTCAGGTGAAATACATAAAGCCCCTTCATTTCCATGGGTGTTGATGGGAGGCCCAAGATTCACTGCCTTCGACCAGGATGAATCGGTCCGGCGGGAAATATAGAAATCCTCCTCCCCGTTCTGGTTCTGGTCAATGGTTTGCTCATCAACGGGATTCAACCTTGTGAAGTAGATAAACTCCTCATCAGCCGTGATCGCGTTAATGTATTCATCATACTTCGTGTTCAAACTGTCACCCATATTTACAGGTTCATACGGAACCGGGCGGGCCACACACTGAATTGCGAAATCGCACGACCTGATCCCCTTTTCAGCCTGCTGTCTTTTTTGTTCAGGCAGCTGGCCGTTTTCAAGGAAACGCCGGTAATTCAGCCGGGCATCGGCATACCTGCCAACACTCAACTGCGTGTTTGCAAGGATATTATACAGTTCAGGGGCGAATGGACGATTGGTTCCGATTGCAGCAATATAGGAATCGATCGCTTTTTCGGGCCGCTGGCTATCGGCATAAATATCACCCTGCAGGATATAGGCCTCTGTAAATGATGGCTCCTGTTCGATTGCTTTTTTCAATTCACCCAGCGCCTTATCATAGTTCTTTGCCTGGTAGGAGTCAATTGCGGTGTAAAATAGTTTTTCAGCCCTTTTGTTCTGGGTGGAAAGTGGCTGCCCCTGACCCAATCCAATGACCAATGACCAATGACCAATGACCAATATGAGGAGAAATCGCCGGGGGATCATGGGATGTGCATGTATTTATGGCTTTGCAAGGATATTCTCCACTTTGGATTTTCCTGGATATAACGGATTATTTCGGGCATCATCTGTTCATGCCTGCTCCATTCAGGCTGGAGATACAGGAGGCAGGCTGCGGGGACGCGGCGGGCATTCTCCTCCCCCCATTGAAAATCAGTATGATCGTGGATGATTACTTTAATCTCACTGGCCTGACGGGCAACCTCATCCAGAGGAGGGGCATCTTTTTTCGGGGAAATGCAGATCCAATCCCACGTTCCGCTCAGGGGCTGTGAACCCGATGTTTCAAGATACCGGCTTATTCCATTTTTATGCAATTCACTGCAGAGGTAATCCATATTGTACAAAAGCGGCTCGCCTCCGGTAACAACAATGGCTTTGGCAGGATAGGATGCCGCATGCGCCACAATTATGTCGGTTGAAACCGGCGGGAAATCATTCGCATTCCAGGATTCCTTAACATCGCACCATGTACACCCGACGTCGCAACCGCCCACGCGGATAAAATAGGCTGCCTGGCCGGTGTTAAATCCTTCTCCCTGCAAGGAATAAAACTCTTCCATCACCGGAAGTAGTTTCCCCTCCTGCAATAAAATATCCTGGAATTGATTCAAGGCATTCAGATTATTTCTTTTTTTGCCGCCTTCAGTGTATTCTGGAGTAAAGATACAATGGTCATCGGACCTACTCCGCCCGGGACCGGTGTGATATAGCTGCACTTTCGTGAAACGCGGTCAAAATCCACATCTCCCTTCAGCCTGAATCCCGATTTGGTTTCAGTTGATGGAACCCGGTGAACCCCTACATCTATTACGACAGCATCTTTTTTAACCATGTCGGCTGTAACAAATCCCATTTTGCCCATGGCCACGATGAGAATATCAGCCTGTGCAGCAACGGCAGGAATATCCCGCGAAAAACTGTGGCACAACGTGACCGTGGCGTTCCCGACGGCCGACTTTCGTGAAAGAAGGATGCTGACCGGCGTTCCGACAATATGGCTGCGGCCAAGGACCACTACGTTCTTTCCGGCAGTTTCAATGTTATACCTTTCCAGCAACGTGATAATGCCAAAGGGGGTCGCGGGTAAGAAACAGGGCTGGTTCAGCACCATTTTTCCGATGTTGACCGGATGGAAGCCATCCACATCTTTTTTAGGGTCAATCCTTTCGATGATGCGTTGCTCATCAATGTGGGCAGGGAGCGGCAGCTGGACAATAAATCCATGGACTTCCCTGTCGTCATTGAGAAAATCAACAACTTCAAGCAGTTTTTCCTGCGTAATATTTGACGGGTAGCGATACACCGAAGATATGAATCCCACTTCACGACAAGCTTTCTCCTTTGCAGCAACGTAGGTCATGCTGGCAGGATCTTCACCAACCAGGACGGCTGCGATGTGGGGAGCTTCAATCCCCTTGTCAAAAAAATCAGTCTTTACCTCCGTGGCGATCTCGGTTTTGATCTGATCGGCGATCAATTTACCATCAAGCAGTTTCATGGATGAGGAATTAATTCATGTTTTTCATGTTCCGCATAACGTTGGCCATATTTTTTCCTTTGTTGGCCGTAACCATTTTCATCATTTTCCGGGTATCGTCAAACTGCTTGATCAGCCTGTTCACATCCTGGATGGTGGTTCCCGATCCGGTTGCAATCCTTTTCCGGCGGCTGCCGTTCAGAACTGCAGGATTAACGCGTTCATCCGGAGTCATGGAGTGTATGATCGCCTCGATGCCCTTGAACGCATTGTCATCAATCTCAAGGTTGCGGATGGCTTTTCCCATCCCGGGGATCATCCCCAGCAAGTCCTTCACGTTGCCCATCTTTTTGATCTGCTTGATCTGGGCAAGAAAATCGTTGAAGTCAAATTGGTTCCGGGCAATTTTTTTCTGGAGTTTCTGCGACTCCTCTTCATCAAACTGCTCCTGTGCTTTTTCAACCAACGAAACGATGTCGCCCATCCCAAGGATGCGGTCGGCCATACGCTCAGGATAAAAAATGTCGATGGCATCCATTTTTTCACCGAGACCCACGAATTTGATGGGTTTATTTACGATAGACTTGATACTCAGCGCTGCCCCGCCCCGTGTATCCCCATCCAGTTTGGTAAGGACCACTCCCTCAAAATCCAGGCGTTCGTTAAATGCTTTCGCGGTATTCACGGCATCCTGACCCGTCATTGAATCGACAACAAACAGTGTTTCCTGCGGGCGAATGGCCTCTTTGATGTTGGCAATTTCATCCATCATGATCTCATCGATGGCCAGACGACCTGCCGTATCAACAATTAATACATGATACCCATTCTCCCTGGCAAAAGTCAATGCCCGTTTGGCAATTTTTACCGGGTCGTTGGCTGCATCCTCAGTATAGACTTCCACCTCAATCTGACCTCCCAATACTTTCAACTGTTCGATGGCTGCAGGACGGTAAACATCACACGCAACCAGCAGGACACGTTTCCCCTTCTTTGTCTTCAGGTAATTGGCCAGTTTAGCCGAAAAGGTAGTTTTCCCGGATCCCTGTAACCCCGCAATGAGGATGATCGCCGGTTCTCCCTTGAGGTTCAGCTCTGTTTTCTGGCCTCCCATAAGTTCGGCCAGCTCGTCATGAACGATTTTTACCATGAGCTGGCCGGGAGAGACAGCCGTTAACACGTTCTGACCTATGGCTTTGTCCTTAACCTGATCGGTAAACTGCTTGGCAATTTTAAAGCTTACATCTGCGTCGAGTAAGGCTTTCCTGACATCTTTCAGCGTCTCGGCGACATTTATTTCCGAAATATGGCCATGTCCCTTAAGAACCTTAAAGGCCCTGTCTAATTTATCACTTAATCCTTCAAACATTGTATTCTACATTTTTTATACAACCTGCATCCCGGGGGCAAGCAGGAAAAACAATTTATTTCAGCTGGTTTTCCAATAATTTTGCAAAATTAACAATTTAAATTTACACTGGCTGCGAAGGATTGAATATGGTCGTCCTACCCTTCTGGATAACAAAACAGCCAACCTCCTGGCAGTTAAGAAATATTTCTGATATTTTTTAAAGTAATCTGTTTTTCTTTGTACGTTTGCATTTAACTATGGTATTAACGAAAAATCAAGGTCTATGAAAAATTTACTTATTTTAACAATTTCGATGTTTTTAAGCATTTGGTCTATTGCCCAGACGGGCTGGATAGGGGCCAATTCTAACTTTCTCGCTGGCGAGGGAGTTGGCCAGCTCGCCATCGGCATGAACAATGCGGATGCCATATGGGCTCATGCAATCGATGCCTCAGGAGGAATTCTTGACAAATTTTCCAAATCGACCGATGGCGGGGCAACCTGGACAGCCGGTACATTCAATGCAGGTTCAGGACTTTCACAAATTTTCGCCATTGATGAAAATGTATGCTGGGCCCTTTTCAACACCGGTGCAACACAGGGTATTTACAAAACCATTAATGGTGGAACAACATGGGTAAAAAAGGGTGGTGTTTTCAATAATTCATCCTTTGCCGATGCCATGCACTTTTTTAACGAAAGTGACGGATTTGCAATGGGAGATCCCGTTGGCGGCTATTTTGAAATATACACTACCAGCGATGGCGGTGAAACATGGACCCGCGTCCCCTCTGCCAATATTCCGGCCCCTACCTCGGGTGAATATGGCATAACCGGCAACTATTGTGCAGCTGGTACCAACTGCATATGGTTTGGCACAAACAAAGGCAGGGTTTTCCGTTCAATCGACAAGGGACTTCACTGGGCAGTTTCACTGACAGCATTCGGGAATACCGAAACGATTGCACCTGTGTTTGCTGACACATTGAATGGCATTGTTTACCGTTCGTACCTGGATCTTGGTTTGGGAACTGAATTAAATGTAACAGATGATGGCGGAGCCACCTGGACCAGCCTTAGCATCAACGGAAATATGTATTCACGTTATTTCTCTTTCATTCCCGGAACTACCAATACCTATGTTGGTTCTTCCGCACTGGCCGGAGAAAATGGAATTTCCGTCAGTTACGATGGTGGCGTTAACTGGAGTGTCATTACTTCAGATTACGATTTTTGCGCCACTGCATTCCTGAATGATTCGGTGGGTTGGTCGGGATCGATCGCTGCAGCAAAGAAAAACGTCAATACGACTGGTGGGATGTATGTTTATGACGGACCTCCCCTTGCACCGATGATTCCTGTTGCAAACTTCAGCGCCGATGTTACTGCGGTTGCGATCGGTGGTGTGGTGCATTTTACCGACCTTTCAACTGGCAGCCCAACCTCAAGGTACTGGAGTTTCCAGGGAGGAACCCCCAGCATCTCTACCCTTCAATTCCCTATTATAACCTATAACGTTTCCGGCACCTATGATGTAACCCTCACAGCGACAAATGCAAATGGAAGCAACACCATTACGAAAGCAGGTTATATCTATGTTGGTGGTGTTGGCGTAAACGAGCAGTCTCTCGCTACCATCTCGATATTCCCGAATCCTGTTCAGGATGTGCTGAACATCCAGGCTTCAGCAAATATCAAAGAGGTTACCCTGATGAATATGGTCGGACAGGTTGTTCTCAGCGTGAAAGCTGATGGCACCAGTGTAACCATCCATACATCTGATCTTAAATCAGGAATTTATAACCTGAAAATCAGCATGGCAGATGGTTCCATTAACAAAAAAATCGTAGTGAACTAAGCAATTGGTTCCCTTATCAGAACGGCTGTCTCAAAATATGAGGCGGCCGTTTTTTTTATTTTACATCCGTTCGGGCACCTCAATTCCAAGAAGGGTCATTGACTTTTTAATGATATTTCCGGCAAATTCAGAGATCAAAATCCGCAATAAGACCTTTTCTTCATTCGTCTCCTTTAACACAGGCAATTCCTGATATAACTGGTTGAATCCCTTTGCCAGATCATAAACATAGTTGGCAATCACTGCAGGACTCATTTCATCGCCAGCCTGTATGACGGCCGGCTGAAACTGGTACAGCCGCACAATCGTCTCCTTTTCCAGTGGCAACAGCGGCTGATGCAGGGAAACACCTGTATTCTCCCATTGAATTCCAGCCATCCGCGCTTTTCCAAGCAACGACTGTATACGGGCATAGGTATACTGGATAAACGGACCTGTATTCCCGTTGAAATCGATCGATTCCCCGGGGTCAAACAACATATTTTTACGTGGATCGACTTTCAGAATAAAGTATTTCAAAGCGCCGGAACCAATTTTATTGAACAGATTGGCTGCATCCTCATCTGAAAGTTCACTGGCTTTTCCAAGTTCACGGGTAGTCTCCTCGGCTGTCCTGAACATTTCATCCATCAGATCATCGGCATCAACAACGGTTCCTTCCCGTGATTTCATCTTGCCCTGGGGAAGTTCCACCATCCCGTATGAAAGGTGATGGATATGGCTGGCATATTCTTTTCCAAGTTTTATGAGTACTTTTTTCAGCACATCAAAATGATAGTTTTGTTCATTTCCGACCACATAAATCATGGATGACGGATGGTAATCATTAAATCGCAACTCAGCCGTACCCAGGTCCTGGGTCATGTATACCGAGGTGCCGTCGGAACGGAGCAATAATTTCTCATCAAGTCCCTCTTCCCTCAGATCGGCCCAGATGCTTCCATCATCCTGCTGAACCAGTGCACCGGAACGAAGACCTTCCATGACAAGGCTTTTGCCAAGAAGGTAGGTTTCGCTCTCGTAATATATTTTGTCGAAATCAACTCCCAGGCGGCGATAGGTTTGATCGAAACCCTCATAGGCCCATCCGTTCATGGTCTTCCACAGATCAACAGTTTCAGGATCCTTTGCTTCCCATTTTCTCAGGATTTCCTGTGCTTCGACGATCAGCGGCGCTTGCTTTTCAGCCTCTTCCCCGGTGAGCCCTTTTTCAATCAGGTCAAGAATTTCTGCTTTGTAGTAGTCATTAAACAGCACATAATATTTTCCGATCAGGTGGTCGCCCTTTATACCGGTTGAAGCGGGAGTTTCATGATTTCCCCATTTCATGTATGCAAGCATCGATTTGCAGATATGGATGCCCCGATCGTTTACCAGGTTTACTTTAACAACTTGATGGCCATTGGCCTTCAGGATTTCGGCCAGCGAAAATCCCAGCAGGTTGTTGCGGATATGACCGAGATGAAGCGGTTTATTGGTATTTGGTGAAGAATATTCGAGAACTACCGGGTGGGTATCCCTGGTTTTGCGAAACCCGAATTCGGTATGATCTGCCTGGCTTACCAGAAAATTCATCCAGAAATGATCGCTCAGGACCAGGTTAAGAAAGCCCTTAATAACATTAAATTCAACTATTTCCTTCAAATGATCGGATAAAAAACCACCTATTTCTCTGGCAGTTTCTTCAGGTGATTTCCTTGAGATTTTAAGAAGTGGAAATACAACAATGGTGTAATCTCCGATAATTTCCTTTTTGGTTTTTTCAAGCCCGATGGATTCGGGTTTGATTTCATGACCATATAATTGTTTTACAGCTTCGCAGGTTTGTTCCAGTAATTTAGTCTCTATCATCTCGCTAATGTTTCCCGGCAAATTTACGCTAAATTCATGAATTCAGACAACTTATGCGGCTCCGGAAGGATCAGGAAACGGATGTTTTTTTTTTAATTTTGCCTTTGTTTGTTCCTGAAAAAGGAGTAGGTTTGCAGATAATCTCCAGAAAGATATAATTTCAAAAACAATATTAACAATCCCAAAAATCGAGGTTAGCATGAAAAAAAATGTAATTATTATTGGTGCTGCCGGAAGAGATTTTCACAATTTCAACACGTATTATCGCGATAACGCAGATTTTAACGTGGTAGCCTTTACGGCTGCTCAAATTCCGGACATAGATGGAAGAAAATATCCTGCCGCACTGGCTGGAAAATTGTATCCCAAAGGCATTCCCATCTATGCTGAATCAGAACTGGTCGCCCTGATCAAAAAACACAATGTTGAGATCTGCAACTTTGCATACAGCGATGTTCCCTATCAAAGGGTTATGAACGTCAGTTCCGTTGTAAATGCGGCAGGTGCCAATTTCCTGTTGATCGGTCCGAAGGACACCATGATCAAAAGCACCAAGCCTGTTATTGCAGTTGGTGCCACCCGCACCGGTTGTGGAAAAAGCCAGACCTCCCGCAGGATCATCGAGATCCTGATGGCGAAAGGTTTAAAAGTTGTTGCGGTTCGTCACCCGATGCCTTATGGAGACCTTGTTGCACAGAAGGTTCAGCGCTTTGCCACGGTTAAAGACCTTGCCAAGCATAAATGCACCATCGAAGAGATGGAAGAATATGAACCCCATGTTGACCGCGGAAATGTAATCTATGCCGGGGTTGATTATGAGGCCATCCTGCGTGCTGCCGAGAAAGATCCATCCGGTTGTGACATCATCCTCTGGGATGGCGGCAACAACGACTTCCCCTTCTACAAGCCCGATCTGATGGTCACCGTTGCCGATCCACATCGCCCGGGTGCAGAAATGAGCTACTATCCCGGTGAAGTCAATATCCGCATTGCAGATGTTGTCGTACTCAACAAAATCGACACTGCCTCCTCGGAAAACATCACGACCGTTCGCAATAACATCCAGAAGATCAATCCGAAGGCTATCGTTGTGGATGGTGCATCCCCGATCCGCGTGGATGATGAATCCCTCATCCGCGGAAAGCGGGTTCTGGTCATTGAAGACGGCCCCACCCTCACCCATGGTGAAATGAAGATCGGAGCCGGTACTGTTGCTGCACAGAAATACGGTGCTGCCGAAATGGTTGATCCGCGTCAGTATGCTGTGGGTAAATTGGCTGAAACGTTCAGAATCTACCCCAACATTGGCCAGTTGCTGCCCGCCATGGGTTACGGTGATCAGCAGGTGAAGGATCTCGAAGCGACCATCAACAAGGTGCCTTGCGATTCTGTCATCATTGCCACCCCGATCGATCTAAACCGCCTGGTGAAAATCAAAAAACCGAACACCCGGGTTTATTATGATCTCCAGGAAATCGGGAAACCCGACCTGACTGATATCCTGAATGGTTTTCTGAAAAAACACAAAATAAAATAGTTATTCAAATCCCGGTCGTTGCCGGGATTTTTTTTTAATTTTGGCAGGATCAATATCAACCGTTAACATCCAGATAATGAAAAACAAAAGCTTAATTTCCATCAATGATTTTACCCGGGAGGAGCACATCCGCATCCTCGAACTTGCCGGTGCTTTTGAGAAGCGTCCAAAGCAGCGGATTCTTCAGGATTTCGTTGTTGCCACGCTGTTTTTCGAACCCTCCACCCGCACCAGGCTGAGTTTTGAAAGTGCCGCAACCCAACTGGGAGCCAAGGTTATCGGTTTCAGCGACGCATCCAGTTCAAGTGTGCAAAAGGGAGAATCATTGCGCGATACCATCCTCACGGTTTCAAACTACTGTGATATCATCGTGATGCGCCATCCCCGTGAAGGAAGTGCACGGTTTGCCAGTGAGGTGTCGAAAGTCCCGGTGATCAATGCCGGTGACGGTGCAAATCAGCATCCGACTCAAACTTTACTGGATATGTATTCTATCAGGAAAACCCAGGGGACGCTCGACAACCTGAACATCGCCTTTGTCGGCGACCTCAAGTATGGAAGAACGGTACATTCACTGGTCCAGGCGCTTTGTCATTACAATACCACATTCCACCTAGTCTCCCCGATTGAGCTGAAATTACCCAGCGCTGTAAAAATAGACATCAAGAAAAGCAACCTCGTCTACCATCAGTCGACCGATCTTCACGACGTCATTCCCAAAGTGGATATTCTCTACATGACGCGAATTCAGAAAGAACGGTTTTCTGACCCGCTCGATTATGAAAAGGTGAAAAACGCCTATGTACTCCACAACAATATGCTTGAGGGAACCAAGCCAAACCTGAAGATATTGCATCCACTGCCCCGGGTCAATGAAATCACCCCCGATGTGGATAACAATCCGAAGGCATACTATTTTACCCAAGCCCTTAACGGTGTTTTTGTAAGACAGGCTTTGCTTGCATCTATTCTGGGAGTTGCTGATTAATCGATAAAACAAGAATCATGGAAAAAGAAGATTTGAGAAAAGAACTGAAGGTATCGGCCATCGAAAATGGCACGGTTATCGACCATATCCCATCGAAAAGTGTGTTCCAGGTCATTAAAATCCTGAACCTGACCGAATACCAGAACCAGCTGCTGATAGCCACCAACCTCGACAGTCAGAAAATGGGAAAAAAGGGCATCATCAAAGTCAGCAACAAATTTTTCAAAAGCGATGAAATCAATAAAATTGCGCTCGTTGCTCCTACCGCTACCCTGATCATCATTAAAAATTTCGAGGTCATTGAAAAGAAAAAAGTTGAAGTCCCCGGCTATGCCGAAAACATCGTAAAATGTTTTAATCCCAATTGCATCACCAACAATGAGGACATCGCCACCAAATTCACTGTGATCGATAAAAAGGATCTAAAGCTTCGTTGTCATTATTGTGAGAAGATCACAGCCCGTGACAATATTTCTTTCCGTTGATGTTGCATCACATTACAAAACTGATTGCCGAAGGAGAACACCAGCGGCTTGATTTCAAATTTGAGATTGCTGATGCCCATAAAATTGCCCGCACGCTGGTGGCTTTTGCCAATACCGATGGCGGGCGATTGCTGGTTGGGGTGAAAGACAATGGGAACCTGGCTGGGGTGCGATCGGAAGAGGAGTTTTACATGGTCGAAGCAGCGGCAAAAATGTATTGCAAGCTGCCTGTCGGATTCAGTGTGAAAGAGTGGAACCTGAACAAAAAGACCATTCTCGAGGTTATCATCCCGAAAAGCACAAACCGCCCCCACTATGCGCAGCAGCAGGACGGCACCTGGATAGCGTATCACCGTGTCAAGGATCAGAATTTCGTCGTCAACAGAATCCTTATGCGGGTTTGGAAAAATGAAAATGCACCGCGTGGGGTTCTTTTGAAATTTACAGATGCCGAGCGGTTCCTGCTGGATGACCTTGAAAAAAATGATTCCATTACTTTGTCAAAATTCACCCGATATGCGGGTATTTCCCGCAATAAAGCGGAAAGTATCCTCGTTAGGTTTTTATTACTTAAGATGCTGGAAATGCACTTTACAGAGAATCAGACTTTTTTTACTTTGAGTCAGTCTGCGAAGCAACCGGAGATTACTTAACTTTGCATTTCATGATGAAACAGATCATCCTATCGGCCATCATCCTAATTATTGCAGTTCCGCTGTTCTCCCAGACAAAACAGGCAGATACACTGGCAACTGATTCACCTCATTTATTTCAACCCCGCAAATTCGATTACGGACTGACTCTTGGCTCGGAATTCACCTCCATTTCAGGATTCGGATCGGGACTGAGCACCTATGTAACGCCGCGAATTTCATATAACGTGAGCAAACGGTTCAGCATTGGCGGCGGATTTAGCATCATACAGACAAATTATTTCGGAGCAAAATCCTATTTCCAGAATGAGCAAAATTCCTTCAGCAATGGGAATTATACGAGCGCCGTACTCTTTGTAAGCGGACAATATCTTGTCAATGACCGGCTTACCATTTATGGTTCAGCTTTCAAACAATTTCTGATCACCCAGGATCCTTTACCCTATAATCCGTTCAACCCCGTGTCGAAAAACGGAGCCCAGGGAATTGATTTCAATGTGAGCTACAGAGTTGGCAAGAATGTTATAATCCAGGGCAGTTTCCGGTATTCAGAAGGCATGAATCCCTACAATTGCAATCACAATTACATTGATCCTTTTCATTCAGGGTCCTTTATACCGGGCGGCGGATTCGGAAGGTGAAAACCCATCACCTGCCCGGAAAATGATCAGCAATATATTTTAATGCTTCACTGATATCCATGGCATTGCTTGATGGTCCCACCCGGATGAAAAATTCCTCATTGAATCCGGGTTGTCTCAGAAACACCGGCCTGCTGCTCTGAAGGCATTGAACAACGCATACCATTTTTTCTTCCATTTTTTCAAGGTGGGTTCTAAGGTAACGGCTCACCTCCCTTCCGAGGCAGGTACGGATCAAGGTCCACAGGTGCAGGAGGAATTTGTCCTCATTCACAAACTTATCACTTTCAATCCCTTCGATGGATCCGTCATCACGAACGCCGATCAGCAGGGTTCCTCCCTTTGAATTAAGAAATGCTGAAATCGTTTTCAGACAGGCTCTTTCAACAGCCTGATTCGTTTTTCCTGCCCTGATATCCCAGCGAAGCGTTGATTTGAACTCGATGGCATCTGTTTCCCCCTGGTGGATCATGAGGTTCAACTGTTGTCCCACCTCGGATTTAAGCCTTGAACACTGAAGGAAATCCATTGCACAGGTCACATCCCGTACAATGGAATCATAGTACGATTCAGGCTGTATCTTCATCGCAACCAGCCCTTTGGAATATTCAAGCGGACTGATGATACCTGAAACCAGGACCAATGGCAGAACAAGGCCAGCCTGATGCAGCCCGCCCAGGGCCTGGATCACCACTTTTTGCGCCGGAGGAAGCTGGCTGTAACTCAACTTTAACAGTTCAGGAAAGGGATGTGCTTCAGTGTCCTGAAGGTCAACTTCGCCCATGGTCTCATTTACAAAATCGTTGATTGAGTTAATCAGGGCCGACAAGGTGATGAAGGCAAAGGAAAAGAGCCTGTCATCGGCCCTGAAGGGTTGAAAAGTATTTTTATTGGTGGTCTTAATTATGACAAAAGGATCGGTTTTCAATAAATCGTCCCAGCCCGATTCAAATGGACCATCTCCCTTTTCGACGGTATCTTTTTGATAGGCGAAGAGCATGGAGGCAGAGATCCCGGTTTTTTTATCAATTCCCCGGAATAACAGATCGGTGATGATCAACTGAATTAACCGCTCCGATTCATGGCTTACGGGGATTCCGCCGGGGGTGAGCAGCGGATCCTTTCCCTGAAAAACCTGATAATGGTCATCCTGCTTAATGATATCAAGCAACTCAGGGAATATTTCAAATTTTGCGTCTCTTTCGTAGTCAGTGAACCTGTTCATGTTTTTTCTATATAAAACAAAACTAACAAATTTATCGCCCGTACCTATGGCAATGAATCAAATGATCATTCACCATCCCGGCGGCCTGCATGAAGGCATAGCAGATCGTGGTGCCCACGAACTTGAAACCGCGATGTTTCAGATCTTTGCTCATCGCGTCCGATTCTTTTGATGAGGCAGGTAGTTCTCCCAGGCTTTTCCATTTGTTGGCCATGGGCTTTCCTCCGGTGAACTGCCAGATGTAGGAATCAAAGGTTCCGAATTCCTTTTGTACATCCAGGAAAAGTTTTGCGTTATTGATGGTTCCGAGGATTTTTGCCCGGTTTCTGATGATCCCGGCATCCGACAGGAGCCGTTCATAATCACTTTCCCCATATTCCGCAATCTTTTTCGCATTGAATCCATCGAATGCCTTCCGGAAATTCTCGCGCTTATGAAGGACTGTTTTCCAGCTGAGACCGGCCTGGAAGGCATCCAGGACCATGAACTCGAACAACTTCTGATCATCATGCAGGGGTACGCCCCATTCTTCGTCATGATACTTGATCATCAAGGGGTCGTTGGAGGGCCAGGAACAAGAGGAAATTTCTGTCATAGGAAGAGGGATTATTGATTTACGATTTACGATTTACGATTTGGGATTTACGATTTGGGATTGGGGAATACCCATGATATATTTGTTTGCATTGAATTTCCTTTTGCATCCCGCGTAATTCATATACCGGATCATTCCGAATATTTTGCGTTCGCTCCACGGACGGTCGTGGGTTCCGCCGATCGCCCAGGCAATCCCTGCATATCCATTGGGGTCACGGCCGTCAAGTTCATATTTGTCATTCAGATAAACTGCAATGGCCACGGCTTCTTCGGGAGAGCGGGTCCATTCCAGAATTTTTTTGGCCCAATACATCCGCATAAAGCCATGCATTTTCCCGGTGGCAACCATTTCTTTTTGCGCTGCATTCCAAAGGTCATCATGGGTGAATGATCCTTCAAACTGCCCGACAGTATACAGAAACTCACGCTCATCATCGCGATGCTTATTCAACGTTTTCTTTGCCCAGGGCTGAAATCCGTTAAAATCGTCATATTGGGCATTGTGAAGGCAAAAATTATCGGCCAGTTCTCGGCGAACGACCAACTCCTCGAGGAATGCGGTTTTTGACGTCGGGTCTCCGGTCGATTTCATGACCTCAAGTGCAACACGCTGCGCTGAAAGTTGTCCAAAATGCAGATACGGGGAAAGGTCGGATTGTCCTTTACTGTAGGGAATATTGCGTTCTGAATTATAGGCATTTAACCGTTGTCCGATAAAATTTCCGAGTGCAGCGGAGGCATGGCTTTCGCCGGGAAGCACCCAATCTACTTCAGGCACATCCTGATCCACCTTCGCTGACAACCTGATCCCTGTCCAATCGATTTCAGGTACGGCGCGACCACCAGGTAAACAGGGATGGTTCAGCAGGGCCGGAAATTCAACCAGGAATTCAGGCAGAAGCTGGTCAACCTTTTTTCTCAGGGTATAAGCCGCGTACTCATCTTTATTTGAAATAAACCTGGATGGAATGATATTGTGTGCGTCAACTTCATGGAAGGGGACAGTGACCTGGTCGGCTATTTTCTTCCTCCAATCCATCGGAATGCGCAGCGGGTTGAAATCGGTGACAAGCAATCCAGCCTCATTTTCAAGAATAAATCGGGGGAGTACATCCTGTGGATAACCCTGTAAAAGGAAAAATGGAATATTGAATTTTGCCAACTTCTCAGCCACACCTTCAAGTCCCCTCACCAGAAAACCATAGTGCCTGGAAGTGGCCCCCAGAAAGTCCGGAACAAGACAAAATACCACCGCCAATGGCTGATGCGATGCCAGTGCACGTTCCTGTGCATAGAGCAGGGCCCAGTTATCCATCACCCGCTGGTCGCGCTGCATCCAGTAGATGACACAACCAGGTTTATCAGGGATGGCATTGAGTGAAAAGATTCGCCGGTTATCTGTCATGGGATGATGAAGACATTCAAAGGTTGGTTTCAAATGGGAATTAAAAGTATAAAAAACCCGAAAGAGAATTGAATATTCTTTCGGGTTTTTGCGGAGAGACAGGGAATATAACCTTCTACAAAATCCGACATTCCCCAACATTAACACGGATATTAACAGTTTGATTTTCAATACTTAATGTTTTTCAATAGATAAAAGAATATTTTTCAACAAACGTCAAAATACGAAAAAGTGGGTGTAACTTCGTATGCAAATACACCCAGTTATGGCCATACCCAAATTTTATCTTGAAGGCAGAAGTGACCGTGAAACAAATATACCAATAATCTTAAGGTATT
>SESA01000037.1_pt1 | contig 103387 bp, 112 predicted proteins | sample 3171451 | NCBI WGS metagenome assembly SESA01 (sample SAMN06051862, study PRJNA518727) | freshwater metagenome | biome: subpolar coniferous forest; feature: holomictic lake; material: water; isolation source: holomictic Lake 227, 8 m depth | place: Canada: near Kenora, Ontario | collected...
CGGGGCTAGGGCAGAGCTTGATATTAAGGTGCCCATTTGGATTTCAAAAAATAAAGATTTTGTGATAAGGTATCTTCGTGGTTTATACGAGGCGGAGGGGAGTCTTTGCTTCCACGAGCCGACATATACCCACAAGTTTCTTTTTGCAAACAAGAATCCGTCGATGCTAGAAAATGTGTTTAAGCTTATGACAGAGCTTGGATTTCATCCTCACAGGGGCAAGTATCAGATTCAGATTTCAAAAAAGGAAGAGGTGTGCAAAGGAGTAGAGTTGTTACAGTTTCGGGAGTATGAAAATTAAATAATTGCGGGATCATCTAATGGTAGGATTACGGTTTCTGGAACCGTTCATCTTGGTTCGAGTCCAAGTCCCGCAGCAATGAATTATAAATTTGAAGAATTGAAGCCCAAGATAATGGAGGCTTTAAGTATAAAATTTAGACAGACTCCTCTTTTAGGGGAAAGTAATGGTTTTGTTTTGATTGAGGGATTTGCTATGCAGTCAATACAACCACAGACAGAAGGTATTTCTATAGGAGGAAATGCAATCCCCATGGTTATAGTTGTCGGCAACACGACAGGAAGAGTCTATCAATTTGCTTTGAAGGCTTTATTGCCAGATGTAACTTTATAAAATGCTTGACGAAAAAAATAACACAATAGATAGTGAAGAAAAAAAGAAGGGGGGTGTGGTTTCGTCAGATGATTCTGTTGAAGAGGCAAATCTTTATATCTCTCGCCAGCCATCTTTCAAAGATCTTGAGAATCAGGTCAAGCAGTTGAAAAATGATATCGATAATTCAAAGAAAGATTTAATAATTATGTTAGGTATATTTGCTTCTTTTATTACTTTTACATCTGTAGATTTTCAATTACTTAGAAATATTCCCAGTGTTGGAGATTATATTTCTCTTACTTTTCTTCTACTTTCGTCCATGCTGATTTTTGTATTTGCTTTAAAGAATTTTATTACTGAGGAATTAGATTGGTCATTCTTTAAAAAGCCATTGTTTTTAGTCATTATTATACTGGTTTTTCTGTCCCTGATTACTTATACGTTGCCACGTATTTTAATTTTAAATTGATATCTTAAAAAAATCTTAATAAAAATATGAAATTACCATTAAATAATCTAAATTATCCAGTTAAAATTTCGGTCGGCAATAGCACAGGATCTGGATTTTTAATTAGCTTTAATAGTAATATTTATCTTGTTACTGCAAAACATGTTCTTTATCAACAAGATGGAGCAACAAAAATTTTTTCATTATATGGAGATAATTTGAGAATCACTTGCTATACTTTTTTAGAAAAACAATCCCAACATGACCCAATTATATATGAAGTTGATTTGAAAATTATTTCATCGAATAATAATCTTAAATTCCATCCTACGGCAGATATTGTGATTATAAAATTAGGAGTTTTGGACGAAAAAGCTTTGCTTAATTACATACCTGGTATTTCTAAAATACAAGAATCATCTGGCGCTGTAGTACATTACTCAATGGATTTATCTAGGAAATTTGATGAAATTGAGATAACGAATAATGTCTTTGTTCTCGGTTACCCCGTTTCTTTAAGTACTGTCGAGATGAAACAAATTAATTATGACACGCCACTTGTTCGTAAGGGAATAATAGCTGGAAAAAATTATGATAATAAGACTGTAATTTTAGATTGCCCAGTTTATGGAGGAAATAGTGGGGGAATGGTTCTAGAAATCAATCAAGATAATGCGGGAAAGGTCAGTATACACCTAATTGGAGTGGTGGTGCAGTTTATTCCCTTTGTAGACCAATGGAGAAATGTAAGATTCCCAGAACTTTATAATTCAAACTTTCAGAATTCTGGCTATTCCGTTGCTTTACCAGTCGATTATATTTTTGATTTAATTCAAGAGATTGGAATAGTTTAGGTTTTTTTGCAACAACTTTTTATTGTTTATAGTGTGGAGCTTACATGTCGAATGTTATTTCTAAATCTCGAGTATTTTACTTTTCTTTATCCTGTTTTTTTCACTTGCCTAATAAATTCCTTTTTTGTACCTAACACGGAAACATTCCCCCTTAATGTTGTCGGTCCAAGTACAACACAAGTAGTAACAGAACCAAGTAATAATACCCCTCCTATTGTTACCCCAACTCCTGTTGTTAAAGAAACAGTTAATATTCCTACATCCTACAACACTGATTCTTCTCTAAAAACAGTTCAATCAAAACCTTCACCCACGACTACTATTCAAGTTTTTCAACAGCAAATGACTACTACAACCCAGACAGTTCAGACCCAACCTGGCAGTTCTCACAATATATTTACAAGTATCTGGAATTTTTTAAAGAGACTCTTTTAATTTAAAATAGTTAGTAATTTTTCTAAACTGTAGGAAAAAGTATTAGGTGTGTTAGTATTAACTCACAAACCCACAGTTTGTATCACGAGTGGAGGTAGAGAATTGGCTCAATGACCCCACAGCAACCTACGAGCGAAGCATTGTGAATCGTATCGCGAAACGAAACACAGGCAAAGCAAGTAAGGTGCTAAATCCAACCGATGGTTCGGCGTCTTGGACGTTGCGACTATCAGGAAAGATATGTTTGCGTCTAGTCCGCGCAAGAACATCTTTCCTCTTTATGAGGAATTTTTTGTTTTATGGGGGGGGTATCAGCCCGCCTCAAAAAACAAAAAAGTAATTATTACTAACATGATAAAGACAGCGGAATTTGTCAGTCCGAAGCATCCGGATAAGATTTGTGATTTTATCGCAGATTCGATCCTTGATGCGTATTTGGCCGGCGATGGTCGAAGTCGGGTGGCGGTGGAAGTGCAGGGTGGGCACAATTTAATCACTATTAATGGTGAGGTTACTTCGAAGGCGAAGCCGGATATTGAAGCGATCGTGCGAGGCATTGTCGGGCAGGATTATAAAGTATTGATCAACATCGCTCTCCAAAGTCCCGAAATTGCGCAGGGTGTGGATATTGGTGGTGCGGGGGATCAGGGAATAATGAAGGGTTATGCGACGAGCGAGACGCCGGAGCTTCTGCCTCTCGAATATGTCTTGGCGCGCAATCTCTGCCAGAAAATATTTGAAGTGTATCCGTATGATGGCAAGACGCAGGTGACAATTCAGGATGGGGTGGTCACTACCGTGGTGGTGAGTTTTCAAAATACGAAAAATGACGCACTTTTGAAATTGGTGCGGGAAGTCATCACGGCGAAAGAATATTTAATCAATCCGGCAGGCGAGTGGGTGCAGGGTGGATTTGATTCTGATTCGGGGTTAACGGGGCGGAAGCTCGTGGTGGATAATTATGGTCCGGAAATTCCGATCGGTGGCGGAGCTTTTTCTGGGAAGGATTATACGAAGGTGGATCGCTCAGGTGCATACATTGCTAGAAAGATTGCCGCGGATTTGCTACGCGCTCGCGGGGTGAAGGAAGTGTATACCAAGCTCGCTTATGCTATTGGGAAGGTAAAGCCGGTGATGGCGGTGGCGGTGATTGATGGTAGGGAAGAGAACATCACCGGCTACGATCTGTCCCCCAAGGGCATTCGCGATTTGCTCAAGCTCGACGAGGTGAAATATGCCGAGACGTGCACCTGGGGGCATTTTGGTAGGGGGTTTGGGTGGGATGAATAAAAAATGAAGAATGTTGGGGTGTTGATTTTTTATGCCGGGCGCATTATTATATACGCGTATAACCACGAAAGAGACCCTTATGCGGTTCCGTCCGCATCGGGGGCTTTTTCTTTTTAGAATCTAAAAAATCTAGTAGAATAGAGATATGAATTTCTGGAGCTATGGGTGGTTAATATTGTTAGTACTCTGCTTATTTATTATGGCCATTTTCTTCAGAATATTAGAAGGGTGGTTTTCTAGAAAATTTCCTATAAAGGGTTATGAATACAGAAAGAAGATGTGCATTATGACTGAGGCTGAAATGAAATGCTTTGGGATTTTATTTCAAGCGGTGGAAGATAAGTATTATATTTTTCCGCAGGTGCATTTATCGTCATTTCTTGATCCTTTGGCTTTTGGCCGAAGTAGGTATGGAGCATTCAGACATATAAATGGAAAATCAGTTGATTTTGTTTTGTGTGATAAAAGAGAATTATCTCCTCTATTGGTCATAGAGCTTGATGATAGATCTCATGAAAGACAAGATAGAAGATCCAGGGATCAGGAAGTTGAACGTATATTAAAAAACGCGAAAATACCAATTTTGAGATTGAAGTATGGTTACACAACAGATCCTATTAAGCTTGCTACTATTATCGAGGAAAATATATACAAGAGCTCGATATAATCACTGACTTTATAATCCTAAGATTTTTTAGGGGTTTGCGTGGCATAAATAAAGAGCTTGGCGACTTTTCTGAGGTGTGCTAACCTTATAAACATGAAAGCAAATAGCTTCCAGCAAACAAATAAGATTATCGCCATTATTATTCAGCCTTCCGGTGGAGGTCTTATTTGCGTCTAAATTTTTTAAAAAGAAAAAGTAGATGAAAATCAGCCCTTCACCGGGGCTGATTTTTTATTAGTAAATAAATATAGAAAATAACATGTCAAAAATTATAAAAGTAGAAAGTAGTAAGGCTCCTGTCGCCCTGGGACCATATTCTCAGGCAGTGATAGCGGGGGACTTTGTTTTTTGTTCGGGACAAATTTCTCCAAGAGGAAATCTAAAACAGGAAGTAAGGGAAATTTTTCAAAATCTAGAGAATATTTTAAAGTCTGCTGGAAGTCATCTAGGCGAAGTGGTAAAGACTGAGGTTTACCTTAAAAATCTAGACGACTTCGAGGAAATGAATCAGATCTATGCTGAGTTCTTTAATTCAAAAACAAAGCCAGCTAGGGTGACGATTGAAGTCTCAAAATTGCCGAAGGGCGCATTAATAGAAATAAGTTGTACTGCATACAGAAAATAATATGAAAAATAAATTATCAAGTGAATTGGTGGAGGAGGCGTATGAATGTCTTAAAGATGTGGTTACGCTTACTCCACTTGAACTTAACAAAAGATTATCCGAAAAATACAAAGCCAATGTATATCTGAAGCGAGAAGATCTTCAGCTTGTTCGGTCGTACAAGCTTCGGGGTGCATACAACAAAATCGCCAGGCTTTCTGCTGAAGAGGTAAAGCGAGGAGTGGTTTGTGCAAGTGCGGGGAATCATGCTCAAGGGGTGGCTTTTAGCTGTGAGAAATTAAAAGTTAAAGGCCATATTTATATGCCCCAAAATACTCCCAAACAAAAAGTCGATCGTGTCAGGGTGTTGGGAGGTAGGTGGGTGTTGATTGAACTTGTGGGTGATACATTTGATGAATCATACAAATTCGCAAAGGAATATTGTGATACTTCTAAGAGAGTTTTCGTTCATCCTTTTGATGATCAGTATGTAATTGCTGGACAGGGAACTGTCGGTCTAGAAGTGTTTAGACAATTAGGAAAAACTCCGGATTATGTTTTTGTTCCTGTTGGGGGCGGTGGTCTTGTTGCTGGGCTTGGCACATATATAAAAGCCAAGAATAAAAAAACTAAAATTGTAGGTGTTGAGCCTGAGGGAGCACCTTCTATGACTACGGCGTTGCACGCAGGTAAAGTGGTGACGCTCAAAGAGATTGATAAATTTGTCGATGGAGCGGCAGTTAAAACTGTGGGCAAATTAACTTTTGATGTGGCTAAGCATTTACTCGACGATATGCTTTTGGTACCGGAAGGTAAGGTGTGTGAGGAAATGATCTCTCTTTATCAAAGTGATGGGATTGTCACTGAGCCAGCTGGTGCGTTATCGGTCGCCGCACTCGACCAGCTAAAAGATGAGATAAAAGGAAAGACAGTGGTTTGTGCGATCAGTGGTGGTAATAATGATGTTAGTAGATATGCAGAGATTATGGACAGGAGTCTTACGTATCAGGGACTTAAACATTATTTTATTATTGAGTTTTCACAGAGGCCGGGTGCTTTGCGAAATTATCTTGATAACGCTCTTGGACCTAATGACGATATAACTCTGTTTGAGTACATGAAGAAAAGTAATAAAGAAACAGGTCCAGCGCTTGTGGGTGTTGAACTTGCCAATAAAAATGATTTTCAGCCCCTACTTCAAAGAATGGATGGGCTTGGTATTAAATATGAAATATTGGAAAGGGACAGCTCTCTTTTTAGGTTTCTTGTGTAGGGTAAAATAAATTGACTTTATGCTCCAATATGATGAAATGGGATTAAATTAGAAAGGATCCTTGTTATGGGTAAAAATGATTTTCCGGTTTGGAGGACGGTCAGGATTGGTACTGGCCTAAAGAACCCCTCAGATTTTCGCGTGGCACTTGGGGAGAAGGGTTGTAAGGTTTGTTATTGGGGAGAGCTTCTCCTCGATAGTCCTGATTTTTCTGTCAGTGAAACCCCGATGGAGCTCGAACTTGTTGTTGTAAATCCTAAAAAAATCGACAAAAAGTTTGATCGAGGGGTCAGCATCACAGACTATTTTAAGCGTGTGCAAGAAATAGGTCTCGAGCTTTGTCCCGTCGAAGTTGGCCCCCAACTTTTGTTACAACACTCGGATAAAATCGAGTATTGGCTACATGTTGGGATGCAACCAATAATAATTGGCGGAGAAAGAAAGCCTGGCGTATTCCTTTTAAATGGAGGCACCAAGAGCCACAATCCCGAAATCAGCGCTTCTTGCGGTTGTCCTCGCTATAAGGGTGATCCTAGGGAACACTGGGTTGTCGGATTCGCCTGGGCTTTCGTCAAGCCTCGCAAGTAGAAAATTAGTAACCAATTTAAATGACCCTCGAGTAATTCTTCTCGAGGGTCATTTTTTTGTGGGGGAGTAGTCAGGCTCAGAGGGTTTGTCTGTTATAATGGCAAAGTGAAACTCTGGGCATTTATAATCACGACACTTTTTCTTCAGGAGCCGGCTTCTACAGATGCCGCTATTTTTCTTATTCGTCAGAATCACGTCAATCTTTTATTAATAAATCTGATTTGGTTTATAGCGACAGCTACTGATATTACGGTTGGTTATTTTGTTGGAAAATGGATACAAAAAAAGTTTTCTGAAACAAGATTTGAACGGTGGGCTGAAAGATGGGCGTCAAAAATAAAAGATTTTATAGGGAGAAAGGGAGGTCGCTTCGCGATGATATTGCTCGGGGTAATCAATTTTCCGTATGCCAACGCCTTTCTATTCTCGTGGCTCAAGGTTTCATTTGGAAGTATTTTTGCCCTTACTTTAATTGGAGATTTAATTTATTGGATAACAGAATGGGTAATAAACATTGGCGTTCGCAGTTATTTTTCTAATCCTCACACTGTCCTATATATTGTTATTGGTATAGGTCTGTTGATTTCGGTCATATCAAAGACAATTCTGACGAAGGTGCTAAGGAAATCTCTATAATCAGACAATCACGCCAGATTGTTTAGTTAACAATTTCTTGAATTAAAAATATTCTAAAAATGTTACAATATTTAGTATATGAAAAAGAACATTGGAAAAACGGACAGGGTAGTAAGGTTGGTTTTCGGGCTAATTTCTCTATCGGCGGCTTTATTTGTAACTGGTCTAATTTTAAAACTAGTACTATTGTTTTTTGGACTTTTCTGTCTACTTGAGGCACTTGTTAGTAGGTGTGCTCTTTATGCGATTTTGGGTAAAAATACTTGTCCAATTGAGTAAATTATTATCACTAAATGAGTACTGATATAAAAAGGAAAATTTTAATAATCGGAGCGGGCCCTGGGGGATTGTCGGCCGGAATGATCTTGGCTCATCGTGGATTTGATGTAACCATTTATGAAAAGAAACCCTTCATTGGAGGAAGAAATTCTGCGTTAAAAATAGATGGTTATACTTTTGAGCTTGGTCCGACTTTTGTGATTTTGCCACAAACTTTTAGAGAGATATTTTCTCTGGCTGGACGAAATATTGATGACATGCTCGAAATAAAATCTTTGGATCCTCTATACGAGTTACATTATGATGACGGCCGAGCTATTACAATGTATTTCGATAAGCCTAAATTGAAACAGGAAATTGCGAGACTCTTTCCTGGTGAAGAAGTTGGTTATGAAAAATTTATGATCTCTCAGAAGAAGAAGTTTGATCGGCTATATGCTTGTCTTAAGGTTCCGTATATTCGTTTTTACAATTATCTAAGATGGAAATTAATTAAGGCTGCACCTGTTTTAGACCTGGGTGTTTCTGTTCATGATGTTTTGTCACGATATTTTAAAGATGAAGATCTGAAGATCGCGATGGCTTTTCAGGCAAAATATTTAGGGATGTCTCCTTGGGAGTGTCCTGGAGCTTTTACAATTCTTTCGTATGTTGAGCATGAATTTGGAGTACATCATCCGATAGGTGGTGTTCATAAGATCAGCGAGGCGATGGGGAAGGTGGTAGAAGAAAATGGTGGAAAGATTAATCTTGGTATGGGTGTGAAAGAAGTAATTTTGGAAGGTAAAAAGGCCAAAGGAGTTTTACTCGAAAATGGTGAAAAAGTTTTTGCTGATGCTGTGATAATGAATGCTGATTTTGCAGAGGGTATGAGTCATTTGTTTAAAAATGAGGACCGCAGTAAATATAATGATGAAAGTCTGGCCAAAAAAGATTACTCTTGTTCGACGTTTATGTTGTATTTAGGAATTGATAAAAAGTATGAGATGAAGCACCATCAGATATTCTTTGCTAAGGATTATAAGAAAAACGTAGAGCAGATATTTAATGGTAAGACTCTGCCAGAAGATCCTTCTTTCTATATTCAAAATGTTAGCGTCACTGACACAACCCTTGCTCCAGATGGTCATTCTACTGTATATGTATTAGTGCCAGTACCAAACCAGAAAGATACAAAGATTGATTGGACTATCGAGAAAAAACGTTACAGAGATCTTGTCATCAAGAAAATTATTGAAAAGACAGGTCTGGTGGATTTAGAAGAACACATTAAGGTCGAAAAAGTGATTACACCTGCCGATTGGCAAAATGATGCGAATGTCTACGACGGCGCTGTGTTTAATCTTTCGCATTCTCTTGACCAGATGTTGTATCTTCGCCCACACAACCGCCTAGAAGGTTACAAGGATTTCTATATTGTGGGAGGAGGAACTCACCCAGGCAGTGGCCTGCCGACTATTATGGAGTCGGGACGCATTGTTGCTGATTTGATTGGGGGTAGTGTCAAAACTAATTCTTAAATTTAGATTTTATGATTGATCGATCAATGTTAATGGATGCGCTGACTATTAACGGCCTTGAGCCGGAATCTTCTGATGAAGAGATTATGTCGGTGTTGACCTCTCTTGGTTACAATCTTAAAAAAAGAGAGGAGGCTTTAAAGATAATCAGGACTAAATTTCCTGCACCTAAACCATATGCGCCGGAGAATCTCGAAAAGATAAAAGTCATGCCTATAAAGAGAATTAAGATTGAGAGGGTTAAATACGAATCAGAAACACCTCAGGGCGTAGCACCAGAACCAATCAAAATTCCGTGGATTAAACCAAAAGAAGAAGTTAAGGTGACAGCACCCTTAAGACCTATTGTTAACTTACCAAAAGTCACTGGCAATGAGGATGAGATTAAGAAGGCTCTCGATGCTAAGCCTTTAAAATTTCTAACATTTTCCGATCAACTAAAATTGTTTTCTAAAGATTATGTGCACACGGAAGAAACATTAAAACAAAAGCACAAGATTGAACTCAAACTTTTTTTAATTGTAGCCGTTCTTATATTCTTCGGTGCTTCTGGGGGTGTGTATTTTGATATGATTGTGATTTTTATTTCAAAAACTTTTTTTGCTGGCTGGGGAGGTTATTTTATAACGCTACCTCCGATCGTCTAGGTCCTAATCTATTTTGTTGACTGTATTAATTAGTCGTGGTAGTTTTTGGGAAACTACTAAGGAGGAACCTTGTAAATGTACACGATTGTTAACCTGTTTTGTTTGTTGCTGATTGTCGGAATTCACGAATACGGCCACTTCTTTTTCGCCAAGAAATTTGGCCTTAAGGTGCCACAGTTTTCGATCGGCTTTGGGCCGAAGTTGATCTCGTTCTTTAAGGACGGGACGGAGTTTTCCGTTCGAGCTATTCCTTTTGGTGGATATGTGAGTCTTCCACCTGAAAATGAGATTAAGAAATTGAGTGCGTGGAAACAGGTAATGATATCTGCTGGTGGTCCAATGGCCAACTTGCTTTTATGTATTCTTGTTACGGTTGTTTTGCGCGGGTTCTCTGACGTGCTCAATACTGTGCTCATTTTTTTGGCACTTGTTCCGCTCACGATGGCGTCTCTGTGGAGCATCGCTATTCATCCGATAGCTGGGTTAAAGATGATTTCTGGGCCCATCGCCATCTTCTCTGGCAATGCAATTCCTAATGATTGGTTGGTCGGTCTTCCGATGTGGAGACAGGCACTTCTCACCATCTATATATTGTCGCTCGTCATCGGGAGTTTTAACCTGATGCCGATCTCGATTCTTGATGGGGGAAGGATTTTCCAAACATTACTTTGTCCATTTTTTCCTCGATTTGTTCGAGTTTGGCATATAGCGACGAGCTTTTTGCTCGCTGGCCTGGTGTTCTACGCTATAGGCGGGGACATCATTAAGATATTGCTCAAAGTCGTGGTGGATAAGTAGGCGGCGATTCAATAATATTTAAGAGGCAAATCCCTTCGGGATTTGCCTCTTTACTTTTATATATTTACGTGTTAATGATAGGACAGGAAAACACAACAAAACAATAAAAACCAAACAAGAAAGGGACAATAAAAATGTCACGATTCGTCTGCGACAATGTCGCCGAAAGAGTCCGAGCCTTGATGCTCGGGGAAGTCAAAGGAAGTGCCAGAGAAAAATTTCTTCAGGGTGAGCTCGTCAGGTATATCCCGCAGTTGGCGGGTAGAACTGACCAGGAGATCGCTGACTTTGCTGATTATCAGCGAGGCGTTTATCTTCTTGGAAAAATGCCGGAATTCGGCAGGCCGATCGCCTCACTGAATCCAACATTCGTTGATTCGGTCGATTCGATTGGGCTTACGCAGAAGGATCACACGATCTACACGAGGGCCTCAATCAAGGAAAACGGCTATCGATTGCAGTTGCATTTGTCTGGTGTTGCGAGGGCTTTTACCCGACAGTTCACCAGCTATGACTTGCGGATGTTTCCTGAATTGCAGGAAACTTTTGCAAAATTACCGGTGATGATCGGTGACGCGGAGTTAATCAATCGTCGATTCACGCATCTTGCGGGTTTCAATCGGGTGCAACTTCGAATCCCGAATCAGACTTATTGGCCCAGAGATGGGGAAGTCGGTCATAGCCAGGAATTTTTGGATGGATATTTTTCTGATCCGGGATTATTTCTGGACGGGCAATCTCTACCAGGTACTGAGCTTACGCTCTGTTTCCATGGATTGTTCGCAATCGCACATCCAAAGACTTGGAACGAGCCACGGCGTGTCCAGTTGGAGAACTTAATCTCCCTCTGTAATTTGCCAGTGGACTATTGTCGTATGGACAGTCTTCTTGATGAGCTAGTTAAGTTCATCGAAGAGAAAGGTCTCAATGCTCGAGTCGTCGAAAGAATCAGAATGATCGACGGCACTTCTGAGGAGCTCAAGACCTATGTGAATAAAAATGAGGAAGCCGGGTACGAAGGTACCTGCGTCGTGCAGACAATCCGTGATAGGAACGGTCGTCTGGTCGTCGCTCCTCGTTCGGTCAAAATCAAGACATACGAAACTCTCGACTGTATCTTGCTTGGTCTGTACCTTAACAGAAAAGAAGATGGATTGGGCGAAGAAAACATCAAGGGCGCGCTCGTCGGTCTTTACGACGAATCGCTCGGTGTTTATTTACCGGCGACCAAGGTTAACCTGGATCCGAATGGTGTCCAGATAAAAACTGACGGTCAAAGGGAGAGGCTTACCGCTCTTCGTCGCGAACTCTCGATGATTGTAGAAAATCGCATCGACGACAAAAGGAAAGTCCATACACTTTACGACGCCTTCCTGATGCAAGGGAAGATTGTCATGAAGTACATCTTTGGAGAGGAGAAGGCGAGTGCCGTATCCTTTGAAGACGTTTTGGAAAATCTTCCATCACGTTCTAATCTTTTTGATCTTTACGAGACGTTTGTCTCTGACAGATTGGCTTTTGTTGGGGGTTCGGCGAAGTTGTCGACAGTTCCTCAAAAGTTCGTCGCGAAGCACGTCTCGTTTTTCCAAGCCATCTATGAGCTCGATAAAAAAGCCAAAGATAGGTTCTTCAATTATTTCTCAAAGGTTAAGCATGTTAGAACGGTTTCGGCAAAATTGGTTAAACCACAGATTGTGGTCGATACCGACATGCCGATCATCCTTGAGACGCTTGTCTTTGATATTAAATGGGGGACTTCTCCTTGTGCGGCGGGTTTTCACTCGTGGTTTATGAACTCTTTCTGTCTCAGTAATGCATTTGCAGAGAGGGTCAGACATGATAAGTCAACCACGACTGACTACGGTACGGTACATGCTCTGGCGAGGGTCTTCACACCTAGAAGTTCCAAAAAAGTGAAAGAATAAACAACGCTTTTTGCGTTAATGCCGGGATCTCGAAAGAGGTCCCGGTTTTTTGTTATAATGAAAAAATGATAAGAAAATACATTAAAGAAGAGATCGCTTATTTAAAGGATAATCCAGAGGGATATTGGTTTAAGAGGAAGCTTTATGGTTGGGGTTGGACTCCTGCAACTAAACAGGGGTGGGGAGTAGTTCTAGGCTATTTGATAGCTGTTTTTGCTTTGGCCTATGTTGCTCCTGTATCGAAGGTGCTTTTCGGTTTTGTTTTCCCTGTATTGGTTTTGACAGTCGCATTTATTTTTATTGCTTACAAAAAAGGAGAAAAACCTCGTTGGCAGTGGGGCACTAAGGATAAAATATCGGAATAGTCTATGAAGGAACTAAAAAAACGATTGCAGGATATTTCTCATCTTTCTTCAGTGCTCGCTCTTTTGTGCTGGGATCAGGAAGTGTACATGCCAAAGAAGGGTGCTGATAGACGCGCGGCTTCTATTGCTGAGTTGAATGGCATTATCCACAATAAATTTTTGGCTATTGATTCGGATGGTCTGCTGACAAAGCTTAAGAAAGAGCTTGATGAAAATAAATTGAAGGGGAAGGATGTGGTCATTGTTACTGAAGTTTGGCGGAATTTTGAACGTGAGAAAAAACTTCCAGAAGAATTTGTAAGAGAGATATCCGAGACGGTTTCTAGGGCTCAAGGTGTCTGGGCAGAGGCAAGAAATAAAAATGATTTTAAATTATTTTTGCCATGGCTTACAAAAATTGTGAAATTGAAAAGAAAAGAAGCTGAGTATATTGGATATGAGAAATCTCCTTATGATGCTTTGCTTGATGCTTGTGAGCCGGGGATGGATTCAGAGCAGGCTCTTCAAATTCTGAATGATCTAAAAGATTTTCTTATGCCGTTTTTGAAAGAAATTAAAGATTCGCAAAAGAATATAAAATCTAAGATTTTAGAAGGAAAATTTCCGCTTGATAGGCAAGCTGTATTCAATGAGATGGTTGTAAGTAAGATGGGGTTTGACATGGAGGCTGGGAGGATCGACAAGACCACTCATCCTTTTGCCGATGGTTTGCATCCTAATGATGTGCGTATTACTACGAGATATCGTCTAAACGATGCTTTGTATTCTCTCGGTTCGGTTATTCACGAAGCTGGGCACGGTATATATGAACAAGGTCTTCCTGTAGAAGATTTTGGAACACCACTTTCGGAATCGGTTTCTTTGGGTATACACGAGTCACAATCCAGAATGTGGGAAAATATTATTGGGAAGAGTAAGCCTTTCTGGAAATATTTTTATCCAAAATTACAAAAGGAATTTCCTGAGCCCTTCAAAAAAGTGACTTTGGATGACTTTCTAAAAGTGATAAATAAGGTGGTGCCGTCACTTATTCGTACTGAGGCTGATGAAGTAACCTACAATCTACACATTATTCTGCGTTTTGAAATTGAAAAGGAGATGATTGAAGGAAGTATTGATTTAAAAGATTTACCTAAGATTTGGAAGTCAAAGATGAAGGAGTATCTTGGAGTAGATGTTCCAAGCGATGCCCTCGGCGTACTTCAGGACGTGCACTGGTCCATTGGGCTTATTGGATATTTCCCAACTTATGCTTTTGGTAATTTATACTCGGCCCAATTTTTTTCTAAGATGAAAAAAGATATACCTGATATGGATAAGAAAATGGCCAAGGGTGATTTTGTTGAAATTAAAAAATGGTTGAATAAAAAGATTCACGCCCATGGTAAGACTTATAAAGCGGGGGAATTGGTGAAGAAAGTGACGGGAGAAGATCTAAATAGCAGATATTTTATTGAATACCTAAAAGAAAAGTACAAAAAAGCTAGGTAATCTGGATATGTGTGTTATACTCCGTCAGTCGTTTTTAGCAGAAGATCTAATTTATATAAAAATATATGTCAGACGAAATAAAAGTTGATGCCCCTGTTGATGCATCTGCAACTCCAGTTGTAGCCGCAGCAGAACCAGTTGTTGCTGAGGCTCCAGTTGAAGAGGCTGTCGCTCCTGTGGAAGCTACAGAAGCTACTCCCGCTCCAGAAGTCGTAGCATAGTTTGCTCCAGTCTTAAATCTAAAGATATTTTGGATGATAAAAATGACCCGTTTCGCATTCGCGAAACGGGTCAGACTGTTTTTATGATTTTCATAAAAAATAGGTTTATTTCAAAATGAGTGTATAATGGTCAAATATGGCAAAAAGAAAAAACTTCGCGTTGAAGAATAAGGCTTCTCGTTCTCGAAAAACGGCTAAGCGCCTAGCGGTTAAACACGCTCGACCTATTAAAAAATAATTCTAAATATATGTACATGAAAAAACCTTTCCAAGGCGGTGGTAACCGTTTTGGTGGCAACGGCGGTGGTTTTGGTGGAGGAAGAGGGGGAAATGGCGGTTTCCAAAAGAGAGAAATGACTATGCACAAGGCTACTTGTAGTGCTTGTGGTAAGACTTGCGAAGTTCCTTTCCGACCAACTGGTGAAAAGCCTGTTTATTGCAAAGAATGTTTTACTGAAAGAGGAGGAGGTTCTGATAGAAATGACCGTTCCGACCGACCATCTTTTGACCGAGCCCCACGAAAGAGTTTTGATAACCGATTCGAGCCTCGTGCTGAAGCCCCTCGAGCTGAAAGAGCTTCTGAAGGAAACAATGATATTAAGAAGCAGTTTGAATATGTAAATAGTAGACTTGATAAGTTAACCAACATGGTTGATCGTCTACTCTCTGCTTCTGTATCTACCGCTCCTGTTCAAAAGGCTGTTGTTGTAAAATCTCCAGAATTGAAAGCGCTTGTCACAAAGGCTACCAAGGTCGCAACACCTAAGGTCGTAGCTCCTAAAGCTGCTGCTCCTAAGGTCCCTGCTAAGAAAGCAAAAAAGAAAGGTCCTAACAAGAGATAACTTAATATGAGTGAGTTGGATAAAGTAAAATCTATTTATTTTATTGGTATCGGGGGAAGTGGAATGTCGTCTCTAGCGGCTATGATGTTGGCGCAGAAGAAAAATGTCGTTGGTTCTGAAAAGGAATTAAACGCCATTACTGAAGCACTCTCTTCTCGTGGAGCTGTTGTTTTTACAGAACAAAGTGGTGAGCATGTGCCAGACGATGTTGATTTGGTTGTTTACACTGTAGCTATTCCAGAAAGTAATGGGGATTTGAAACGGGCACGCCAGCTTGGCGTGCCCGTTTTGTCCTATCCAGAAATGCTGGGTTTGATTTCTAAAAACATGGTTACTATCGCCGTATCGGGTACTCATGGCAAGACAACCACAACAGCTATGTTGGCACATGTGCTAGAGGGGACAGCGATAGCTCCGACAGTTCTCATGGGTTCTGCTATCGCTGATCACAAGATTAATTTTATTGAAGGTGCTGGTAAGTATCTTTTAGTGGAAGCCTGTGAATATAGGAAATCTTTTTTGAATTTAAGTCCAACTTATTTAATTATTACCAATGTTGATGAAGATCATCTGGATTTTTACAAAGACTTATCTGATATTCAGAGAGCTTTCAAGGATTTAGTTACAAAAATACCTGAGGATGGTTTTGTTGTGTGTGATGCAAAAAATCCGCACCTTCTTCCTGTGGTAGATGGAGTAGCTTGCGCTGTCGTTGATTATGCTGGAGTTCTTCCAGAAAACACAAAACTTTTAGTGCCAGGAAATCATAATAGAGAAAATGCTGCAGCTGTTTTCGCTCTGGCTTCGAAGCTTGGTATTGATTCTAAAATTATTACTGAAAAATTAGAGACATTTAAGGGAGTAAAGCGTCGTTTTGAATTTCGCGGAAAAACAGCACAAGGTGCATTTGTCTATGATGATTATGCTCACAATCCTCAAAAAGTAGCCGCTGCTTTGCAGGGCGCACGGGAGGTTTATCCTAACAGCAAAATTATTGCTGTATTTCAACCTCATCTTTATAGTCGAACTAAGACACTTTTGAAAGCTTTTGGTCAGTCATTTGGTGATGCTGATACTGTTTTGATTGCTCCGATTTATGCCGCTCGCGAGCCATTTGATCCTTCTGTCTCGGCAGAAATTTTGGCAAGTGAAATCAGAGCAAATGGCGCTTCAGCAGAGGCTTTTGATTCAATCGATAATATAAAAGGCAGATTAGACCAGACTTTGTCAGAAGGGGATGTTTTGATGGTTTTAGGTGCAGGTGATATCATTAGGTTGTCGGATTCACTTCTATGATAAAGAGGTTAAAAGAAAGACATGTGGGGTTTTGGGATAAAGAGACGATTAAGTCGTTTTTGTTTGGGGCAATTTTTTTAGGTGTCTCTTTAATTGTGGAGAGGTTCGCTGATGTTTATGTCCAGTCTTTAAAGGAGTCGCCAGTGAATGATGTTCTTTTGAACATTCTTCCAAGTTTTGATATTGATTCTTTTATTATAATTTCCACTTTGATCTTTACCTTTGTTGTTGCTAGCCTTTTTCTTTTCAGACCTAAGTATATTAATTTTGGTATTAAGTCTTTAGCTCTGTTTATATTGATAAGATCTTTTTTCATTACTCTGACTCACTTAGGAGCAAGTCCTCACCAATTGGTTTTTAATCCAGATAGTTTTGGATACGATTTGTATAATTTCCTTTACAATAGCAACAATGATTTCTTCTTCTCTGGTCATACGGGTGTCCCATTTTTGATGGCTCTTGTTTTTTGGCCAATTTGGGAATGGAGATATTTGTTTTTTGTTACGTCCTTTATTTTTGGTGTTAGTGTTTTACTTGGACATATCCACTATTCGATCGATGTCTTCGCTGCGCCTTTTATAACCTACTCAATATTTGCAATTTCTAGAAAGATATTTAAGGCAGACTACAAACTCTCACGAGAATAATTTATTTGACTTTTGATTGGTTATTTTCTAATATCATCTTATGATTCGACACAATAAAAATCTTCTGGCATTGCAGAGCCTCGCTTTAAGCGGTGGAGATTTTGCTTGTGTCTAGCTAAGAAGGTAGATATAAGCCAGCTCTCCACTTTTGGGGAGCTGGTTTTTTTAGTTCTTTAACAATAGAAGGGAAATAGTATGAAAACAAAACATGTGTATCGGCCTTTTGCTCCGATTCAGCTTTGTGGTCGCCAGTGGCCAGATAGAACCATTACCAAGGCTCCGATCTGGTGCAGTGTCGATCTTCGCGATGGTAATCAATCATTGCCAAACCCAATGACTGTCGACAAGAAAATCGAAATGTTCAAAATGCTTGTCGGTTGTGGTTTTAAAGAAATTGAAGTTGGTTTTCCAGCCGCCTCACCGACTGAATTCGAATTTGTCAGGAGGATCATCGAAGAAAAAATGGTTCCCGATGATGTGACAATCCAGGTGTTGGTCCAAGCTCGCGAAGATTTGATCAAAGAGACAGTTGATTCTTTAGTTGGAGCTAAGCGAGTGATTATTCATCTCTACAACTCCACATCTCCTGCTCAACGCCGAGTCGTGTTTGGTTTGGAAAAACCAGACATCGTCAAAATGGCGATAGCAGGGACTGAATGGGTGAAGAGAGAAGCTGCCCGTTTGGAAAGCGCTGGTACAGATGTTGTCTTCCAGTATTCTCCAGAAAGTTTTTCTTCAACCGAAGTTGAATTTTCTCTGGAGATTTGTCAGGCGGTCGTAAAAGTATGGCGGCCGACATTGGATAAAAAGATGATTTTGAATCTGCCAGAGACTGTTGAGGTGGCGACGCCGAATATTTACGCTGACCAGATTGAATGGTTTTGTCGCAATATCGGTGAGGACCGTAACAATGTCATTATCAGTGTTCACACACATAATGATAGGGGAACTGGTGTTGCTGCAACAGAGCTTGGTTTGTTGGCAGGAGCTGAACGTGTCGAAGGAACTCTTTTTGGAAACGGGGAGAGGACGGGCAACTTGGACATCGTTACAGTTGCTCTGAACTTGTTCACTCAGGGGATTGATCCAATGTTGGATTTTTCTAACTTGGAAAAGATTCGTCTGGTGTATGAAAAGTGCACAGAGATGACAGTTCCAGACAGACAACCATACAGCGGTGAGTTGGTTTTTACCGCTTTTTCCGGATCGCATCAGGATGCTATTCGGAAGGGTCTGATTCAAAATAAAAAGACGGAAGCTGGAGGCCAGCAGATTATTTGGGATGTGCCGTACTTGATCATTGATCCGAATGATATTGGTCGTTACTACGACAAAGTCATTCGTCTGAATGGTCAATCTGGTAAAGGCGGTGTGGCCTATATTCTCGAAGCTAATCATGGCATTTGTCTACCAAAAGATATGCAGAGAGAATTCGGGCCGATAGCTGGAGAATGGATAGATGCTCTTGGACGGGAAGTTACTTCGCAAGAGATTAAAGACATGTTTTGGCGAGAATATGTTGAAATGGAAAATCCTGTTTTTAGGATGATTCGTTTTGATTCTATTCAGTTCGACAAAACTTGTCGTTTTTCGGCGGAGATTTACTCTCATGGTGAGAAAATAGAATTGTCTGGTGAAGGCAACGGTCCCATCAACGCATTCATAAAAGCTCTCCACTTTGGAGGTGTTGCCGATGTTAATCTTCTTGATTACCACGAGCATGCTCTTGGTGAGGGATCTGAGGCCAGCGCTATCACCTATATCTGTCTGCAATTTCCCGATGGTGGAATTCGTTGGGGGGTAGGGGTGGATGGCAGTATCGAGTTGGCTTCCGTTAATGCTGTTCTCTCTGCTCTGAATAGAGAAGGGTAGAAAATTAAAATAGGCCGTGCGTCGTTCAAGACGCACGGCCTTTATTTGTTTGACATAAGAAGTTAATTAGATACACTCTAGATATATGAAAAACGCCGTTTATGTTGGCAGATTCAATCCTGTTCATGCAGGGCATACTGTAGTGGCGGAGGAAATGTTTCGCCTGCATGGATTCGATAGTTCTTTGATTGTTGTCGGGAGTTCAAATGCACAGAGTTCTCTTCGTCATTTTTTCTCGTATGATGAGCGAAAGAATTTTCTGAAGAAAATATTTCCGCAGGCACGTATTGTCGGCCTACCTGATTATGGCAATGATCAAGAGTGGTTGTCTGCTCTTGATGATATTCTCTCTGTGGCTGGAATGAATCCTAAAGAGGTAAGCTTTTTTGGTGGCTGTGAAGAAGACCTTCGATTCTTTGTTGATGCTGGACGTGATTGCCACATCCTCAATCGCTTCGACGGTACGACTGCCAAGATATCAGCAACGGAAATTCGCGATGCTCTTATCATGGGGCGTTCTCTGGACGGGATGATCCATCCGGCTATTGCGGAGGATCTCCAAGCTCTCTTCAAGCAGAAATGGGAAAAGTTTAAGCGAACTTAAATTCGCGAAAACAAGAAAAATAAAAGGCCGGCACATCTTTCTGATGTGCCGGCCGATTTCTTTTCCCGAGTTTTATTCGAAACTCATTTTGATGGCATTAGCCAAGACTGGCGCGATTGTCACAGTCGGATTTTTCACATTGATAGTGTCTGACAAGTAGAGGCCGTCGTAGAGAGCACTGATGCGATCGATGCCACTTTGGTTGACCCCGTGAGTAATGAAGGCATACACCTTTTTTGCTCCGCAGCGTTTTGCTTCGTGGTAGAAACGCTCCAGAGTGGTGCCGGTACTCAGTATGTCGTCGACTACGCCGATAACCTGTCCTTTCACGATGTTCGCGAATTCTTCACCGAGATCGACCTGGACATCGTAGGAATTTTTTCGTTTCTTTTTGGCTCCTTTGATTTCAGCACGACGAGCCGATCCAGCATCCGGCGCCATGAAGATTATGCCAGGGTGTTTTCTTTGGGCATAATTCCGCATGACTTCCGAGAAGGGGATATTCTCGAACGATAGTGGTAAATCTTTCGTCCAACTCTTTTTTGCAAAGTGTACGTCGAAGGTGAATATCTTTTTGACGCAACTATAATTGTGCGCTAGATCCATTATGAGGGTTTCCGCTGCATTAATTTCGCCATCATACCAGTCATTATCCTGTCTGGCGTAAGGCATGGTGGTGAAAATAACGATTACTTCGATAGTGCCTCCGGCCTGGCGCTCGATGATGTCGAGCATCATTCGGAGTTCGATCAATCCACTATTGGGGTCAGGGTAGCCGGAGTGGACGATGATGATATTTTTGACATCGGAAAGTCCGGGGAGTCGAAGATATATCTCTCCGTCGGGGAAGCGATAGGAGCCCTCTTTGTTGGGTGTTGGGATGAGAAGCCTGGCGCCTTTTGGAACAAGCCTGTAATGATCAAAAAGGTGCCGGGCATTCTGTGTTGGGATTACCACGTTATTTGCTTTCATATTTATACTGTCAATCTCCTTTAGGTTACTGAGTTTGGTTCCACTCTAATATAAAAGTTTGATATGTCAAATATATAATTTGACGATTTTTACACTGCGTGTTAATTTTTAAAAAAAGGAGGAAAATTGAAAACAATAAAGCATGTTGCAATCGGTACAGAGGTCATGATTCCGGTCTCCGGAGAACACGTTGATCTTGTCCTAAGTTCGCCTTTGTTCCAGAGATGGACGAAGTCGATCTCGAGATCTCTCAAGGTGAAAAGTATTCTGATCCAATCGGCGGACGTAATCCGTCGTGAGGGTAGGGAGTACGTACTCTTCATCAAACTCCAGGCTGAAATCTTCAGCTCTGAAGGTAGGAAGTTGCCAGGAGTGATTTTCTTGCGCGGGGATGCCGTCGGCATTCTTGTTGTACTTGAGGACGAGAATAAACAGTCTCACATTGTTCTCGTCAAGGGTTCGATGCCTGCTCTTGGTGATGCGTTCTACCTTCAAATGCCTGCGGGGATGACAGATGGTCAGAATAATATTCGCGCTGTCGCTATCCGTGAGGGGAAAGAAGAAACGGGGATCAACTTCGAAGACGGCGGTGAACTCTTCAATCTCGGCAATCTTCTTTGTTTGCCGGGAGCCAACCGAGGATTGCTTGGTCTCTCTGCTTCGCCTGGAGCTTGTGATGAGAAGATTCACCTATTCGTGTATCGGAAAAAAGTTTCTAGGGATTTTATCAATAGTCTGGACGGCCGGATTACTGGTCTCCCTGGAGATCTCGAGCACCTCAAACTCAAGGTTATTCGTTTTGAAGATTTGCCTTTAGAGACTTACGATATGAAGACTTTGCTTGCATATTTCATGTACGGGCAGGCGCTTCATCGGGGTTTGCTGTGACTGCATAGTGGTTTGCAAAAAGTATAAAAAACGGGCGGGTCATCATCGATGACCCGCCCTTTGTTATTTCTCTGTGTTGGTTAGCACTGACACTCGGCACTTGCCTGGTTAGTGTAGCCAAACACTCGCTTGTACCGCTCGATTTCTTCCTCTGGCCCAGTCGCTTTGGCGAGGTTGTCGCTAAGCTTTACTGTTGGCCACTTTTCGGCGGCGACAGCTTTAGCCACAATTGATGGGTGACCTAGACTTGTGTCGTTGCCGAGCAAGGTACCCCAGCCGGAGCTGACCTTAATACGGCTTTGAAACCGGTTGGTGATAGCTATCATGCTGTCGAGACTGAGCCCGTCGCTCGGGATCATCAACCGGTCACGTGAATCCTGATCATGTTTTTCATAGAATCGGATTAATTTTTCTCCGAATTCATAGATATCCATGGAATCAGGGCGCATGCCCTTCCATTCCTTGGCGAATTCTCGTGGTAGGTTTTTGAACATCCAATCACTGCCGAAGGTGTCCGGCAAAATGATCGATAGACCCCAACCATACATTTGTTTCCATTGGCGGAGTACTTTGATGGGGGCTTCGCGGAGATCGGCATCACTTCCGATTGATGCAGCTAATGCCGCAACAACCATCGGTAGCTCGTGAGCATTGGTGCCCGACGGCATCGTTTGAAGTTCTTTTGCATAAAGAGTGTTTGAGGTGCCGATGAATTGTCCGCGCCTCAAGTATTCCAGCATTAGAAAATCAATGTAGTACTGAAGCATCGGACTAGCAGCTCGTCTGGTGGCGAAATCACTGAAGATGACGTAGGGGTGTTGGCGAAGGGTCAGGATTTTTTGTTCCAGAGCCTTGGCTGTGTATTCCACGACCTCATCCCGTTTTTCTTTCGACAGCTTTTTCATCAAGGCTTCCGTGCGGAGAGCGCTGACGATCTGCAAGTAAAGAATTTCCCAGTCAGTGACATCATTCCATAGGGCACTGGTCTTGAAGCTAAACTGTCTTCCTTCGTCGGTGATCCCAAGATCATACTCGGGAAGTTTGGAAGTTCCCAAGTAGGTAAGGTATTCGTCGCTGAACATGTAGTTTCCGTCGTTTCGAATGTTCGCTAGGTAGCGGACATCGTCTTCGGTGTACATGAGGCTTTGAGCATGGTCGAGCTCGCGGCGTAGGTCAGCTTCATCGATCTCTTTTGCAAGATGAATGTGACTGCTTCGGTTTTTGTATCCGAAGGTTACGTTTACATCAGGATAGAAACGATGGATGAATGCTCCCATGCTGAGTTTGTACCAGTCATTTTGGAGTCTGGAACGAATAATGGGTCCGGATTCTGTGGGGAAGAGTGCTTGTCTGATTTTGTCTCGGTCGATAATGACCGTGGCGTTTGGTGAGAACATGTTGTTGTTCCTCCTTTCTCTGAAGTGATTAAAGCATGGCTTCTACAAACAGTCAAATTAAAAGGGCGGGGCATCGAAGATGCCCCGCCCACTGATTTTTACTGTTTTTTAGGAGTTTCTCTCCAGCTCTGCTATCCACGTTGTTGCGCTAGCATCGCTCGGCATTCTCCAATCACCGCGAGGTGATAGTGAAACCGATCCAACCTTCGGACCATCAGGCACCGCTGATCTTTTGAATTGGCTCACGAAGAACCTCTTCAGAAAAACGATTAACCATTTTTTGATGGTTTCTCTGTCGTAGGCCGGAGGATTGTCGGGAAAACGATCGACTTTTTTATCGAAGGCCTGTGCGGCGAGATACAAGATCTTGCTTGGAGGCGCTCCTTTACGGATGAAGTGATAGAGGAAAAAATCGTGGAGGTCGTAAGGACCGACAATGTCTTCTGTCTTCTGACTCACTTCGTCATTTTTAGCCGACGTTAGCTCTGGCGAGACTGGAGTGTCCAGAATTGACCTGATAAGGACGGACCAGTTTGGGCCATAGTGGCTGTTTTTGGTCGCCCAATCAATGATGTACCGAACCAATGTTTTGGGGATACTGCAGTTCACGTTGTAGTGCGACATGTGGTCGCCGTTGTACGTGCACCAGCCGAGGGCTGATTCGGAGAGATCTCCGGTACCAATGACGATGCCATTAAGTTGATTCGCCTTCTGCATAAGAATGAGAGTGCGATATCTTGCCTGGGCATTTTCATAGGTCACGTTTTCTTCTCCGGTATGAGCAATATCTTTCAATATTTGGTTTGCTCCATCCGTGATCAGAATCTCCTTAAAGCTGATCCCTGTAAGGTCGGCCAATGCTTGTGCGTTACTGCGCGTTCCGGATGTCGTGCCAAAGCAGGGCATCGAGTATGCGTGGATATTTTTCTTGTCCAATCCGAGACTGGTAAAAGCCTCTAGACAGACCAGCAGGGCAAGTGTTGAGTCTAGGCCTCCAGAGAGACCAAGGACAACGTGTTTTGCTCCACAAGCATTCATTCTTTGGGTCAGTCCCGTCGATTGAATTTTGAAGATGTCACCGCATATCCTGCTCTCGTTTCCCTTGCTTGGGACGAATGGTCTTGCAGGATTTGGTCGACGCAGATCGTGCGATAGCGACGGCACATCCAATGGAAATTGTGTGGTGATGCGACGGTAAGGATGACGATTTTGTAATTCGTATGCCGATTTACCAAAACTCGTTGTTCTCATTCTGTCGTGCACACAAGCACTGATATCGAGATCAGCAATGGTGTACTCTGTTTTGGAACTACGCGTAGCGTCTCCGAGGAGTATGCTTTCTTCTTTGATGACTGCTCCATTTTCCGCGATGATGCGATGCCCACCAAAGACCACGTCTGTTGTTGACTCTCCGACACCGGCCGAGCTGTAGACGTATCCACAGATGGCGCGACCTGATTGTTGTTCAACCAAGTTGTGTCGGTAATTTGCTTTGCCAACAAGTTCATTGGAGGCAGACAAATTTGCAATGACAGTCGCACCAGCCAGAGCAGCATAGGATGATGGGGGAATGGGGGTCCAGAGATCCTCACATAACTCCACACCCAAGACAAGGCTTTGATCGCACGGGTCAACAAATAGCAGATCAGTTCCAACTGGTACTTCTTCACCGAAGAGATAAATGCTGTTGACGGTGAGGTCGTGAGCACTATTGAACCAACGGCTCTCGTAAAATTCACCGCCTGTCGGCAGGTAAGTTTTTGGCACGATGCCGAGTAGTTGCCCTTGGCTGATCACAGCAGCGACGTTGTATAGCCCGCTGTGAATCATAAGGGGTAATCCCACAACAATCACAGTCTTCAGCATGTTCGAAACATCAATGATTTTTTTGAGCGATTCAAGTGACGCTTCGAGTAAGGCTTTTTGGTGAAAAAGGTCGGCGCTGGTGTATCCTCCCGCTAAGCAGAGCTCGGGGAAGACAATCAGTCTGGCCTTTTCGGCTTTGGCTATGGTCGTGATCAGCTGAATTATTTCATTAGCTGTCTCTTCGACTTCACCGAGGTGGACGGTCGGGCTAACTGCGGCTACGCGCAGAAAGCCAAAAGGTGGATTAGTTAACTTATTCATTTTTTACTCCTTGTTAGGGGTTTGGTGTACTAGATTTTATCCGTTAGTTTGTTTTCTTTTACACTGAAAATGGTGTCTTGTCAAACAAAAAGCCGGGCTAACCCTCTGGGTTAGCCCGGCGTATGAATTGGTTTTTTTTTGGTGTTAAGTACCTCCTCCTTGGATGATTATGAATCTTGCCCTCCAGGATTGCGTAAATCCTGGATTAAAGGGTTCGAATCCTTGAGGGGTTTTGAAATAAATTTCGGCACCCCCTTCTAACATCTCTCGACTGGTGCTGTACAGAATTGTTGCTTGGCGCATCACTTCTGCTTCTCCACCCACTGTTCGTTTTCCCAATGCTTCAATGTGTTTCAAGGCCTTGTAAGGTATACGAAGGCTGAGCTCTACGAGGTCATCAGGTTGAAGTTCTTGTCCTTGGGGAATGGAGATAACGGGAAACTTGTCCCTAATTCCGTTCCAAATGTTACCGAGCGTTCTTCTAATTTCCAAAGTTTTTGTTCCTTTCTTTCCAGGTAACTTTGCCACATTGTATAAAATATATCAAATAAGTTTGTGGTACATTACGAGCTCTTGACCAAATCAAATATCTTTGATATAAACACATCAAACTACATCAGATTTTTGGACGAAAAGTCCTTTGAAATCAAGTCTAAATCAATGAAAAGAAAGGAAACAATGGATACTATTAAAAGTCCCAAAGGGCAATACAGGGTCGGCAACATTCTCGGAGAAACTGAGACATTTACCCTCTATGAATGCTTTTTGTCTGACGACAGTGTCTGCATCTTGAAGATCGCCAAAGCTACTAGCAATAACGGCCCACTTGATCGCGAAGCATATATCCTGCAACTTATGCGGGAAAAAGCAGCAGTGATTGAGAAGGAGGCGGCTCGAGTCGAGCCTGGGATGAGGGAGATGGGTTATCAGCGTTTTTTCCCGGATCTTGTCGAAAGCTTCATTGCTGTCGACCAAGGGAACCGGCGGGTGAACATCCTCAGTCTCATTGAGTCCGGAGAAAAACTCTCCGATCTCGCCCCTCTTGAACAGCTTGCTTCTCGAGAACACGTTCGCGTGGATCCGAAGACAAGTGTGTGGATATTGGGGAAGCTTCTTAAAATGCTCGATTTCGCTCATTTTCAAGGCATCACGGTCGAGCTTGATGGGGAGAATATTCTCATCAACCGCGAACGTCACCTTGTAACAATCTTTGATTGGAGCGGATCGACTATTATTGATGGTGAAGTGCCTTCTTGTGATGCTCGTATGGAAATCAGTCGTGCAGCAAAAGAAGTGATTTTGGCTTTGGGGGGTAATCCGGAAACGGGAGAAATTCCCAAGGATTCGCAACTCAAGGACGACGGCTACGAGAGATTACTTTTTTCTCTTGTGGATGGACACGAAACCAACGCCGGCACAGCTCATAAAAAGTTCTACAGTTTTGTCCGAGCAGAATGGCCGGGCAAATTTCACCCTTTCACGGCATACGCCCTGAAGTAACAAAAACAATAAACAATAAAAAGAAGGAGATTCAATTATGGGAGAAAGAGTATTTAGCGCTCGCGCTTTTGCTGTGGTGGAGAGTTCTGTCAGATCGGAAGGAGGTTCCGCTACTCGCCGCGGTGAACAACGTCACAAGGAAGGCAAGGGGCTTGACCCCCTTGTTGATCCGAAGGGCTTTGGTGGTATCCGTCGCTCGATTAGCCGTGTTGAAAAGAGGGAAGGAGGTTTTGTCCTTCTCGTCGGCCCGGCAATTCTCAAGGAAACTCGGTTTGATACAACCGGCTCCATGGGAGGCAACGTCGATCTCGCATTCAAGATGATGCCCAAAAGCTATCATCTTCTGAAGGAGGTGGCTGGTGCGCCTTTGGCAAGATACGATCTTCAAATTATCAATTCGATTTTTGGGGACGTCTCTGATCATTATGTGCTCTGCCGCTCTCAAGCGGAGATGGAGGAAAAAATTGTCGAACAACTTCGGCTGATGGTGCCAGAAAGGGACGGCGGAGATGAAGATGAAGATCCGCAGTATGGACTTTTCGGCGCCGCCTACCTTACAGCGGCGGACATTGTAAATCGATGGGGACTCAAATCCTACGATTTCACAGTGACCGACGCTTGTGGGCGTCCGCGCCTTGATCCGGATATCCTTGTCAGGGTGTTTGGTGAGGAGGTGTTTGATCGCGTCAAAGAGAACGGTCACCAAATGAAGAAGACCGATCTGCCGACGACGAAAGAAGTCGTGGAGGATCTTCTCAAGATATCGCATGCGTTTCTGATTCAGATTGGAAGGAGGCCTTCCGTGAATCGATTCTGGTCTGATATCTACGGCAAGGATCGCGTCATCGTGATTCCGGACGTGAGCTATCTTCCTGAAGTTGAAGCAGTGATCATTGGTCTGACAGAGGGAACACTCGACCTGCAAAGCGCCAAAAGTTTTCTTGTTGATCAGGCTGGTATTTCGAAAGACGATGCCGCCCTTATCAGGAAAGCTGTGGCCAATATCCCTCTCGGGGCACAAGCCATTCTGCCGAACTTCGACAGGTTGCCGAAGAAGGGGGATGTCTTCGCCGAGAAGAGTGATCCGTGGCCGATCGGAAAATTGTCCGATGGTAAGAAGCCTTCGAAAGTTCCTGGGAAAAAGCCCGGTAGCGTCGGATGGCTCTAAGTCCGTTCTGTTCAATCAAACAGGGGGCGGTCTTTCCTAAGACCGCCCCCTTTACTTTAACTTTTCACAACTAGCAAGGAGGAATGAGAATGAAAGAGAAAAAGATTTTCACCATTACCGACCTTGGTGGTGGTGACGGTGGTAAAGGTGGCGTCGTGCACGGTGTGTGTGTCTTCAAAAATGCCCACACTGTTCTCAAAGTTGGTGGTGCTCAAGGGAGCCATGGGGTTAGAACTTCACGAGGAGAGTCATTTAATTTCAGTCAATTTGGCTGTGGTACATTTGAAGGAGTAAAGACTTACGTAACTTCTTTGATGGTTGTCGATCCTATTAGTTTGCTCGTTGAGGGGAATTCCCTTTGCTATGAGCGCGGCGTTCCGAATGCCTTTGATCTACTCACTCTTGATGAAAATTGTCTCTGCACGATTCCTTTTTATGGGATAGCTTCGCGCTTGCGCGAACTTTCTCGGAAGAATCAGAAGGGGACAGTCGGCGTTGGGGTGGGTGAAGCAAAGTTTGATTCCGAACGTTATCCCGAGCTCGCCATTTACGCGCGAGACATCGGAAAGTCGGACATTCGTGACAGGGTGGAAGCAGTTCGAGTGCAAAAGCTCGCTGAGCTAGGCCCGATAATCAAAAATATCGCCAGCCTATGGCCGGATGATCACGGGATTGCAAAAGAGGAATTAGCTTTCCTTAACAATCCTAACTTTGTTGATTGGATTGTGGAGCAGCTTCGCCGGTTTCAATCACAAGTGAAAATCGTCGGTTCGGATTACCTCAAAAAGGAAATTCTTTCCAAAGATGGTGTAGCTGTGGTTGAAAGTTCTCACGGAATACTCACCGATAAGTACCATGGTTTTCATCCTTTCACTTCAAGACTTCGGACTGTGCCGTCAGGCATACTCGATCTATTGAAGGGGGAAGGCTACGATGGCGAGATAGTAAAACTTGGTGTGACTCGTGCATACCAAATTCGTCATGGTGCGGGTCCTTTGGTTACAGAAGATCCCGAGATGGTTGACTCTCTTTTGCCCGGAAGTTCTAAGAACGAAAACCGTTGGCAGGGGAAAGTCAGAGTCGGCCCTCTTGATTTTGTCGCGTTACGTTACGCGATCGAAGTCTGTGGTGGGCCAGCCGCTTTCGATGGGATCGCTGTTACTTGGTTCGACCAGATTCAAAAGATTGGGACTTGGAAGATTTGTGATAAATACATCGGTGCTGACGATCTGAATTATTTTTCGCCTTCGGGTGAGATTTTGGTTCGTCGTGGTACTGATGAATCTCAGATAAAACATCAGGAGGTACTCGGGAAGCAATTATTCCAGTGCCAACCCTGTGTTGCTTCTCTGGAGAGTTCGGGTGATCTATGTGCCGGGGTTTTGAAAGAAAAACTCAACATTCCGGTGAGGATGATCTCCTATGGTTCGACAGAGAATGACAAGGTTTGTCTGTAAAAAAAGCGTGGCGGGGTGTCTTTGACACCCCGCCATTTTATTTTTTCTGAAATATAAGAAACTATTGACATTTCTTTCTTTATGGTATATAAAGGTGTTAAACCGAAGATGTCTCTCTTAGTTACATTTCCGGTTCTTTCATATCAACAAAAAACAAAGGAGTCATACACAATGAAACCAGAAGCTGGTCCTAGTACGGAATCATCCACTACTGCAGTCCCGAGTGCTTGGGATGAGCGCATTGGCACATTTGCCACAGCGGTCGGAAAAAGCGCAGAAGAAATCACGAACGCCGTCAAAGCTCTTGTCGGCGAACCCGGATCGAGTGCCCTCGAGGCCCTTTCCGATCCCGCCGCTGTTCTCGACACGGACCTCCAGTCCGTTCTCGTCAGCGATGGTCCCAAGATCCCCTTGGGGATATTCCGCAAGAATCTTTCGAAACTTCGCGGCCCGCAAGTTGCGGTGAGCCCCTCCGGTTCCGGTGATGCAGCCCCGTCATTTGACGTGTTGCCATCCGTCCCCGAGGACTCGAGCTTTCTCGAGATGCTCAGAGTTGGAGGTGTTCTGAAACCCGCAAAGACAGAAGTGATTTCGGCAATCAAAGCGGCTCTGGCCTACAAGCTGGGTCTCTACGACCTGCCCGACGTCATTGTCGCAAGAATGGAAGAATTTGCCGAAGGTCAGGAAGAACCTGCCAGTGAGAGCTTTTACAAGATTCGTAACCTGGTGGTGAAGCGCAATTATGCGGAAGTTCTTTCTGTTCTCGGCGTCGAGGGTTCTTTTGCCACTGAAGGTCGCAAAAAGACATTTCTCGGTCGGCTCGAAGAAAATCTCTGGGATGAAGTTCGCAGTTTTTACGAGCAGCTTCATTCCTGGCAGGATTCGTGGATGGCTGGTGCCGCTAATCCCGGTATGGCGCTCACGATGCTTGCGATGGCTAATACTGGTCGACCCGGTATGATGCCCCCTGGCATGATGCAGCCCCCGGAAACGGCGGGTGTGCGTGACGCCGCAGAAGCTGTCATCGACAAGATCAACAGGGTCTTCGCCGGCGTTGGGATTCCCATCGCCCGCGCGCTCGCCTATGATGCTACTCGTATCAAGGGTGTGCTCGAGGACGCAACACTGCCTGCTTCCATCGGCGCGACAAATCGCGAGCAAATGCTCAAGATGCTGGGAGTTACTGTCGGTGCGGATTATGTCCGTCTCGAACGCAACATCACCCGATTCGTACTCGCAACCATGGAGCTGCCAAAAGTTCCTTCGGGAAATGAGGAGTACAGCTATCTTGGTGCGATGCTCCAGCTTGGTGCCTCGATTCCTTGGGACAAACTCCCCGGTGGATCCGGCCGTGCTGGCATCGGTGCCGGCCGTCGTCCTGGTGGAAAGCTGTAGGCTTTAACGCTATAGCGATCAAAAAAACAGCCCGTCGTCTTCGCAAGAAGACGGCGGGCTTTTATTTTACTTTTTTTAAGTGTGGGGTAAGAAAACTTTCTTGAGGAAAAGTTTCGTTGCCACACGACGGAATCCAGAATCCCAGAATGCTCCATTGGAGTTAACCATCTCGACCGGCAGATTAGCTGTCATCTGCTTCGGATAAAAATGATGATATCCTTTGTGCATTAGTCTGTACTGCAGAGCATCGCGTTCCATTTCTCTAAGCCATACTTCGCGTGCTGGTTTTCCGAATATCTTTTTGTCTTTCGACTGGAGATATCCTGCAAGTATTTTTTCATACAAATCCTCGACTACATTTTCGTCACCAATCCACACGCCCCCAAAAGGGATGTAGGCTAGTGTGCTGTCGCCGAGAGATCTGTCTGGGTCAATGAAGTCTCGAATCTTTAACCCCTTAGGAATCATCTCAGTCCAGAATTCAAGGGCCTTACCCTTTACTCCGAGAGGTACTAACGTCTTCTCAAGAAGTTTCTGAATTTGTTCCCGAGCGCTGAAGTCGATGGTCGGTTTTATAAGGACTGCTATATCGATGTCGGCATTTTGCGTTCCGTACCCCTTAACTCTCGACCCGTAGGCGATGGTCAAGGGAAATAGGAATCTGCCGAGTTCATCGCTTGTCCTGATCGCAAGTGCGATTTTTTCGAATGGGGCCAACAATTCTTCATCTTTGGATAGCATTTCTTGATCAAACTTTGGTGTTTTAATTCCTAATTTATCAAGATGTTTTCTTTCTACTATCCCCAGAACGGCTAGGCGTGACCAGATACCCTCAAGGATTTCTCTGGCTACATCGTTGGATTTTTCCCATAGTTCGTCCATGACTGATTCAATAGCGAGGTAGATTTCTCTTGCTCGTTTCGGGTCAGTTTGGTTTATGGTCTCTAGTGCCTTTCCTGCGGAAATTATTTCCACGAGAACATCTTCTTGATTTTGATCTCGTCTTATACTGTCGACGAAATCCTTGTCTGAGATGGTCAAATTGATCATCCCCGCAGCAATTTCTGTGGCGCACTCGTCGATGAGCATCTGCTCGCTTCTCTTAATTTCCCAACGCATCCTTGAAGCTGGTTTATCTGTCCCATGATTAGCGCAGTAGTTTTTCAACGACTCGATAGCTTCTCTTGTCTTGCCGACACGACTTTTTACATCGACGGCATTTTGAATGGGCGCACTTTGGGGACACTGTGTTTCCGCTCCGGTTTCTTTCGAAGGCAAGCAGAGCACTTCCTCAAGGTCTTTAGCCAGCAAGACGTCGCTGGTTTTACTTTTAAGCTCAAGAACGTCTTGAATAGAAAGTAGGCCTTTTTGGATCAGCGAAGGAATGAGATGCACGGCTTTGACCACCATTGGTAGTGGGCCAGTGCGCATCTCAACCTCAGGAATGTCTCCGTCAACGAAGTTTGCCAGAAGATCATGTTGTAAAAGTAGCTTGCGCCACATCTCCAAGTAGATTTTTCTGAACTCAGGATTATTTCTCGGAATGAGTTCGATGGGGAAGTAGAGGAGTATTCTCTCGCTCGATTCTTCCTCGGTCAGAAATTTCGTGAAAGCTTCGTAGAATGAGGCAAGTTCTGGCTCGGTGATAAGATTTGAGACCAACGCTTGATCGAAGTCCATATTGGTCTCAGGTACGAGCTCGAATAGGTGATCGAGTTTGGTAACAAGATCTTGTCTTATTCCAGGGGTCAAAGAACCCTGGAATTTCTTTTGGGTTCTTTGGTTTTTCATATGTTAAGATTCGGTTTTTCTAGTCATAATATAGAATAAAGATTAAGGATTGTCAATGCCAATAATCGTGCTTTGACGGGTTTAATTTTAAGTGTTAATGTCTAAAACAAATCAACGAAACAGCTCTTTGGCAACACAGAGAGAAAACCAAGAAAGGGAATCAAAAAATGAAAAAACATGGAAAACTGGTTCATACGCCAGCTTTTTTCAATTCAGAAAAGGCTGACCAAAATTATCAACCAGATATCGGTGCCGCTTTCCGTGAAGGCATTGCCTTCGGTCTGGAAAACAAACTTGCGCCAGCGACTCTTCTCCTTGCGAGGGGGAATGCTCACGCACTCATGATGACTGATCTGCAGGAGGATTTTCGTGACAATGGTCGTCTTCCTGTCAAAGAAACCAATCGGGTGGTTCTAAACACCTGTGTCAGATTGATCAATGGTGTTGTTGCTGATTACTATGCGGGAATCTTCTTCTCGTTAGATGGCCATCATCCATTTCACATCTCATTTGATCATTATTGGCGAGACTCGGACGGGTGGCCGATGGATTTGTCCAAGCATGGCAAGGCGGCGATTTTGACTCTCGTCGATGAAGTCAATGGTCTCTTCAAAGCCACAGCTTTTGGTCCAGATGGTCCTTATGAGATTGGTCTTTATCGAACACCTTTTGGCGTCGATGATTCAATCGCTTATTGGAAGCATCTTCGACGGACTCGTCAGGGCGATATTTGGGTTTTCGTTCCTCACTGCCTCCTTGGCACTGACGGCGCAAATCTTCACCCTCTGTTGGTGGAGACAATCGCTTTTGCCTGTGGGGCTCGGGATATTCAGCCGGTCATTATTCAGAAGGGTCATCTTTACAATACTGATTGGTTCGGTCCACTCGAAGCCTGCAGGCCCGATATGGTCCAAAACCAAGGAGTGTTTCGGGATGAGATTATCGAACTCATGAAGATGTTCGAAGCAATCGAATTCTCCGGCGTTGCAGAAGATTTCTGCGATTACTACATGAAATGGCAGACTCTGAGCAAGCTGAGCGGGACTCCTTATTTAAAGAAGCTCCGTTTTATCCAAGACTGCACTGCGCCGATTATTCCTAACGCAAAACATGTTTGGGAATTGAATGCTCGGGCTATGGAAGAGGGGGTGAAATTTATTCTTCACGACGAACCTTTCTAACTCGTGAGTGTTTGGTTTGTCGGTCGTGTAATTACAGGGTTTGCCGTAAATGGTGAACCCTGTTTTTTTATTTAATTCTTTTTTTTCTGATACAATAGGCAAGTAATGGCAAAGAAAAAAACGCAGAATTTTTTAAAGAAAAATTATTTGGTTTTTTATGTTTTAACTGGTGTTTTTGTGATGGGGGGTGTTTTTTTCTTTCTCGGTTATTTGTTTCCATATAAATACAATGTTGCTGATGCTGATATTAAAAAAGATCTAAGGGTGATTGAAGCTACCAGCTCAACTCCATCAATGAACACTCTCGATACTGTTGCTTATGATAAAAAGATGCTTCAGTTGGCTAATTATCCAGCCCCTAAACCAATTTCCACTTCCACCAAAAAAACCGCCTCTTCGACTTCTGCCACTTCGACAACTTCTCATCATGCTTGGCCAGTAAAAACAGTCTATCCAAATGCTGGGGCGCTTTTACCCTTTAATCGCATTGTCGCTTACTACGGTAACTTTTATTCTAAGAGCATGGGTGTGTTGGGTCAGTATCCTCCTGATGAGGCGTTGAGTCGTCTAAAAACAGAAGTTGCTAAGTGGCAAGCAGCTGATCCTTCCACGCCAGTCATTCCTGCTATCGATTACATTGCTATCACCGCACAGGGAAGTGCTGGTGCTGATGGAAAGTATCGCGCTCGAATGCCTGATACCCAGATTGATAAAGCAATTGATTTAGCGTCACAGGTAAATGGAATCGTTATTCTTGATATCCAAGTTGGTTTGAGTAATTTGCAAACAGAATTACCGATTTATGAAAAGTATTTGAAGATGCCACAGGTTCATCTAGCTATTGATCCAGAATTTGCTATGCATAATGGTCAGAAGCCAGGTGGTTATATTGGGTCATTTGATGCTACTGATGTAAATTACGCAGCAAATTATTTAGCTAAATTAGTCCGGGATAATAATTTGCCGCCAAAAATTCTAGTAGTACATCGCTTTACTGAAGAGATGGTTACAAACTATAAGAAAATTACTCCACTTCCAGAGGTGCAGATTGTTATGGATATGGATGGTTGGGGCATTCAGGCGCGTAAGTTGAATACATACAGACAAGTCATTCAACTTGAGCCTGTTCAGTTCACTGGTTTTAAATTATTCTACAAAAACGATTATCGTGAGAAGGGAAGTAGCATGCTAACAGATTCGCAAGTTCTTAATTTACAACCTCAACCTAGTTTCATTCAGTATCAGTAATTTTTAATCCCTATCTATTTAGAGCTGTTCTTGTTCCCGGTCCAACACTTCCGAGGGTTTTAAGACCATGATATTTTTGGTATGCCTGAACAGCTTTTACTGTAGCGGTTCCGTAGTATCCAGTAATAGAACCATTGTAGAAGCCTTCTACTAGTAATCTTTTTTGTAATTCGCTGACGTCTGTACCTTTTGAGCCGAGACTTAATGGATGTATAAATTTATAGTTGTCTACTGTCGATGTGGTTGTCGGTTGGCTATTAGTATTTGTGTTAGATGTTGTTGTGCTTGGTAATACTGTTACAGAAATAGAGACACATGTTCCTCCAGAGGCACAGACATTTATTGTCGAAGCTCCTGTGTTAACTCCTGTGATAGTTAATGTTGATCCGCTTATTATCGCACTAAAAATTGTTCCCGTGTTTGTTGGAATATAGTATGAGCTGTATCCGATTGAGCTAGATAGATTATAGGAGACTGTTTGTCCGATATTTACTATCGGGTTTAACACAATACCTCCTGTGGCTGTTGTTCCAGAACTCCCAACTGTTACATAAAGTGTGACACATTGTCCTGCTGTCTGGCAGAAAGTGACTGTTGATTGCCCGGCATTATTTCCTAGAATAGTGGCACTATTACCGGAAACTGTCACAGTTGCTATTGCAGAATTGGTATTTCCAGAAACGTAATATCCACCCGTCCCAGAAATTGTAATGATCGCACTTTGTCCTACGTTTATTGAAACACTGCTCTGACTAAGTGTTGGTGCTTGGCCGGTACCACTTCCGTTTATGGTTACAGATAATGGGATACATCCTCCTGATGCGGAACAAACATTTATTACGGAAGTACCGACTGCTATTCCAGTTACTGAAAGCACGTTGCTATTTAAGCTGGCCTGTGCGACGTTGGTTGAATACGTTGGCAAATTGTATGGCATAGTTCCGCCAGAAACGGTAATGCTAATTGTTTGACCAACGAGGAGCGTTAAGGTCGTCTGGCTAAGAGAAATATTTCCGAGACCGCCACCGGAATTAACTGTCACAGTGAATGAGCCACAGTTATTGGCGTTTACAGAACAGACGGTGATCGAAGCAGTTCCAGTATTATTTCCGTAAAGAACCACACTACTATTTGAAATATTTGCTTGAACTACATTGGAATTTGAGTTTGAAGAAACGTAGTAGCTTCCTGAGCCCCCATAAATGTAATTAGTCATCGACTGTGCCATTGAGATGACGGGATTTGTTTGGCTAAAAGTAATACCTGTTGATGTGGTACTACCAATGGTTACTGTAATGATTCCACAAGAGCTATTGTCAGCGGAGCAGACGGTGATTGAAGCACTGCCACTTCCGCTATTTCCATAGAGACTTAATGTGTTACCGCTTAATGTTGTTGTAATTACTGAAGAATTAGAGTTGTTTAAGACGGTGTAAATACCTGTTCCTCCACTTATTGTTACAGTAGCTGTTTGGCCTGAAGCAACTGTGACATTACTTTGGCTGAATGTTAGAGATTGTGCTCCTGCTGCTTGGATGGTGATGTAGGCACTGGCACAATTAGTATTGCTTCCTATGGCGCAGAGTGTGATCACTGTGGAGCCACTAGAATTTGCTGTAACTGTTGCTTGATTTCCGCTGATTGAAACATTTGCTACCGCAGGATTGGAGTTGTTGGAAAGATAGAGTGATGTTGCGTTGGAGGCGGTGATTGCGGCGTTTTGTCCGGGAGTCATGGTGATGCTTGTCTGACTCAGTACTAGTGTTCCAGTACTAGATGTATTAGATACTGTGTATGGCCAAGCGACAGAATTTGATTGCTGTCCGTTGACTGTGACGTAGACGGAACTGTTGGTGCTTAAATTGAGGGAGGCTGTAGTGACGGCTGTCCAAAAAGATCCTGCGGAGTTAGTGGAGCCTAGGTTGTATGTCTGAAGTCCTGAAGCAGTAGTGGAATAGTAATTTAAAATGATGGAGGAGTTTGTGTCTCCGTGCACTGTGATTATTTCAGAATCAATTGTGCCATTTTGTGTGACAGATAGCGTTGGTGTGGACGCTAAGGCTTGATTTGAAACTATGAATGATGCTGCTAATAAAAAGCTAGTAATAAGAAAGTACTTTAGGTTTTTCATAATACTATTATATACGATTTCCCATGAGTTGGAGGTGCGTAAATGTGCAAAGTAAAAGGCGGGTTGGTCCGAAGGACCAACCCGCCTCAGCATTTTTCTAGCATTTAAGCGAAGACATCAGTAGTAGATTGTATTGTAGTCGCTTAACACTAGCCGTTGTTCTCTGGAGTTAAAGTCGTAGACAGTCACCCCACAGTTTTTAGGGGATTGCCCTGGCGGCCACGTGGTGGCTTGATCATAATCCCAATGTTCGAGAGTGGCACGAAGGCATCTCTTTGTTCCACCATGAGTGAATGCCAGAACCTTTTGTCCCATTCGACGTTCAAAGATCATATTGAGCCAGAGGCGAGTTCTTTCCATCATCCAAGCAAGACTTTCTCCTCCTGGTGGCACCGCAAGAAAGCTTCCGAACATTTCCCAGTATTCTTTAAGGTATGGAAAGTTTCGTTCGGCTTCTTCGGTTGTCATGTTGTAGGTGTATCCGGGGTCACGTTCCCGAAGAAATGGATTCTGACGAAACTTCATGAGGGCGCGCTCTTCCGGAGTGTACGCTTCAAGTACTCCTTCCTTCGTTTGTTCTGTACGAACATATCCAGAAGTGTAGACGTAATCGAAGACTCCGAATCTCTCCCGAATTGCTGGCCCGCTTTTGCGAGCTTGTTCCCAGCCTGTCGGGGTTAGCTCGATTTTGTGGTCGGGGACTCCATCCACTCCGCTACTGCTTCTTGCATACTCGTCGGCGAAGTAAGTGGTGCCTTTTTTGGCCACGTTTCTCATGGATTCGGCGTGCCGAATGATTACCAGCTGGGCTGGTTTTGGATCTTTTGCCATAGTTCTTCCTCTTTCTATTTTGTTGTGTTGTTTCTATTTGATAGTAGCTAAAACTACTCGAAAGTCAAAATGGGCAGAGAAGGGTCTTTTTGGTATACTGAACAAATGGCAGGTTCTATTCAGAGTACTGTATTTAAATGGAAGTATCGGCTTTTTCTAAAGCCATTCTTTTTTATGCAAGATCCGGAGAAAGTTCATGACCGCATGATCTATTTCGGGTCTGTTTTGGGTAGGTTTGGATTGAGTAGGTGGCTTTTGTCAGCTACTTTTAATTACAAAAATGAAGTTCTGAGTCAAAACCTACTCGGTATTGATTTTATAAATCCAATAGGTTTGGCGGCAGGTTTCGATAAAAATGCTGAGCTCGGCGCAGTCTTACCATCTGTTGGTTTTGGTTTTATGGAGGTTGGATCGGTGACTGGAGAAAAATGTCTCGGAAATACCAAGCCACGATTGTGGCGTCTAAAAAAATCGAAAAGCCTACTTGTTCATTATGGGTTAAAGAATGATGGATGCGAAGCCATTTCAAAGAAATTAGAAAATGAAAGAATGATTATTCCTCGTGGAGTGAGTGTGGCCATGACAAATTGTAAAGAAAATATTGATCCAGCTAAAGCTGTGTTGGACTATGCGAAGGCATTTAAAATAATGGAACCGGTCGCTTCTTATCTTACTGTGAATATTAGTTGCCCAAATGCTTTAGGTGGTCAGCCTTTTGTCGAACCGGCCAATTTGGAAAAGTTACTAGTTGAACTTGATAAAATTAATACAGAAAAACCTGTCTTTATAAAATTATCTCCTGATATGGAGTTGGTGGAAATCGATGCGCTACTTGATGTGCTTCGATCCCATCGAGTTCAAGGGATTATTTGTACTAATTTAACCAAGAATAGAAAAAACGATAAAATCCTCGATGAAAGAGTGCCTTCTTCTGGAGGGTTAAGTGGAAAGCCAGTTCAGGATCTATCTGACAAGCTGTTAGCTCATATTTACAAAAGAGAGGGAAAGCGTTTTGTCTTGATTGGTTGTGGCGGAGTATTTTCAGCAGAAGATGCTTACAAGAAGATTCGCCTCGGTGCGTCTTTAGTCCAGTTAATTACTGGTATGATTTACGAAGGTCCTCAATTGATTGGCGATATTAATAGGGGGATGGCCGAAATGCTTCGTCGAGACGGCTTTAAAAATATCGCTGAAGCCGTAGGGATCGACAACCCATCGATTTAACCTATATACTTACAATATGAAACAAATTTATATAACTAGAAAAATTCCAGACATCGGAATTAAGATGTTACAAGACAAAGGCTACAGCGTAGATTTTTATCCTAAGGATTGTGTCCCAAGCCAAAAGGAAATTATCAAAGCGCTCAGTAAAAAACCTTATGATGCTGTGATATCGTTATTGACTGATAAAATTGATGCAAATGTTTTCGATGCTGTGCCATCTGCAAAGATCTTCGCTAATTACGCAATTGGCTTCGATAATATTGATTTAGTAGAAGCTAATAAGCGTGGAATTTTAGTAACAAATACTCCCGGTGATTATTCTGAATGTGTCGCAGAGCACGCTATTGCCATGATGTTGGCTTTGGCAACGAGGATGGTGGAAGCTGATCAATATGTTCGAGATGGAAAATACAAAGGCTGGGCGCCTCTACATTTTGTAGGTACTGATATATTAGATAAGACTTTTGGTATCATCGGTGCTGGACAAATTGGTACTAGGGCAGCAATCATTGCCAAGCAGGCTTTCCGTATGAAGATTATTTATACTGATATTGCTAGAAATAATAAGCTCGAGCAAGAATTTGGTGCAGAGTACAGAGCTACTCCAGAAGAAGTTTTGAAAGAGGCTGATGTTGTTAGTTTACATACACCACTTTTGCCTACTACTCGTCATCTTGTTGATGCTAATCGTCTGGCGATGATGAAGCCCTCAGCTTTTTTGGTAAACACTTCTCGTGGGGCAGTGATTGACGAAGTGGCTTTGGTGACTGCGTTGAAAAATAAAACAATTGCTGGTGCTGGATTGGATGTCTTTGAATTTGAGCCGAAACTTTCGAAGGGTTTGGCTAAATTAGACAATGTTATCTTGACGCCACACATAGCTTCAGCGAGCGTGACTGCTCGTGATGAAATGGCTGTGATTGCCGCAAAGAACGTCATCGAATTTATAGAAGGACGAACACCTCCTAATTTAGTAGTGTTAAAATAATTTTTTAAAATACCTCATGATTGGAAAACTCATAATTGCACGACATCACGAATCGACTTGGAATAAGTTGGGTAAGTGGACAGGTTGCACAAATGTAGAACTAACAGAATATGGATTGGAAATGTCTAGGAAAATGGGGAAGCTTTTGTCTGGTATTCCTATCGATGTAGCCTTTGCTTCTGATCAAATCAGAACGCTAGAGACACTTCTTTGTATGGAGAACGGAGCTTCTATAGATGTACCTATTCATCGTAGTGCTGCCTTGAATGAACGTGATTATGGTGACTACACCGGGAAAGATAAATGGGAAATGGAAAAGATTCTTGGTGAAGAAGAGTTCAATAAGCTGCGTCGGGGATGGGACTATCCAATTCCTCATGGGGAGACTCTTAAAATGGTCTATGATCGCGTGGTGCCATTTTATTTACAGACAATTTTGCCAATTCTGAAAGAAGGAAAGGATGTTTTGATTGTTGCTCATGGTAATTCTTTGCGTGCTTTGATGAAATATATAGAGAGTATTTCTGATGAAGATGTTTCTAAACTAGAAATGCTTTTTGGAGATATAGTAATTTATACTTTGAATGAGGAAGGAAAGATGTTAACTAAAGAAGATCGAGCTATTCCATCTGAGGTTAATGCTTAATTGTTTTTCGGTTTGATTTGGTGTAGTCTACTGAAAAAAAGGAGGTTACAGATGTTTCATAAAATTTGGGTTGCGAGAGAGAGGGAGGCTATGAATAAGGCCACCTCTCTTCACGACCTTGCCGAAATTGCTATCAGGGCGCTTCAGTTCATCCATCAGACATGTGATGGAGAAATCGTCCAGATTTGTGGGCCAATGTCTACCGGAGGTCTTGGAAATTTAAAGAATAATATGGACCGGTTCGATTTTGCTGTTATGAAAGCTGAGGAGATGGGGGTGATTGTCTTTAATCAAGCTCACTTTCAAGACGCAATGATTCGGGTTATCCGTTTCAAAGAAGGCCAACCATACTGTGTTGATTTACTGGAAGTGTTTTACCGTCGAGTCTTCGAATCCGGTTTCATTAGCAGGACTTTATTTCTGCCAGATTGGTCTACTTCTGTAGGTGCAATCTGGGAGAGAGAGGTCGCACAAAGCTTGGGTATAGCTGTTGAGGAATACCCACTTCATTGGCTTAAAGATTTCGTCATAGTAAACAATAAAGGAGGTGAACAATAAAAATGTTCTTTCAAAAAGTTCTATTCTTTGTGGTTAGATTGGTTTCAAGGGTCTTTTGGCTGACAAGCAGCCATAGCAGTTATTGCCACGGGGAGGCTTGCTCAAAAGAAAGCTACTGGATAACATTTGGTCCCAGAGTTTTTGTCGAAAGGAAAGACGGCTATCATACATTGACAGGATTGTTCGAAGTCGTTTGTCTTTACGGCGAATGTGGAAAACTTCTGAGTTGCAAGCCCTTGGTTATGACCCTTGAGAAAGGAGATCGATTATTTTTTGGTTGCTCGGCGCATAAGAGATGCCAAGAATTAATGGGTTGATTACGCCACAAATCACTTCGTAAAACATTAAAATCCCTACCGCTCGAAAGACCGGTAGGGATTTTTAAAACTCTAATCCTTTTTTTGCAACAGCCCCAGTATTATAAGGATGTTTTATTTCGCGCATTTCAGTGACAAGGTCTGCTTGGTCTATGAAATTTTGTGGGCAGTCTCGTCCTGTGAGTATGAGATGTTCGCAATATGGGGTAAGGAAAGATATTATTTCTGATACTTCAACATTTGTAATTAGTTCTAATTTAAGAGCGTTCCATATCTCGTCTAGAATTATTATGTGCCAGCCGTTTTTAGCCTCAGCTTTGGCTGTGTCTAACGCTTCTCGAGCAGAATCTATATGCGCTTGGCGCGGTAGGTTGTCTCCTAAAATCCCAACAAAGCCTAACCCTTTTTTAATAATTTTTAGGTTAGGAGAAAGGCGAAGATAAGATGTATCTTCGCCTGACTTCCAAGGTCCTTTTATGAATTGAACCATTAAAGCATTCTTGTCGTCTCCTACAGCCCTAAATGCCTGTCCAAGTGCTGCTGTTGTCTTACCCTTACCATTTCCAGTAAAAACAATCAGCATCTTTGATTACAAAGCGATCTCACAAACTCCTGCCACGCAAGCTAGTTCTTTTTTAAGGTCAAGCTCGTCTGTTTTTTCGTAAGTAATAATCTTTGAGTAGTCAATGTTCTCAAGTCTCTTAGCTAATTCTAAGTATCGCTTCTCATCAATTTCTTCATATGGAGCAAGCTGATAAACATGATTGTCTCTAGGTAAGAATGAAAGACCTCCAACAATGTCCCAATTTTCGTAGATCCAGTTGGCAACAGCAATCCATTCGTTATCACTGACAGAAACTGTTACAGAAGGATTGTGCTCAGTGTAATTTAACTTTACAACTTTCCAGTGCTCTAATTGGTCGATAGCGCTGATGTCGTCTTTGAATAGGGAGTTGGCAGGAGCTTTAACTGGAAATTCTAGAACGTAGGTGGTGGCGCTAGCTTCTGACTGTCCGACTTCTGGGTGATAAGGTACTCCCTGATCCTTTAACATTTTGAATAGGGAATCAGTAGCGGCGATGCGGATTCGTCTGATGTAGTATGGAGCGTGGCGAGGGTGCATTCCGGAAGCACAGTCAACCATTTGAGAAAGGGTTCCAGAAGGTTTGACGCAGGTAATAGCTGTCGAAGCATTGATGCCGAATTTCTTTGCGTAAATCTGGTTGATTCGGATAGTTTCTTTCTTAAGCTTTTCTAGAATTTTACCAGTACGAGCTAATTTTGAATCCCATTGGCCTGTGATTGAAACGCCGAGCAATCTTTCCGCTTCACAATGTTCCTTCCACTCTTTTGAAAGGTATGAGAAGTTGGTCAATGAAGCTTGGTATGTTCCTATGATTGTTGCTAGGCGAATCTTTCTCATTAATGATGCTTCTGTGTCATCTGCTCGAGCGACTACTTCTGATAGATTACAGAATTGTTTTGATTGTAGGATGATTTCTCCGCAAGGGTTGGTGCCGATGCTGCCGATGATATTGTTGCCAGAGGCATCAAAATAACCCTCATATTTTTTAAGAACCTCAATGCGTCTTGCAGGTAATGTTTTTGCCAGTGATCCTCGATTGAAGATACCTCGTTCTCCTGAGCCAGACTTCATCAAAGCTACCCATTCCTCAATAAACTCAGTGTTGCTTGGCTTCTGCATATATACGGCAGAGTTATTTGAAAGCATTCGCTGAGGCTCTGTATTGTAGAAGGCGCCTTTCTTAGCGTCTCGAATATCATTGTCATCAAGGTCTGATAGGGAAATCATGGCACTTCGGCGGACACCTCCAGAAACGACACAGTCGCCGATCATACAGATGATATCGTGCACGTCGATGTTTCTAAGGCGCTTGCCTTGTCGGGTCAGCATTTTTTCTCGAGTAAAGGCGAGTAATCTTCGAAGTGGATCTGGTCCCGAAGCTTTACCACCACCAGTAACAAGACGAGCGCCAGCTGGACGTAACAATGAAAAATCAAATTCAATATCTTTTCCTTCTGCCCAGGTCTTCATTCCGATAGCTAGTGAGTCAGCCCAACCTTCTTTGCTGTCTGGAATAACAAATGTTGGTAATTTTTTACCAGTCTGCATATTGATTTGTGGAAATTTCTGAACGTTCTGACTTTCTACAGACCATCCCGCACCAGTACCACACATTGATACATACATTATTTCTGCTAGGTCTTGGAAAGATTCTGGGGCGATGTATGAACAGTTGTAGGCAACGACGCTACTTCTTTTTGCAGCTCCACCAGCAAACTGTAGGAGTCTCATCGACGGCATTGCTTCTTGTTTCAAAATACCTTCTCGAACTTCTTTATACTCAGATTCTTTAAGTTTGTTGCCCAGGTTTTCTTTCATGAAAGCCATGTATCTATCAACTGTTTCAATCCAAGTCTCTCGTCTCTGTTCTTTATCGATCCATCTTGAATAGCTTCGGTAATAAACAAATTCACCAAGAGAGTTTTTAAAGTATTTCTTGCTTTCTTCTGCTAATTTTCGAACGGCTGGTGGTACCTGAAGTCCTTTTGCTCGAATTTTTGATCGCTTTTCTCGATAGAGGATGTAGTTTTTGGCAGTTTTGACGTATTCACTCAAGATTAACTCTTTTTCAACGCTGTCCTGAATTCCTTCGACAGTCGGTACGAAGTTTTTGTATTTTCTGGTGATGCGAACAACGTCAGAAAGGACTTTGTTGGCCACCATCTCAGCTTCCTTTGGAGATCCTTCAGCGGAAGCTATCATTGCTTTATTTACGGCACTAACAATTTTATCGAAATCAAAGGGAGTTACAGACCCGTCTCTCTTTTGGATGCTTTTAATGACGACTTCTTTTCTGGCAACTGCCTTTGTTGGTGACATAAATTTTTATTTATAAATTATTAATAATTTTTTTATCTTTGGAATTAGTATAGCAATGTCGAAGCCTTAACCGAAGAAAAAAGGGGATAACCTTGCCACTCAAAATTAAATTCTTAGGCCTGTCAATTTGACGTATCGAAAAACGTTGATATGTCTCATTTTGATCAGGTATTTGGCCATTTTTTTGCAAGGGGATTGATGTATCTAATTGCAAATGGTTTGCATTTGCTGGTAGTTATGGTAGATTGATATATATGGAAATCATAATCTTGTCAGTTGCTACATTTCTATCCACATTGCTTGGGGGTCTTTTCTCTATTCGTTTTAAAGATCGTAGGAATCTTATATTAGGTTTCACTGCGGGTGTGCTTTTAGGAGTGGTTGGCTTTGACATTTTACCTGAAATTATTAATCAGGCTAAAGAATTTAATTTTGATCCAATTTCTGCCATGGTGGCATTGGTCTTCGCTTTTCTTTTGTTTCATATTATTGAAAAATCTATTGTCATACACCATTCTCATGAGGAGGAATATGCAGAACATAAACATCCTCACGTTGGAATACTCTCCGCGCTCGCTTTGTCAGGGCACAGCTTCTTAGATGGTGTTGGAATTGGTCTTGGTTTCCAAATTAGTCCGACAGTTGGTGTTATTGTTGCGGTAGCAGTCATTGCTCATGATTTTTCTGATGGAATGAATACTGTTACCTTAATGTTAACCAACAAAAATACAGTTGCTCGGGCTAAGTGGTTTCTCTTGCTTGATGCTCTTGCTCCGGTAGTTGGAGTACTCGCAACTCTTTTATTTTCTTTCCCGAATAAATTCTTGTTTATTTATCTCGGCTTTTTTGCTGGTTTCCTCCTTTACATTGGCGCTAGCGATATTCTGCCAGAAGCACATAGTCAGAGGAGTTCTTATAAGACAATTAGTATGACGATTCTTGGTGCGGTATTTATTTTCTTGATTACAAGGTTTGTTTAAAGAGGTGTTTGGTATGAAGTATGAGAGAGGAGATTATATGAAAGGAAAATTTTATGACATTTTAAGAGGGGGTGGGTTAAAAGCGACTAAGCCAAGGGTAGCTGTTCTCGGTGTTTTTTCCGATGATTGTCGACCCATGACCGCCGAAGAGATTTTTCAAAAACTACTACATGAAAAAATTGATTTAGCTACTGTGTATCGATCTCTGAAATCGTTTGAAGAGTCAGGGATTGTTGAGATAGTAAACCTTCACAAGGACTCTATATATTATGAGTTATCTGATCATCACCACCATCATGTTATATGTAAAAAGTGTGGTCTTGTTGAAAGATTAAAAGAGTGCGATATTGATGCTTCCTTAAAACAGATTCAAAAATCTGTGAGAAATTTTAAGCATATAACAAGCCATTCCCTCGAATTCTTTGGTATTTGTAAGAAATGTGCCGATTGAGTGTGTGCACCCATTAGGAAATAATATCGTATTACTGGTATATCAAGTAATAAATAATATTTTATGCATAAAAAACTCATTATTCCATTTGCCGCGGCCGTCATAGTTGTATCTTCGTTGGGCACTTATCAGATAGTTAACGCTTCGAGTGTTCACTCTAGATCACATTCCAGCAAGGTTAGAAGTCTTAATGCCTCATCTACACCTGTTGTTTTTGGTATCGTTGAAGCGGTTAATGACTCATACGTTACTATCAGTTCTGTTCTAAGGGGAGCTACCACCACATATACAATAGATGCTAGCGCGGCAAAAATTATTAAATCTGGTTCTGCTACTACCACAATCTCTGATATCGTGGTTGGAGATAAGATTTTGGTGAAGGGTAATATATCCGGAACAAATGTTTCTGCTGAGACAATTACTGACAACAAATCAAAAAATACTAAGAATACTAACTGGTCCAAAGCCCCAAAAGGTTTTCATGCTGAATTCAATGGCATTATTGGAAAGGTCTCTTACATCAATGGTACAACTATTTCTGTCTCTGTGTATAAAAAGAATGCTACCACTACTTATACAGTGGACGCCTCAAATGTAACTATCTCAAACATCCAAGTAGGAGATACTATTATTGTTCGCGGTTCTGTTACTGGAACATCTGTAATTGCAAAAAGTATTGTTGAAAGTCTTCCTCCCAGGTTGTCATCTAAAAAATAGACGATTGTGATATAATTTTAGGGTGATCAATTTCTTCTTTAAAGATATAAAGATGTCTTGGTTTTGGCTCGTTGTCCGTCTTTATGTTGGTTGGCAATGGTTTCAATCTGGATATGAAAAAATCAACGCTTCTTCCTGGGTAGGAAAGACCTCAGGAAGCGCTCTTAGTAGTTTTATAAAAAATACTGACGATATTTCTCCTTGGTATAGTTGGTTTTTGCACAATATAGTTTTACCTCATTCTGGTAATTGGGCATTTATTATTTCCTACGGACAGATTGTTGTTGGTGTCGGTCTGCTTCTTGGCGGTTTTACTTGGTTGGCTGCTTTCTTTAGTTTCTTCATGAGTATAAATTTGCTCTTGGCCGGTTCAATTAGTATCAATCCAGAACTTGTCGTGTTGAGTCTAGGGTTGATGTTGGCTTCTGACGTCGCTGGATGGATTGGTGTCGACAGACTTCTAAATCGCTTTTTTAAGCGTCATGGATAATTTTAAAAAAGAAGTAGCAGTTTTTGGTGGAGGGTGTTTTTGGTGTACTGAAGCTGTTTTTAAAATGATGAAAGGGGTGTCCTCCGTTCTTCCTGGGTATTCTGGTGGAGCAAAAGTTAATCCGACTTATGATGAAGTCTGTACTGGAAAAACCGGTCATGTCGAGGTGGTTCGGATTGAATATGATCCCTTGAAAGTAAGGTACGAAGATTTACTAACTGTATTTTTTGGTAGTCATGACCCGACAACTTTGAACAGACAGGGAAACGATGTGGGAACACAATATCGCTCAGTCATTTTTTACACAACTTCCACACAAAGAGAGATTGCGGAAAAATTCATTCTTGATATCAATAGTTCGACGGAGGGTGGTCAGAGAATTGTGACAGATGTAGTTCCGCTTGATGTTTTTTATGAGGCAGAAAATTATCATCATGATTATTTTGCTAGCCACCCAGATAATCCTTATTGTGAGGTCATTATTAATCCTAAATTAGAAAAAGTGCAGAAAAATTTTGCCAATCTATTAAAAAATTTATGAATAAAACAAAAGTGGTTTGTTCGAAATGTGGATCACATTTAGGCCATGTTTTTACTGATGGACCGACGGAGACGGGTTTACGCTACTGTCTAAATTCTGTTTGTCTGATTTAACGATAATTTTCAAGAAGTGAAACAAATATATTAAAGTCAGGCGAATGACTCCCTTTTCCTGGAATCTTTTTGCTGAGGCTTCTACAAGTAAATTTCTATCGTAAAGTACTGTTCCAACTTTGATTAGTCTTTTTGCTGTACTGGTGTCGTCCCCATAAAATTCCAAGGATGTATCATAGCCACCCATTTTTTCTAGAGCAGTTCTTCTAATAAAGACGTTGCCACCCATGACTGTCCCACCCAGTTTTAATTTCTGTAATATGTAATGTGTTATCTGTTGGACGTATTTGTGTATAAATAAATAGACTGCTCCAAATATCACGCCATTGTCGTAGTAATGGTAAGGGCCACTCACGGCTACAGTGGATTCTTCTTTAAAAAGTGATGCTCCTTTTGAAATCCAATCTGGGCCAGGAAGACAGTCTGCATCTGTGTTTGCAATGATGTCGCCGGTAGCTTTCAAGTATCCAGCATTTCTGGCGTATTGAGAGCCTTTGCGAATTTCTTTGACTAGGGTAATAGGGAATGAGCTGGCTATCTCTGCAGTTTTGTCTTTACTACCATTGTCCACGACAATCACTTCGAATTCACCTTCATATTTTTGGGCAAGAGCTGCTTTGATAGCTCCGGCTATGAAACGTTCTTCGTTATAGGCTGGGATGACGATTGAGACTTTCATAAGTGGTTTATTTTAGATTTTGCATAGTTGCTTAGTCTAAAAATAACAAAGTAAATTAAAGCTAATGTGATGACTATCAGACTAACGCGAAAGATGAGGTTGTCTACAGTCGTATATAGTTGACCAAAGAAGAATCCAATAGCAACTAAAGATCCGGTAAAAACAATGTCACCAAGAATGTTCAGCATGATATATTTTTTGAATGGCACTTTCGACATGCCTGCGGTAAAGAGTACCACGACTGCCAAACCAAAACCACTGGTCAATTTTGAAATTATCAATACAGGGCTGTGATATTTGTGGAACATTTTTTTTACTTTTTCGATTTCGTATTCTGTGATGCCTAGATATTTACCATAACGGGACACGAATTTGTGTCCTCTGTGATACCCAAGCCAGTATAAGATAGTGTCTCCTATAAAAATATTACTAAGTACTATTATAATCCCAGCTATTATTGGATTGATTAAGCCAAAGCGCCCCAAGAATCCAGATATAAGACTCATGCTCTGCCCATTTAGGACGGCGAGAGGTACGAGAATCAAATATCTGTATGTTATAAACAGGTGTATGAAGGAATTAGCCATCAATTATAAATTAAATCTGAACCACATTATTATATCACCAAACAAATGTGAGTTATACTTAAGAGTATGTCTAATATAGAGGAGAGTGATTCCGAACTTATTGCTAGATATCTAGAGGGTGGAGATGAGCAAGCTCTACAGCTTCTTGTCTCTAGACATCTTAAATCCATTTATAACTTTGCCTATTCTGTTGTTGGTGGTAAGAGTGAGGCAGATGATGTGACGCAAGAGGCCTTTGTTAAGATTTGGAAGAATTTAAAGAAATTTGATGGAGAGAAAAGTTTTAGAACCTGGGCTTTTAGTATTACGCGAAATGCTGCCATTGATTATCTAAGAAAGCGAAAAGCTATTCCTTTTTCTTATTTTGACGATGAAAAGGATGGGCAGTTTGCCGAATCAATTAAAGATGAAGAGGCTGTTGCAGATGAACTCTTTGATCTGGCATATCAAGAGAAAGAGGTGGCCAAAGCTATCGATAGTTTGCCAAACATATATAGAGAGATTATCTCCTTAAAATTATCAGAGGACATGACTTTTGAGGAAATGGCTGAAATTATGGGGGAGTCGGTTAATACCATTAAAAGTCGGCACAGAAGGGGGGTACTTCTATTAAAGAAGTCTCTAGAGCCTTATATGCACCAAAATTACAAATAACGACGTAATACAAATATGAACCACTTAATAGCCCATGAACCTAGTCAAGATCTGGAAGACTTAATCATGAAGAGAATAATAGAAGAAGAAAGGAAGAGAGCTGTTCGTGGTGTCTCAATTTTTTCTGTGTTTTCTATAGCTTCTCTTTGGGGATCTATTAGTTTGGGTGGGTATCTGTGGAGTAATTTTTATGCCTCTGGTTTCTTTCAATTTGCTTCCTTAGTTTTCTCTGATTGGTCTGTCGTGCTGTCTCATGGAAGTAATTTTATGTTGTCACTAGCTGAGTCTTTCCCGGTAATAGAACTTTCCATCTTCTTGGCTGCTGTCGTCGCTTCTTTTTGGAGTGTTTCCTATTTTATGGCTGATTTTAAAATTATTAGAACACGTCGCCCTATTTCGGGTGCATTATTAGTAGCTTAATTAATTATGACAAAAAATTTCATTCATTCGGAGACTTTTAAAAAGATCATCATTAGCCTTATCATCGCTATTGCTGTGTTGGTGGTTTTCCGTGTTGGTATGGTTGTTGGTTTTAGACAGGCATCTTTTTCCTATCAGTGGGGTGAAAATTATTATCATAACTTTGCCGGTCCACGGCCAGGGATTTTGGGTGAGTTTGCTCCTGGTCATGAATTTATGGAATCTCATGGTACCTTTGGCACCATTATCAAAATTGATCCGTCAGACCTTGTTGTTAGAGATCAGTTTGGTAGCGAAGAGATTATCAATGTTTCTTCTAGTACCGTCATGAGGAATCATCAAAATTTGGTTACATTAAAAGATCTAAAATTAGATGATGGTATTGTTGTAATCGGCGAGCCTGCTGCATCCGGTACTATTGAAGCCAGTTTAATTAGAGTTTTACCACCACCTCCTTTTAATCCTTCTAAATAATTAAAACTCTAAAAATGAAACTAAAAAATTATTTTAAAAATATTCGTGGTTATATTGTTAAACACAAAATCATAAGCGGGTTAGTAGCGGTTATCATCGTTGTTGGTGGCTATTATCTCTACAATTCTACAAAGAGTTCTGGCCCGACGTCCTATGTTTTAGCATCTGTCTCTCGAGATACAGTAGTGGAGTCGGTCTCTGCTACAGGGCAAGTTTCTGCAGAAAGTCAGGTGAATGTAAATCCACAGGGCTCCGGGCAGGTCATCTCTGTTAATGTTTCTAACGGCGATAATGTTTCAGCTGGTCAGACGATTGCTGTTTTGGACGAGAGGAATCAGCTTGTGGCACTTGATCAGGCGAGGGCTGGTTTAAAAAGTGCTCAAGCAAATTATGACAGTGTTGTTGCGGGTGCTTCATCACAGACTATTGCTGTAAGTCAGGCTTCTCTTGATTCTGCGAAGCTTGCTCTTAGCAACGCCAATCAAAATGTTATCGATAAACTAAACAATGCCTACAATAGTGCATATAACGCCATAGAAAACACCGCCGATCAGTTCTTTTCTAATTCTCAAGGTCTTGCCCCTCAATTTTTCTTGTCTGGATATGTTTTAAATAATCAACAATTAGAAATTCAGCTCGGTAGTGAGAGAGCTTCAACTGGGATCTTGTTATCAAAATGGAAAAATGACCTATCTTCTTTGAACCAAAATTCAGATATGAGCGCCGCTCTTAAAGAGGGAAATTCTAATCTGAATAGTATCGGGAGTTTTTTGGATGATTTAAATCTTGCTCTTAATTCGTATACTTTTGGATCAGGTGTTTCTTCTACTAATTCTTCAAATTCTAATTCTAGTTCAGGATCAAATAGTAACGGGAGCGGTTCAAACTCTAATTTGGCAAATTATCAGTCATCTGTTTCTTCTGCTAGGTCCAACATTAACTCAAGCATAAGTAATCTATTATCTGCCTCACAGTCTATTCAATCCGCACAGATTTCATTGGAGCAGAGTCAGGCTTCATTTAATCTGCAAGTAGCTCCTGCTGCTACAAGTAGCGTGGCTTCTGCAGAGGCTTCTCTCGAAAATGCTAAAGCTACCCTAAATACAGCGGAAAACAATTATCAAAATAATATTATCACGGCTCCTTTTGACGGAATCATTGGAGCCCTTTCTATTCAGAGAGGACAACAAGTCAGTGCAGGTACAGCTGTGGCAACTGTTTTGACTAATCAAAAAATCGCTAATGTCACTCTTAATGAAGTTGACGCCGCAAAAATTAAATTAGGAGATCCTGCAACACTCACTTTTGATGCCATACCTGATCTGACGATTGCTGGAAAAGTAGCAGAGGTTGACCCTGTGGGGACTGTTACTTCTGGGGTAGTAAATTACAGCATCAAAATTGCTTTTGCTACTCAGGATAGTCGCATTAAACCAAGCATGAGTGTGTCAGCAGCCATCGTTAGCAATGTCAGCCAGAATACTTTAGTTGTACCTAACTCTGCCATAAAGACTCAAGGTACTTCCACATATGTTTTGGTGGCTAATGGCGAAGAGGCGAGTTCAACGACCTCTACTATTGCGGGGGCAGTTACTCTAGCTAATACCCCTGTCGCTACGGTAGTTCAAACAGGTCTTTCAAACGATACAGAGACAGAGATAGTCAGTGGTCTCAATGAGGGAGATAGAGTGGTCACTCAAACAATCTCAAGCGGAACAACTAAAACGACTACAGCCCAAAGTGGATTGAGCTTGCTTGGAGGGTCTCGTTCTGGGGGTGGTGCGCCAGGTAGATAATATGATTGAAATTAAAAATGTTAAAAAAACATATGTTAGTGGCGAAGTTGAGACGCAAGCTCTCAAGGGAGTCTCTTTCACTATTGAGGATGGAGAATTTGTAGCTATCATGGGTCCTTCTGGGTCTGGTAAGTCTACCCTTATGCATATTCTAGGAGCGCTTGATACTCCGACTTCCGGAAAATATTTTCTCGATGGTCATGATGTCTCTACTTTAACAGACGATGAGTTGGCTGATATAAGAAAAGATAAAATAGGTTTTGTTTTTCAATCATTCAACCTTCTACCAAGATCAACTGTCCTTAGAAATACTATGTTGCCTTTGGTTTATGCAGAAATGGATGAAAAAGAGCGAGATATTCTAGCGCGCAAGGCCTTGAGAAATGCTGGTCTTGAAGAGTCTCATTTTGATCATTTATCTAATCAACTTTCTGGGGGACAGATTCAACGTGTGGCTATTGCTCGAGCGCTGGTCAATAATCCTTCTTTGATTTTGGCAGATGAACCGACTGGTAATCTAGACACAAAAACTGGCGAAATTGTGCTCGGTACATTTCAAAAAATAAATGAAGAGCAGGGGGGGACGATTGTTTTAATTACTCACGAACCTGATGTAGCAGAGCATGCTGATAGGATTATACATATCAAAGATGGTGAGATTATTTCTGATAAGAAAAATCATGCTAAAAGAATAATAAAACACACATGAAAGTAAAAGATCTATTTCACGAAACATACACGGCTATTTCTAGTAATAGGGTCAGATCAGGCCTGACAATATTGGGTATTGTTATTGGTATAGGCTCTGTGATTGCTTTGGTTGCTATTGGGCAAGGGGCACAGAATTCTATTCAGTCGAGTATACAAGCGATTGGTTCAAATCTTGTTATGGTTCAACCAGGCACTCAAAGAAGTTTTGGAGGACCAAGCGCCGGAAGGGGATCTTCACAGACTCTTACTCAAGCTGATTCCGATGCAATTGCATCTCAGATCAGTCTAGCTAAAGCTGTTGCTCCAGATATTACCAAGAGATATCAAGTCACAGCAAAGGGAACAAATACTAATACTTCTGTTGTTGGTACCGTGCCTTCTTATGCCGAAGTTCGTAATGATGCTGTGTCTGTTGGTTCTTATATTACAGATAGTGAAAATTCAGGTTTGCAGAAAGTGGCCGTGATTGGTTCTACGACTGAATCAGATTTGTTTGGTACTAATACAGATGTAATTGGTCAAACGATTAAAATAAATAACATTGATTTTACAGTGATTGGTGTTTTGGTTAGTAAGGGAGGATCAGGGTTTGGTAATCAAGACGATAGAATTATAATTCCCCTAAATGTTATGGAGAGATTTTTAGCGGGTAATCAATATTTAAGTACTATAAGTATAGAGGCGACTGATCAACAGTCTATGGCTGATCTGCAGACGGCTGTTACTACTTTGCTCTTGTCGAGACATAAGATTAGTAATTCAGCCAATGCTGATTTTAATGTTCAAAATCAGTCCGATATAGTGTCGGCTGCTTCAAGTGTTACAAGCACATTCACTATTTTGCTGGGTGCAGTAGCAGGAATATCTTTGCTTGTCGGTGGAATAGGAATTATGAATATGATGTTGACGACTGTCACGGAGCGAACTAGAGAAATAGGTCTTAGAAAAGCTATCGGTGCTAAAAAGAAAGATATTAATACTCAGTTTTTACTTGAAGCAATTATGTTGACAGGTATTGGTGGTATTGCGGGGATTATCCTGGGATGGTCTTTGGCCTTTTTGGTTGGCATATTTTTTAATATTGCCGCTTCGATTTCTTTTTCTTCAATTTTACTTGCCGTCGGTGTTTCCGCGGTAATTGGAATAGTGTTTGGATATTATCCAGCGCGTCGTGCTTCTAGTCTCAATCCGATTGAGGCATTGAGGTACGAGTAATTATTAGAAGAGTGTATGGAGTATGAAGAGAAGACATTATGCTCCATACTAAAAATAAAAATATGAAAAATATAATTATTGCAGTTGTTATTTCAGTTGTTGTGGCTGGTGGTATTGGTTACTTTGTCGGTAGTTCTCATGCTTCGAGTAATGTTCCGGCTAATCCAATAGCTAGAGGTAATTTTGCTGGTAGGGGAGCTGGTGGCTTTGGTGGTGGAACTTCAGGAAGTATCATAAGTAATAGTGGTAATTCTTTGACCGTCTCTCTTAAAGATGGTAGTTCCAAAATTGTTTTTGTTTCTGCCTCCACTACTGTTATGAAAACAACAGCGGGATCATCTTCAGATCTATCTTCAGGAGTTAATGTAGTCGTCATGGGTTCTACTAATTCAGATGGAAGTATCACGGCTAATTCTATTCAGATACGCCCATCTATGACAAACTAGGGGACACTACACAATATACAAAACACCCTTTTAAAGAGACTAAGACTTGGGCAAGCGCCCCGGAGCGGTCTCTTTAAAAGGGTGTTTTGTATATTGTGTAGTGTTCTGTTGTTTGATATAGTTAGCGTACCTAACTATATTATTTATTATATTAAATATGAAAAAAATCTTAAAAGAACCAAAGCATATTATTAGTCTCGTTGGAGCTGTGGCAGTTGTTGTCGTTATAATCGTTTTTGTGACGACATCCACTAAACCACAATCGCAGTTTGCGATTGTTAAGCACCAAGATATTACGGAGTCAGTGAAGGCCTCCGGCGAAGTGAAGGCAGCTACTTCTATAGATCTTGCTTTTGTGAGAGGCGGAAGGATCTCTAGTGCTCCCGTTTCAGCTGGGGACTCTGTCTACGCTGGACAACTTTTGGCTTCTATAGAAAGTGCTGATATTCAGGCTCAATATGAACAAGCTGACGCGGCATATAAAACACAGCAAGCAAAGCTTGATTCTTTGACGGCCGGTACTAGACCAGAGACTCTTTCTATCGATCAGGCGTCTCTAAGTGGTGCGGCTGCCAATTTATCTGGTTCAGAAAATGCTGTTTTAGCGGCTATACAAAATGCATATAATCAATCAGATGACGCTGTTAGAGTAAAAGCTGATGCCATAATTTTAAATGGAAGAACATCGAATCCTCGTCTTAATATCACTTTAAGTGATCAGTCTTTGGTTGATAAAATTCAAAATGATCGAGTGCAAATGGACTTGGTGTTGCAGTCTTGGCAGAATGATATAGGTAATATTTCTTTGGATGCTGGAACGGATAGTCTTAATAACGCTGTGACCGAAGCTGAAAATGCTATTCAGAAAATCTCTGGTTTTATGAGTGAAATAGGATCTGCTGCAAATTCTCTAAATACTTCAAATAATCCAGCACTTTCGTCTACAGCTATATCTGCTATTCAGGCAAATATTTCTCTCGGAAGATCTGGCGTTTCTGGAGCACAGTCGGCCTTAATCTCTTCTTTTAATCAGGAACAATCAGCAGTTACAACATATCTTAAATCTAAAGACCAGCTTGCGCTTGATCAAAATGGACCAACTCAAAATGATATCAATGCACAGAAAGCTCAAGTAGAAGCCGCTTTAGCTAACAGAAATCTTTTTGCTGCACAGCTTGGACAAACTGTAATTCGTGCACCGATTGATGGAATTGTGACGAAGCAGAATGCTCATGTTGGGGAAATAGCTTCTCCTGGTGTGCCTATTGTATCAATGAACTCAAGCTCAAAATTTCAGATTGAAATATATCTTTCTGAGGCTGATATCGCGAAAGTAAAAATAGGAGATACTGCAGTTGTGACTCTTGATGCCTATCAGAATAGCTCTAGCTTTGATACTACTGTGGTGAGTGTTGATCCAGCTGCTACTATTCAGAATGGTATTTCTGATTATAAGACAGTCTTAGAATTTAAGACTGATGATAGTCGAATTAAGGCTGGCATGACGGCAAATGCTGTTATAAGTGCAGGAAGTTCTACCTCGGCTTTAATTGTTCCATCTAGTGCCATCATTACGGAGGGTAGTGATACTTACGTCCTAAAATCAAATGGTAAAACAAATGATTTAACAAAAGTACAGGTAGGAATAACTGATGCTAATGGTAATACGCAAATAGTTTCCGGGTTGCAGGATGGTGATAAGGTGGCAGCTTTTGGTATTTCCAGTATTAAATAAAAAATATGAACACACAAGAAAAAGAAATTAAAAAATTAATTAAAGAAGAAGAGGAGTTGGTCAAAGAAGTGAAAAAGTTTGAAAAAGGATTATGGATTACTACCGGATTAATCGCCCTTGCTATTGTTGCCGTTGCCGGAGGATTGATCTATTGGAGACTTACTAGCAATCAAATATTTATTGAGAATTCAGATATAGAAGCTCCTTCGATCGCTCTGGCTCCAACTGTTCCAGGTACTCTGGAAGAGGTCTATGTTCATGAGGGAGATGAAGTTTTAGCAAATGTTCCTGTGGCTCGAGTTGGTACAGAGCTTATAAAATCAAAGGTGGCCGGCGAAGTAATTAATGTTGAAAATAATATTGGTGAGCAAATTAACTCCGGTCAAGCCGTAGTAACAATGATTGACCCTACAGAACTTCGTGTCGTTGGGAAAGTTGATGAAGATAAAGGATTAAGTGATATTCGTGTTGGTAACTCAGTAACATTCACAGTGGATGCTTTTGGCGGTAAACAGTTTTCTGGTGTTGTTGATGAAATTAGTCCAACCTCCGCACAGTCTGGAATTGTCTTTAATATCTCTGACAAGAGAGAAGTGAGACAGTTTTTTATCAAAGCTCGTTTTGATATAAATCAATACAATCTGTTGAAGAATGGAATGTCGGCGCGAATGTGGGTATACACTAAATAATTATCTATGAAAGAGAAAGAGAATACAGAATGGAGCGGGATGAAGTGGCTCATCCTGCTGACCGTTATCATCGGCACATTCTTGGGTCGTCTTGATCAGACGATTGTTAATCTTGCTTTGCCAAAAATTATCAATGATTTCGGTATTACTGTCGGGGCGGCAGGTTGGATTGCTACGGCATACATTTTGGCTAATGCTGTGTTCGTGCCGATTTGGGGAAAGCTTGGGGACACTATCGGCCGAAAGAAAGTCTATATCTTAGGATTTAGTATTTTTATTTTTGGTTCTGTCTTAGCTGGTCTCGCTTGGAATTTGCCATCAATGATTATCTTCAGAGTTATTCAGGCTATTGCAGGTTCGGCTGATTATCCGACAGCTATGGCCATTCTCGCGGTGACCTTCAGGGAGGGTAGGGAGAGGGCTCAGGCTCTTGGTATTTGGTCGTCGTCTTTTGCCGCAGCCTCTGTTTTTGGTCCATTGATTGGAGGGCCACTGATCGATAATTTTGGCTGGCGTTCTGTTTTTTTGGTTAATCTCCCAATAGGGATAATTGGATTATTGATGGCTCTAGCTTATATTCATGAATCTGTTTCTGATCGACCTACAGTTAAATTTGATTGGTGGGGTGCGATTACTTTGGGGTCTGCTTTGTCTGGTTTGGTATTGGTGTTAGACCAGGGATCTGATTGGGGGTGGCTGTCTCTTCCAAGTATAATTTGTTACTTTACGACCATAGTTTTTGCTTTGTGGTTTTATTTTATTGAGAGAGATCATGAGGAACCGATTGTTGATTTTAAATTCTTTAAAAATAGCGCCTTCGTCAACACGTTAGGCAATAACTTCGTTGTGTTTATGGGAATGATGGGTAGTCTTTTTCTTATTCCAATTTTCGCGCAGACTTTCTTGGGTTATAGTGCAACCCAGAGTGGCTATTTATTCATGCCGATGGCAGCTGCTTTAATGATGGCTGCACCTATCGGAGGTGCTTTGATTGGTAGAGTTAAACCCCAGTATGTTATCGCGGCTTCAACCTTCGTTGCCGCTATCGGTATTCTTCTTTTTGCTCACCTAGATCCACGTTCAACCGCGCTTGATATAATGATACCGATTTCGATTATGGCCTTTGGTATGGGCTTCGGTATGGCCCAGCGTACTAATGTTATAGCTTCTGTGGTGCCTAAGGAGGAGATTGGTATGGCGTCTTCCGTTTTGGCCATTGCTAGAAATATTGCCGGAGCCTTTGGTATTGCTATTTTCTCTACGATTCTAAGTAATCGTATAAAGACCAATGTCCTGGTTATTGCTGCTAGAAGTATCATAAAGGATCTAAGTCCTTCTGGTATCGCTAAAGCCTCTCAGTTGATTATTTTGAAAGCAGAAATAGCGGCTTACAACTACGTATTCGTAGTCTCGTCCTTATTGGTTTTTATCGGAGCTTTTGTTGCGCTATTTCTTAGAGTCGAAAAAGAAGACACAGAAACGCATATTATTGTAGAGTAATATTTAAAAAATGAAGACAAATAAAATAGAAATTTTAGTTAATCTTTTTTTTGAGAATTCTCGTCTTATTCGTAAGCGTGTTAGTGATTGCCGAGGGAGATTCGATCATCTTTCTTGGCTTCAGCTTCATGCTCTTGGTTTTGTCGAAGAAAACAATCCGACTCTAGGTGAACTTAGTAGTTTTTTAAAGATCGCCAGACCTTCTGCAACTTCCATGGTTAATAATTTAGTTAAACAAAATTTTGTTAAGAAAAATAAAGAGGTGAAGGATGGCCGTAGTGTCCGTTTGGTTATTTTGCCAGCAGGGAAAAAGTTTCTTAAAGATGGTCAAGCAAAAATGATGGTTAATTTAAAACCTATTTTGTCAAAATTAACGGATAAGGAGCTTTCTAATTTTATTGATATACATAAACATCTGCAAGAGATTTGTAAGTTACAGTAAGTAATGCACAAGAAACATCCCGACAAAGAGACCGCTCCGGGGCGCTTGCCCAAGTCTTAGTCTCTTTGTCGGGATGTTTCTTGTGCATTACTTACTGTAACTTCCAGTCTATTACGTCTTTATCTTGGATTTTATAATCAGAGATGCTTGATGATCCGACGACTCCATTTACGTAGTATGTCCAGTAAAGTGGGGGAAAATTTGGCTGGCCGTTTATCTCTTGGATTGTTAGTACGTTCGAGCGATTTTCTGTTTTAAAAGAGAAAGTCGTGTTTGTGGTTGAGGTGCCAGTTTCTTTCATTGCTTCTAGTAGGGTTGTATTGATAGGTAATGAAAGGGTGTACGTTAACGATCCTACAGTTATGGTTGCTTCTAGAATGGTCTTTTCTGTGGTTGTCGCGGTAGTTGTTGCTATCGTGCTTGTTCCGGCGTCGTTATTTTCATTAGAGAAAATTGGAGGCAATGTGACGTTTTTTATCACTGGTGCAGTGAATATCGTGCGGATTTTTTCAATCGGTGAAGTGGTGGATGAATTGAGTTTTGTTAGATTAAGTGGGGCAGTTTCGATATGTGTTCGAGCATAGTAAAGCATGCCATAAAAAACCAAAAGAGCGGCTAATCCCAAGCCCATATTTTGCCAAAACTCACGGTTCTTCATATTGGTGAATTATAACATAACAAAATAACTCTCAAAGAGACTAAGACTTGGCCAAGCGGCCCGGAGCGGTCTCTATGAGAGTTATTTTGTTATGTTATAATTCACTGATATGAATACTTCAATTTTGAAACGAATTTTCCTTTGGGTTGGTATTGTTGTTATTTTGGGCCTTATAGTCGTCGGTGCAGCGATTTTGGCCATTAAAAATCAACCTGACGCATCTAGTGTTTCTCCTTTAAATACCCCCGTTTCGTCAGCTGATCATATTTTAGGTAATCCCGAAGCAAAAGTTACCTTGGTGGAGTATGCTGATTTCGAGTGTCCGGCGTGTGAGGCCTACTATCCGTTAATTAAGCAATTGACCACAGACTACAAAGACAAAGTTAGATTTGTCTATCGTCATTTCCCATTGCCTCAACACGCGAACGCTATTCCAACAGCCTTGGCTACAGAGGCGGCAAGCAACCAAGGAAAGTTTTGGGAAATGCACGATATTATTTTTGATAAACATGAAGAGTGGCAGGATCTCAAAGACCCTACGGGTGTTCTTGTTGGGTATGCGAAGCAACTCAATCTTGATATTCCAAGATTTCAATCAGACATGAATAGTGTCGCCACAAAGAAAGTTGTAGATGATGATAAGGCGAGTGCTGTTGCAGAAAATTTACCAGGTACGCCTAGCTTTTTTGTGAATGGTACATATATTAAAAATCCGCAAACATATCAAGATTTTAAGGCTATTCTCGACAATGCACTTGCTCAAACAAAATAAAACAATTGCTATACTAATGATGGTTTTTGCTTTTGTCGGTTTTGCTGATGCTACGTATTTGGCTGTTGAACATTATATTGGAGGGACAGTCTTGTGTGGTTTGACTGGTGGTTGCGATATTGTGACGACAAGTGTTTATTCAAAACTCTTTGGTATCCCAGTAGCACTTCTTGGTGTTTTTTATTATTTTTCTGTTATCTTCGGAGTGGTAGCATATCTTGATTCAAAAGATGAAAGATTTTTCTTCTGGTTGGCACACTATACAGCTATTGGATTTATAGCATCGATGGTTTTTGTTGTTTTGCAGGTATTTTTAATTAAATCGATCTGTGTTTATTGTATGGGATCAGCCTTGTCCTCAACTCTGATTTATTACCTTGGTCATCAGGTTCACAAGAAGCATAGAAGTATGAAGAAAATATATGAATAATGAAATTGTAAACTTAGCGCCGGTTATATTGGAAGAAATAAAAAAAGCCAAGAGAATATTATTACACCTACATCCTCGCCCAGACGGTGACAGTGTTGGATCTTCTTTAGCGATGGTGCATGTTCTCGAAGCGATGGGTAAGGAAGTTGTGTTGATTAAAGGAGATTCGCCTTTGCCTCAGTTTTTATCAAGTTTGCCTGGATTTTCAAAAATTGTTTTAAAGAATTTTTTTGAGATAGATTTATCGGAGTTTGATTTGTTTTTGGTCCAAGATAGTTCTACAATAAAATTTGTGTCGCAATTAAATGATGTTGTTGTACCGGAGACACTGAAAGTTATTGTTATTGATCATCATGCTAGCAATGTTGGTTTTGGCCAGATTAACTTATTGGTACCAATTTACCCAGCCGTATGCCAAATACTTTTCGATTTGTTTAAAGAGTGGGGAGTCACTATTTCTACAGATACTGCCAAATGTTTATTTGTTGGAATGTACACCGATACTGGAGGTTTTTCTTATTCGAATACTTTGCCAAGTACTCTAAAAGTGGCTGGCGATCTTGCAACAATTGCACCAGACTTTTCTAAAATCATTTTTGAAATGAATAACTCTAGTACTAGAGGGCAATTAATATACGAAGGTCTGGCTCTTAATTCTGTGAGAACTTTTCTGGGTGATAAGGTAGCTATTTCCGCAGTTTCTTTTGCTGATCTGAAAAAAAATAATATTGCTGTAGAAGATACAAGTGTTAATATCGCTAATCGATTAAAATCCGTACCAGGATGGGAAATTGGTATCAGTGTGTTGGAAGAAAAAGAAGGCCAGGTAAAGATAAGTTTTCGTACGCGTGATTCTGAAAAATATGATTTGACGAAGATAGCTGTCGCTTTGGGAGGCGGGGGACATAGAGCCGCTGCAGGCGTTGTCCTAGGTCTCCCACTAGAAGAAGCTATCAAGAAAGTAGTTTCCACTCTTGGTGATATATACCAAATTTAGTTGTGCTATAGTTTCAGGTAATGGAACCATTAGCCTCAAAAATTCGCCCTAAAAATCTAAAGGAGTTTGTTGGTCAAGAGCATTTGGTGGCTAAAGATAGGCCTCTTTTTAATGCTATTGCCGAGAAGCATCTTTTCTCTTTTATTCTCTGGGGTCCGCCAGGGGTCGGTAAGACCACTTTGGCTCAAATATATGCTAACGCCTTGAATGCCGAACTTCATCAGCTTTCTGCTGTTTCTGCAGGCAAGGATGATATAAGACAATTGGTGGAATCCCCAAACCTTCTCAGTAAACCAATTCTGCTTTTTCTGGATGAGATTCATCGTTTCAATAAAGCCCAACAAGATTTTCTTTTGCCGTATGTTGAGAGTGGTAAACTTACTTTGATCGGCGCTACTACAGAGAATCCTAGTTTTGAAGTGATCCCCGCACTTCTTTCTCGCTGTCGAGTTTTTACTCTGAATGAATTGTCAGATAAGGAGATGGAGAAAATAATTACTAGGACCGGAAAGAAACTAGATAAAAAGGCTAGAGAGTGGCTAATAAGTATGGCTAATGGTGATGCTCGCCAGGCTATTAGTATGATTGAAAATACTGCAAAGCTTTATGATAAAGTTTCAATTGAATCCTTAAAGGAAACCCTTCAAAATAAATTCTTGCGATACGATAAAAAAGGGGAAGAGCATTACAATACTATTTCCGCTTTTATAAAAAGCATGCGAGCAAGTCAGGGGGATGCGGCTATGTATTATTTAGCAAGGATGCTTGACGCTGGTGAAGATCCCAAATTTATAGCCAGAAGAATGGTAATCTTTGCTAGCGAAGATGTTGGATTAGCTGTACCGACAGCCCTCGTGGTTGCGAATGCGGTATTTAGAGCTGTTGAAACAATTGGGCTGCCAGAGGCTTCTATTAATTTGGCTCATGGAGTAGCCTATCTTTCTCAATGTAAAAAAAATCGAAGTGCTAATGATGCTATAAAGGAGGCTCAAGAAGATGTAAAGAAATTTGGTAATTTACCTATACCAATGAAGATACGTAATGCACCCACAAAATTGATGAAGGATCTTGGTTATGGTGAGGGATATGAGAAATACACTAAAGAAGATTTGTTGCCAGAAAAATTAAAAAAGAAAAAATATCTAAAATAAAAGGTGTTATAATGTGGTTATTAAAATAAACTAAAATATGTTAAGCAAAGATAAAAAAGATGATAGTAGGGCTAATAGTGAGGCCGCCGAGAAATTGCGCCGAGAGCAGGATAGGGCAAAACAGGAAAAAGAAAGACGTGAAAAGAATCAGGCCCAAATTGACCTTGCTGTGCAGCAAGGATTTTTGCGCTCGACAGAGTCTGTAATTGATCGAAAAAAAGGAGATCTTCGTGATCTTAATACAAAACTAAATACAATTAAGATGGCCAAGGAGGTGGCTGATGAAAAGGCGATAGAGCTTGAGAGAAAGCTTGTCGAAGCCAATAAGATTCAAGCGGACCTGACTAGAGTAAAAAATGAGTCGACAAGTAAAGCAAGAGATTTAAGTAAGGTTGAAGAGGAAATTAGAATGACGAATCTTCAAATAAGCCAACTTGAACAAAATAGGTCTAAATATCAGAGAGAAATTGAAGAATTGCACAGAAAATCATCCTAGTTTGTAACCTCTTCCTGATATTGTGTGTATCAATTTACGATTTCCGGTATCTATCTTTCTTCGTAAGTTCAAAATGTGAGCTTCGATGGTGTTAGAGAAAGGATCAGTCTCTCTGTTCCAAACGTGTTCTAAAATCATGCCACGAGAGAGTACTCTGTCTCTGTTTTGCATCATGTATTGTAAAAGGATAAATTCTTTTCTTGTTAGGTAAATTTCTTTGCGTCCACGTGTCACTCTTTGAGCGGTAGGATCTAGAATAAGATCGTCTATTTTAAGTAGACTCGGCTTGTATGATATTGGACGCCGTAGCAGTACTCGAATCCTGGCTAGAAGTTCTTCAAAAATAAAAGGTTTTGTTATGTAGTCATCAGCTCCTAAATTAAGAATTCCGATCTTGAAGGGGGTTTCTGTTTTTACTGAGAGCATCAAAATAGGAAGCATCTTTCCATTTTGACGTATTTCCTGGCAAATTTGGAAGCCATCTTTTTTGGGTAATATGTGATCTAGAATGATTAGGTCGTATTCTTCGGTGCGAGCGACAAAAGAGCCTTGTTCGCCATCACTAGAAGTATCGACTATAAAAGACTCAGCTTCCAGACTAATTTTTAAAAATTCTGATATTTCTTTATCGTCTTCAATGATTAAAATTCTCACGGCTAGTATTATAACTTATGGAAAATAAATTTTTAGAAAATTTTTGATGATTTTTCCTTCATAATTTCTTCATATTTGTGATATAGTTATTTTATGAGAACACGTCCTATTTGGCTCGTAGCCATTCTTTTTGTCACTATTGTCATAGCTTCTTGGTATTTTTTGCATACTAGAAAAGTTGTTTCTCCAACCCCCATAATTGCTTTAAAAAATTTTAATGACTGTCGTGATCACAATTTTCCAATCATTCAGTCTTACCCAGAGCAGTGTACGGGTCCTGATGGTGTGATTTATTTTCAAGATTTGTCCGATGCATCAAGCACAATTGCTTCTTCTACAGCAAGTTCTACGCAGGACGTTTTAGCAACTAGCACCTTTTCTTATAAAGATCAGGTTTTTTTGACTGATCTATCAAAAAAACAACTTATTCAAAGCCCATTACATGTCGAAGGTCGGGCAAGTGGAAGTTGGTATTTTGAGGCTTCCTTTCCTATTAAAATAATTAGTGCTAAAGGGAGTATCCTTGGACAGGGACTAGCGCAAGCCACTGAAGATTGGATGTCTACTAGTTCTGTACCTTTTTCGGCCGATATTACTTTTGTTGTTCCATCATCATCTAGTACTTCGAGTACGACAGGTTATGTTGTCTTTTCGAAGGATAATCCTTCTGGTCTTCCTGCTAATAGTGATTCCTTTAAGGTTCCTGTGGTTTTTAACTAAAGATGGTGGTAATATAAAAGCATGACAACACTTATTCACGCAGACGTTTTCTTTTTTGTGACAGCTATCTCCGTTATCCTCTTTACTGCTTTTGCAGTGACAGCCACTCTTTATATCATCTCAATATTGAATGACATAAAGCACATCTCTAAGCGTCTACGCGCAGAGAGTGATGAAGTGCTGGAAGATATTAAGGTTCTAAGAGAACATATTAAGGAAGAGGGCTTTAAAGTCGGCATGATTACAAAATTATTCGGTAAGTTTTTTAAGAAAAGAAAAAAATAATTATGAAAAAAACAATCAACAAAGAGACGTCAGGTTTTTTGAAAGGGGTTGGGTTAGCTGCGGCTGCTGCAGCCGGAGCCTATTTTTTGTATGGAGCAAAGGATTCGAAGAAAAATCGTCAGGCGGTAAAAAGCTGGGCTTTTAAGGTAAAAGCTGAGGTTCTAGAAAAATTAGAAGACCTTAAAGCTGTTGACGAAGAAAAATACAATGATATTGTCGATGCTGTAACCGAAAAATACAAGACACTAAAAAAAATTAACCAGAAAGATCTAAAAGCAATCAGTAAGGAAATGAAGGGGCATTGGCAGTCTATCAAGAAGGAGTTGGGCGTAAGAAAATAGTATTAGTATGAAAAATTTGCGAGCGATTATTCTTTTTGTTTTGGTAATGGGAATAATTATTTATTTTCGCAATGATTTGCCTTTGGTAAGAAAAAATATCGAAGCCTTTTTTAAACAGGCTAATATAGCCACTTCAACCAATTCTATTCTGACCGATTTGAAAAAGGAAATTTCGACTCCTCCACCTCTTCGTCAATCTGGTGGAGCTAGTTTGATTTCTGGTGATCTGACTTCTAATGGAGTCATTAAACAAACCAATCAAAACAGAGAAGAGAACGGGTTAGGGGGCCTTTCTCTTAATGCTAAACTGACAGCGGCGGCGGAAGAAAAATTGAATGATATGTTTAAGAATCAGTATTTCGAACACGTTTCTCCCTCTGGCCGTGGGCCAGCCGATCTAGCCAATGATGTTTCCTATCAATATATTGTTATTGGTGAAAATTTGGCTTTAGGTAATTTTGGTGGTGATAAAGCCTTGGTGAATGCTTGGATGGCAAGTCCAGGACATCGAGCCAATATATTGAATGTTAAATATAAAGAAATTGGCGTAGCTGTTGGAAAAGGTCAATTTAATGGAGAGACAACATGGTTAGCTGTCCAGGAATTTGGCGAACCATTATCAGATTGTCCATCTCCTGATGCTTCTCTACAGGGAACAATCAATACAATGGAAGGAGCGGTCTCATCTTTGAATGATGATTTAAAAACAAAAAAGGCTGTTTTGGATGCAACTTCTCCATCAGATCCATCGTATAACCAAAAGGCCGACATTTATAATGCTGAAGTAAAGCAATATAACAGTGAGATTGGCCAAATAAAAGTACAGATTGACCAATATAATGCAGAGGTTAAGATTTTTAACACTTGCACTGGTAATAATTAAAATTATGATAACACTACTCTTTCTTCATATTAGGGAAATAATCGACATTATTGTGTCGGCCTTTTTTATCTATGTTGTTTTGCTTTTTATCCAGCAAACCCGTTCCTACTTAATTCTTAACTCTTTTTTATTTTTAATTGCTGTTAGTTATATTTCTGCTGTGTTTGGACTACGTCTAACGCAGGTTCTTTTTGAGCCATTGTTGGCGTTTTTTGTGATTATCTTTGTCGTCGTATTCCAAAAAGAAATTCGTCGGTTTTTCATGTGGTTGTCGTTACCTGGGAAAAAACAGCACGTTGGTAAGGTTTCCAATCAAACAGAAGAAATTTCTGCCTACATCGTTCGGGCCGTCTCTGAGATGGCTAAAGATAAAAATGGGGCTCTGATTGTTCTAGCAGGTAATTCTCCTATTGATGATATTGTCGAAGGAGGGTTTGATCTCGATGGTAAAATATCAACCCCTCTACTCTTAAGTATTTTTGATCCTCACACGCCAGGTCATGATGGTGCTGTGCTTATCGAAGATCATCGCATCAAGAAGTTTGGTCTGCACTTACCTCTAGCTGAAGATTTTAAGGGTTTTAATACTATGGGTACTAGACATAGAGCGGCTGTCGGCATCACTGAGAGATCTGACGCTTTAACCATTGTTGTCTCTGAGGAGCGTGGCACAGTGTCTATAGCGGAATCTGGTGTTCTTCGTACTCTTCCTGATTCTGATGAATTATTACCGATTGTTCGGTCTTTTCTTCATGAAGATATAAAAGAAGAAAAAAGTCTTATGAATTATTTGGTTGTAAGTAATTTTGGTAGCAAGGTCTTGTCTCTGGGTATTGCTAGTCTGTTGTGGTTATTACTATTCTACAAATAGAGCTAGGGCGCATTATTTTGTGTCAGTAATGAGAAAAGCGTAGCGAAGTCCTATGAACATGATGATCCCTAAGACCATAAAGCTATTTCCTAAGCCGAATAATGATATTGAAAGCATCGCGATTGGTGGAACGACAAGGTAGGGAAGAGCACGGTTAGTTCGAAACAAGCTCACGACGTTAGTATCTTTCGGAGATATTTTTTTAAAGAAATATGTCTCAACAGCTAATTCTATAAAGCTGGCCCCAATCCTAGTGATGAAGAGGATGGCTGACCATAACACAATGTCTGCTTGGTGAATGTGAGAAATTATCATCGTAGAAATTCCAGCAACAAAAAAACCAAAGACAAGAAATTCCTTTTCTCCGTATTTTTTATCGGCTAACTCACCAAGAGGTAGTTGGAACAGTAGAAAAGGAAGAAGCATTATACTGAATATTATGCCTATTTGAGACCAGGAGAATCCTATATTTTCGTGAAGATAAATTGGCATATAAATAACCATCCATCCATAAAAGAAGTTTAATAAAAAATAGTCAATAAAAATATCCTTGAGATCTTTATTTCCTCGGACTTGTTTTAAAGTATCGATGATTTCGTGTTCTTGGTAAACTGGGTCTTTCCAATCTTTAAAATTAATGTAGATGAGATAAAGTAAGGGGATCAATAAGATTGCTGCCGTTAGATATATTTTACTATATGCCTCTGCTGATAGGATTACTCCTACGATCAAGGGGGCGATAACTGGGGGAAGATTACCTGCTGTTAGAAAAAGTCCACGAATACCACCAGTTTTTTCGTCCACAGAAAAACTTTCAAGAAATATATCTAAATTAAAAACCAGGATAGAGTTAATGGTAAAAGATGTTACAAAGAGGATCGCGATGATCAGTGGAATTTTAAAGAATGATAAGCCAAGCAGGGAAGCTGCTTCTATTAGTATTAGACTGATTGTTACTTTGAAATTTCCTATCTTTATTATTGATCGATAGTTGAAAGAAAAGGCTAATATATTTAATACTGCTGCGATACCATAGAGGATTCCAATTTCTGTATTGTTCCAAAATTGCCCAAGAAAGCTTGAGTTGATGAAATAGAATAGGTAGTAATGGAAGGCCAACAAAAACACACTGATGTAGAGTAAAACAAGACTCTGCAAACTTTTAAACTTTTGGGTAATTTTATCCATTACCCTATATTCTACTAGATTCCGAGGAGAACGGGAATGACGATAGGTCTCTTTGCTGTTTTCTGAAATAGAAAACGATTGAGTGTCTCTGTTAGATTATCCTTAACAAAGTCGAAGTTGATTGGGTGCATGCCAGCGGCATTATCCTCGATGGTCTTCTTAATGATAAAGCGAGCTTCTCTTAGAAGGTCTTGTGATTCACGTAGATATACGAAACCTCTAGAAATAATATCTGGAGACTTCTTTAGTTTCCCTGTGCTTGCGTTGACGATAGCAAAGACGATAAAGATACCATCTTGAGCCAACATTTGACGATCACGTATGACAACTTCTTGTATATCTCCGATTGTGAATCCATCAACCATGACGGTGTTGCTAGGGGCCTTAGAATCTAATTTTACTATTTTTTGACCACCATCTTGAATTTCGATGACACTTCCGTCGTCGGCGACGATAATGTTTTCTTTAGGCATGCCCAGAGATTCCGCTAGCTCTGCGTGAAGTTTAATTCTGTAGTGGTTGCCGTGAATTGGAATAAAGAATTTTGGTTTTAATTTTTTGTGCAGCCATTCAATTTCTCCTCTGTTGCCGTGACCTGTTGAGTGGATATAGACATCGGATGTTCGATAACTGATGATGTGTGCTCCTAGACGTGAAAGATTATCTTTTAATTTTTCCACAGATTTTTCGTTCCCCGGAATAATAGATGAAGATAGAAGTACTGTATCGCGATCGTTCACTTGGAAATACTTGTGGGTTTTCATACTCATTCTCATAAGTGCCGCAAATTCATCACCTTGAGCCCCAGTAGCCAACACAACAATTTTGTCTGGTGGGTAGCTAGACATATCTTGAGTGTTGATAATGGTATCTTTTTTTAGAGTAAGAAGATTGGCTTGGATCAAGATATCGATGTTGTTTTTCATGCTACGGCCTTCTACTACAACTTTTTTACCGTAGTTTTCACAAGCCTCGAAAATTTTTGTAATTCGAAGTAGGTGTGAGGCAAACATTCCGATGATCAAGCGTCCCTTTATTGTTTTGATAATATCGTCGATGTTTTTGTACACGATTTCTTCCGGAGTGGAGAACCCTGGGTTTTCAATGTTTGTTGATTCGCCAAGAAAGCAAAGTACTTTTTCTTTGTCGAAGACTGCGAAGTTTTTTTCCTCTTCGGCTGTTGGTTTCTCGTTAACGTGATTGAGTTTGAAGTCTCCTGGGTTGACGATTAATCCATAAGGGGTCTCGATGATCACTCCCATGGAATCAGGGATACTGTGGGTGACACCAAAAAATCTTACAGATAAATTACCAATTTTAAGACGATCGTTGCTTTCTACAATCTTGTAATCAACGGGTGGTAGGTGAGGGAATTCAGCCTGGCGCTTCTTGAGCATCAAGGAGGTTAAGTTTCTGGTATAAAGAGGTGGGTTGCCAATACGATCCATGATGTATGGAAGACCTCCGATGTGATCAAGGTGACCGTGGGTAATTATAATTCCGCGGATTTTACCCTTTCTTTCCTCTAGGTATTTAGTATTGGGAAGAATGTAGTCAATTCCTGGGGTATCTCCTTCTTTGAATTTGAAACCGGCATCGATAATAATTATATCGTTACCAATTTCAACTACTGTCATGTTCATACCGATTTCTTCTACGCCTCCTAATGGGATGATGCGGATATTTTCATCGATAGATGGAATGATATCTGTTTCTTTGGAGTGTGAAGTGTGGGCGCTGTGCATCGTTCGTGGGCGCGCAGAGAAACTTCGACTTCGTCTTGGGTTTGATCTTGTTCCTCCTGTTCCTCCACCGACAGCTCTTCTTGGTGCTCCTATAGGAGCCTTTCTTTTTTCTGTTTTTTCTTGCATGTTATTTATTAATTATAATTTTTATTGATTTGCGAAAAACTTCCAAACTTTATCTGTATTTAAATACCAAGTGTTAACACCTGAGAAACGATCAGAGGGTGTCGCTACTTGACCAAGATCAACCCCTTTTAGGTTTTTTGGCACTACATAAATAAAGTCTGGAGAGTATAAAAAGGTGGCTGGTATGTCATTATATATTTCTTGTTCGAAGCCAATCCAATCAGTGGATAATTTCCTGGGATCATTCGTCGTTCTGGCATCCTCTAGGAATTTATCAGCCTTACTGTTTGTGTACTCGGCGATGTTAAGTCCTGGGTCATTTCTCTGAGATGAATCCCAGAAAGGAAATAAATCATTGCCAGAATCTATAATTTCGCCAAAGAGCAAGGCGTCATATTTTCTCGTTCTTATAATGTTTTGATTTAGATCTCCTATTTCGAAAACTTTCACTGTTACATCCGCACCTATTGCTGACCACTGATCTTTCAAGAGATTGGCTGCTTGAGTTAGGTCTGGACTATTAGCTGTTGATATTGAAAAAGAAAGGGTCTGAGTATCTTTCTTTGTTTTTTTCTCCATGATGCCATTTTTGTTTAGAGACCAACCAGCCTTAGTCAAAATATTTTTTGCGGTTGCGATCCTTACATCTGTGGTTGTTGGTGTTTCTCGCAAACCTTTATCACCAGATAGATTATTGGGAGGAAATGGTCCGTCGATTGGTGATCCGTAGGTGTTTAGAACTTTAGATACAATATCTTGTCTGTTAACTGCTATGTTTAAAGCTTGTCGAACTTCTTTGTTTAATAAAACTCTTGACTGATTTTGATTGAAAAATACTCCAAAGACTCTCTGAAGAGGAGCCGTTACGATTGAAACGTCAGTATGATCTTTTAGTTGGTTAGCTTCTGCGGGGGAGACAGAATTCATGCTTGAGATAATTCCTTGATTGAAAGCGTCATGTAAAGATTTTACATCTGTATAAAATCTAATGACGATCTCTGAGATGTGAGCTCTGCTACCAGCATATCTATTGAATGGTTTCAAACTGTAGTACTGAGGAAGACCATCACTGTCTCTTTTTATGCTTTTTATCTCATATGGCCCAGATCCCACAGGCTCTACGTTGTAGTTTGTGAAGGCAAATTCATCAGCGCTTATATTTTGCCATAGGTGTTTAGGTAGAATGCCGAGGGTAGTATTTTGCAAGAATGGTCCATAAGGTTTTTGTAAGACAAATTTGATAGTTTTGTCGTCAATTTTTGTGACAGCAACTCCTGCCCAATTGGCAGCCACAGGACTTTTAAGATCTGGATTTTTTGCTGTATTAATAGTGAAGATGACATCGTCGGCTGTTACCGGTATCCCATCCTGGAAAAGGAGGTCGTCTTTTAAGACAAAAGTGTAGGACAAGCCATCATTTGATACATCATAACTTTTTGCCAGGTCTGGGATCAGGTTGCCATTGTCGTCAGTTTTCATTAGTCCAGAATAGATCAAAGCGCTCAAGTCTCTACCGGAATCGGTAATAGGTAAAAGGGGATTGATGTATCTTGGATATCCTAGCTCTCCTTCTGTGATTGAACCACCATCGGCGGGGATCTCAACCATAAAAGATTGGTTTACTTCCCAAATTATTGAAAAGGCACTAATAGCAAAAATTCCAGTCAAAAAGTAAAAAATGACTTTTTCTGTAAGAGTAAATGATGAAATGACCTTCTGTAATCTGTTCACAAAGAGAAGCAGGGCTATATTTAAGAAAAGCCTGCGTGGTTATTTAATGAGTGCTAGTAATGATGATATAGCAAAAAGAATTGCTAGAATGATGGTTGTGTTGAATAGGACTTTCTCAAAACCTCTTCGAGTGTGATGGCTACCGCCAAAGGTGTCACCGCCGCCAAAAGCGCCGCCAACTCCTGCTTCACTGGTTTGTAGCATAATAGCCGTGACCATCAGAATGGCCAGAATTATCTGGATATAAGGCAATATTGAAGAGACAAAAGCCATTGCCGAAAGCATATCATAAAGGTGTTTTGGAGGCAAATCTTGTGCTATAATGTGCCTTAACTAGTATGAAAAAACCTATTTTTTTATGGATTACGGTGGTTTTGGTCGTCTTAATTTTGGTGGCAAGTTACTTTTTCTTTTTGGGGAAATCTTCCAATACTATTGTTGTTGTAAATAACCAGCCTGCCACTTCTAGTAGTTCAGTGGCGGGTACGGAGAAGTGGTATGTTTATTCTGAGCTTGATTATAATTTTAAGTATCCTAGAGATCTTGTGGTCGGCAGAGTGGATGGTGGTACTCGTTTTACTGCTCCTATCAAATCCTATTTCCGTACCATTTTAGCCGACGAAGCCTACGTTACTGCATATGCTCCGACGAGTACTTGTCCGGTTTCGGAAGGGGAGACATTTAGTGCGACGTCTACAATTAAAACATCTGATGGTCTGGCTATTAATAAAGTTAGTTGGTCTGGTGTGGGAGCGGGGCAGCTGTATAAGGGAGCTGACTATACTATTTCAAAATCAGGTCTTTGCTACGAGATGTCGCTTTATACCCATAGTGCCAATGGCGCAGGCTTTTATTTCAATGATGCGACTATGATTAAGAATACAGACGCTACCCATTCTGAAGACATGGCTAATTTTGTAGCTTTAGTAGACACCATTGTAACCACATTTAAATTCAAGTAATATATATCATTATGAATACACTTTATATTGTTATCGGGGTAGTAGTTATTTTAATCCTTTGGGTTGTTGCTTCTTACAACAGTTTAATTAAGTTGGTAAATCAAGCAAAAGAGGCTTGGGCAGATATAGACGTTCAGTTGAAAAGACGATATGACCTTATTCCTAATCTCGTTAACGCTGTTAAGGGGTATGCTTCACACGAAAGCACTGCCTTTGAAAAAGTAACAGCCGCTCGAAGTGCTGCCATGGGAGCTGGTAATATTGCTGATAAGGCTGTAGCGGAAAATCAACTGGCTGGAGCATTAAAGTCTGTTTTTGCTATCGCGGAGGCTTATCCAGATCTAAAGGCTAATCAAAATTTTCTATCTCTTCAAAACGAGCTTTCTGATACAGAAAACAAGATCCAAGCCGCTAGACGTTTTTATAACGGCAATGTTCGAGATCTTAATATTCGAATAGAATCATTTCCTGGTAACGCTATCGCTTCTATGTTTCATTTCGCTAAAATGGAATTTTTCCAGCTTGGTGACGACGAGGCTGCTGCAAAAGAGCCTGTAGAGGTCAAGTTCTAAATGGCTACGCTGTATACAAAACAATCATCTAATATCGCAAAGACGTGGCTATTAATGGCAGTCTTTTTAGTGGTGGTTGTTTTGTTGGGTTGGTTTCTAAGCTTCTATTACAATGACCCAGCTCTTCTATATATGGCGGTGGTTTTCAGTCTAGTGATGAATGTTTGGAGTTATTGGTTTTCTGATAAGGTTGCTTTGGCAATGTCTGGTGCTAGGCCAGCTAGTCGCGAAGAATATTTTCAACTGTATACAACAGTAGAGAATCTTTCTATTGCGGCAGGGCTACCAATGCCTAAGGTCTACATTATTGATGATCCTGCGCCAAACGCTTTTGCTACGGGTCGCAATAAAGAACACGCAGCTGTAGCGGCTACTACTGGTCTTTTGGCAATAATGAATAAGTCTGAATTAGAGGGTGTGATTGCTCACGAGCTTTCTCATATTGGTAATCGAGACATTTTAATTTCTAGTGTTGTTGTCGTTTTGGTAGGTATTGTTACATTGATAGCAGATTGGTTTATCAGGATATCTTTTTTTGGAGGTCGCCGAGGTAACGATAGGGAAGGCCAAGGGGCTAATGTGTTAGCTATTATCGGGATTATCTTTATTGTTCTGTCTCCAATTTTAGCTACACTTATCCAGTTAGCCATTTCTCGTCGGCGTGAATCTTTGGCTGATGATTCAGGTGCTTTATTGACTCGTTACCCAGAAGGTTTAGCTAGTGCTTTAGAGAAGATATCTCGTTATGAACAGCCAATGATGAAGGCAAATAATGCCACTGCTCATCTTTTTATTTCTAATCCATTTGGGCCACACATTAAGAGAGTTAGCCCTGTTGCAAGGTTATTCATGACTCATCCTCCGATTGAAGAGCGCATTGCTTCACTTCGTGCAATGTAATAATAAAAATATTGAACAATGATTGAAACTGAATCAAAAAAGGGAATATCCAAACTTTCTTGGAGCGATAAGCTTCTAGCGAAGTATTTTTTACCACTTCTTCCTGGATCATTGACCCCAAATCAGGTCACAGTTTTCCGTTTTTTTACCATCCCTTTTGTAATTTTTTTGCTTGTACACCAATATTATATTTCTAGTTTTTGGCTTTTCGCTGCCTCTGCATTTTCTGATGCAGTGGATGGGGCTTCAGCTAGAACCACTCATAGAGTGACTTCGTGGGGAAAGATTGCTGATCCTTTGGCGGACAAGCTCTTGGTTGGCTCAACAGCGGTGATCATTATCTCTAAGTTTATATCACCATGGTTTGCTGCGCTGATAGTGATTATGGAATTATTAATCATTGGAAGATATTGGTTAGAATATAAACACAAGAAAGTTGTCGGAGCTAAGGTTCCTGGGAAGATAAAGATGATACTGCAATGTCTTGGTGTACTCTTTCTTTTTTTGTTTATCATCTTTCACAATCCTATTTTTGTGACTATCTCAGTGATAGTTTTGATTGGGGCTTTATTTTTTGCTTTTCTCAGTTTGTTTATATTCCATTCAATCTGATTCTTCGCTGTTTCTTTGCGGTGCGGTTTTTGGGTTTTTATGATATAAATATCGGACAATACGGAGGGTTCGCATAGCGGTCTAGTGCGCAGTCCTGGAAAGACTGTATGCTCGAAAGGGCATCGAGGGTTCAAATCCCTCACCCTCCGCAAAATTAAAAATACCTAGCTTTGGCTAGGTATTTTTAATTTCTGCGAAGTGGGGAAGTGGGATTTGAAAGCCGGAGAGAAGTTGCTACGTCGCCGACTTTGGCGACAAGCAACGAGCGAGGCGGGGTCGCGGGGCTTTTTGAAGTTGATGCTGTGTTGATGAAACACGTTGTCATTCATGTGATGCAAATGGTATTATTTGTGGCAGTTGTTAGGTATTTATATTGGTTTAATTATATTAATATGAAAAAAAATTATCTTATTATCTTGGTTGTTGCAGTATTGGTGATTGTCGGGATTGCATTCGCGTCTAAGAGTAGCGATAAGACTAAAGCTACCCCCATCCGTATTGGTTGGTCTGTGGTTTGGGTTCCTGAAGCGGAACTGATTGAGACAATGCAACATACGGATGTTTTAGCACAAAATGGTCTACAGGCTAAATTCGAAAAATTTACAGCTGGGCCTCCTCTTGCTGAAGCGGCATTAGCAGGAGATCTTGACGTCGTGTTGATGGGTCATGTACCGGCCATGTCTTTAAATACTAAAGACAGTAATTGGAATATTGTTGGAAGATTGCTTGATGGACGTTGGTCAATAATTGTACCTAAAGATTCTTCAATAAAAACTCCGAATGATCTTAAAGGGAAAGTATATGCGACCCCGTTTAACACCCTCCCCCATATTTTAGGTTTAGATATGCTAAAAGGTTTAGGTATCGACCCTCAGAAAGATTTGACTGTTCAGAATATTGATGCGGTTGAGGCGGTAAATGTACTTCAAAAAGGTGACTCAAAAACATGGGGGAATATTTCAGCTCTTGGATTATGGGATCCAACAGTTGCTCAATTCGAAGAACAAGGTAAGGCAAAATCTATATACGACGGCAGGCTTGATGGTGTGATAGTTATGTCAAAAAAGTTTTACGATGCTCATCCTGACGCGGCAAAGCAGTTTATGAAAGCTATGGGTCAATCATATGAATTTTATTTGACTAACAAAGATCTAACGAACGATTGGTATATTAAGGATATTGGTATAAGTTACTCGAAATCTGTGCTCGAAAAAGCGGCCTCACTTGAAAGGAATAACTCAGCAAAAAATCTTAGTGAAATTAGTTTAGATCTCAATGCTTCGGACATACAAAGAATCCAGGGAGAAGCCAACATCGGATTTGCTGTAGGGGTTCTTAAAAAACAGCTTAATGTGGTTGATATCATTAACCAGTCATTTGTTCAGCAGGCGGAAAAAGATATTAGCCTTGGTAATTATCCTAAAACCATCAATATTGTTAAATAATATATGTCACAAATAGGAAAAGTAGCTCGTATTCTGTTTCCTCTTATTGTCTTTCTTATAATCTGGCAGTTACTTTCCATTGCGAATGTTCTTAATCCAGAATTTCTCCCTTCCCCTGTGAAAGTCGTCAATGAATTTATTCAGTTACTTTTCAACAATAATCTTTTAGGGGATGTTCTTGCTAGTATTCAGCGAGTATTGGTGGGTTTTGCGATCGCTTCAGTTATTGGTATTCCCCTCGGTTTGTTGTTTGGAGTGAATAAGAAATTGTCTAGTTTTTTCATGCCGATCCTTGAAGTTTTACGCCCTATTCCGCCGATTGCGTGGATACCCTTGGCAATTCTTTGGTTTGGACTTGGTGATAAACCTGCGTATTTTCTGGTGGCATTAGGAGCATTCTTTCCGATATTTACTAACACATATTTCGGAGTCATCTCACTTGAAGATACCTACAAAAGAGCGGCTCTTTGTTTGGGTGCAACAAAGACACGTTTTGTAACTGAAGTTCTGTTACCATCATCACTTCCTCATATATTTTCAGGGTTAAAAATAGGCTTAGGCGTTGGCTGGATGGTTGTTATTACCGCAGAACTTGTTGGTGCACAGTCAGGTCTTGGATATATGATTCAGGTTAATAGAATGCTCCTAGAGACGCCAAGAGTTATCGTCGGGATGATCGTTATTGGGCTGCTAGGGTTTTTGATGAATAAATTAATGGTTGTATTTGAGAAAAGACTTATACCATGGAAATTCAACTAAAAAATGTTTCTAAATCATTTGACAGTAGAAATGGCAAAGAAAAATTGTTAGCTATTGATGATGTGTCTTTTGACATGAAATCATCAGAGATTTTATCTATTGTTGGTCCGTCTGGTTGTGGTAAAAGTACAATTATAAATTTACTCGCTGGGTTTATTTTTCCAGATAAGGGATCTATTACCATAGATGGCAAGGAAATATCTGAACCAAGTATTTCTAGGACAGTGGTTTTTCAAGATCACGCTATTTTCCCTTGGAAAACCGTTAGAGAGAATATAGAATTTGGTCTGAAGAGTAAAAATATATCTGCTGTCGAAAGAAATAAAATTGTTGAGGACTTGTTAAAGAAAGTAAGATTAGAAAAATTTTCAGATAGCTACCCAGGCGAGCTTTCTGGGGGGATGAAGCAAAGAGTGGCCCTCGCACGAGCTTTTGGTGTTAAGCCAGAAATTATATTAATGGATGAACCGTTCGCATCTCTTGATCAGCAAACAAGGGATATTTTACAGGAAGAACTTTTAAGGTTGCAGGGGGAGATTTCACAGACAGTCTTGTTTGTGACTCACGACATCGAAGAAGCATTATTTTTGGGTGATAGGATTATCGTGCTAGGTAATCGACCTTCCAAAATACAGCAGACATTTTTAGTGCCATTTCCGAAACCAAGATTACCTGATGTTAGAAACCATCCAGCTTTTTTAGAGCTAAAGCATAAAATTTGGCATTTGTTACGAGATAAAAATATTTAAAAAAATGCGCGCGGATTTTCATCCACGCGCATTTACATTCGCAATTTCTTTTTATGGGCAAAGCTCGGTAAGGTCAGCAAGCATTGCTGAGGTTGTCGGCTCACGTCCTGCTCCTGGTCCCGAGAGGGTGTACTCACCCCCAGAACCGAGTTCACCATCGACGATGTTTACTGCATTCCCAACTCCACCAGGGAGCCAAGAGTACAATTGTGGTGTGTGACTAATTTGGCGAAATCCGCCGGTAATATGCCACCCATCGTGACTGTGTAAACTGAATTCCTCACCAAAAGTTTGTGACACCTGAGGCTTGGGGTGATTTGAAAAACTAACTATCAGGCGATAGTCTTTACCGACCTGATTGAGACTCTCTAAATCATCAGTTGTCAGCTCAAATTTACCGAAATAGTCGGGAGTAATAATCTCGTCCGTTGCGAGCACTGTGTTGAAAAATACACAAGTTTTCATCAACACGTCTCTCAGTTCACCATTAATGAGGCTGGTCGGGTCATCTGCCCCCGGTTCAGCATATCCAAGCTGAATTGCTTGTCTGCAGGATTCATCAAGCGTTGTTCCACAACTCATCTGGCTAAAGATGAAATTGAGAGTTCCGTTGATAACTGCACTGATTTTTACTTGTCTGTTAGCGAGGTGTTTTCCTTGCACATACTTGAGCATTCTGGTTCCTCCACCGACCGTAGCGCTAAAACCAATTTTGCCAAGATGCGGTTTTAAGACGTCCGCATGATATGCAAGAGCGCCTTTTTCGCAGGTGATGACTGGAATTCCAGCCTCCACACAAGATAAGATGTAGTATTCTGCTGCTCGACCTTTGTCCCAATCTGGAGTCGAGATAGCGACGAATACAGCATCTGGTTTCTTTGTTTTTAGCCAGCTTCTTTTAAAAACCTGCCGGTCTCTTTGTGTTGTCATCCAGCCATGGAATCCTTGTGATTTTAGTCTGTCAAAAAGATGTTGGCCAATGCCACCAGCTCCAACTATCAGTATTTTTTTCATAGAACCGCCTCCTAAAGTGTTTAAAGATTAAAGGGTTCGTCCCGTTAGATATTACTGAATTAAAAATATAAGTCCAGATTTGCAGTTATCCACTCAAATTTTTTGAAGTCTTGACTGTAGGGGAGTAGACTTTAGTTAGGAAAGGAGGTGGCCTATCAAAGGTAAAACCAAAAAGGCAAAAACTAAAAAGCCGAACAAAAGAAGGAAGATAATAATCTACCTTCGTCCGGACGAACTTGGAACATCTGAATTCAACGGGCATCATCGTATGCCTCGTTGCCAAGGGGGTACTAATGGCGGAGACAATATAGTCGATGTCGATGTGGTGTCCCATATGGTATACAACATGATTGTCAGTCTTGCTGGCAACAGTGTTGGAATTCCGCCCGAACAAGTAAAGACTCATCACCAAGAAAAGGTGTGTGAGGCTGTCTACCGGATAGCGGAGAGGCTTTTTGTTGACCCTGTCACCAGGGTATTGAAGTCGAAAGAGCAAATCACAAAAGAGTTCAACGAAATATGGTTACCAGCCAAAGACCCATTCCTCTCAGTGTTTGGAAGTAGAAAGACATTGTCTCGGATGTTCAAAGACTAGTGGCCAAAAACTTTTTCCCCGCCGTTTTTAGAAACGGCGGGTGTTTTTGCGAGAAAGTATGTACCCCTTGATTTTTTCTATATTTCATGTATAATATAGTAAATTTATCAAATTAATCCTGATTTTATTATGCAAAAACTAACTAAAAGCCTTGTTTTTGGCTCTATATTGGCATTATGTCTAGTCGCTTCTGGGACGGCTATTTCGGCTAGTGCTCAGACAGTGCCACTTTCCGTATCTTGTTATGCTACTCCTCAAACAGCACCTGTTGGAGGTTCTGTTACCTATGTTGCCACAGCTACAGGAGGCTATGGTAATTATGCTTACTCATGGTCAGGTTCTAATAATCTCTCCGGAAGTGGTTCTAGCGTATCTAGCGTCTATTCATCTGCTGGTCAGCAATCAGCCACAGTAGTAGTGACATCTAATGGTCAGACTCAGACTGCGACTTGTTATGCTAACGTTGGTCAGACTAACAATACCAGCAATCTTTACGCTACCTGTTCAGCTAATCCTTACAATGCTAATCCTGGTCAGCAGGTAACATGGAGTGCCTACCCATCTGGAGGTAATGGTAATTATTTCTATATTTGGACTGGATCCGATTCTCTTTCGGGTGGAAACAGTCAATCAATAACGACAACTTACAGCCAAGGCGGACAGAAAATGGCCTCACTCACAGTGATCTCTGGTAATCAACAGTATCAAACAACTTGTTCAACAAACGTTAGCTACAATGGTGGTTATTATATTCCTCAGTATTACAATCAATTATCAGCCTATTGTTACGGCTTGCCCGGAAAGGCAAATATCGGTGATGTGATCAATTGGTACGGCTCTGCTTCTGGTGGTCAAGGAGGCCAGTATTACTATACTTGGACAGGCGACGATGGTTTCTCTGGATCCGGCCAAGAGTTAGCTTACAATTATTCTACGAACGGGACTAAGAATGCTCATATGACCGTGATAAATAATGGTCAATCATTGAATGTTAATTGTTCTGTTGTTGTTGGGCCAGTTTCTCCAGTAACCTATAATGGTAGTAATAATGGAGGTAATTTATCTTCCGGAGTTTTCTTAAGTCAGGTTCCTTACACTGGAGCGGCCTTGAATCTTAAAATAAGTCTTTTCTTGCTAGGTCTGTTCTTGTGGAGCGCTTTCGCCGCACACCTTATGATAAAGATGAAAAACTCTAGGGCTTAAGCGAGATTGCAAAACTATATTATGTTAAAATTGACTGTGTCCAAAAGGCACAGTCAATTTTAATAATATATGAAAAAAATATTAACTCTGTTGGGTGTTTTGTTTTTGTTCAGTTCGGTTTCTGTTGTGGCAAGGGCTGATTCGACCACCCTTCAAGAAGAGGCAATCGTTTCTTATCATTCCAGTGTCTCAGTCAATAAAGACAACTCTGTGGATGTTTCGGAAAAAATAATATACAACACTGGTCCACAAAGTCGCCATGGTATATATAGAGATATTAGGCCTTTTTCTTCGCAGAATATTCGCATGTCGATTGATGGTGTAAGTGTTTTTAATGAAAATGGAGATCCTTATCCTTTTCAAGTAAGTGATTTTGGTACATATGTCCGGATAAAAATAGGAGATCCTAACAAAACTTTTGTTGGACAGAATACATATATAGTCAATTATCATGCGACTAGAGCTGTCGCTCAACTCCAAGATTTGGATGAGATTTATTGGAATACTACTGGAAATGACTGGCTGATACCGATTTATAAGGCTGACGCCGTCGTTTTTCTCCCAAATGGTGTTAGTGCCACTCAATTCTCTTGTTACTATGGTGTAAGTGGAAGTACTAACCAGTGTTCTAGTGATTCAAACGCTTCCAGTACATATACATTTAAGACTTCAAATCTTAATCCAAAAGAAGGCTTAACTGTCGCTGTGGGGTTTGCCAAGGGGGTGGTTACTCCTTATTCTAACGCGGATAAATCCTCAGTATTTTTCGATACCTATTTGCCCTGGATTATTTCTGGCCTCCTGCCAATACTGACCCTTATATTTTCATTACTTTATTGGTACAAAAAAGGAAGAGATGCTAAGGGAAAGGGTGTAATCGTTCCTCAATATGATGTTCCAGATAGTCTCACTCCTATGGAAGTAGCTGGGATTGTGAACGAAGCGATAACCACAAAAGATGTTTCTGCCGAGATTATCTATCTTGCTACGAAGGGCTATATTAAGATCAATCAGCTTGAGGATTCATTTATAGGATTTATAAAAAGGACGGATTATGAACTCGTTAAGCTTAAAGATTCCTCAGATCTTCCTAACGAATTTGACCAAAAATTAATCAAGGCCTTATTTGAATCTGATCAAAAAACGGTAAGGTTGTCATCGTTGAAGGATGTTTTCTTCGAGGATGCTTCTGACGTGATAACTTCTTCTTTGGATTCGCTCTTAAACAAGGGTTATTATAGTAATCTGGGAAGGATGAAAACTATCGGCAATCGGATGGTCATGATTGCATTTATGGCTGTATGGGCGTCAATGTTTTTCGGGGGTATTTTAGGGGGAGTCTTCCTTAGAGGAAATTTTGTCCCAGTCGCCGTTGGTATATTTTTATCGATAGTTATCTACGCAATAGTTTCGCATTTTAGCCCTGCAAAAACCGTGAAGGGGGTTTCCACTAAAGAATACATACTTGGGCTTAAAAATTACTTGCAGATTGCTGAAAAGGATCGCATGTTGTTCCATGACGCACCGGAGAAAAAGCCAGAAGTCTTTGAAAAACTTTTACCTTTTGCAATGGTTCTGGGGGTGGCAGATATTTGGGCGAAAGAGTTTGAGGATATCTACTCTACTCCTCCATCATGGTATTCAAGCCCTCACAATACTGTCTTTAATGCAGTTATATTAAGTCACTCATTAGGTGATTTTAATTCTTTTGCGGCTTCTTCCATGTCTGCTTCCTCTAGAGGGGGAAGTGGCGGTGGAGGTTTTTCTGGCGGAGGGGGAGGTGGTGGAGGAGGGGGTGGATGGTAATATTTTAAAAATGAAATCATCAAAATTCTTGTGGATAACTGGAGTGCTAGGAACCCTTTGTATTTTAGGTGCTTTGTATTTGTCCTTTTATAAGGTTCAGGCCCCAACAGTGTCCGATATAAAAGTTGTGTCCGATAGCCTAGAAATTAAAAGACATGCTGAGATTTCTATAGGACAAGGGACTTCATCAACAACCATCATGGTTGATGTGGCTGATACGGAAGCTCTTCAAGAAAGAGGCCTTGGTGGCAGGACGACCATGACTGAAAACCAGGCGATGTTCTTTGTCTTTAGTATTCCAGAGCCATATGGTTTTTGGATGAAAGATATGTTTATTCCGATCGACATAATCTGGTTGGATAAAAATCTAAAGGTCATCTACATAAAAGAGAATGTTTCGCCGTCGACTTATCCAGAATCTTTTGCTCCTAAAACTCCAGCCCTCTATGTGCTTGAGGTTGCTTCGGGTTTTTCTTCTCGTCATAATGTTAAAATTGGAGATACTATAAAAGTGTGGTATAAGTAATATCTTGAATCGGGTAACTACGCTTCATTTTGCTTCGGTAAAATGTAGTGAGGAAAGTCCGAACACGGGCTCATTTAATTGAGAAGGGTAGTGGGTAATTCCCATCCGGGTAATCCGCGAGGTGCGAACAGAGACGAGTCCTGACGCAAGTCAGGGGTGAAACGGCAAAATCCTTACTTCCGTGCAAGGCCGTGCTCTCAAAGTTTCTTTGAGAGAGTGCTGCTTGAGGTTTTTGGTAACAAAAATCCTAGATAAATAGTTATCGTGGTGTGCGCAAGCACTCCATACAGAATTCGGCTTATAGATTCAGGGATATGAAAGACGCCAGCGTAAAGCTGGCGTCTTTCTCCGTATGGCCATTTTTGGTATAGTAATGACAAATATGAAACGATTTCTCAACATTTTTCATCGGGAGATAAACGGTATTCATCAAGCCGCTTACCTCCTTGGTTTTTTTGCTTTACTATCGCAGATATTGGCCTTATTCAGAGATCGTTTGTTGGCAGCCTCTTTTGGCGCTAGTCAAACACTTGATATCTACTACGCCGCTTTTCGATTACCTGACCTCATTTTTGTTTCGGTGGCCTCAATGGTTTCAATCTCTGTCCTGATTCCTTTCATGATGGATAGGTTAGAAGAAAACAAAGAGGAAACAAAAAGATTCGTCAATGCAATCAGTACCGCTTTTGGGTTAGTAATGATTGCCACTATTACAGTGGCTTATTTTGTAATTCCACATGTGACAGGTTATCTTTTTCCTGGTATTACTGACCCGCTCAAAGAGGCACTTCTTATTAAATTGGCACGCCTACTCCTCTTATCCCCGTTATTTTTAGGAATTTCTAACCTTCTAGCAAGCATTACCCAGCTATATAAGAGATTTTTTCTATACGCTCTCAGCCCGGTTCTATACAACGCCTCCATTATTTTTGGAATTGTGTTTCTTTATCCACATTTTGGTGTGACAGGTGTGGTGTACGGGGTGATTATTGGTGCTTTTCTTCATTTTGCTATTCAAATTCCTTTTATCTTTTCTACAGGACTCCTTCCTCGTCCAGTCTTAAATTTTAAATGGAGTGAAATTAAGGAAGTTTTTTTGATTTCTATACCTCGAACCTTTACACTTTCTGCCAATAACATCGCTTTAATTTTTGTTACTGCATTTGCCTCTGAAATGTTCGCCGGTTCTATTTCTGTTTTTAACTTCTCTCTCAATCTCCAGTCGGTACCCCTTTCAATTATTGGGGTGAGTTACTCTATGGCTGCGTTTCCAACTCTTGCCAAATTATTTTCAGAAGGTAATAGGGAGCGTTTTGTCGAACAGGTAGTAGTGGCTGCCCGACACATAGTCTTTCTCTCTATGCCTGTTATCGCTCTGTTTATCGTCCTACGTGCTCAAATTGTCAGAACAATCCTTGGTTCCGGTCATTTTAATTGGTCTGACACGCGCCTCACTGCGGCCTGTTTAGCGTTGTTTTCCTTTTCTTTGGTAGCTCAAAGTCTGAACCTTCTGTTTGTTAGAGCCTACTATGCTGGAGGAAACACCAAAAAACCGTTGTATGTTAATTTGGCGACGACTATTGGTGATATAGGTTTTCCTTTTTTGTTGATTATTCTTTTTAATCATTCGCAATTTTTTCAATATTTTATCGAAAGCCTATTTAAGGTAGACGGAGTGCCTGGGAGCATTGTTCTAATGCTGCCTCTTGGATACTCAATAGGAGAGCTTGCTAATCTAATAGTGTTTTGGTGGTTTTTTGAAAAAGATTTCGGCGGTTTTTCAAGACCATTGTTTCGCACAATAAGGCAGAGCTTTTCCGCTTCGGTAATCATGGGCTTTACTGCCTATTCGTTTCTTCCATTTTTCGCTTCGATCTTTGATATAAATACTGTTTTAGGGGTTTTTCTTCAAGGATTTTTGTCAGGTCTTATGGGCATAGCAATGGGGGTATTTATCTTCATTGTTCTTAAGAATAGAGAATTTATTGAAAGTTATAAGGCGCTTCATTCTCGTGTTTGGAAGACGAGCAACATTATTGTTGCCGAACAAGAAGATTTGCTAAGATAGCTGAAATTTAAGGCTTTTTCTGATACTATAGGAAAACTATGAACCTTGGTCATATTCGTAATTTTAGCATCATAGCCCACATCGATCACGGCAAATCGACCTTAGCGGATCGAATGTTGGAAATTACCCACACCATCGAGAAACGCAAAATGAAGGAGCAGGTGCTTGATAATATGGAGCTTGAGCGAGAAAAGGGTATTACCATCAAGATGCGACCTGTACGTATGGAGTATCCTCACGACGGGAAGCATTACGCTCTTAATTTAATTGATACTCCCGGGCACATTGATTTTTCGTACGAGGTATCAAGAGCTCTGAAGGCTGTGGAAGGGTCTATTTTGCTCGTGGACGCTACTCAGGGTGTACAAGCTCAAACTCTTACCACTCTTGGTATGGCGCGCGCTCTAGGACTTACCATCATTCCGGTTCTTAGTAAGATTGATTCACCTTTGGCTAGAATTACAGAGGTGAAGGAAGAGGTCATCCGATTGCTTGATTGTAAGGAAGAAGATATTTTAGAGACTTCTGGTAAGACTGGTGAGGGCGTTGAGGATTTGTTGAACGAAATTATTAAGAGAATTCCTCCACCAGACGAGGAAATTATTGATAGTCCGAGCTTCCGTGCGCTTATTTTTGATTTTCAATATTCAAACCATAAAGGAGTTATTGTTTATGTTCGTGTAATTGACGGAAAGGTGGCAAAAAATGCTCAGTTGGTATTTAAAGTGGCCAATGAAAAGTTCATTGCGCTTGAAGTTGGAATATTCTCCCCAGAGGAAACTCCTCGTGAATTTTTGGGTGCTGGTGAGATTGGCTATATCGTGACCGGTATTAAAAAGCCGGGTATTGCCTCAGTAGGAGATACAATTACCTTATCAAAAAGTCCACTTCCAGAATTATCTGGATATATGACGCCAGCTCCTGTGGTTTGGGCTTCGATTTACCCTGAAAGTCAGGACGATTTTGACTTACTTCGTCAGGCCTTAGGAAAGCTACGTTTGTCAGATTCATCTTTCTCTTATGAAGAAGAATCCTCAGGAAGTCTTGGACGTGGTTTTCGTTGCGGCTTCCTAGGTCTACTTCACTTGGAGATTATTGCCGAGCGTTTGAAGCGAGAGTTCCAACTTGAGCTTATTATTGCTACACCATCTATTACATATGAGGTTGAGTATAAAAATGGACAAAAGAAAACTATCTATTCTCCTTCACTTTTTCCTGATCAGCATGAAATAGTGAAAGTGATGGAGCCTTGGGTAACAGTCAAAATCATTACTCCATCTAGCTATGTAAATATACTGATGCCTTTACTATTTGATTATGAAGGGGAAGTGGGTGATTCCGAAACTTTCGGTGATGGGCGTACAGCACTTACTATTCAAATGCCTCTTCGAGAGCTTATGCGTAACTTTTTTGATGCTTTAAAGAGTGCTTCCTCTGGCTTCGCTTCACTTTCTTATCAATTTTCTGATATGAGGCAGGCAGATGTATCTCGCCTTGATATTATGGTGGCAGACGAGCCTGTAGTGGCATTTTCTAGGGTTGTGGCTAATCGTCGCATTGAAGAAGATGCCGAGAAAGCAGTGGAAAAGTTGTATGGAATTTTACCAAGACAGATGTTTGCTACAAAAATTCAAGGCAGAGGCTTGGGTAGAATTATTTCCTCACGAACATTGCCCGCTATGCAGAAAAACGTAACCCAGCACATGTATGGTGGAGATCGTACTAGAAAGATGAAACTTTGGAAGAAACAGAAAGAGGGAAAGAAGCGCATGAAGGCGGAAGGTACGGTGAATATACCGCATGAGACGTTCTTAAAAATGATGAAAAGCGAATAGACAAACTACATTAATATTAAGAGACCGCTCCGGGGCGCTTGCCCAAGTCTTAGTCTCTTAATATTAATGTAGTTTGTCTTATCTGAAGAATGCGGAGAAGGTGAATAGAACCATGCTTAATACTACGAGGATACTTAGTACCATGTATGTTGCGTTCATCACTTTTCGGCCTTTTTTAGTCCAAAGCATAATGATATATAATACAGGGATATGAAAGAATTTCAAGAGAAGCGCCGTAGAAGAAGACTTCTATATTCCAAATTCTCCGTGGTTTTTATGATCTTTGTGGTTATAGTTATGGCTCGAGCCACTTGGAGTGTCTATCAGAAAGAAAAGGAGAGCCGCGCTAATATGTTGTTAGCAAATAATTCATTGGCCGAACTTCAAGCAAGGCATGATCTGTTGGGTCAGCAAGTTAGTCATCTCGAAACTTCAGAAGGCCAAGATGAGGCGATTAGAGAGAAATATCAGGTAGAAAAGCCAGGGGAACAAGTGGTGGTTATAGTTAATGCCACTTCTGGTTTACCATTACCAGATGAAGGACAAGGTGTTCTTCAAAAGATTTGGGATGGGTTCATGCATATCTTTAAAAAATAGGAGAGGTGTAGTATAAAGTATGGAGCATGAAGGGGAAAAGGGTGTGAGCGAGATTAGTTTAGTGGTAGAACTTGTGCTTCCCAAGCATAGGGCACCGGTCCGATTCCGGTATCTCGCACAAAAGGAAACAATAATAAATTCTAGCATTTAGGGCCTAACATATTGATAAATTTCGATACTTGCGCTTGTTTGTGGGTGGGATATAATTAGCTTATGAAAAATGTATCAATTTATTCCACAGCTACTTGTACATATTGCAAGCAGGCCAAGGATCTTTTAACAGAAAAGGGTATTGCTTACAGCGAGTATGATGTGGGCACAGATTTAGAAAAGAGAAAGGAGATGATAAATCTAACAGGTCAGATGGGAGTGCCTGTTATTAAGGTCGGCGATGAGGTTATGGTTGGATTTAGTAAGGAGCAGCTTTTAAAGGCTTTAGGAATCTAATAAAAACCATTAAAACAGCCCGGCGATTGCCGGGCTGTTTTAATTCTGATAGGCTACAGTTTATTGCCGCCGTAGTTCAATGGATAGAACAAGACACTCCTAACGTCTAGATGCAGGTTCGATTCCCGCCGGGGGCACCAATTAACCAAAACAAATTATGAAATCAGAAATATTAATCACAAAGCCACAGCCAGAATATGAGCTTATTGATAGTGGAGAGGGGGAAAAACTAGAGAGGTACGGCGAAGTGCTCTTGCGTCGACCTGACCCACAGGCACTGTGGAATAAAAAATTATCTAAGGAAGCCTGGGATAAAGCTGACGGGCGTTTTGTTAGGCCAGAAGGTCAGAAAGGGGGTATCTGGAAGATGAGTAAAAATGTTCCAGAAGAGTGGCAAATCAATCTCGGTAGTTTAAAGTTTTGGATTAAACCAACATCTTTCAAACACACTGGAGTTTTTCCAGAGCAGTTACCAAATTGGCAAAAAATGAATGATGTTATCAAGAAGAAAGTAGCTAGTGGCAAAAAGGATATTCAGGTTCTGAATTTGTTTGGATATACTGGTGGAGCGACTTTAGCTTGCGCGAAGGCTGGTGCGGCCGTAACACACGTTGATGCCTCTAAGTCAGCTGTTACTTGGGCTAATGAAAACGCGGAACTTTCTGGATTGAAGAATTTACCAGTTCGTTGGATTTTGGAAGATGCTTTGAGTTTTGTAAAAAAAGAAGTTAAAAGAGGGAAAAAGTATGACGGTATCATCATGGATCCTCCAGCTTTTGGAAGGGGTACTAAAGGTGAGGTCTGGAAGATTGAAGATGACCTCCTTCCACTTTTGAAAGTTTGTTTTGAGCTTTTATCTGACGATTCATCTTTTTTCTTGATCAATGGCTATGCTTCTGGGTACTCAGCTACTGCTTACCATAATAATCTTGAAGAAATCGTGGAAAAATATGGTGGCAAGATAGAAAGTGGCGAATTGGCTATAGAAGAAAAGACCGATTCCTCTGAAGGGTATGGCCGATTACTGCCTTGTGGTATTTTTGCCAGATGGACTAAAGTTTGATAGGATATTGCCTAATGGAGCCACAAATTCAGCAGGAATTGAAGCAATTAGTAGATTTGACAGAGGAAAATAATCGAATTTTAAAGAAGATGCAGAGGTCTGCCATGTGGGCCAATTTCTTCCAATATATTCGTTGGGCTATAATTTTAGCCGTTACAGTTGGAACTTTTTATTTTCTTCAGCCAGTTATTGTAAAGATTAATGATATTTACAGCACAATGACAGGCAGTCACTTACCTGATTTCCAAAATTTGCTGAAAAAGTTTTAGGATTGGTTCCAAAGACAATGCCGAGGTAGCTCAGTTGGTAGAGCATTTCCCTGAAGAGGAAGGGGTCGGCGGTTCGAGCCCGCCCCTCGGCACAGTTAAAATAAAACAACCTAGTATTTTAGAGACTAAGACTTGGGCAAGCGCCCCGGAGCGGTCTCTAAAATACTAGGTTGTTTTATTTCTTTATGATGCTTTGACGCGGAGCTTTGTCTGTCGATCTTTGTCGATCTTTGGTAGGCGGATTGTTAGTAGGCCGTTATTTTCTGTAGCCTCAGCTCCCTCTACATCTACTTCGTGTGGCAATAATACCGTTCTGGAAAAACTTCCCCAATATAGTTCTCGATGGAAATAGTCATCCTCTTCAACAGTCTTGTCTAGGTCTCTCTTGCCTTTTATTGTAACCATGTCTCTTGAAAGAGAGATGTCTAAATCGTCTCGCTTAACCCCAGCCACTAAGGTTTTTATTATAATTTCATTAGGAGTTTGATATACATCTACTGTCAGTTGGCCAATATTTCCGTCGTCTTCAATCCATCCTATATTAGAATTGCTGGCAGAACTTCCTTTTGGAATGAGTTTTTTTGATGGTGCAACAGTCGCAACCTCTTCGGCGATCTCTTCCTCCTCTTCGTAGTCATAGTCAGAAGTGCTCACTCCACCTGTTAGTCTTTCAAAAAATGATTTTTTCTTCATAATAAAATTATAAAACTTTAATGGCTTCTAATAAATTTAATTCTTTCAATAATCACGATAAGAAGGATGGCAGAAATCCAAATGCTACCCAAAACTAGTAATATATATTGGCTCTCGCTTTCTATTATAAAAAAATTAAAGGCTGTGTGCAATATGATAGCGATGATAAGTCCTATAATACCAGAAATCCATTTTGTTATTTTGCTTTTATAAAAAGCAAAAGCTAAAGATACTCCAACTATGCTTGATGCGGCAACATGTAGAAGGCTGGCGCCGATGAATCTAATATTGCCAGATATAATAGTCCCAAGATTATCTCCTTGTATAAGGGGTTGGAGAATAAAGAAGGTGTTTTCTAGCGCAGAGAATCCAACAGCCGCTGTGATCATATAGATGACTGCGTCGATTGGTTCGTCGAAGTATCTTGTTCGAAGTGCTGTGAAGTAGGCAATGCCAAATTTTATTAATTCTTCAGAAGATGCCCATAGGAAAAAGGAGATTAGACTGCCGTCAATAAAATAATTGCTGACAAGCTGTTCTATTGGGATAACTAATATTACCCCGATCATCCCCATTATGAATGTATAAATAATACGGCCACGAGGTTCTGGGTGGGCGTTATCTTCATGCAACCAAAAATGCAACCAGAATATTGCCGGAAGTAGTCCTCCAATTACAGAAAAAAGAGCTATTGTTGGGGAAAGATTCATATGCTATGCCAATATTCTATCATCAACAGGTTTTTTTCTTTAATAGGCATCATTGACCACAATTCTTCAGTAATGAAAGGCATGAAGGGGTGAATGATTTTTAGGCTTTCAGACAAGATGTAAAGTAAGGTCCACTTTATTGATTCGTCTGTTCTTGGTTTGCTCTCTTCGATAATGATATCAGCAAAGGTGTGCCAGAAATAATGGTAGATTTTTTCTGAAGCGAGATGGAAGCGATAATTATCTAGATCATCGGTGATATCTTTTGCTAGATCATTAAAGATTTTGATATTTTCTTCGTCTTTGGCTTCTAGGGCGGGTTTTTCTCCTAGAATGTAGCCGTCGGATTTTGTAAGTACAAATCTTGAAGCATTCCAAATCTTGTTGGCGAAATTTCTGTAACCCTTAATCTTGTTTTCATTTAGAGCCATGTCGCTACCTGGAGTATTTCCAACAATTAGACCCATGCGTAGAGCGTCGGTACCATACTTGGAGGTAAGGGTGTTTGGATTGATGACATTTCCTTTACTCTTACTCATTTTTTTCCCGTTTGCGTCGTTTACAAGACCGCTTAGGTAGATATCTTTGAATGGAACATCCTTTGCTAGATAAAGCCCGAAAATAACCATGCGAGGAATCCATTTGAAGATTAAATCTGAACCGGATTGCATAACACTAGTAGGGTAGAAGGTTTTAAAATCCTGGTCATCAGGAAAACCAAGTGTAATAAGAGGCCATTGTCCAGAAGAGAACCAAGTATCAAATGTGTCTGGGTCAGTAACCGCTTCACCCCCACATTTTGGACAGGTGAAATGTTTATTATCTAAATCAGGAAAACCATCACCGCATTTCGTACAGATTTTGGCTGGAATAGGGATACCCCAAATAATCTGGCGGGAAATATTCCAGTCTATGGGGTTAGACATCCAATAAGTAAAGATTTTTTTATAGTTTTCTGGATAGAAAGTGAGCCTGTTTTCTTCAGCTGCTTTCAAAGCTAAATCCGCAAGGGGTTGCATTCGTACGAACCACTGGGGCATTTCTCGCGGTTCTATTGTGGTTTCGCACTTATAACAAACTGGTACAGCATGCTTGTATGGCTCTGTTTTCTCTAGGATACCCATTGCCTCTAGGTCAGTTACCACTTGTCGGCGGGCTTCAAGAATCTTTAATCCTGCGTATTTACCAGTTTTTTCATTTAGACGGCCATGTTTGTCTATTACTTCAATATGTGGAAGATCGTGACGGGTAGCCATGTCGAAGTCGTTCTTATCGTGAGAAGGAGTAATTTTAAGTGCTCCAGTACCGAACTCTTTATCTACGACAGCGTCACCAATAACTTTTAGTTCTAAGATGCCTGTAGGTATAGGGGCTTTGATAGTAGTTCCAATTAAGCTTGCATAGCGTGGGTCCTCGGGGTTAACAGCTACGGCTACGTCACCGAAGATTGTCTCTGGTCTTACGGTCGCTACAGTTAGTGGTCCGTACTTAATATAATAGAGCATGTCGTCCTTTTCCTTGTTTTCAGTTTCTACATCTGATAGGGAAGTTTGATGTTTGGTGCACCAGTTGACCATGCGATTGCCTCGGTAAACTAGGCCATCGTTGTACATCTTTTGGAATGTCTTTTGAACTTCTTTTATTACATCTGGATCTAGTGTGAATCTCTCTCGTGACCAGTCGCAAGAAGCACCCATGGCACGCACCTGTTTTTCCATGTTTTGCTTATTCAGGATGGTGAAGTCGTAAATTTCTTTGTATAGATCTTGAGGATCCATTTTGAAACGGGATCGGCCTTCTTTTTCTAGCTTCTTTTCGTATACGATCTGTGTCTCGAAACCTGCGTGGTCAGCGCCTGGTAGCCAGAGGGTCTTGAAGCCTCGCATGCGCTTATATCGAGCCATGATGTCTTCTAGGGTGATAAATAGGGAATGGCCAGCGTGGAGGTCACCATTGGCATTTGGGGGAGGCATGATAATGGTGAAGGGCTCTTTGTGTCGGGCAGGTAAATTATCCGGGTTAAAAAAACCACTCTCTTCCCAGAGCTTATAGATGCGGGATTCAGTTTCCTGTGGGTCGTATGGTTTTAGTAGTTTTTCGTTTATTTTTTCATTCATTACCGTAAAATATAGCAAAAATAAGGAGATTTTTCAAAGAAAAAGGGCGGTTGCTTGAAAAGCAACCGCCCTTACGACAATGAAAGGAAGCTTAGGCCTTGAATCCGCGAGCCTCTTCTTGTTCCCATTGTTCCATACCTCGATTAAGAATCTCCTTACCTGTGGGAGTCTCCAAAACGATCTTTCCTGCCGGCAATGCCAGCAGTTCTTCTCTTGGGAGCCCGAGTGAAATGAGGTGGCGAAAAAATTCAGACATAGAGCTGAGTTGGACCAGTCTCAACACACGGTCTTCGATATCCAGATAGTGTTGGTGTTCTCTTCTCCAACCTTCCAGCACATCTCCGACTGTGGTGGTCTTTAGGTTTTCCTCACTTTGTCGGAAAGCTTCCTTCAGACCTCTGGCCTGTCTCATCAAATCGGCGTTGTATTCCTCGATTGTTTTGAAAGGCTCTCTTTCTTCGTGTTTGTCGTTGGCTACTCCTTCCAAAATTAGGAGGGAATGTCTGACTTCGACAACTTTCTCAAGCTCAATCAGTCTTAGACCGAGAATTTGTTCTTTGGTCATAGGACCTCCTTTCTGTTTTTGTTGTTTCGGTATATAGACTACTATCTCGAATGGGTTTGTCAAACAAAGTGTAAATTGCCGTCAGCTTTGATGTTTTGGACTTGTTTGGTTTTTTGTAGGCGGTTGAAATATCCAGCTAAGGCGATCATGACAGCGTTATCGGTCGAAAGATTTTTTTCTGGCAAATAAATTTTAATGTCGGGAAATTCTTTGGTGATTGTCTTATCAAGTGACTGGCAGATAAAAGTGTTTGCCGTCACACCCCCACCTAGTATTAAAGTTTTTATATTATTTGTTTCTATGGCTTTTTTAGTTTTTTTGATCAATACCTCAGTAACAGCTGACTCAAACTCAGTGGCAATTGATATTTTTTCCTCATCACTAAGTACTGGGTTTGTTAGTGATTTCTTTTTGATTAAATAGAGCACGGATGTCTTTAGACCAGAAAAAGAAAAATCCAAATCATCAGAATTTAGCATTGGACGGGGGAGTTTGAAAGGGTCAGTTTTAAGTTTACCCAATTTCTTTTCTATGCGTCCTAATTCTGCTAAACGGGCGATTTCTGGCCCTCCAGGATATGTGAGACCCATCATCCGCGCCACTTTGTCGTATGCTTCGCCTACAGCGTCGTCGCGAGTTTCGCCGATCACTTGATATTTCTTCCAGTCTTTTATTAAAACTAATTGGGTGTGGCCACCAGAAATGAGAAGGGCCATGGCGGGAAATTTTATCTTTTTAAGAGATGCTTTTGCTTTGAATGATTTTTCTGAAATTAGGGAGGCAGCGATATGTCCCTCCATGTGGTTGGTGGCTACTACAGGAATTTTCCAGAATTCTGATAGGGCTTTGGCAAAATTAATACCAACCCAAAGAGCTGGCTCAAGACCTGGGCCGGTGGTGACAGTGATAGCTTCAATAGCAGGTTTTTTAATTTTTGGTACAAAGTCGACGAACGCCTCAAAAAGGTCCGGCTCTCTATTCATGATCTCGCGAAGTTTTTCTAGGGTTTTGTCGTCAATTTTTTCGCCACGGATTTTGTATTGAAGCATTTTTCCTCCTTTTAGGACTTTTTCCAGGAGAGGAATTAGATTTTTGATATGCTCTCGTTTGGCTAGTGAAGGGAAGACTCCTCCATATTCTCGGTGGACATCAATTTGAGAGATCAAGGCGCTGTCCATTACTCTAATTTTAGCCTCGTTGAAAGAGCCACTTCCTTCAAGAAGTGCTAGAGCTGTCTCGTCGCAGCTTGTCTCGATTCCAAGAATTTTCATTGTGCGCGGTGAGGAATTCGAATCCCCGGCCTTCCCCACGTCAAGGGGACGCTCTAACCAGCTGAGCTAACCGCGCATTTGGCTAGCCATGTGTCATCTAATCTATCAAAAAAGGCTAGTTTATGCCAATGTTATTTTCTGGTATCCGAATTTATTTAACGAGGTCTCAATATCGGCGTATTTCTTTCCCGCAAGCATGCCACCGGCGATAAAATCTTCTTGAGTTACTTCGACTAGGCAGAAATCCGGCATAGAAAAATCATTTTTGCCATTCTCCGATGAAAATTCAATATCAACCACGACTAACCCTGATAGGTCACCATCAAACACATCAATTTCAGCTATTTCTCCAGTGGCTAACTTGTATAGATATCTGGTCTTTTGGATTTTCTTGCCTCTTGTAAAAGACAAATCATCAAACTCATTTTTTGATAGGGAAATTGTTGTTTCTTTTTGAACTGACACGTCAGATTCAGAAATAGGGGATTTGCGAGTGAATTCATATTTATCGCCATTTTTCCTGATGCGAAGATCTGGGTGAGGCATCTCAGTGCCGACATATATATCCAGCATTTCTTTTGCGGGGAAATTTTTTAAATCAGTCGGTAAATATTTGGCCAAAAATGTTTTTTCAATTTCAATCATTTTAGATTTATTTTCTTACTTATAATTTTATCGCCTTCGCCAAAGGTAAAGCTTGCTTCTATCTTGTTTCCGTCTAAGGCTCTCGGTAACCAGAAAATGTCATCAGGCCACATTTCTTTGTATGGGATTGCATCTACAGGAAACCAGGCAGGTCTCATCTCTTCGCTCTCTTTTGGTTCACCAATCCACTCCTCACAAAAATAGACGTTTCCAAGTTGATCCCAAGCTGGGTTGTGAGGAAAAAAGAATGAAAGCTCAGCAACTTTATAAAGTGATTCGATCTCAACTCCAATTTCTTCTCGAACCTCACGCTTGGCCGCTTCTTCAACGCTTTCACCTTGCTCAACTTTTCCACCGGCTCCATTCCACCTATTTACTCCAAAGCCCCGCTTTTTCATGGCTAAACAAATAGAAGAAATCTTTCCAGGATCTCCCGTTCCAGTTTCAGAGCGATTTATTAAAAAGACTAATGTTGCGTTGCGTAGGGATTGCATAAAATTGGCGGAGGCGGGAGGATTTGAACCTCCGATGCCCTTTCGAGCATGCCGCTTTTCGAGAGCGGTGATTTCAACCACTCACCCACGCCTCCAGTAGGGAAATCGTAACACTTTTTGCCATTTTTACCAAAAATGTTATAGTAGTGAAGCTATTTTTATAGCAAATAGACGGCCCTATCGTCTAACGGTTAGGACACCGCCTTTTCAAGGCGGTAATCAGAGTTCGATTCTCTGTAGGGTCACATCAGATGAAATACCGGAATATTATTGCTTTAATGGTTGTGGCTGTATTGGCTGTTTCCTCATTTTTTATTTTGCGCCTCAATATCCATCCTCTGCATGCAATCTCGTACTCCGGACTTGGTAGTGATAGAGATACTGACGAAAATACAAATAATTCTAAATCTTTTGCTGCTAATGTTGATTTTGCCTTAGGGTCTCCTAGGGTAAGGTATCAAGTCTCTAGTTCGACACCACAATTTATATTGTTTTCTTTTGATGGATCTAAGTCAGTTGATATGTTAAACGAAACATTGGCATTTGAGCAAAAGATGCAATCAGAAGGCAAACCACTTCACTTTACTTATTTTATAAACGCCGCATATTTTCTTACTAAAGATAACGCAACTCTATACCAGGCTCCGAGGCAACCTGCTGGTGTCTCAAACATAGGTTTTTCCGACTCCTCCAAAGATATTTCTTCTCGAATAAAAGCTTTCAACACAGCCTTTGCTGAGGGTAACGAGATTGGTTCTCACTCTGCCGGTCATTATGATGGCGCTACCTGGAGTTATGATGAATGGAAACAAGAGTTTGATTCGTTTAATTCTTTAATGTTTAATGTCCAAAAAAATAATCCCACGGTGTCGATAGACATTCCTGCTTTTTTGGGGAGTATTCATGGTTTTAGAGCTCCAGATCTTGGTGTAAATGACAATTTATACAAAGTATTAAATGAGTTCCATTACTCTTATGATGGTAGTGGAGTTGGTAAGGTTGATTCTTGGCCACAAAAAGATGCTTATGGTATTTGGCATATTCCACTCGGAGTAATACTTCTAGGCGAAAACAAAAAGCCCATTGTTTCTATGGACTATAATTTGTGGGCGAGACAATCTGGGAATAAGGAAATGGCTGTTAAGGGGACAGCTCTTTGGGATACCTACTATAATGAGGTTGAGTCGGCTTATGTGGAATATTTCAATACAAATTATAATGGAAATAGGGGACCCATTGTTGTTGCTAACCACTTCTCAAAATGGAATGACGGTGTTTATTGGGAGGCTATGAAAACATTTGCTGAAAATGTTTGTGGAAAGCCAAATGTGCACTGTGTCACTTTTAGTGAGTTGGTTAGTTATTTGAATGATAACGGCACTCCTCCAATAATAAAGTAAGAGGACTCTATTTTGTGTGTATAAAACCAAAAATATCTTCCAGTGCTTTAACGGCATCTCCGGCAGCAATATTATTTTGGTGATACAGGCCGTCGGTGACGTCTCCAGCCGCCCAGATACCTTCTGTCTTTGTCCTCTGGTTTCTTGGATCTACTACTATTTGTCCGATTTGATTTAATTCAACTACTTCTTTCAAAAATGATGTATTTGGTATCAAACCAATCTCAACAAATATGCCGTTTGTTGGCAAAGTTATTTTTTGATTGGTTGTTTTGTCTGTATAAATAATTCCATTAACAAATTTATCTCCAATTACTGCGTCAATTGGAGCGTTTGTAATAATCTTAAATTTAGGGTTCTTACTTAGTTTGTCGATAGTAACTTGATCGGCTCTGAATTGATCCGTGCGATTTAATAAGGTGACACTTTTGCAATAGGCGAGTAATTGAGCTGCTGTCTCAAACGCAGCATTGCCTCCACCAATCACGGCAACATCTTGGTCGGCAAATAATGGGCCGTCGCAGGTAGCACAATATGTAAGGCCTTTGTTATCAAATTCTTCAGCTCCTTTGGCTTCGAGCTTGCGTCTTGTGCTTCCAGTTGTGATGAGAAGTGTTTTTGCTTCGAAGGTGTTGTTGGTATCACTGGTTGTTTTGATAATAAAAGAACCGTCTTTTTTTTCAATACTGCTTGCTCGTAGACCTTCTTTAATATCAACCACATCACCAGCGTATGCTTGCAGGTGTTTTTTTAGATTTTCGGCCAATTCGGTGCCACTAATTTTAATTGTACCAATCCAATTTTCAATTCCGTCTGATACGGCGCTCTGGCCAATAAAAGAGTCAGTGATAAAGACAGTTTTCAATCTTTTTCTAGACGCATAGACACCAGCCGCTACACCGGCTGGTCCTCCGCCAATAATTGCTAGGTCGTAAATCATTATTGATTATTTAATTTTTGATCTTCGTAGGAAGGCTGGTACTGCACCCCAATCATCATCCTTATCATCTTCAATCTTTATAACTGGAGCGGCAGTAGTTGCTGGCTGGACAGCGGGAGCTGGCTTAACATCCTCTATTGGTTTTGATTCTTTCTTGATAAGAGGTGCAATGTTACTAAAAATAGCGTTTCTTTTTTCTTCAGGAGTTTCTATTTGTACCGTCTGGAATAAAGTTTTTTTAACAGAGTTTTCTGGGAAACCTGCGGCCACTACAGTGACACGAATATCTCCCTTCTTAAGACGAGCATCGCTTACTGTTCCGAAGATTACTTTTGCGCTTGGATCAATTGAGTCGGTGATCATCTTGGCAGCGTCTTGAATTTCGAACATTGTTAGATCGTCAGCTCCAGCGATTGAGAACAAAACACCTTTTGCTCCATTGATAGAAACATCAAGAAGTGGGGAATTAATAGCCATACGAGCGGCTTCTTCTGCACGTTTTTCACCAGAAGCTGTACCAACTCCCATTAATGCTGAGCCAGAATTTTCCATGACAGCCCTGATATCTGCGAAGTCGATGTTGCCGATTGTTCCTGGGGTAGTAATAAGGTCAGAAATACCTTCCACGGCTTGCTTTAGAATTTCATCACACATTGCGAAAGCTTGTTTTGCTGTAGTCTCCTTACTTACAGTGGTAAGTAGTTTGTCGTTTGGAATGACGATCAATGAATCAACGCATTGTCGTAGTTGATCTAGCCCTAGGTCTGCTAACCGCATTCTTTCGCGCCCTTCGAAAGAAAATGGTTTTGTAACAACTCCAACAGTCAAAGCGCCCATCTCTTTTGCAATACGAGCAACGATAGGAGCGGCACCAGTACAGGTACCTCCTCCCTCTCCTCCAGAAATGAAAACCATGTCGGCATTTTTAAGAGCTTCCTGAATTTCTTCTCGAGTTTCTTCTGCTGCGCGTTTTCCTGTGTCTGGATTCATGCCGGCACCAAGACCTTTGGTAAGGTTTTTACCAATGTGAATTTTCTTTCTAGCTAGTGAGTGATGTAGATCTTGAGCATCCGTATTTACAACGATGAAGTCAACTCCTTTAACTTTGGAATTGATCATGTGGTTGATAACGTTCTTACCGGATCCACCAATACCAATAACCTTGATTCTGGCAAATGTTTCTACTTCGGGTTTAATGTTGGGCATGATTTTCTGTTGTTTAGTTAATAAAATACGGGTTAAAATGTGCTCACATCATAGCAGAAGCATCTACAAAAGGGAAAGTCTTGACGCTGCCTAGAAAGTGTATCCAGAATATGGCCGCTACGCGGGATTGTGATGAAAGATGTGTAGGAAAAAACACCAAAAATGTTTGCCATTTCTGGATGCAGCTTTCTAGACAGCGTCAAGGAAGAAACTGTTTTAACCAATTCCAAACACTATTTTTTGTCGATTTCATTAGACGAATGCCGAGGCGAGTGTTGATGGTGCCGGATTCTTCGGTAGCAAAAGCTAAGATACATAATCCGTAGGCAACTGCCCACATGGCATCTTTCACCGATCCTTTGGTGCTTTCAAATTTTCCTTCTGATTTTTTGGATGGTAGTTTTAGTGCTCCTCTTGCAAAATCTTCAATAGTGGTAACTCCAGATCCTCCTCCTGTTAGGACAATTCCAGCTGGGAGTAAGCCATTCTTCCCAATTTTTTTAAGGTGGGCGTCGACAAGTTCAAATATGTCTCCTAGGCGGGCTACTATAATTTCATCTAATTTTTTCTTTGAAAATTCTGACTTTGATGTTCCGATTTTTACTTGCTCAGCCTCTTCTAATGGGATTTTTAAACCAAGAGCAATATCATTTGTAATATCATTTGATCCAATAGGAAATACTTCTAAAGAAATAGGTATGTCTTCTTCAAAGACGGCAATAGAGACAGTTTCGGCTCCAATGTTAGCTAAAACAACACCGGCAATTTTTTGAGCTTTAGAAAGCGAGACAAAACTTGCGGCTAGGGGTGCGGCCATCACGTCTTCTACCTCGACGCCACACTCTTGAACTGTTTCAATCAAATCATTTAGATGACTAGAAAGACAAGTGATAAACAACATTTTTACTTCTAGGCGCATACCTTTCATACCCTCTGGTTTGCCTAGAACTACGCGGCCGTCTATTTTGTATTGAAGGGGAATAGAATGGAGTATTCTTCTGTTTAGAGATTGATTCTGGGGTATTTCAGCCTCAGCTAATTGGTGTAATTTTTCTATGTCTAAAGCGGTGATTTCAGAATCAGCCCGGGTTGTCACGATTGAGCCATTGGCTACAATGCTACCAAGTCCCACACCCCCTACAGAAAGAAAAGTTTTAGAGATTTTTGTGCCGGCCATTTTTTCAGCTTGACGAAGGGCAGCCTGAATACTTTTTATTGCTTCAATTTGATTAATAACATAGCCGTGACGCAGTCCTTTTGACTCCGCTTGTCCCAGGCCAATTATTTTAGGCAGATTTTTTGGTGAGGTTGTTTCTGAAGAAGCCACCACAACTTTTATTTGGTAGGTACCGATATCTATTCCAACTGCAATTTGTCGTGACATTTTTAAAGTATGAAGTATTTAGTGTGGAGTATAAAGGGGTGAAATCAAATTCCAAATTTATTTCGGAATTTTCTCTCCTCACTCTCCATTCTACTACCATGTGTGAATCCTTTCAAATGCAAACATCCGTGGATAAATAGGAATTGTAAGAAATTAAAATATTCTCGTTCAAATTTTTTTGCCTCTTTCTTTGCAGACGTCTCGTTCATTAGTATCTCTCCAGTTCCATTGTCTATTTTAAAACTAAGAATGTCGGTAGGAAAATCCTTTTTTCGATATTGTTTATTCAGGCGTCTGATTTCTTTTGTTGAAACAAAAACAAGGGTCAGGTCATATTTTTTGCCCAATATTTTGTCTTTCATTAACGAAAAAGGCAATCTGTCTATTGAAGACAGATTGCCTTTTGTCGCATTAACAAATGAGAAAGACATTAGTTTATTTTCGTCTCTTGATAACCTCAAGACTTTTGCCAAGTTTTACCAAATGAGCGATCTCTTCCTGGTGGCGGATCTTTTTAAGGGTATTCTTCTTTTTTACGTAAGGGGAAGGAGCACGCTCAGCGTATCGTATGCTGCGTACTTTATTTAAGACGCCAGATTCCTGAACTTTCTTGGTAAATCGGCGGATAATATTGGTGGTATTTTCGGTACCGTTTCTCTGAACTTGAACGTTAATCATAGGGCTATAAGGATATCACAGCTTCTTTAAATAGGCAACAAGATCCTTCAAATCGACCGTATTTTGAGAGCGTGTCTCCATATTTCTTACCACAACACTGTTTTCTATGGCTTCTTTTTGTCCCATAATAAGAACATATTTTATTTCCATCTTCTCTGCTGAGGCAATCTGACCAAGAAGTTTATCTTTCGAAAGTGACTGATATACTGGAATTTTAGCTTGGCGTAGAGTTTCTAATATTTGAAGACTCTTTAATTTGGCGTCGTGACCAAGCTGGATAAAATAAAATTTTGGCTTTTTAATGACAGGTATTCGCTTTTTTTCCGTTTTAAGATGAGCATCGTAGATTGAAATAGCCGCCCCGATAGCAGGGATGTCTTTTTTGCCCCAAACCTTTTTTGAGACAGAATTGTATCGTTCTCCTATGGCCACAGTGTGGGAGATTTCTTTCTTGCTGGCTTGTATCTCAAATAATGTCCCAGAACAATAACTTCGGCTACCTATTAATTTATGATTGATAGCGTAGGGGATTTGAAGTGAATCGAGGTATTCCAATACCTCCATGAAGTGCCTTCGTCCTGGTTCTGAAAGGTAGCTGATTGATTTAGGGGCATTTTCTTGAAGTTCTAGACATTTCTCATGACAGCAGTTAAATATTTCAAAGATGTCCTTTTTTAGCTTGTTTCGACACTCAGCTGGCCATTCGCTTGAATGTTTTTTGAAGTACAGTGATAATTCTCGGGTGTATCGAGTCGCTGAGTCTTTATCTCCGACGCTATTTAATTCTACGATCAGTTCTTCTTCCTCGTATCGTTCTTTAACAATAACGTATGAAGTTTCAATAATAATTGCTTCAGCGATCGGCTTTGAGTTTCCAATTATTTCTAGATTAAAAGTTCTATCCTTCAGACCCCTTTTCATGTGGGGGTTACCCTTGAGGGGTCCTTCGTAATAAATCATCACAGGCTGTTGAAGATGATTCATCTTTTTCTCCATATAACTTTGTATGATCGCAATTTTTTCTTCCAGATAGCCAGAGAATTTTGCTTGGTTGTCTCCGAATGGATGAACTTCTTTTATTGATCCTTCAAGAAAAGTTTTAGCCTTGGTCAGGTGTTCTTTTTCTATGCTGATTTCTGGCATGGGTACAAATCCATAGTGAGTAGCAACAGCTGCTCCGGCTGCGTATTTTATAGAGACGACAGTCGCTTTTTTCTTTGGTTTTGTTGGCATATTTACTGTGTTTCGTTACCTGGTAAAACTGCGGCAGTTCCGAACGGGAATAATCTAAGAAGAGCTCTGCCCGTTATCAAATTTTGGGGCAATGGTCCCCAAGATCTTGAATCTAGACTAGCGGGACGATTGTCTCCCATCACAAAGTAATCTGTTGAGGAGAGAGTCTCTTCCGGCATATTGGTGTTTGCTTCAAATTTTAAGTATGGTTCGTCGAGAGTAATTCCTCCAGGATTGGCCTTATTTTTTATCGTAACTTTTCCATTAGTTATGCTTATTTTTTCGCCAGGAAGACC